>Ga0070761_10002285_pt1 | contig 11769 bp, 12 predicted proteins | sample HubBroMetageREF1_FD_66724 | JGI IMG/M metagenome (GOLD analysis project Ga0070761, IMG submission 66724) | Reference soil microbial communities from the Hubbard Brook experimental Forest, New Hampshire, USA - Hubbard Brook CCASE Soil... | ecosystem: Environmental > Terrestrial > Soil >...
CACTTCGTCGCCGTGACCGACCCGGGAACACCGCTCGAGCAGCTCGCGGAGGAGCAGCATTTCCGAGCCGTTTTCCGCGCACTTCCTACCGTGGGGGGACGCTATTCCGCCCTGACGATGTTCGGCCTCGTCCCGGCCGTTCTCATCGGCGCCGACGTCCGAGGAATGCTCGACCAGGCATGGACGATGGCCGAGGCCTGCGCACCTTCGATCCCCGCCCCCGATAGCCCGGGGCTCGCGCTGGGGGCCCTCCTCGGGGAGATCGCGGTTCGGGGGCGCGACAAGCTGACGTTCTACGCCTCGTCGACGTTCGCCCCGTTGCCCGCCTGGATCGAGCAACTGGTCGCCGAGAGCACCGGCAAGATCGGGAAGGGGATCGTCCCGGTAGTGGACGAACCGCTGCTCCCACCGGAACAGTACGGCCCGGACCGCCTCTTCGTGGAGATCCAGGAGGTAGGTCACGAGGATGCGGCGCTCGCGGGCCACACGGCCCGGCTCGAGGCCCTGGGCCACCCGGTCGTGCGCCTCCGACTTCCCGCGCGTACGGACTTGGGTCAGGAGTTCTTCCGCTGGGAATTGGCGGTCGCGGGTGCGGGCATGATCCTCGGGATCAATCCGTTCGACCAACCGGACGTCGAGTTCGCGAAGGAGCTCGCTCGCCAAGCGATGGCCCATCCCACGGACCCCAATGCCCCCGGAGGTCCCCCTACGACGCACGGCGACGATGTACCGGGGCTCTCCCGAGCCATCCAGGGTTGGATGGGCTCGTCCCGGCCGGGCGATTACGTCGGGATCCAGGCCTACCTACCGGCCTCCGCGGAAACATGGACCCTGCTCGAGGACCTCCGGCTCCGTCTCCTCAAGCGACTCCACCTCGCGACGACCCTAGGATACGGCCCTCGCTTCCTTCACTCGACCGGCCAGCTCCACAAGGGCGGACCGAACACCGGTTTGTTCCTCCAGATCGTCGACACGCCCGTCCCGGATCTGGACGTCCCTGGCGCCGGCTACACGTTCGGCCAGCTCATCCGGGCGCAGTCCGTGGGAGATTACCAAGCCCTCGAACAGAAACAGCGGCGCCTGCTCCGCGTGGACCTGGGGGGCGACGTTTCCGGCGGACTCCGACGCTTGGCCGAGGCGGTCGATGGCTAAGATCTCGCTCCTCCTTTGGGACGTGGGCGGAGTGATCCTATCGAACGCCTGGGACAAGGCGGATCGGGAGGAGGCCGCCGTGCACTTTGAACTCGATGCCGAAGATTTCGAGCGTCGTCACCAGGAGGTGGACGCGGAGTTCGAGACCGGCCGGATGGACTCGGACCGCTACCTCGCTACGACCGTTTTCTATACGCCGCGCGAGTTTACCCCCGAGCAGTTCCGGGAGTTCATGCGCGCCCGGTCGACAGCCATCCGCCCCTCGCTCGAGCTCGCCCGTCGCCTTCGGGAGCAGGGTCGGTACGTCATGGCGGCGCTGAACAACGAGTCCCGGGAACTCAACGAGTATCGGATCGGGGCTTTCGACCTGCACGCCGTATTCCACGTCTTCTTCAGTTCCTGCTACACGGGCCGGCGCAAGCCGGATCCCGACGCGTACCAGTACGCGTTGCAGATCACCCAACGTGACCCCGACGAGAGCCTCTTCCTCGACGATCGGCCGGAGAACATCGCGGCCGCGGCCCGTCTCGGCCTGCGTACGATCCTCGTGCGCGACCCGCGACAGCTCGGAGAAGAACTGGCCCTGGCGGGCGTCGCCGCCGGTTGAGGAGGAAAACGATGGAACTCGGAATGGTCGGACTGGGAAAGATGGGCGCGAACATGACGGTACGTCTGGTCAAGGGGGGCCACCGGGTGGTCGGTTTTGCGCGCACCAAGGCGGTCGTCGACGCGGTGGTCGCGCAGGGTGCGACGGGAGCCTACTCCCTCGCGGAGCTCGTGAAGCTGCTCCCGGCCCCTCGGATCATCTGGCTGATGATCCCTTCGGGCGACCCGGTCGACCAGACCCTCGGGCAGCTCCACCCCCTCCTCGCTCCCGGGGATACGATCGTGGACGGCGGGAACTCCTACTACCGGGACTCGCTCCGACGGGCCGCCCTCGTCACCGGGTGGGGATTCCACTACGTCGATGTCGGCACGAGCGGAGGGATCTGGGGGCTGGCCGAAGGCTACTCGATGATGGTCGGCGGCGAGGACGCGGACGTTGAGCGGATCCGCCCGATCCTGGAGACGCTGGCACCGGGGCCCACGAAGGGCTGGGGGCACATGGGGCCGGTCGGGTCCGGACATTTCGTGAAGATGGTCCACAACGGGATCGAATACGGCATGATGCAGGCGTACGCGGAGGGGTTCGCGGTGCTCCAGGGCAAGACCGAGTTCGCCCTCGACCTCCATCAGGTCGCGCTCGTTTGGAGGTATGGGAGCGTCGTACGTTCCTGGCTCCTCGAGCTGACCGAAGCCGCGCTCGCGGAGAATCCGACGCTGAAAGGGATCGAGCCATGGGTCGCGGACTCGGGCGAAGGTCGTTGGACGGTGACGGAGGCGATGGACCTCAACATCCCCGCCCCGGTCATCACGCTCGCGCTCCAACAGCGCATCCGGTCGCGGGAGCAGGACCCGTTCACGGAGCGCCTACTCGCGATGATGCGCAACAAGTTCGGCGGCCACGAGGTCAAGCGGGAGACCTAGTCATGGACGCCCCCGGTCCGTCGAAGCACCTGATCGTCGTCTTCGGGGCCACCGGGGACCTGTTCCAGCGGATGATGCTCCCGGCGCTCTATCGACTCCATGCGCAGGGAAAGCTCCCGGCCGGAACGGTGATCCTGGGCGTCGCCCGGCACCCGCTGGACGACGCCGGGTTCCGTACGAAGGCGTCCCAATCGCTCCTGACCGGGAAGGCCGGGACGGAAAAGGAGGTCGGAGCATTCTGCGACGAGACGCTGCTCTACCAGTCCGTCGCCGAGGAGTCGGCGGCCGGATACAAGGCGTTGAAAAAGCGGGTGGAGAAGGTCGACAAGGACCACGACCTGGGAGGGAACCGCATCTTCTACCTCGCCCTGCCGCTCGAAGCGTTCACCCCCACGATCCAGGGACTGGGCGAGGCGGGAATGGCCGAGAGCTCGGGGTGGACCCGCGTCGTCGTCGAGAAGCCGTTCGGGCGCGACCTCGCGTCGGCACAGGCACTGAACGCCCTCCTCCGGAAGTACTTCGAGGAGGCGCAGATCTACCGGATCGACCACTACCTCGGAAAGGAGACCGTCCAGAACCTCCTCGTCTTCCGGTTCGCGAACATGTTCGTCGAATCGCTCTGGAGCCGGGAGCGCATCGACCACGTCGAGATCACGGTCGCGGAGAAGCTCGGGGTAGAGGGCCGGGCTCACTACTACGAGAACTCTGGCGCGCTGCGCGACATGGTGCAGAACCACGTCACCCAGCTCCTCACGCTGGTCGCGATGGAGCCGCCGGCCACGAAGAACGAGGACGCCATCCGGAACGAGAAGGTCAAGGTCCTCCACAGCATCGTCGCGATCCGCCCGGTCGACGTCGTGCGTGGCCAGTACGCCGCGAGCATGGTCGACGGGCAGAAGGTCCCCGGGTACCGCGAGGAACCCGACGTCGCTCCGACCTCGGACACGGAGACCTTCGTCGCGCTTCGCATGAAGATCGCCAACTGGCGTTGGCAGAACGTCCCGTTCTTCATCCGAACGGGAAAGCGCATGCAATCGAAGTCGACGCGCGTCGTCCTCACCTTCAAGGCGCCTCCGGTCTCGTTCTTCCAGAGCGAGGAGGAGTACGAGGCGAACCCCGACCGGATGACGATCCTGATCCAGCCCGATGAGGGGTTCGAGCTGTCGTTCGAGGTCAAGGTCCCGGGCCGGGAGATCCGGCTCCAGACCCAGCGGATGCGATTCCACTACGCTGACGTCTTCGGGGAGCTTCCCGACGGCTACGAGACGCTCCTGGTCGACGTCATGCTCGGCGACCCGACGCTCTTCGTGCGGGCCGACGAGGTGGAGGAGTCCTGGCGGCTGTACGCCCCGGTGCTCGAGCACCCGCCGCCGGTCGTATTCTATCCGGCGGGATCCTGGGGACCGACGGAGGCGCAACGGCTGGTCGAGCAGTGGGGGCACCGGTGGAATCCCGGGTAGCGCGCCCGGTCCGTGTCTACTCCGACCTCCCCCACGCGAGCTCGAGCCTCGGCCGCCTTCTCGCGCTGCGCGCGCGGGCCTCGGTCCGGGAACGCGGCACCTTCCGCTGGGTCCTGGCCGGTGGACACACTCCCGAACCACTCTATCGGCTCCTCGCCCGGCGGTACCGAGAGACGTTCCCGTGGCACCACACGGAGGTGTTCTTCGGGGACGAACGATGCGTGGGCCCCCACGATCCCGCCAGCAACTTCCGCGCGGCCCAAGAGTCGCTCCTCTCGAACGTCCCGATACCTCCTCGACGCATCCATCGCCTGCGGGGAGAGCTTCCGCCCGCGCAAGCCGCCCGGGAGTACACCCGTTCGATAGGCTCCCTCGGGGTCCCGGGCGCCTCCCCTCCCCGATTTGACCTGGTCCTTCTCGGGATGGGGCCCGACGGGCACACCGCGTCCTTGTTCCCGCACGCGCCGGCCCTGCGCGAGCGGAAACGGCCGGTGGTCGTCGTTCCCCGCGCCGGGCAGCCGCCGTTCGTCCCCCGGCTGAGCCTCACGCTGCCGGCCCTTGCGTCTTCGCGGGAGGTCTGTTTCCTCGTCTCGGGGGAGGACAAGGCGAAGGCCATCTCGAGCGTATTCCGTTCCTTTCCGGAAGGATCCCCCGGATTTCCCGCGAGCCTCGTCCAAAGCCAAGGGCCGACCCGCTGGTTCCTGGACAAGGCAGCGGGCCGCGAGCTGCCGTCCACCGTGAGAACTGCGGAACCGGACTAGAGCACCGTACCCTCCCGAGCCTTGGGCTCGGAGAGATCACTGTCGGCGGCGGTGACGGACTCCGACATCAGGGACGGGGCCGGCGCCGAGGTCCGGGCCGGCGAGCTGCTCGGGTCGCGGATCGACGCGCGACAGGACGTCGCCGTGAAGCGTCGTCCCGGAACGGGTCGTCGATCCACAATCGAACTCCGCCGGCGAACGCGTCGCGGTTGTCGCCCCGCTGGGCGCCCGGAGGAAGCGTACGGAGCTTCCGCGCATTTCCGCCCCCGAGGACCACGTACTCGGGTTGGAGGGCGGCGGAGAGCGTTTCGACTACGTCGAAGACCTCCTTCTCCCACTTCTTCCGACCGAGACGCAGGAGACCCCGCTCGCCGACGAGGTCCTCGTAGGTTCGTCCCTTCTTGTAGGGGAGGTGAGCGAGCTCCATCGGCTCGAGCCGGCCCTCTACGATCATCGCCGTGCCGAGGCCGGTTCCGAGACCGAGGAACAGCATACTGCCGCCGTGATAGCTTCCCAGCGCCTGCATTGCCGCGTCGTTGACGATGCGGGTCGGGCGGCGGAACGCCCGTTCGAAATCGTACCCCACCCACCCCTTTCCGAGGTTGTAGGGCTCGCGCACGATCTTTCCGTGGACGACCAGACCCGGGTACCCGATGGCGACCGCGTCGTATCGCTGGCCCCGAAGTGCCTTCTTCAGTTTTCGGACCATTCGCTCCGGGTCCATGTCGGGCCCGGACGGGATCTTGATCTCCCTCGCGACCGGCCAGAGGGAGACCTTGACGTGCGACCCGCCGATGTCGAGGACGAGGATCCGCTTCGGTTTGAGTGCGACCGTGGGTTTCATGGATCGCTCGAGGAGAGGCACCGCGGCCGATTAAGACTGCGCGGACTGCGTGCCCCCGGGGCGGCGACTCCGGAGGCCTAGAGGCCGTGGCACTGGAAGTGAGAGCCGAGCCGTCGCAGGATCCTCGGAGACTCGTACTCGGGCCCGAAATCGGCGAGGGTGCGCTTCTCCGACTCTGGGGACCAGTAGAGCGAGTCTTCGCAGTGCACTCCGATCCCCACGGCTGACACGAACTCCCGGTGGGCGCGCCCTTCCATCACCAAGTCGTCCGCCGCCGTCTGCGTGAGGACGAGCATGTCTTCTCGACCTCCCGGGATGGCGGTGGCGACGAGCTCTTCATACAACCGGTGGACGCACCAGGGCCGGTCAGGGTCCGCGTCCAACGTCGCTTCGATCTGGTCCTTCAGGGCCGGGACCGAGACCGAATGCGTAAGCATACGTATTGATTGCCGGGAACTCATTGATAATACCATCGGAGGCGAGTCGACTCCTCCTTCGCCTGAATCGACGAGCGGGTGGGACTCGTACCCCAGGGTGGTGTTGCGTCCGTTTGCCTTCAAATACCGCGGTCCGCCTCTCATTCGGTGAGGGCACGAAATGCGGATCGTCGTGTTCGGTGCCGGCGGGACTCTCGGCACTCGGATCACGGACGAGTTCGTCCGCCGAAAGCACGTGGTCAAGGTCGTGGTTCACGCGGGCCGGAAGCCCGGGAAGGCCCGACCGCGCACCTCCATCGTGGTCGGCGACGTGACGGACGCCGCCAGTGTCTCCGCCGCCATTCACGGGGCCGATGCGGTCATCTCGGCGATTGGCCCGGGCCCGGGACAGGACGTCTCCGTCCTGCTCGATGCGGCACGGGGCCTCCTGGAGGGACTCCGACAAGCCGGGGTCCACCGCCTGGTGGTCGTGGGGGGCGCCGGAAGCCTCGAGGTCTCCCCGGGAGTTGAGCTGGCCGACACCGCGCAGTTTCCCGCCGCGTGGAAACCCCTCTCCGATGCGCACCGTGCCGCGCTCGAGATCTACCGGGAGGAGCCCGACCTCGAGTGGACCGTCGTGAGCCCCGCGGCTCTGATCGCCCCGGGGGTGCGCACCGGCCACTATCGAGCGGGCGGCGATCAACTCCTCGTCGACGCTCAAGGGGAAAGCCGGATTTCGGCCGAAGACTACGCGGTTGCGATCGCCGACGAGGTCGAGACGCCCCGGCACATACGACGCCGCTTTACGGTCGCCGCCGCATGACCGACTCCGTGGCGCCGTCTCACTGGTCATTCTCCTGTAGCGACGTCGGCTTTCCCTGCGAGTGGCGATTGCGGGTGGGTTCGGTCGAAGAGCTCGAGACGCGGTTTCGGGAACATTCCAAATGCGCCCACTCCACGACCGAACTCTCCGGCGATCTCCTCGGTCGGGTGCGTTCGGCCGCTCGCGCGACCTGACGCCCGGTTCTCGCCTACTGCGCGGGGCAACCTTTTTCATACGGGGCCGTGTCGCCCCGACGCGAGGGCGATCCTCCGAGGTGAGATGCCGACCTACGTACTGCCCGACAAGTGCAAGGGATGCATGCAGTGCGTGGACATCTGCCCGTCGGACATCATGCACATCGATCCGGCGCAGGGCCGAGCCTACAACATCGAGCCGGCCATGTGCTGGGAGTGCTTCGCCTGCGTGAAGGCGTGTCCGGAGGGAGCGATCGAGGTGCGGGGGTACGCCGACTTCGCGCCGCTCGGCCACCGCGTCGTCCCGAACCGCACGACCGACCGGATCTACTGGACGATCCGGATGCGGGGAGGCGAAGTGAAGGAGTTCTCCTATCCGATCCGGAAGACCAAGTGGGGCACGATCGCATCCCCGAGCACGGAACCTCCACCGGAGCCGGGAGCGCTTTCGAGCGAACTCCTCTCCTTCGAGCCGACGTACCTGGCCATCGAGGAACTCCCGGTCCTTACGCCGCTCGTCCCTCCGTAGTCCGACATCGGGGTCAGGATGGAGGACGGACTTCCCGCCGCGCCGAAGGTCGTCGACTGTGACATCCTGATCGTCGGGGGCGGTTTCGCCGGCTGCGGAGCCGCGTTCGAATCGAGGTACTGGGGCCGGGACCTGAAGGTCGTCGTCGCCGAGAAGGCGGCGATCGAGCGGAGTGGGGCGGTTGCCCAGGGGCTCAGCGCCATCAACTGCTACATGGGGATGCGCTGGGGCGAGAACCGCCCCGAGGACTTCGTCCGGTATGTCCGGAACGACCTGATGGGCCTCTCCCGGGAGGACCTCGTCTACGACATCGCGCGGCACGTCGACTCTTCCGTTCACCTGCTCGAAGAGTGGGGACTTCCGATCCTGACGGACCCGAAGACCGGCAAGTTCGTCCGAGAGGGCCGATGGCAGCTGATGATCCACGGCGAGTCGTACAAGCCGATCGTCGCCGAGGCGGCTCGGGCGGCGGCAAGTCAGGTCGACGAGCACATCCTCATCACCCATCTGCTGCCCAGCGCCGACGACCCGAAGCGTATCGCCGGGGCCGTGGGGTTCAGCGTCCGGGACGGGACGTTCCGGGTCTATCGAGCGCGCGCCGTGATCGTGGCGGCCGGGGGCGCCTCCCACCTCTTCCGACCGCGCTCCTCGGGCGAAGGATGGGGCCGTACCTGGTATCCCCCCTGGTCGACCGGCTCGGCATATGCGCTGCTCATCCGCGCGGGGGCCGAGATGACCCAGATGGAGAACCGTCTGGTCGTGACCCGCTTCAAGGACGGGTACGGGCCCGTGGGCGCATTCTTCCTGTACCTCAAGTCGGTCGCGACGAACGCGGCCGGGGAAAGCTACGAAGTGACCCGTCGCGCGGAGTTGCGGAGCCGGGTCGGCGCGTACGCCGACGCGACCCCGATGCCGACCTGTCTACGGAATCACCTGATGTTCCGCGAGATCCAGGAGGGTCGCGGACCGATCCTGATGCACACCGAGCGGGTGATCGACACTCCGGAGAAGGAGAGCGTCGCCTGGGGGGCATTCCTCAACATGACGGTCGGTCAGGCGGTGACCTGGGCCTCGCAGGGCACGGACCCTCGCAAGGAGCCGAGCGAGCTCATCCTCTCGGAGCCCTACGTCCTCGGCTCGCACGCCGTCTGCGCGGGGGCGTGGACGAGCGGCCCGGCGGACGTCGCCCCCGCCGACTACCGCTGGGGGTACAACCGCATGACGACGATCGCCGGGTTGTTCGGCGCGGGGGACACGGTCGGTGGTTCGGCCCATAAGTTCTCGAGCGGTTCGTTCACGGAGGGCCGACTCGCGGCCAAGGCGGCGGTCCGGTTCCTCACCGACCACCCGGAGCGTCCCCGCGTTTCCGACGCCGAGGTCGAGCGACTTCAACAGACGGTGTTCGCCCCGCTGGTTCGATTCCTCGGCGCGCGGCCTCGGGTGACGGCCGGGTCCGTGTACCCGGACCTTCTGCTTCCCGAGCAGGGCCTGCATCGGCTCGAAAAGGTGATGGACGAATACGGGGGCGGCGTCGGCGCCAACTACACGACCAACGACGAACTCCTCGGGCGAGGGATCTCCCAGCTCGGACAGCTTCGGGGGGACCTCGGGTCGATCGGCGCGGCCGACCTTCACCAGCTCGGACGCGCCTGGGAGCTCGACCACCGTCTCTGGACCGCGGAGACCGTCCTTCGCCATACGCGTTTCCGGGCGGAGACCCGGTGGCCGGGGTACTACTATCGCTCGGACTACGCCACGGTGGACGACGAGCACTGGCACTGCTTCGTCAACTCGACCTTCGACCCGGGCACAGGAGACTGGAAACTGTTCACCCGTCCGTGTCACGCGATCCTGTAGTCCCGACTCGGACCGGTCCCGGATACCGGGCGGCGAAGACCCGCGCGATCGATTCGTTGAATCCTGCGGAGACGCGGATCCGGTCATCCGGAGACGCTCGAGGGGGACCTTGCCGGATCCATCGGTCGATCGTGCCGGTCCACGTCTCCCCCGGGAACGGGTGGTGTGCTCGGATCCGCGGATGGACCGCGAGCCACGCGTCCGCACGGCCGTCCGGTTCGTGGGTCCGGCGGTCGAAAAAGACGTGGATCTCCGAGTCGGCGTCAACGCGCTCTTCGATCCCCCGAAGGAAGACGAGCAGCTCGTGGGTCCGCTGCCGACCGGCGCCCGGAGGCGGAGCGGCCGCCTCGTGCGCCCGGTCGAGCGCTTCGAGCAGTCCGAGGGCCGTCCGTTCGTCCGTGGCGGGCCGATAGCCTCCCGAGATACTGGCGCTCACCTGGGGCGGGCGAACGGCCTCACGGACGCCGACGGACGTCGATTCGGGTCGGCAGAGCGCGACGGCCACCACGGCGGGGGCCCCGAAGAAGACGCCGACGACCTCGAGGGAAAAGCTACCGGCGAGCCCCGTGCGCATCGCCTCCTCGCGGTCGCTCGAGAGCCTCTCGGCCTGCCAGACCCGGTGGACCAGCATGTGATTCACCCGGAGGGTGCGTGCGAGGGAGCGCGTCGTCCATCGGCCGCCGTCCGGCGGGGTTTCCTCTCGCGTCGTGCGCACGATCCGTTCCACCAACGCGGGAGAGACCCGGTCCCTCGGGCGAACGCGCGGCGCGTCGCGGAGAATGCCGTCGGTGCGGTTGACCTCGAAGCGTCGGCGCCACCGGGCGACGGTCTCGGGGTGGACTCCTGCCCGGACCCCGACCTCCCGGTATGAGCCTCCTTGAGCAAGTTCGAGGACTACGCGGGCCCGCAGCGCTCGTCGTGCGTTCGGGGGGGTGAGACCTGCCCACTTGCGGAGGGCGCGCTCCTCGGCGGGTAGGAGTCGGAGGCGCTGGGCACGGCGCACGGGGAAGGCCGATGGCCTCGGGGGTAATAGGCGCTTGCTCGGAGAACGTCTCGCTGCTCAGAAGCGGGCGATGCTCCCCGTCGAGAGCGCCTTGTGTTCGAAGGTCTTCCAGAGGCCGATCGCGAGTCCGTACGACACCGCGGCCGCGATCGCCACGGCTCCCCACAGTACGGTCAACGTGGCGAACGAGTCACCGGCGACCGAAGCTCGAACCGCATCGAGGCCCCACGTGAGGGGGAATCCGTACCCGATCCACTGGAGTACCGGGGGAAGCTGAGAGGCGGGGAAGTTGACCCCGGAGAGGAGCAAGCCGATGAAAAGGAAGATGTTCCCCAGGATGATCGAGGTGCGCAGATAGAGCGCGACCCCTCCGAGCAGGAGTCCGAAACCGACCATCGCGAACGCGGTGAGGGTGACGGAGACCGCGAGCGAGGGGAGCGACGACGGCGCGAGGTGCACTCCGAAGAGGGCGACGGCGTAGAAGATCCCGACGGTGACGGTGGCCAACGAAAGTAGGATCGGGATGAGACCCCGTCCGAAATACAAGGCGATCCGGTTCGAGGGAGTGACGAGGAGATGCTCCATCGTCCCTTGCTGCTTTTCGCTGTCGGTGGTCTGGCACACGGAAAAGATGCTCGAGTAGGTGACGGTCGCTACCGCGTTGCCGAGCGCGGTGAAGGCGATCTCCGAGGCCCCTCCGCCGCCGACCTGGACGACGAAGACGAAGAAGACCATCTGCGTCAGCGGGATGATGAACACCGTCCCGAGGACGAAGTCGACCCGCATGAACCCAAGCGTGGTCCGAGGCGCGATGACCGCGTTCGTCCAGAACGTTCGCCAGAACGAAACACGGTTCACGGACGGAGGAGCGGAAGTGAGCATCGATCGGGAGCGTCCTCAGAATTCGCTCAGGTTCCCTTTGGCCAGTACGTGCCGCTCAACCCGACGGAAAATAGTACCAGCGATGAGGATGTACACCAGCGTCGTTCCGACCGCGCCGGCGATGTCCGGCCAGAATCCCCAGCCGAACCCGACGTAGCCCGGGATCGAGAGGTACCGCAGCGCATCGAGGGCCCACGTCGGCGGAAAGATCAGCGCGATCGGGTTCGTCCAGAACGGGAGGAGCACCACCGGGAACATGCAGCCGGTGCCCACGTAGAAGGCGAACTCGCCGACGTTCTGGATGAAGCCGGAGTACCGGGT
>Ga0070761_10002286_pt1 | contig 11768 bp, 9 predicted proteins | sample HubBroMetageREF1_FD_66724 | JGI IMG/M metagenome (GOLD analysis project Ga0070761, IMG submission 66724) | Reference soil microbial communities from the Hubbard Brook experimental Forest, New Hampshire, USA - Hubbard Brook CCASE Soil... | ecosystem: Environmental > Terrestrial > Soil > Temperate...
CGGCGCCCATGATCCTTCCTCGATGCGGTGACGAGGTCGAGGCCCTGCTCGCGCGCCACGCGAAGCCGCCTCCGGCGCGTCACGTCGAGCTTCTCGCCCGACGCGCCGATAACCGCGCACAGCTTCCGCGTCCGACGCGCCGATGACCTCGATGCTGGCGAGGCCCAGGGCCGCCCGTGCAAAGCACTAACGCCGTCGCGACCCGCGCTCGGCTTGGCCGTCGGGTTGACCTCGACCAGGTCGAGGCCCTGCTCACGACGGCACCGCGAGCCCGTCGTGCACGTGCGCACTTGCTGAGGCGATGCGAGTCGCGTGTTGTGCCAAGTTGTGTCGAACCGCGACCGCCGAGTCGCGGTTGTGTCCCGGACCCACTGACCATTTCTGAGGAATGTCCGACGTTTCCCCAGGTGGTATCTCTCGTGCTTGCATCACACCGGGGTCATGCGTCCTCTTTTCAAAGCGTGGGGCAAAGGTTGGCGCGTTGTTGCCCTCGCAATGCTCGTTCCGGGGGCCCTCGCGTGCAGCGGGGGGCAGTGCCTCAATCCGCAGCCTCTACCACCGTTCTGCGGTGCCTCGCCGCAACCCCTTCCGCCGGGGTCGAGATCCGTGTCGGCAAGCGGCAGCAACGAGGGCATGGCGGGCACCTCGGGGAGCTCCGGGATCGGGCCAACAAGCACGACAGGAACTGCAACCGGGGGAGGAACGACGGTGGCGGTCGGGACGACCGGAGCAGAGGCCACCAATGATGCCGGTGCAGGCGGCACGGACGGCGGCTCGATCGAAGGCGATGCGACCCTCGGCGTGGACGCGAGCCCGGATGGCGGGTCGGTCGAAACGGAAGCTGGCGATGCCGCACCTGACGCCCTCGAAGACGGCGATATACCGGGTACGAAGTCGGACGCGAAGGACGGTTCACGCGACGCCGAGGAGGCCCGGTGCGGATCCGACGACGCGGGTGAGCACGACGGCTCGTGCCGCGACGGAGGTCAGTGCTGCAACGGGGGCGCGGTCGGTACCTTTTATTGCTACTTCGGCAGCGGGTCGTGCCCGCTCGTGCCGTGAGACTGGCGCCGCGCGCGCCCAGGCGAGGTAATCTCCGCTCATGCGGGTGGGCGCTCTGCTGATTCTCGCCTGGGGGTGCGGCGGCAACGTCGCGCCGGTCATCGTCGGCGATGCTTCGAGCACATCGGAAGTTGGCGGCACGACGGTCGACGGGGCCGAAGACAGAGCGAATGTCGACGCGTCGAGCGACGGCCCTGACACCGAGATATCTAGCGATGGCGGGCCGGAAACCGATGACGGCACCTGCGTGATCTCCGCCTCCAACTACGACCAGTCGTGCAACGTCGATTCCGACTGCGTGGAGATTTCCTCGGGCGACTATTGCTCGGCCACGTTTTGCCAATGTGGTGGCTCCGTCATCAACGTCGGAGCCCTGGCGCAATTCAAGGCAGACGTTTCCAAAACGCCGATCGGATCCGGCGCCCTGATGGGTACCGTCTGCGGTTGCTCGGTTCCAGCCGGCCCGTGCTGTCGTCAAGGAATGTGTAAGGCCGGATTCGGCGATTGCTCTTCGCCCGCCGACACGCTCCCTGCTTGCGCGGACGCGGGCGGGACGTGCATGCCGTCCGTCCTCTTCGGCGGGTGCAATCAAGGCGCTCCGGACGCTTGCGCTTACTCCGACGAGCTCTGCTGCGTGAACTGAATCGTCGAACCCGGGCCGCATTGACATCCTCGCCGACCGAGAGCGACGATGGCTGACGAGCCGATAGCGCCTATGAGTAACCAATTCTGGCCGTGTCCCGGGTGCTCTCGTCACGTCAAACGAGGCGACGCGTTCTGTCCGTTCTGCGGCGCGACCGCCAGCGTCGAGATCGGCCCAACGCGAACAATCGCCGGGCGCCTTTCACGCGCCGCGCTTTACGCGTTAGGCGCGACCGTCGCCTGCGGGGGTGAAGTCAACCGCCCCGTCGCGGGGCCCTCGTATGTGGAAGCGGGCGCAGAAGCCGAGCCCGACGCGTTGACGGTCACTGGCACGGCGCCGTATGGCGGCTCTCCGATCGAGGACGTCGATGCGATTTCTATCGTCCCCGGTGAGGCGTCGCCCGACGCGGCCGACGCGAGTGTGCCTAATTCCTTGGCACCTTACGGACAGGGCCCCCTTCCTCCGGACGAGTAAGGCTCATTCTCGCGAGAGCTCTACCCTCGCTTCGATGTCCACCCCGACCATCCAAGCCGTTCGTGGCGGCTTCGCGGCGACGTGTGGCAAGTGCTTGCCCTCGTCGGACGCCGTGGCGGTGGACTCTCCATGGCGCTCTTTTTCCGTGGGGCCGCGCCTGCTGCCGATGCGAGGACGTTGAGGCCGTCCTACCGAGCCGCGAGCACGTCTGCAAATACGAACCCGTCTCGCTCGACGACTTCTCCCATCCTGATCGCGATCGGCCGATCGAACATTGGTCCGGCGTAGGCGAACGTGTGAAACTCGCCGCGCTCACCGCATGGATCCGCCGTGTCAGGAAGCTCGGCCAGGAGAGGGGTGTCGAATTCGCGCCCGGCGAAGGTCGCCGGAATCTGCTTCGGATCGACGCACGTGATGCGCGCTCTCAGGCCGCCCGCGATCATGGTTCTCGCGAGCGTGTCGGTCGGGATCCCCCAAATTGGAAAGATCGGTTCGAGCCCGGTGCCGCGCATCCGGTCCTCCCGGTAGCGCCGGATGTCTTCGAGGAACAGGTCGCCGAACGCAACGACCTCGATGCCCTCCTCACGCGCGCGCGACATGGCGACCCCCATCCTCGCCTCGTACTCGTCGTTGGTGGACGGGCTTGGAATGGGCACCTCCCAGATCGGGAGCCCGGCGGCCTCGGCTTGGATCCGCAGAAGCTCGAGACGAACAGCGTGCATCGCGACACGCGCGTGAACCTCGTTGATGGTCGTGAGCAGGCCGACGACTTCCAGGTCGCCTCGCTGCCGCAGCACCTGGAGGGTCCACGCGCTGTCCTTCCCGCTGGTCCATGAGAGGAGCGCCCTCTTTCTCGGAGCGGTCACACGGAGAGCCTTTCATCAATGATGCGAAAGTGCTTGCACAGGACACGTCGGCCTGCGGGGCGGTCGTAGTGGTAGAGCATCTCAAGGGAATACCCCAGCCCTTTGGATTGGTCGCTCGCCCGTCACGAATGGTCGTCGAGGACGCTCCTGCACCTTGCTCCCGAGCTCGGCCAGCGAGAACGGCTTGCGGAGCGTCCAACTGGCCACGGGTCGTCTCCGCTGGCCCTCGGCGCATTCGGTCAGAAAATCGCACCCGGTCGTCTCCGCCGCATTCACGAGCATTGGGATACATACCGAGTCACAGTGGGCCTCCGCGAGGGGATGATGAGCTCCCCAGGTACGCTTCGCGGCGTATTGACCACCTTCCCGGTGGAGAGCGACGATGGCCGACGAAGGGGGGCGGAGACTCGTCATGAGTGCGCAATTCTGGCCTTGCCCCGCATGCGCCCGTCACGTCAAACGGGGCGACGCGACTTGTCCGTTCTGCGGCGCGACCGCCAGCGTCGTCGAGAATAGGCAAAGCCGAACGATCGCCGGGCGCCTGTCGCGAGCGGCACTATTCGCGGCGGGGACGGTTGGCGCAGCAGTGGCGACCACGAACTGTGCCTCCATGTACGGAGCCCCCCCGGGCAGCGAGATCGAGGACTCGAGCGCAAGCGACAGCCCGAGTTCGGGAGCGCCCAACGCGGCAGACGCGAGCGCGCCCACGATGCCGACCGATTCGTCGAGCGCGGCCGACGTTCCCATGGCGGTGCCGTTCTACGGAGCCGCCATGTTATAGAGCGGCTCGGGATGCGGAATTGCAGCGGGATCGACGGCCTCCCGCGTGGCGAGTGGATGGCTTGGCCTCGGCGTCCTTGCAGCCCTGCTGCGTAGGAAGCGAAACGCATCCCGTGGCGCTCGCGATCGCTGAGTCTGCATTGGGCCGCCGGACCTCGTTCGCCGAGCGGGCTGGCTCCGCGGACAGCCCCGAGGTGAGCGCATCGGCTGCCCCTTTTGCCAGCCATTCCGTCGGACTGGTTCACCTTGTCGCGACCTACTGTCGCGAGATCGCGATGGCGACGACGCTCTGAGCGATGCCTCTCGCCCTCCAGAGCGGTGTGAAAGCTCGCTCGCACTTCCGACCCCCGTCGGCTTCACACGAGAAGGGTTCCGAAACCGGCTTTCACAAAGCGCGGCGAATCACTGCGCAACGCGGACGTTTTGGCTGCTTTCGAGAACCCCCACCCCGACGGCACGCGACATGCTCGGACACGAAGTAAGAGCGCGACGGGCAACTGGTGGGCAATCCGAAGAAGACTAACTGCAAGGTCCGTGTCGGCTTGGAATATGAACGGAGCTATCAATCCTGGAACGCAAGGACCTCCAACGGATCGCCGAACCTGTCGTCGGAAAGCCTCGTCACGTCCGAGCAAAATTCTGAACGATCGTATGGCGCAAGGGGGGTAGCCGCCACAGCGCGCGGAGGGTCGACGCGGGTTTCACGATCGCGAGCGAATCGGCCCACCGCGACCAGACGCGCGAGAGCGTGACCCAAAACGCCAGGTCAATGGCGCCCAGATGGGGCCGGGTCTGCGACATCCGAGCACTGCGAGCTGCTGGTGGAGCGCAAGATTCTCGACGACCAAGCTCGAGCGGAAGGTCGTCAACAACGCGCCCGACAAGAACAACCTTGCCTCAGTTAGGAACGTTCCCTAACGTGCGCGCTGTTCGGGAACTCGATGTCGCTCCACGCGACCAGGGGGCACGCGTGAGCGCGCATCAAACGAGATACTCGTTCGTTGGGTCTCCGAGTGGCCTCCCATTGGAGGCGCCCGCGCCAGAGAGGAGAGATTCATGAACATCGCCATCGGCGACGACGGAGGATCCGTCAACGAGGTTCCCGCGCCGATCGATTCCGGAACGCTCCGAAGGGTCATCGTTGCTGCGTCACTCGGCACGCTGTTCGAGTGGTACGATTTTTATCTCTACGGGAGCCTCGCCGTTTTTTTCGGCAGCCTATTCTTCCCTCACGGAAACGACACCGCGCAGCTACTGGCGAGCCTCGCGACGTTCGGTGCCGGCTTTGGCGTGCGGCCGCTCGGGGCGCTCGTCTTCGGTCACATTGGGGACCTCGTCGGCCGCAAATACACGTTCCTCATCACCATGGCGACGATGGGGCTGGGCACGGCGCTCATCGGCTTTCTTCCGACGTACGACCACTGGGGGCTCCTCGCGACGGCGCTCCTCGTCTTGCTGCGCCTCTTGCAAGGTCTGGCGCTCGGTGGCGAGTACGGCGGGGCCGCGACCTATGTCGCGGAACACGTGCCCGACGAAAAGCGCGGCTACTATACGAGTTACATTCAGACGACCGCGACGCTGGGGTTCTTTCTCAGTATGGGGGTCATCGGAACGACCCGCCTCTCCCTTGGCGAGGCCGCGTTCAAGGAATGGGGCTGGCGAATCCCGTTCCTGATCTCCTTCCTCCTGCTGGCCGTATCGTTTTACATCCGCCTGAAAATGCGGGAGTCGCCGCTCTTCGCGAAAATCAAGGCCGCGGGGACGATGTCGAAGAATCCGCTCAAGGAGAGCTTCACGAATCCGGTGAATCTCCGCTACGTGTTCATCGCGCTCTTCGGAGCGACGGCCGGGCAGGGGGTCGTCTGGTACACGGGCCAGTTCTATGCGCTCACGTTTCTCCAAGCCGCGTTGAAGGTGAACTGGAAGACCGCCTACATTCTCGTGTCCATCGCGCTCGTGCTCACGACACCTCTCTTCGTCGTGTTCGGGTGCCTCTCCGACCGCATCGGGCGGAAGAAGATTCTCCTCGCGGGTTGCTTGCTCGGCGCGCTGACGTACGTGCCCATCTATATGGCGATGAAGCATTTCTCCAATCCCTCGGGGCTCCACGCTGCCGATCCGAACGGGATCAACTACGTCGCCATGGTCCTCCTCTTGAGCCTGCAGATGGTCTACGTGTGCATGGTCTATGGGCCGATTGCTGCGTTCTTGGTGGAGCTCTTCCCGACCAAGATTCGGTACACGTCCATGTCCCTCCCGTACCACCTCGGCAATGGCTGGTTCGGAGGCTTTCTCCCCTTGATCGCAACGGCAGTCACTGCCTCCGCGTGGGCGAAGGGCACCTTCGGTTCGGCGGCGATCTACACGGGGCTCCTCTACCCAATCGGGGTCTGCCTCGTCACCTTCGTCATCGGTGCGCTCTTCATTCACGAGACGCGGGGTCACAAGATCGACGTCTGAACGGGGCACGACGCTCTCGCTCTTCAGCTGAGCTCTTCGGAGCTCGTGGACTGATTTGTTCGTAAGAGACGAGATGAGGCCTAGCCGGGGCAGCGTGAGTGGCGGTTGCCCCGCAGGGCGCGACTTCCAAGCCCAGAACCGAGCGAAGCCGCGTCGATGCTACGCGAGGCCGTCGCGGGCTTCACGATCGCGAGCGAATCGGTCCACCGCGACGAGACGCGCGAGAGCGTGACCCAAAACGCCCGGTCGATAGCGCGCAGAAGGTCTTCTCTGGCGGCGCCGCGTTCCGGATGCCCCGCTTGACTCCTCGCTGGCTTAGCTCCGTCTGTGCGCGCCGGAAGTCGTTCAATTGCTGATTGACAAGTCGTCAACGTACCCCCGAAACTGTCCGGCACTACCGGGACGATCATACGTCACCCAAATCCTGTCGATGTTCTTTCCGGCTAGCTGGGCGCCGACGTTGGACTTAATCTCCGACCAGGCATTCAACGGAGTATTGCCACCGTGCCCGGCCTGGGGGCTGACGCTATCTCCATTCTGGTCCACGGCGCCGCTCGCCCGAAGCGTTGTCCCATCGGTGCACTGAAAGTCCACCGCCACGTACCGCCCATTGTCCTGCTGGGGATATATCCAGTAGTCGAGAACGGTAGAACTCGATATAGGCATGTTGACGAGAAACATGTCGTACACGGCGTCGGTCGTCGAACCGCCGTTTGCGGTGCCGGAATACATGAGCGCCGACCTTCCGGTATGCGCCTCCTCTCCGGTTCTCACGGAACACTGCGGATTCATAGCGCTGCGGGTGCCGAGGCGCACCCGAGCGCTGAACCCTATTGGGCATTGGCCAACGCCACGACTGAGGCGTACGACGTCCCGCTGGGTGCAAGGACGACGAACTCTCCCGCGCAGGTCTGGACTGTCACAGTGCTGCCCGACAGCGAGGGGGCGCTCTGGCCGTTTTGGTACACCGCCACCTGCCCCTGCCCCCACGGGTTCGCGAGCGTCAAGGTGCCGCCCATCTCGCTGGTGATCGTCACATATTGCACGGTGCCGCTGGTCATTTGGCTTCCCACGAGGAACCCTCCGTACGCCCTCAGACCTGCGAACTTCGCGTCCGACATCGAAGGCCAGTCCGCGAAGACCCGTATCACTCCCTGAAACGACTGCAGCAGCATCTCGGCGATGGTCGCAGGGACCGTGTTCAGATTCTCGAGCCCCCCGCCGCCGGTGTGTATGTGAAGGTTCGGGTACGTGTTGTTGCCAATCCACGAGTCCAGATTCGAGAGGATCGTGGCCGGGTCGTAACCGACGCGGGCGGCAGCCGGGTAAAACGTGTTTGTGCCGTTGCCGTCGCTCCACCTCGCCATTGCGGCGATCATGTTGTTGGCGATTTTCAGGAGCCCGGAATCGCTGGACAGGCCGATCTGGCTCCCCGGATAGATGTGCTGGATACCGATGGTGTTGCCGTCGGCCCAGTCGCGGCCGACCGAGGTATACCGAAAGACCGTCTCGCCGTTCGTGCACGTGGGGCAGCCCGTGTAGGTCGGAAAAGGAGCCAAATTCGTCAGCCGGTCCTGCCATGTCGCGCGCTCGCTCGCGTCAACGTTCAAAGCCGTGCCGAGGTCGATGCACGCCTGGAGGAGGAACCGCACGAGGCCCAGCGACATGATGCCGTCCGTCTGCGGACTAGGGTCGTCCTCCTGCTGGGCGTCGTTCACGATGTCGTACACGTTCCCGTTCTTGACGAGGTAGTTCTCCCAGAATATCGCCATTTGCTTGAGCGTCGGATAGATCGCGTTCGCGTACGCGACGTCGGGCGCGTAGTAGTAATGCATGATCATGTCGGTCGCCGCGAAGGCCGCGCAGAATTTCTGGTTGTGCTCACTCGTGTCGGCGCTGCCGTTGGGCAACGGACCGATGTGCACGCGGTAGTAGGCGCCGGTCCAGCCGTTCTGCGTCGCTTCGGCCTGCGCCTTGGGCATCCATGCGATGACGGGCGCGTCGTAGTTCGCCGAGACCGCGAAATGATTGGTCGGGAACGTCGCGTAGAACGGCGCTTCGTAGTTGTAGTTGAGTGTGTAGTCGCTGTTCCACGCGGGGTCCGTCATCACCCAATTGCCCCAGAGGCCGGGCGGTGCTTCCCCTTCTCTCGAGCCGCTGGCAAGAAGGTAGAGCGATGCGTAGTATTCCTTCTCGACGGTTTTGTCGGCTATCTGGACATAAGAGGTATGGTGGAAGGCGTCCCACCAGCCCTGATGGGACGTGCTGTACGTCGTCACGTCGCTCGGCATGAGCGTGCTCACATTCGAGATGGACTGCGTCTGGTAGGAGCTCGAGTCGACGTTGCTCATGATGCTCGTGGCGAGCGTGACCGTCTGCCCCGGCGAGAGCGCAAAGGTCAGCTCGTCGTTCCCAACGGACCCGGTAGTCCCGATGGCACGCGTCGCGACGCGCACCTTGCGTGTCGCGTACCCGCCGACCGTATCCACGTTGTCGGCCGCGACGTCTTGGTACAGCACGTCCCCCATCGACCCCCCGCTGCTCGGGTTGTTGTTCATGTTGCCTACGGCGAGCAACGCCGTGACGATCTGCGGAGCGCTCCCGGTATAGGCGAATTGCGTGAAAAAGAGGTTGTTCGTCGTGTCGGTCGCCTGAACCCAACTCGTCGTTTCGATCGTGTTGCCGTTCTTGGTGAACGTTCCGGTGACCTGACCCGAACCGATATTCTCGGTCATCGCATACGACGCGCCTTGCATACCGGGAATCGACAGGGACAGCCTGGCCATGGCCTTGACCGTCCCCTGTTGGAGCGACCAGAACTCGTTCTTGGCCAGGATGAACGTCATCGCGTCGATCGTGCCGAGGACAACAACACCCACGTCCCCGTTGCCGAGCAGTGGACCGTCGGGGGTCTCCTGCGTGTCGGTCTGCGAAGGCGGCGAGGAGAACGTCCCTTGGTACTGGTTCGCGAGGTTCGGAAACGGGGCAATTCCCAAGCCGCCATCGGCGGCGACGGAGCAACCTCCATCTCCTTGCGCGGGCGGCGGCGTGGCACCGCTCGAAGAGCTGCCGCCAAAAGAGCCACTGCTCGAAGAGCTGCCGCCATCTCCTTGCGCGGGCGGCGGCATGGCACCGCTCGAAGAGCCACTGCTCGAGCCCGAAGCGCCAGCGCTCGGAGAGCTGCTGCCCGATCCCAACGAGCTGCCGGCGCCCGAGGAGCTGTCTGCCCCCGCGTCCGTCGTCTGCGCCCCCACGCCGGAGGAGGACGAACCGCAAGCTGTGGTGCCCAAGCAGGCCCAGCCCAACCCGCACCATAGAGCGTACCGCCAGTTCACCTGCAGAGGAAAGTTCTGTATTAACTGTACGACACGATCGAAGCTGAGGGCGGGGTGGCACAGGCCAGGATCCCGAAAGCCAATGCTTCGGCGACGCCGACCGAGTCGCGTGCAATTTGTCAATGGCACCTCGCCTCCCTCACCCAAAGGCAGAAGCGGTAGTGCGCCCCAACGGCTCAGGGATCTTTATGCGCGGGAACCGAACCTGAGTCGCACGAGCACCGGCTCGGCCAGGGCACACCTGGCGCCCGTCAGGACCGTCAGTCACGCCGCCGCCAGGCCCACCCACCCCCTCACGGCGTCTGCGCGAGCACTCGCGCCCTCGCGGCGTACGGCCCGTTGGGGAACCGGCTCAGGTATTGGCCAGCCGCCGCCCGCGCCCGCGCGCCCGTCGACGTTTGCTGAAGCAGCAGCATCTCGCGACCCAACGCGTCCGAAGCGTACGTCCCGTCGGGCGCGTCTCGCAAATAGCTCTCGTACCAGTCGATGGCGCGGACCGCGTCTTGCCCCGTTTCCTGCAAGCGCCCAAGGAGGAACGCCGCGTCCCGGGCCGACGGCGAGCCGGGGAAGCGGCGCCGCTCGGCGAGCAGGGCGCGCCGCGCGATGTCGTCGTGGCGGCTGTAGCGCGCGGCGTCGGCCAGGGCGGCGAGCTCGGAGCTCGACGCCCCCGCGATGCACTCGTCGACCCCGCGGCGCTGCACATCGCGAACGACGGCCTCGAAGTGCCCGCTGGTCACGAGGCCCTGCCAACTGAGCTCGGCGGACGCTCCTTGCGGCTTCGCACCGCTGACGGCGGACGGCGGCGCCGTCGTGACCGTCTCGGGGCTGCTCGGCGGAGGCGCCGCCGCGACGGCAGAGGCCTCCGTCGGGGCCGATCCCTCGCGCTCGCGGATGACCGTCTCGCCCTGGCGGACGCGGACGATCAGACGCTGGCCAGAGTGAAGGGCGAGCGCGCCGTCGGAGAGCGGGCCGCTCACGCGCACCGAGCCGCGATCCATCCGCAGGTCGAGCTCCTGTCCCTCGGGATCCCAGACAAACCGGAACGCGGTGCCCGTCACGTCGATGAGGAACGGACCGGCCTCGAAGGACCACCGGGCCTCCGGCCGGTGCGTGACGTCGACGTAGGCGCTACCCCCTCCGACCGACACGACCGCCCCGTGGACGTCGACCTGCCTCAGCGAAGCGTGCGTCCCGGCGGCGAACGAGACATCGCTCCCGTCCGAGAAGTGAATCCTCGCCTGGGCGCCCGGGTTGAGCTCGATGACCCCGTCCCGGTCGACGTGGCCGCCCTCGAGCGAGTAGCCGAGCGAGTGGGCGGCGCGATGCTCGAACACGGCGACCCCCGTCCCCGCGAGAGCCACGGCCGCGGCCACGGCGAACACGGGACGCAGTCGAGACGTCCGCGCGGCCCGCCACCGCGCGACGAGCCGCTCCTCGCCCGCCCTCTGCGCTGGCGCCGACATGCGACCTCGCTGCTCGTGGATCTTCTCCACGATCGAGGGCGCGATGGGGACGACCTCGTCGTTACGTACCATCGTCCCCTCCCGCGCGACCCAGGTACTCCGCGAACTCCGGCTCCGCCCGCGCTAGCCTCTCGATGACATCGCAGGCCCGCCGGATCCGCCGCTTCACAGTGGCCAGCGAGGATCCCGTCACGTCTGCGATCTCCTGAAGCGAGAGCCCCTCGGCCTGGCGCAGCATGAACGCCGTTCGTTCGTCGACGCCAAGCTTGTCGAGCATACGGTAAAAGCGTGCGAGGAGCTCACGCCCTTCGCTGTCGGTGGCCTGCGCGTGCGCTTCGGGCAGCTCGCCCGTGTTGGTGAGTGCCAGGAACCGACGAACGCGCTTCTTCCGCAGGTGCCAGCGCAGCATGCGAATGGCCGACGAATAGAGGAAGCTCCGGAGCGCGTTCGGGTCTCGCAGGTTGCGGATCGAGGCGAAGACGCGCCAGAAGACCTCTTGCGTCAGGTCCTCGCTTTCGGAGGCCGAGCTAAGGGCGCGATCAAGGACGCCATAGACGAGCGGCGCGTACCGGTTCCACACCGCTCGAGCCGCCCACTCCTCCCCTGCGACGACCGCCCGCACAAGCGCGGCGTCCTCCGGCAGATCCTCCACTTGCGGGGCTACCAGGCGGAGCCGGGGCCGCGC
>Ga0070761_10002287_pt1 | contig 11766 bp, 7 predicted proteins | sample HubBroMetageREF1_FD_66724 | JGI IMG/M metagenome (GOLD analysis project Ga0070761, IMG submission 66724) | Reference soil microbial communities from the Hubbard Brook experimental Forest, New Hampshire, USA - Hubbard Brook CCASE Soil... | ecosystem: Environmental > Terrestrial > Soil > Temperate...
ATGACGGCGGACGTGCCTCCGCTGAACGCGGATTGGCCGGTGGCCATTTCGTAGAAGGCAGCGCCGAGACTGAAAAGGTCGGTGCGCGCGTCGAGTTCCTCGCCGCGGGCCTGTTCGGGTGACATGTAGCCGATGGTGCCGAGGGCCGAGCCGGGGCTCGTGAGCATGAGATTGTCGGTAGTGGGCTGCGCGGAGGTGGTGCCCGCGCCGATCGTTTCGGCAATTCGTTTCGGAGCGGATTGCTTTGCGAGGCCGAAGTCGAGAATTTTTGCCTGGCCGCGCGCGGTGATGAAGATGTTGGCGGGCTTGATGTCGCGATGCACGATGCCGCGGGAATGGGCGGCGTCGAGCGCGTCGGAAATTTGCACGGCGAATTCGAGCAGGGAATCGTTGGCCATCGCCCGGCCGGCGATGCGCTCGCGCAGTGTCTGGCCTTCGAGCAGCTCCATGACCAGGAAAGGCCGGCCGCCATGTGGTCCGCCCGCCTGAAGCGGGACTTCGCCAACATCGTAGATGGTGCAAATGCCGGGATGATTCAGAGACGAGGCGGCGCGCGCTTCACGCTGGAATCGCTCGAGGGCGGACGGGTCGCGGGTAAGCTCGGGCGAAAGGAATTTCAATGCGACGTGCCGGCCGAGGCGTGTGTCTTCGGCTCGAAACACCTGGCCCATGCCGCCGCTGCCAAGCGGTTCGAGAATTTTGTAGTGGGAGATGGTTTCGCCGATCATTCGTGGCCGTGGTGGGTAATGCTAAACAAGTGGCGCGGGGGCTGCAAGGGCAAAGAGGGCGAACCGAACCTGAGGCTTCGGCGAAAACTATACGTCAAGAGCGGAACACGGAGGACACCGAGAAAGACACGGAAAGGACACAGAGTAAAGACCTTTTCATTGCGGGATGACTGGGAGGATCAAGGCGCTGGGATGTTCGCGGTCGTGGTAGATGGTGTTTGTTGCGGTGGTCATTCGGGTGGCGTGGCTTTGCTCTTCGCCTGTGTTCAGGTTGCGATCGAAGCGGGGGAAATTGCTGCTGGAGACTTCGAGTCGCAAGCGGTGGCCGGCCAAGAAGACGTTGCTCGTGGCCCAGAGATCGACTTTCAGGTGATAAACCTCGCCGGGCTTTGCGGCTTCGGGCGTTTCTTGGGAATTGCGATAGCGCAGGCGGAGGATTCCTTCGGTGAGGTTCTGCGCAAAGCCGTTGGGCCAGACGTCCACGAGCTTCGCGGTGAAATCGGTGTCAACCGCCGACGTGCTGGCGTAGAGATCGAGGGCGACGGGTCCGGTGACTTCCATATCCTGCGTGAACGCGGGAGTGGAATAAATCAACACATCCTTGCGTTCCTCGACGGGGCGCTGATCTTTGGGGCCGGGCGCGAGATGCGGCGCGTCGCAACAAAGCGGACCGCCAATCGTGGGTGCCGGATTCGCCGGATCGTACGTGTAGGCGTCTTTCTTATCCGCGCCGTGAGTTGTGGTGTCGAGCGAGCCATCGCCTGAAGCGGAGTTTGCGGCGCCACCGGAATGCAGGAAATAGCGAGTGGAGTGGGCGCGGGCGAGGGGCCAATCGTCTTCGTCTCGCCAAACGTTTTTGCCCATCACGAAAATGCGAACCGGCTTGCCCGAAGCGAAGGCGTTGCTTTCGCCTTTGAATAGGGCGTCATACCAATCGAGCATGCGCGCATCCGTGTCATGAGGCGCATCCGGGCCGAAATCAACGTCGCCGATTTTCTGCTGGCCGGGGCTGCCTGAGTGGCCCCCGATCTCGACCAACAGGCGTTGCCCGCGGCGCGCCGCATCGCTTCCTGCCTGGGTTTTCAATAGTGTGTAGTTGCGGAGCGAGCCGCCGAGAAAAATGTCGTACCAGGCGGCGATGGTAAACACCGGCGCCTGGATTTGAGAATAGTGGTCTTCAATCGAAATCTGCTTCCAATAATCGTCGTAATTGGGGTGAGCAAGCCAATCCTGAAAATATGGAGCGAGCAATTTTGGGTCGGGCAGCGAGAGCAACGGATAATCGGTCAGCGGGAGGGTGCTTTTCCAATCTAGCGCGTTGCTCTTCGCGTCCGCAGTGCGATACAGCGTGTTTTGCGTGAGGCCTGTCGTCCAGGATTCGTTGAACCATTGTTCGAAGGCGCCGCCCTGATACGTCCAGCCATCGTGGTAGTTCGAGGCGGTGACGGTGGGAGCGATACCCGCGAGGTGCGGTGGATGAGCGATCGCAGCCAGAAATTGCGTTGCGCCGACGTAGGAACCGCCGAACATGCCCACTTTTCCATTGGAGTAGGGAAGCGCCGCAGCCCATTCGACGGTGTCGTAGCCGTCGTTCGATTCGTTCTTGAAGGTGTACCAATCGCCCTCGGAGGCGAAACGACCGCGGACATCCTGAACGACGACGACGTAGCCTCGCGCGGCGGCTCGCCAGCCAAAGGAGGTCGCATTCGTTTTGTCGTAGGGAGTGCGCTGCAGGAGCACGGGAAATTTGCCGTCGGCTTTGGGGCGATAGACGTCGGCCCGCAACGTGACGCCGTCGCGCATTTTCGCGCGGACGTTGTGCTCGAAGGTGACTTCGTAGGTTTGTGCGGCGAGAGGCGGAATCGCGAGGAAGAATACGGCTGCTACTAGAATCAGCGCCCGATGCGCCGGCCACATTGGTTTCATGCCCCCAACCTCCGCCGGCGCATGGTAGGCCTGCGAGAGGAGGGAAGGCAAGGCTAAAAGGGAAAAGTGAAAAGGGAAAAGGGAAAAGAGAAAAGAGAAAAGAGAAAAGCGGAACACAGAGGACACAGAGAAAAATCCAGAGGGCACGGAGAAGCTCCACTGACGTTTTAGCGGAGGCTAATTGCTGGTGCTGGTTTGTGGCATTACGGTGACGGTGACAGGCTGTTCGAGCTGAAAATCGAGTTTCGTTTCCGAGGGGACTTTTACTTGTTTGCCGCTTGTGGAGGCCTGATAGACGCCGCCCGCTCCTGCGCCAGCGGCCGCTCCAATCGCGGCGCCTTTACCGCCGCCAGCGATTGCGCCGATGAGCGTTCCGAGGACTGCTCCTGTGCCAACTTTCTTTGCGGTGTCTTTGCCGCGCGAATTGCCGGCAAGCGAGTATGTGCCGCTGACGAGCGGATAGGATTGCCCCTGAAATTCGAGTTTCACGAGTTCGAGCCTGAGCTCGCTTTTGCCCGCCATGTGTCCTGCGGAGCTGGCGTTGGCGAGGCGAACGTAGACGTCGGCGCCCGCGGGGACAGCAACGTCGTTGTCGACGAGGATTGGAGAATCGAGCGAGGCGTGAAAAATCTCACCAGCTTTGTTCACGGAAGAATCAACGGCGTCGATCATGCGGATGGTCATTGTGGAGTTGGCTGGAACCACGACTTCCTTCGGCGGCGGAGGTGGAGTTGGACTTGGAACTGGGATCGAGGGAGCAACGGTGGCTGCCGGGTCTGGGATCTGAGGCGGTGGAGCCACTTGGTCCGGCGTGGGACTTTCCACGACCGGTGCTTCGACCGGCGGCGGTAAGTCGGGGCGAAGCTCAGTGCGCCGCTTGCGCGGATGCGCCTCGGCGCTTGGAGGAGCCGGCGGTTTAGCAGAAGCGGATTCCTGACCTGGCGCTTGCAGCGCCGTTTCCACCGTCATTTTATCGATTACTTTCGTTACGCCTGGGGTCTGTGCAGCGATTTTGTAGGCGTCGAGGCGCGCCGCGTCGCTGGGTACCGTTCCGGTCAGGGTGACTTGGCCGTTCGATGACATCAGCTGCAGGTGTGCGCCCGTGAGTTGCGAATCGGAAAACATCTGAGCCTTGATGTTCGTGATGACGGCGGCGTCGTTGACCTTTTTGGCGCAACCAGCGGCGAACGCGATCGCGAAAAGCACGATCGATGCAATCAATCTCGAACGCATCACTCCCCCTGAATTTCTGGGACGGCTGTCAGTCTACTACGATGCAAAAGTGAAGCTAAACGCTGTCCTCGGGGAATCTGTGCGGCAATTTGTGTCGCGGGTGAAGAATTGGTGAAAGGTGTCGCGCCTACAAGGGTCGTGAAATCTTGGAACCGCAGATGAACACAGATAAGCACAGATGAAGCAAAGGCGCACGACAAGCCTGAATCCGAGTCCCGGGCTTCCACCCTGAAATCGCTAATTGCGATGGCAAGAAGTGGGCGCAACTTTTTCGTGGGGGCTGTGTTTCACCTGCAGCGGCCGAAATAGTGGTTTTTCGGCCAACGGGGATTTCAACTCCAACGGACTAACAAGGAGAGTTTGCAATGCGGAACTCAAAGGCTACGGGTGTGTTTTTGGCAATTTTCGCAATTCTTTCGCTATCCAGTTGTGGTGGTGGCAGCAATTCAATGGACCCCACGCCGGCAGTACACCAGGCAAGCGTTTTTACGGTGGGGACGGATGCGCCGTTGCCGAGCGTTGTTTCGTTCGAAATGACGGTGACAGGCGTAACGATCAACAACGGCATGAACGATATTTCAGTGATGCCAGACACTCCCCAGGTGATCGATTTCGCTCAACTGAGCGGATTGCATCAACTAATGGACCTGAACACCGTGCCGTCGAACGCGACCTACTATTACGCCACGGTGACGCTCTCGAACCCCTCGATCGGTTATCTCGATACCAGCGTTAGCCCTCCCATCGTAAACACGATGGCCGGGACGCTGACGACTTCCACAGTAAAGGTGACGTTTCCGCAACCATTCGTGCTGAACGACAACGATTTGGTGGGGCTCCGCATGGAGTTTGACCTTCGCAAGTCGATTCTGACGGATGTGAACGGGAACTTCACGGGCCAGGTGAATCCGACGTTTTATATGAACCTACTGGCAGCGGGCGATTCGAACGTTTCGATTGACGATTTCCACGCCGGCTTCGTTGGATCCGCGGGCGCGAATTCGTTCACGGTTCAGGGACCGCACGGGCGCCAATGGACGGTGCAGACCAGCGACAGCACGGCCTGGGACGATCCGGCTATTCAGGCGAGTTCGTTTACCAGCAATACCATCCTCGAGATTTCGGGGCAGCTCGATCCGGTCACGAAGGGCATCGATGCATCCGAAGTGGAAGTGGTATCGAACGACGGCTTCGTGCTGGGCGGTTTGCTGACGTATGTGAATCCGCCCTCGCCGGCAGCCGCAACGACAGCTGACCTCTACGTTCGTTACGAGCTTCCTGACATTACGGGCCTGATGCCAGGGCAAATCGAACCGCTAACGCTGAACGGCACCGAGCAATATCGGATCGCCAACATCAAGAATCCGATTACGGCGCTGCTCTTCAGCAACACGCAACTGGCACCGGGACAACGCGTGGACATCGGCGGAAAAGTGACGACTACCAACGGCGTCGACACGCTCACTCCTCACCGCGTAGTTCTGCGGCGGCAGGGGCAAGCCGGCACGTGGCAGCCCGGCAGCACGATGGTGCAATCCGGAAATGCCGGGACGTTCTCGTTGAACGACGACTGGACCGCCGGCGTTCTGTTGCCGCAGCCGCTGACCGTGCTCACGACCAACGACACCAACTTCATCAACCTGGCCGGCCTCTCCGCGCTGACGGGGGCGAATCCGATCCCGATCCGCGTCGTGGGATTCATCCTGGTGGATTCGGCGACGAATCAACCGGTGATGGTGGCCCGCTCGGTGGAACAGCTGACGGACTAATCATCCTTATACCTGCAGGCGCCGCTGTTCCCTTCGGGTTTACAACTCAGGGTTTGCAAGTACAAACCCTGAAACCCTGGGGGGACAGCGGCGTTTTCTTTTTGTTCGTGATTGCGTGAGGAGAGGAGTGGATTAGAATCACGTGATGAGAGAGCCGCGCAGCTTCGAAGAATTCTGGCCGGTCTACGTTGTGGCGCACAGCCAGCCGTTGACGCGGGTGTTTCATTCCGTGGGAACGCTGAGCGGCTGGGCTGTCCTGGTGGCGGCTATCGTTCTGGGCAGGCCGTGGCTACTTCTTGCCGCGCTGGCCGTTCCTTACGCGCTCGCATGGTTTTCGCATTTCTTCGTCGAGCATAATCGCCCCGCGACGTTTGGGTATCCGCTGTGGTCGTGGCTGGCAGATCAGAAGATGGTCGCGATGGTTCTGGCGGGCAAGATGGGGAAAGAAGTGGAACGTTGCTCGGCGCAGGTGTTACAGACTCCCTGACTCTTCAAGAACGAAAAGCAGATCCCTCACCCCGTCTTTCTTGATCTCAGGGTTTACAAGTGCAAACCCTGAAACCCGTCGCGGGGATTCCCTTCGCTGAACTCAGAGCAGGCGGGATGACAAGCTAGTGAGATGCGGCTTGCGGTGAAGTCGGAACGGAGCCGGGGTTTTTCAAACCCGGCCCTTCCGACTATTCCATTTGAACTGCAACGACGTGGTTCCCGCGCGTGCTGATTTCGATTCCGATCGGTGGACGCACGGCCGTCCCCGCCGCGATTTCGCCGCGAACGAGACCGTTCGGACCGGCGCCATAGCGCAATAGGTCGTAGACGGTATGCGTGCACGGATCGACGATCATCGGATGGTCGGCGCGAAACTGGTATTGCGCGCGCAACTTTTCAAGATCGGTGACGTACTCGAGTTCGCAGGTCCCGTAGGGCTCGCGCAGCGAAACTCCCCACAAAGTTCCTCCCGGCAGGCGCACGGCGATGGCCAGCGTTTGTTGCGAAGTGACGGGATCGCGGAAGATGAATCGTTTCGCGGCCCACGGCTTTGACAGCTCCTCCGTGGTGGCGATTTCGCCGGGACCGATGGGCAAGCGTTCCACGGGCTTGGCAACAGGTTCGGGCGTGGGGTCGGCCGGAGCTTCAACGACAGGTGGCGGAGCTTGCTTTGCCGACGAACTGTGTGCCCACCAGGCGATACCAACGACGATAACGATCAGGGCGCCAGCGCCGAGCCCAACCCACAGAAAACGACTGCGCGGCGGTACTTTGGCAGGCTCCGGAGACAGATGCTCGGGCGGCACAGCTTTCGGTGGAGTCTTGTCGGCCGGCACGCCGGGTATCGTCGGCTGCTGCGGCTTGAAACGGTCGAGTTTTTTTTCATCCGGCATGCTGGGCTTTCCGGAAGGGGAGATACCAGATTGAATCTGCTGGAAACGAAATGCAAGACGGGAGTGGGGAAGCTGTTTACGCTTTCGCCCCAATGATAGGGCGGGGGCCCGCGGGGGATCAGGCGAAGCGTTCGATGCGGACCGAATGATGCGCGACGTATTCGTGCAGGTTCGCGAGGATGAGAAGGAGTTCGAGCATGCGATCGCGCTGGTCCGGATTCGGGTCGCCGGCGCCTTCTTCGAGGTTTTTCACGATAGCGAGTGCGTCAGCGAGGAGCCATTCGAGGCCTTTCGGGTTCACCGGGCGGCCGGCGCGACAGCCCTGAAGGGCCTCGTCAGTGCGAACGAATGCCTCGTCGAGGAAATGGTCGAGGCAAAGCTGCTCGCTGGCAAGAGCCTTCGGAATCGTCTTAGGACACGAATCCCGTCTGCAAGGGACCGAGATAGACGCGTTCATTACACACCCCAGAGCGCCTTCGAGCGTCCGTCGCTCGAGGCAGTGGGGACGAGACTAGCACAACAGTGCTCGCCCGGCGAGCGAGGTGGTGCGAGAGAGTTATCGGTGCGCCAAGGCGGTAGAATGCTGAAAGATTCATCGCAGAGACGCAGAGGGCGGCGAGAACTTCTCGCAGTTGCGAAGCCCGCGATCAGAAACTCACGTACTTTCGCTTGCGCGAACCTCCGTTAGCGGATCTGAATCGAGCCGGAACTGGTGCTCAGTTCGACGAGAGCGCCACCGCCGTGCACCTTTCCGTGCAACTCGCGCGGCGTGATCGTTCCCTGCACCGTCATCTCATGCGTTGTTTGGATGCTGCCGGAGCCTGTGTGCGCGACAAGGTCGTACGCAGCTTGATCAGAGAATTGCACTTCGACATTTCCCGAGCCCGTGCGTAGCTTCCACTCGCCGGTAGGGTCGCCCTGCGCGGAGATGTTGCCGCTGCCGGTTTGCGCTTTCACCGCGCCTTTCGCCCCCTTGATTTCGATGGTGCCCGAACCGCTGCTAACGTCCACGTCGCCCGGAGCCGTTTGCTCGAACCGCACGTCGCCGCTGCCACTTGACCCGGTGAAGCTTCCTGCGATTCCCATGGCGTGAACTGTGCCGCTGCCGGTGCTGACGCGGGCGTTGCCATGCACAGAATTCAGGTCAATGTCGCCCGAGCCGGAGCGCGCATGAACCTCGCCGCCGATGTTGTTCAAGGTCACGTTGCCGGAGCCGCTGGTGGCTTCCGCGGGCCCCGTGACGTCGTCAACGTTCACGTTTCCCGAGCCGGATGAGGAATGGAGCTTCGTCTCTGCTGGGACGATCACTTCATAGCTGATCGAGATGTTTCGCGTGCGATCATGATCCTCGATGTGGCCGATGCGAATCGTGTCGCCGTTCTGCTCGATCGGCGGATTCGCTTCGAGGTCGTGCACTCGCTGCTCGACGTCGCCCGTGACGTGCCAGCCGGCATGAATCTTGCCGTGGATTTCAACCTTGCCAGAGCCTCCGGCGCGAACAACGATGTTGCCGGAGCCGGTCTCAACGTCCATGTCCACCGGTCCGGTTACGGTAAGCGTCCGGTCAAAATGGCCTTCGGTGTCCGCGACTGCGGGACGTGTTGCGAAAGCGAACATCAGTGTGACAGCGAAAAGCGCTGGAAACGCACGCACAGGCATCCTCATCTTTCGACCTCCGGTTAGAAGTTGCACAGTCTGAGTATGGTACGCAATGCTGGTCTGAAAAGTTCGACGGATTTGCGGCCAAATGGTTTGCGGAAAAAAGTCGGTACGCCCTTCCATCCTAGGCGGCGGTGCCGTGGCACTTCTTGTATTTCTTGCCGGAGCCGCAGGGGCAGGGGTCGTTGCGGCCGACTTTCGCGGCTGCGCGGACGGGCTTGGGAGGCTCAGCCTGTGCGGGGCCGGTCTGGAACTGAAGATTCTGCTGCTGGCGTCGCTGGCGCTGCTCGATCTGCTTCGCTTCCGCTTCGGGCTTGGCAGGCTGCATGAGGAAGAGGAAGCGAACCGCTTCGGTGTCGATGCGGTCCATCATCTCTTCGAAAAGGGTGAACGCTTCCTTCTTGAACTCGACGAGCGGATCCTTTTGCCCATATCCGCGAAGGCCGATGCCTTCCTTCAAATGGTCGAGTGTGAGGAGGTGATCTTTCCACTGCGAATCGACGATGTCGAGCAGGATGCGGCGTTCAAGCCAGCGCTGCGTCTGGACGCCGAAAAGCTGTTCCTTTTCGTCGTAGCGCGCGACCACTTTTTCCACCAGCTTTTCCGCAAGTTCGTCGTGGTTGGTGTTTGCCAGGTCGATTCCCGCTGTCTTTAGGTCGATTCCAAACTGATTGAGAATCTCGTTCGCGAACTGCGTGGTGTTCCACTGGTCGGGATGTTGCTCGCGCGGGCAGTAGATGGCCACGAGCTCGTCGGCGATCATCTCGGCCTTGTCGAGGACGAACGGCTTTTGGTCGGCGCCTTCCAGGAACGAGCGGCGAAGCGAGTAAATCGTTTCCCGCTGCTTGTTCATGACGTCGTCGTATTCGAGGAGGTGCTTGCGGGCTTCGAAGTTTTGCGCTTCGACAGCTTTTTGCGCGTTTTCGATGCGTTTGCTGATGAGGCCCGATTCGATCGGAACGCCTTCGGTCATGCCCAAGCGGTACATCAAAGCCTTGATGCGCTCGCCGCCGAAGATGCGCAAGAGATCGTCTTCGAGCGAGAGAAAAAATCGCGAGGAGCCAGGGTCGCCCTGGCGCCCAGCGCGTCCGCGAAGCTGATTGTCGATGCGGCGCGCCTCGTGGCGTTCGGTGCCGAGGATGTGCAAGCCTCCCATGGCGACCACTGCGTCGTGTTCGGCGCGGCACTGATCGGCGAAGTCGTCGTAAATCGGTTTCCACTGCTCGAGCGGGACCTGGAAGATTTTGCCTTCCTGCTGGAACAGCACCATCGCGGTGTTGACCGGCGGCGCGGCGCCATTTCCGCCGGCTGGGTTGGCGTCGGCTTGGGCGGGCGTTTCGGTTGCGGCCGCGCCTGCCGCGGCTGCTGCGCCGATCACGGCTCCTGCCGGCGCGTAGGGCATCGCGAGCTTGTTCTTGAGCGCGTGTTCGCGGGTCATCGCTTCGGGGTTGCCGCCGAGGAGAATGTCGGTGCCGCGGCCGGCCATGTTAGTGGAAACGGTGACGGCGCCCTTGCGTCCGGCCTGCGAAATAACTTTCGCTTCGCGCTCGTGTTGCTTGGCGTTCAACACCTGGTGGGGAATGCCGGATTTCTTCAGCAACTCGGCGATCTTTTCCGATTTTTCGATGGAGATGCTGCCCACCAGGACCGGCTGGCCGCTCTCGTAATATTGCCGGATGCCGCCCGCGCGGGTGCCGTCTTCCTGAATTATCCCGTTCACCGCCGCATCGAACTTCTCGGCTTCGGTGCGGTAGACGACGTCGGGATTCTCGATGCGAATTAGCGTTTTGTTCGTCGGGATGGCGACGACTTCGAGCTTGTAGATTTTGTGGAACTCGGGCGCTTCAGTTTCCGCGGTTCCGGTCATGCCGGCAAGCTTCTTGTACATGCGGAAATAATTCTGGAAGGTAATGGTGGCGAGAGTCTGATTCTCGCGCTCGATCTTTACGCCTTCCTTCGCTTCCACGGCCTGATGCAAGCCGTCGGACCAGCGCCGGCCCGGCATCTGGCGTCCCGTGAATTCGTCGACAATCACCACTTCGCCTTCTTTCACCACGTAATCGACATCGCGCTGGAATAGCGTGTGCGCGCGCAACCCCTGATAGACGTGGTGAATGATATCCATGTTGGCGGGGTCGAAGAGGTTGCCGAGATTGAGCAGACGCTCGCACTTCGAGACGCCTTCCTCGGTGAGCGTGGCGGTGCGCTGCTTTTCGTCGAGCGTGTAGTCGATTTCCTGGATGAGCTTGGGGATGATTTTGTCGACGCGGTAATACTTGTCGGTGGATTCTTCGGCCGGCCCGGAAATAATCAGTGGCGTGCGCGCCTCGTCGATCAGGATCGAGTCCACTTCGTCGACGATTCCGAACTGGTGGCCTCGCTGGACGCAATCCTTCAGGTCGTACTTCATGTTGTCGCGCAGGTAGTCGAATCCGAATTCGTTGTTCGTGCCGAAGGTGATGTCGGCGCCGTAGGCGGCGCGGCGCTGCGCGTCGTCGAGATCGTGAACGATCACGCCCACGCTCATTCCCAGGATCTTGTAGATCGGGCCCATCCATTCGGCGTCGCGGCGAGCAAGGTAATCGTTCACGGTGACGATGTGAACGCCTTGGCCGGCGAGCGCGTTCAGGTAGGCAGGGAGCGTGGCGACGAGCGTTTTTCCTTCGCCCGTCTTCATTTCCGCGATTTTGCCCTGATGCAGGACGATGCCGCCGACGAGCTGCACATCGAAGTGGCGCATGCCAATGGTCCGGCGGCCTGCCTCGCGGACCAGGGCGAACGCTGGAACGAGCGAAGGCTCGAGCGCGTCCTGGAGTTGCTGCTTGTAGTCGGGATCGTCGCGGGTGAGGCCTTCGAGGCGGGCTTGCACTTCGGCGCGCAGCGCGACGGTGCGCTCGCCAATCTCGGCGTCGGTCAGCTTCTGCATGGCCGGCTCGAGCTCGTTGATCTGGCCGATGTACGGCGCAATCTTCTTGATGTCGCGCTCGTGCTTCGTCCCGATGAAGCGCGAAACTATCCAGTCGATCGATTTTTCGATATCAAATGCCATGTGTTTTGGTTTCGAAGGTC
>Ga0070761_10002289_pt1 | contig 11755 bp, 6 predicted proteins | sample HubBroMetageREF1_FD_66724 | JGI IMG/M metagenome (GOLD analysis project Ga0070761, IMG submission 66724) | Reference soil microbial communities from the Hubbard Brook experimental Forest, New Hampshire, USA - Hubbard Brook CCASE Soil... | ecosystem: Environmental > Terrestrial > Soil > Temperate...
ATCCTCATGGTCAACGTCCATTACTCTCGCGCATCGGATATCGTCAGTCCTGATATTCTTGTCACCGATCCGGAAACGCCAATGAAGGCGTACCGGGACGGCTTCGGAAACTGGTGCACCAGGATTGTGGCGCCCATAGGGAAGACTTGTCTGAAAAGCACTGGAGTGGTTCGAGATTCGGCAAAACCCGACCCGGTGATGCCCTTGGCTAAACAGCATGCGTTACAAGATTTGCCAGAAGATACTCTGGTGTTTCTTTTGGGCAGCCGGTATTGCGAGACGGATCTACTGTCCGATGTTGCGTGGTCGCGATTCGGCCAGACGACGCCGGGGTGGTCGCGCGTGCAGGCAATCTGCGATTTTGTCCACAACCATATCGTTTTCGATTATCAGCAAGCGCGCGCCACGCGTACAGCCTGGGAGGCGTTCAACGAGGGTACCGGTGTCTGTCGCGATTACGCGCATTTGGCTATCGCACTCTGCCGCTGCATGAATATTCCGGCGCGGTACTGCACCGGATACCTTGGCGATATGGGGACGCTGCCGCCATACGGCCTGATGGATTTTGCAGCCTGGATCGAAGTCTATCTAGGTGGCGCCTGGCACACATTCGATCCACGAAACAACGTGCCCAGGATTGGACGCGTGCTCGTCGCGCGAGGCCGCGACGCCACCGATGTTGCCATCACCACTACCTTCGGCCCAAATACTCTCGCGAGCTTTAAAGTCTGGACGGATGAAATCGCCGAAAGTGTGCCACAGGTCGGCTAGTCTGCAAGTCCGGTGGAGCGCCGCCGCCATCTTCCCTCCTGCGGCGGTTCGGTGGCCGGGCGGGGACACCCGAACATACGAACATCAAGCATCAGGGAACCGGGAAGCAATCGGCTCCATATCTACGGCGACTTTGAGTGTATGCGATCCCCCTCCCAGAATTAAGCCCCGCAGAGGACTTACGTCGCCGTAGTCCCGGCCCCAGGCGAGCGTCACGTGGCCGTTCGAGGGGACAAGGTTGTTCGTGGGATCTACGTCAAGCCAGCCGATTCCCGGACAATAAGCCGAGACCCAGGCGTGGGATGCATCGGCGCCCACCAGCCTTGGCTGCCCTGGAGGTGGGTAGGTCCGAAGGTATCCACTTACGTAACGAGCGGCGAGATTCAGCGAGCGGAGGCAGGCGATTTGCACGTGCGCGAAATCCTGGCAGACGCCCCGCCGTTTCTTAAAGACCTCTTCGGGCGTCGTCCGGACGTTGGTCGATTTCGAGTCGAAGCGAAAGTCGCTGTGGATGCGTGCGGTCAGGTCGAGAAGCGCATCCGGCATAGGCCGCCCAGGCGTAAACGACTGGAGCGCGTAGGCGGCAAACTCCGGCCGTACACGAATGCGCGGCGACTCAAATCCAAACTGGTAGGCTTCCAGGCCGAATGCGTCGGTGGGAACCGATCTCGCTGCTTCCTCCCAAGGGCGCGGCAATTGAGGCGAAGGCATCGGCTGCTCTTCAATGACCACTTCGCTGCGCGCCTCTACCAACAATTCCCGGTGCGGTTCTTGAATGGTGAAAAAACAAAGAAGGTTGCCAAAAAAGTCCACGCGCTCGGTGCGCGTTGCCGGCCGCGGCTGGATAAGCAGTTCGCTCCGAGACAACTGGTGATGCGGCAAAGCTCGAGGCTTTAAGCATGCCACATGGGTTCCCAAGGAAACGGGATGTTTGTATCTGTATGTGGTCCGGTGAACGATTTTATAAATCATTATTCGAAGATATTGGTCCTAAAGAATCATTGGCCTATGGTGATCGGCAAGGTGCGCGCGTGACTAAAGTATCTGCTTGATAAGTTATTCGACCAGGAAGGCAGCAACCCTTCCAGATCGCGGAGGAAGATCGCCAGCCGGGAGAGTCCGTCAGAAGCATTCGGCGCGCCGACACCGGGTAATGGATATTTTAGCTTTCGCAAATCGAAACTGCGTAACAACGCCAGCGCAGCCCGCATCGCCTCCAAGTCAACGGGTACGTGCCGAGGCAGCTTTTGATAAAGATCGGCGAGGTGGCTGAGCTGAAAGTCCAAAGAGCGCGGATTGGTCTCATCCGCCATGAGCACATCCATTACGGCTAAGGGCTGCAGCGTTGTGTAGTATCGAGTCCGGTAGGTCATAGAACTATCCGCAACCTCGAGCAGGCACTCCAAAAGCGACCAGTCCTGCTCCGTCAGTGGGGTAGTGATCTCGCTCAGTTGCCTGGTCAGATAGATCGCGCGCTCGAGACGCCGGCCAGTAGTCATGAACACCCAACCCAATCCGCGGTTGATGTTCTCCCGCTCCATTCCGGAAAATGCAGAAAGCAGTCCCAAACAATCGGTCAGCATCGCCGGATACTCGAGAAACGGAGTGCCGATCTGAATTGAGTCCCGCAGCCGGCCGATCAGGAACATCATATCGCCCGACAAGCGCTCGCGTATGTTGCCGCCAATCCGGAATACCTCCGCCAGAGTGCAAGCCAGACTGTCGGCCCGCTTGGGATCCGCCAACAGCGATGTCATTTCCTGTTCAAGTTCAAAAGAGGTCGGCCGCCTGTGTTTAGGCTTAGGCAACTTGCTGTGCCGTGACCCCAGGCACTTGTGCAGGCGCATGAGGCAGACAAGCTCCGCTTCTCCGGCGCGCCGTACGCGAGGGATCATGGCGCGTAGGATCCGAGCAATGTTCTCGGCACGCTCGACATATCGGCCCAACCAAAAGGCATTATCAGCTACACGGCTAGGAACAACTCGCGAGACACGGTGCAACTCCACAGGTTCATGCCGCGGGCGCAACAAACTGAACGTATCGACGGCGCTGTCCCACAGGACCCATGCGTCCTTGCTGTGGCCTCCCCGCTGCATCGAGACGACCGATCCTTCCGCTTCGGCAACACGTACCAGTCCGCCCGGAATCGCGATCCACCCGCCGCCGGTATTGAGAACGTAGGTGCGCAGCACCACGCTGCGCGAGTTAAGACATCCGTTGTCCCACACCGGAGCCGTGGACAAAGCGACCTGCTCCTGCGCTACATACTCGCTCGGGCGGGCCCGCAGCTGCTCGGCAAACCTGCCCTTCTCGGCATTCAGAAGTTCGGCCCCGAACACCGGTTCCATACCGCGCGAGGGGAATGCCGGTTTCACTACCACCTGGTCGAGATGGTCGAGGACCCAATCGAGCGCGTACTTCTGCCCGCACCACCAGGTAGCGACGGACGGGAGTTTGAGCTTTTCGCCCAGCAATTGTATGGAGAGGCCGGGTAGAAAGGGCATGATCGCAGCCGTCTCAATCAGGCCGCTTCCCAGTGCGTTGGCCACCTTCACATTTCCCGCGACGATGGCGTCGACGAGGCCGGGCACGCCCAGAAGCGAATCGGCCCGTAGTTCAAGAGGATCGCAAAAGCTATCGTCCACCCGACGCAAAATCACATCGACCTTTTCCAGTCCGTCGACGGTCTTGAGATACACGCGGCGTTTGCGCACCGTCAGGTCCGCTCCCTGCACGAGAGTGAATCCCAAATAACGCGCGATGTAGGAGTGTTCGAAGTAAGTCTCGTTGAGCGGCCCGGGAGTGAGCAATACGATTCTCGGATTGTCGCGCTGGGCAAGGTTGGTGAGCGCTTCGCGTTGCGCACGGAAAAATGGAGCGAGGCGCAATACATTCGATGTGCGGAAGAGATCAGGCAGAACATCGGAGACGATGGTGCGGTTTTCCAACGCATAGCCGCTGCCCGAAGGCGCTTGCGTGCGATCGGCTAGCACCCACCACTGGCCATCGGGCGAACGGGCAAGATCGACGGCCAGCATATGCAGATAGCTGTGCGCGGCAACAGGCACGCCAACGAGCGGTCGGAGAAATGCGGGGTTGGCATAGAGAAGCGCGGCAGGAAAGTGGCCGTGCGCCACCAGGTTCTGCGCGCCGTAGAGGTCCTCGAGGAGCCGATTAAGCAACTGTGCGCGCTGAATGATGCCCGCTTCTATGAAGCGCCATTCGTCCGCTGGAATCAGTAGCGGAACGATATCGATCTGCCAAGCCCGACTTGCCCCGAGTGGATCGCCGTAAACGTTGTACGTGATCCCGTTCTCGCGAATGCGGCGCTCGGCACGAGCCCAGCGTCGTCCCAACTCCTCGGAGCCGATCGCTCGAAGCGATTCCATCAGGTGTGCCCAGTGCGGGCGGGGAGTCACCCCATCGGCCGACAGTTCGTCGTAGGCAGCTCCGTAGCGGAGCGGAGGCTGATATAAATCAACAGTCATGGAACAAGTCCCGGCTTCTCGATGTGGGTCTTTTGCCCGGGCGGCACCAACCGCAGGTCCAGAGTCATAGGAAAGATCGGGTTGGTGTCTTTCTCCGGCGCCGCCATCAGCCCAGGCGTAGGATCAGATTCTTGGAAGCGTTGCCGGCGGCGGTCTGCGGCCTCCGTTGCGTTCACTGGGCGGGCTGTGTAGGCGCGACCGTCGGGCGATCCCACATGGTAGGCGCATCGTGCAATCGAACGGTCCTTCCAGCGATCAATAATGTCGAAGATCAGGGGCGCATGCACAGGAATTGTTGGATGTAACTCCGCCGATAGTTGCCGGGCGCGATACCGTACCCCAGCGACAGTCTCTCCCGGCTCGCCGGTGGGATGGAGCGGCACGCTGCGACCGTTGCATGCAACCACGTGGCGGGATTCCGTGGTCAACCCAGACACTTTCACCTGAATCCGCTCGAATGAGGAATCCACAGCGCGAACCGTTCGGCCGGAACTAGTCTCTTCCGCGAGCACGTTCCAAGGCTCGAGGGCCTCACGCAGCTCGAGTTCGACCCCCTCTACAGCGATGGAACCGATCTTCGGAAAGCGAAACTCCAGCTGCGCGGAAAACCACTTCTCCTCGAAATTGTAGTCAGACTCGCGCAGGTAGCCGAGCACATCGGAAAAGTCGCGCCTGACGAAGTGCGGCAGCATAAAACGGTCATGAAGTGCGGTACCCCAGGGGACCAGACCACCTTCGAATGGACGTTTCCAAAACATGCATACCAACGCGCGGATCAGCAGCATCTCGATGAGACCCATTCTGACATGGGGAGCCATTTCGAATGCACGCAATTCGAGCAGGCCCAGACGCAGCCCCCGACCCTCCGGCGGATAGAGCTTGTCAACGCAGAACTCGGCGCGATGCGAATTTCCAGTGACGTCGACAAGCAGGTTGCGGAACAATCCATCCATCGTAGTCGGCGGGCAGCCGCGCGCAGGCAAATTACCAAAGGCGAGTTCCAGTTCGTATAGGGCATCCATACGCGCTTCGTCTATGCGCGGAGACTGGCTCGTCGGACCGACATACATTCCGGAAAATAGATACGAAAGCGAGGGATGGTTCTGCCAGAACGCCAGCATGCTGCGCAGCAGATCCGGGCGGCGCAGAAAAGGACTGTCCAACACGGTCGCCCCGCCGATCACGATGTGGCTGCCGCCGCCGGTAGCAATGTGGCTGCCATCATAGGCGAATTTTTCAGCGGTTAACCGATTATGGTGTGCTTCCTCGAAGAGCACTGTGTTGATCTGTTCGAGTTCGTCCCAATTGCTCGCGGGCGGCAGGTTTACTTCCAGAACGCCCGGATCGGGTGTGACGCTGAAGGATCGCAACCGCGGGTCGGAAGGCGGAGCGTAGCCCTCCAGCCACACCGGCGTCTGCAGATACTGGCACGTATCCTCGACGGCAGTGACTAGGTCGAGATAGTCCGCAAGCTTGGACGCATACGGCAAAAACACGTGCAGGCAGCTTTCTCGAGCCTGCACGCACAGCGCTGGCCGGATCAGTTCCGGCGCAGTTTCCGCGGTGGCCGAGAGAGCGGGCAGCGGATCGGTCGCAGGATTTGTCTGGAAAAGTTCCATCCGCCGGATCGGGCGTGATGGAAGCTTGATCCGATCCGCGAATGGCGCAGCCTCGCGCTCGTATTCGAGCTCATCCGGTGCCACCCATGGCATCGACTCGGTCGGGATGCGGTAGCCGATGGGAGAATCGCCTGGCGACAGTAACAGACGTTCCAGGCGAGGGAACCACAACTGGCTCGACCAGCACAAGCGGTCCTCGCGTTGACGGCGGCGAATGGGCAAAATGTAGCCGGCGGGCCCCGCTGGTTTGCCTTCGCGGTTGAACGCCGGCAGAATGTCTTCAGAGCTCACTTGAAGACGGCGCGAGAGCGCCTCTATGAACTTGAAAGCATCGGCCGCACCGCAACCGTACTCCTGATCTTCGCGAGCGATGAGATCGATATTCTCCCAAACAGGAACGCGGTCGATCCGCCAAGAACAGCTCAGCGCCCAGCGCGGCAACGGCTCGCCTGGATACCATTTGCCTTGTCCGTAGTGAAGCAGTGCGCCGGGTGCCACTTTCTCGCAGAGGCAGCGGATGAGAGCCAAGCCGCGGGTTCGTTTCATTGGTCCCAGAGCATCGATATTCCACTGCGGGCTCTCGGGCTCGTCGATGCCGACGAATGTAGGCTCGCCGCCCATGGTCAGACGCACATCCTGGGCTTCCAGCTCCGCGTCGACGCGATGCGCCACCTGTTCGACCTGCAGCCAAGCCTCCTCGGTGAAGGGCTTGGACGGCCGTGGTGGGTCATTCAAGCGGCGAATGGCCATGGAGTAGCGGAAGTCCACGTTGGCCGGCTCGATCGTGCCCTCGATGGGCGCTGCTTTGGATGCGTTCGGGGTGCAGACGAGCGGGATGTGACCCTCGCCGGCGAACAGGCCCGACGTCGGATCCATCCCTATCCAGCCCGCCCCCGGCAAAAACGCCTCTGCCCAGGCATGGAAATCCGCCGAGTCGATTTGCGGATCGCTCCGACCTTCCGACGCTCTCTCGTCCGCCGCCAACTGAATCAGATACCCGGAGACGAAGCGTGCCGCGAGTCCCAAATGTCGGAGAATCTGCACCATCAGCCATGCAGAATCACGGCAGGACCCCATGCACTTTTTAAGGGTCTGCTCGCTTGTCTGGACGCCCGGATCCAGCCGTGTCACATAGTCAATTTCTTTTCGCACCCTCCGATTCAAGTCCACCAAAAAGCTGATCGTTCCTCGCCTCTCGCGGGGAAGCCTCTCAAGAAAAACCTGGAGTAGAGGGCCGGCCGGCTCGACCGAAACATAAGTTTCGAGATCCTTAGTCAGCTCCGGGGTGTACTCGAAAGGATAGTCTTCGACTCCTGGTTCCAGAAAAAAATCGAACGGATTGAAGGGGGATAGCTCCGCGACCAAGTCCACCTCAACTATAAACTCGTTGGTCTTGTCCGGGAAAAGAACGCGCGCCAGATGATTGTTGTGGGCGTCGAGTTGCCAGTTGAGAAGGTGCCCAGCGGGAGTGACGCTAAGCGAGTAGCTGAGGATCGGCGTTCGACAATGCGGCGCCGGACGCAACCGTATAACCTGTGGACCAATTGAGACCGCCTTGTCGTAACGGTACTGTGTCCGGTGATTGAGAGCAACCTGTATGCTCATCCACCCTCATACGGCTTACGCCTGGAGTTTCTGGCTCGTTCTCACTTCGCTACTGCTATTGCTGCGCAGCGACCAACTGCAATTGCTGGGTCTCGCCAAGAAATCGAGACCACTCTTGGTCCGCCGCAAACTCCTCGTCGGGAGGGAGCAGGGTTTGGGACGGCGTGACCCGAACTCGAACTTGGAGTTCCGTGTCCGCTTTTCCCTTCATCGCGCCCATTGTGGGTGGAACGTTCGCATAATCGCGCCCGATTGCGGTGCGAATGTGCCCCTCACCTACGAGCCGATTAATCGTCGGATCGAAACCTACCCATCCAACGCCGGGGAGAAGGGCTTCCACCCAGGCATGCGTAGCGCCGTCCGCCGAGGGATGCGCATTTTCGGTGCTATGGTAAAGGTATCCACTCACATAGCGACAGGGGATTTTGGCATTTCGAACGAGTGCGATCATGACATGAGCAAAATCTTGACATACACCCTGTCTCGACCGAAGGGCATGCTCAATCGGCAAACTTACCACGACGCTGTTCTTGACGCAGCCAAAACTGCGATGCACACCGGCGGCAGTATCCTGCAGAAATGCCAAAGGGCTTCGTCCATCCCTTTCCGTCGCGCCGATCTCCTTTGCCAACTCTTCAAGCTCCGGTGATGGGCGCGCAAAATGACTGGGCATCAGCATGTCCCAGTAATCTTTTTTCTCGACGAGCTGTTCCAGATCACTCCACCCTTCGTAGTCCATGAGCTCGGGAACCGAAGGCTGAGCGTCAACATTTACCAGAGCGTCCGAGATGATGGTGAGCTGGCCATGGCGGGAAGGCAAGTCGAAGTGGTGCACCAGATTGCCATAGGAATCGGCATAGCCAAAAATGCGGGCTCGCGGATTGACCGATAGCTGAAAAGCAAAACAGCGCTGGTTACCTTCGCTTCTGGGGTGCATGCGAACTTCCATCATGCTCTGCCAGACGACTCGGCTGTAGCGATAGCACGTGAAATGGCGAATGGCGTAGAGCATTAGTTTTGGAAAGCACCCTCAATCGGATATTCGATATAGAGTTCGTGAACAGCCGCATGCAGTTCGCGACATTGCTCGACAATTGTCGCAAGATATTGGTGCAATCCGGCAATGATTTCGTCAACCTGTACGTAGGCGACCATCGATCGCAAACGCCCGATCAATCTTTCGACCTTTTGGGTCCTGCGGCTCAAAGAAAGATTGCTGATTGCCGTCAAAGCCTCATGCATTCGGTCCAACGAATAACGGACCGAATAAGGGAACTCGGGTTTCAGCAGGAGGAAATTCGCTATCCGTTCCGGTTTGAGTTCGGCGGTGCATGCCTTGCAATAAGCTTCAAACGCAGCGCAACTGCTTAACAGGCCCACCCAATCCAAATCATCAGCATGCTTGTCGATGACAAAATAAGCGTCAAGCAGGACGCAGAGATTGCAGGCCCTCTCTATATGCTTGCCGAGCTGGATAAAATGCCAGGCCTCGTCGTGATTTATAGTGGCGGCGGTAATTCCATTAAACCTGTAGGAGCCTTCGCGAACTAAGCTCACCACTCGCATTGCACCTGCATCGTCATCGGGTTGCAGCTCAAAGCCAGTCACGTCGTGGAAAAGACGATTCAGATGCTCCCACATATCCGAGCTGATCTCCTCGCGAACTTGCCGGGCATTTTCGCGGGCCCCGCTGATGCATTTCACAATCGAAAAAGCCCCTTCCGGATCCGCTACCAACAAAAACAGAGCACGCTGCGGGTCGACGTTGCTGGTAGCCGCACCCGGGGCCAGCGAGGAAACGGCGCGAAACCAACGCTCTTCCGTGGAAAACTTCGCGGGATTCAGAATCAGGCTGTAAGTCGCCTTCAGCACACGCGAGGCATTGTCCGCCCTCTCGAAATAGCGGCTCATCCAGTAGAGACTGTCGGCTACGCGGGAAAGCATGACGTTTTGTCACCCAATTCTTCAAAATCTCAATTCTGCAAGACCCACGTGTCTTTCGAGCCCCCACCTTGAGACGAATTGACCACCAGGGAGCCCTTGCGTAGCGCCACTCGCGTAAGGCCACCGGGAACAATGGTAATTCTTTCGCCGTAAAGCACATAAGGTCGGAGATCGACGTGACGGGGTTCGATGGCTCCGTCCACAAAGCAGGGCGCACTCGAAAGATTGATTGTCGGTTGCGCAATGTAGTTTCGCGGCTGGGCGTTAATCCTTTCTCGAAATTCCGTGCGCTCTTGTTCCGTGCTGTGCGGACCGATCAACATGCCGTAACCACCCGACTCGCCCACAGCTTTTACCACGTATTCATCCAACCTCTGGCAGACGTGTTCTCGTTGCGCCGGATCGGACATCAACAGGGTCTCGACGCTTTCCAGAATCGGGTCCTGGTCGAGATAGTAGCGTATGATTTTGGGCACGTAGGCATAAATAGCCTTGTCGTCGGCGACTCCCGTCCCCAGCGCGTTTGCGAAGGCTATGTTTCCGGCGCGATAGGCATTGAAGAGACCCTCAGCACCTAGCGCGGACCCGCTCTCGAATACCAGAGGATCGAGGTAATCGTCGTCGATTCGGCGATAGATCACATCGACGCGTTGCAGGCCGAAGGTGGTTCGCATATAAACGACATTATCGTGGACCACTAGATCTCGCCCCTCGACGAGTTCAATGCCCATCCGCCGTGCCAGGTAAGTATGTTCGAAGTAAGCAGAGTTGTAGGCGCCCGGAGTCAGCAAAACGACGGTTGGCTCGGAGCGGCCTTCGGGGGCCAGGAATCGCAGAGTCGAGAGCAGTTCCTGGCTGTACTGCTCAATCGGCCGCACCCGGCATTTTTGAAACAACCCGGGAAATATTTGCTTCATCACTCTGCGGCTAGTTAGCATGTAAGAAACCCCGCTGGGGACGCGGAGATTGTCCTCCAAAACCACAAAGTTTCCCTCCGGGTTTCGTATCAAGTCCGTACCGACCACCGTGATGTAGACGTCGCGAGGTACTTTGATACCGCGCATTTCCCGGCGATAATGTTTGCAGGTGTAGACAATGTTAGCGGGCACGATGCCGTCTTCAATGATTTTTCCCTCATGATAGACATCTTTGAGGAAGAGATTCAGCGCCGTGATCCGCTGAGTCAGTCCGCGCTCGATCTTTTCCCATTCCGCCGCTGTGATAATCCTGGGCAGCAAATCGTGAGGAAAAATCCGCTCCGTGCCTTTGTCACTTCCGTAGACGGTAAAAGTGATCCCCTGGTTGAAGAACGATTGGTCAGCCTCGTGTTTGCTCCGTCGCAGCTCGCTCGGACCCAGGCTCAAAAGCAAGTTGTAAAGTTGACGATATTGTTTTCGCGGATGGTCCACGGCGCGGAACATCTCGTCGTAAGCGCCATTGAGTTCGTACCGGCGGAGGGTTTCTGCACCACCGCGATCGGACGCGTCCGTCTCTAAAATCATGATTGCCCGCGCTTGTCCCCGCCAGAATAGTGCATCAGACGGCGAATTGATGATCGGGAAAAGCGATTCGCGTCATCGAAGAAATCGCGCGGAGCGCTCTAGCAAACCGCAGAAAGGGATATTTCCCAGTCTGTTGTGCTGTTCATTATGACCTTCCTTAGTATTCCGAACCGAGGTTAGCAATGGCCGCGCCAGTCGTCTGAGCAAGAGTGCTCACTCTCAGCTGCGGATGGAAGGAAGAAGGAGCCGCGCGCATCCGGCCGCTGAACCATGGCCATCATCGCACTGCGAAACAGCCCAGACGGGAATTGCCATCCACGTTTGACGCCGCACCCAGTCAGAACAACCGCATCAGCAGCTCGGAAAAAGCTCCGCACCGCACGAAAGGCGGCGACGAAAGCCCGCAAGATGGCGTGACTGTGTTAGCCGACCTAGACCAGCCCGATTGCAATGTTCCTTCCGAACACCGGCAGATCTGTTGAACTATGCGGCATGACCAGCCCATTCTCAGCGTATTCTGTGATTGTCGCTGGCTTTCCTGATCAAGTAGTGTCCGGGCCAGTATTTCAAATTCGAGACGTACGGGAAGATCCGCCGCTTTCGGATAGAGTCATTGTACAAAATGTTCTATCGCCTATAAGCTATTGATAATTAACGAGATAGTGGTGGAGGCGGCGGGAGTCGAACCCGCCACAAACTAGAATGGCCCATTGATTCCAAAGGTTTTAGTGCACAGCAAGAGTCCGAAAACAACAAAGTTTGCGGCGTTTTGCGGCGATTTTGCGGCGAACCATTTTCCCGCCTGACCACAGTATCAACACACAAG
>Ga0070761_10002293_pt1 | contig 11742 bp, 10 predicted proteins | sample HubBroMetageREF1_FD_66724 | JGI IMG/M metagenome (GOLD analysis project Ga0070761, IMG submission 66724) | Reference soil microbial communities from the Hubbard Brook experimental Forest, New Hampshire, USA - Hubbard Brook CCASE Soil... | ecosystem: Environmental > Terrestrial > Soil >...
GGCCTGAGCAGTCGCGACGATCCCGGGGCATTCCTCGAAGAAGCCCTCGGCCTCATCGTCCGCGTGCTCAATGCCCACCAGGCCTACCTGGAGGTCTCCGACCCGAACGAGGGGCCCACGTCGTGGCGAGCGGCCGGTTGCTCAGACGAGCAAGTCGAGGTCATCCGGTCGATCGTCTCGCGCGGCATCATTGCGGAAGCCCTCGCACTTGGGGAAGTCATTTGCTGTCCCTCCGCGATTCTGGACCCGCGTTTTCGCGACCGCCCGAGCGTGCAGGCCTCCAACATCGAAGCCGTGGTGTGCGTCCCCATCATCCGCGATACACCGATCGGCGTCCTTTACCTTCAAGGCCGTCGCGGGACCGCGTCGTTTTCGGACCAAGAGGTCGAACGGGCGCGGACGTTCGCTCGCCATCTCGCCCCGCTGGTCGAGACCCTGTTCATCCGCTCCCGGCAACAGCAATCCGACCACGTCGCGCCCTATCGCAAGCGGCTGGCGCTCCGCGACCTCGCAGGGACGAGCGCGGCTCTCGGGGCGGTCCTTCGCGAAGTCGAGCTCGTCGCGCCTCTCGACGTGGCCGTTCTCATCACGGGCGAGACGGGCACCGGCAAGACTCAGCTCGCTCGCATGATTCACGAGAACGGTCCCCGTCGGGGCCGCCCCTTCGTTGAGCTCAACTGCGCAAACTTCCAGGACAATCTGCTCGAGAGCGAGCTCTTTGGCGCCGTACCCGGCGCGTTCACGGGGGCCGTTCGCCGAGAAGGCAAAGTGGCCGCTGCGCAAGGGGGCACGCTCTTCCTGGACGAGGTCGGCGACCTATCGCCGGCCGCGCAGGCCAAGCTGCTCACGTTCCTCAACACACGCGAGTATTACGCCGTCGGGTGCGTGACCCCCTCGACCGCGGACGTTCGCTTCATCGCGGCCACGAACAAGGATCTCGAGCAAGCGGTTCGCGAAAAAACATTCCGAAGCGATCTGCTCTATCGCCTACAAGTCCTGCAGGTTCGCATTCCGAGCCTGGGCGAACGGCCGGAGGACGTTATTCCGCTGGCCATCCACCTCTGTGAGCGCGCGACGAAATCTCACCGTCTGCCCCACGTCGTTCTCTCTCCAGGTGCGCTTCGCGCCGTCGAGGCTGCGGAGTGGCCCGGCAATGCGCGGCAGCTCGCGAGCGTGATTGAATGCGCCGCGATCCACGCGTGTGGAGAGGGCTCCAACGTCATCGAGGTGAAGCACATTTTCCGCGAGCCCGGGACTTCGTATCAACCGGCTCGCTCGCAGTTGACCTTTCAGGAAGAGACGCGCCGCTTTCAGGCGGCCTTGCTGCTTCGAGCGCTCGAGTCGGTCGACTGGAACGTGACGCAAGCCGCTCGGAGCCTCGATCTGACCCGGGCACACATTTACAATCTGATTCGAGCCTTCGAGCTGACCCGCCACCTCAAGTCGTCGTGAGCCCCCTGCGCTCCGACCCGTCCAGTGGCGTGGGCACGGGTCCAATTTTCTTTACACGTGGCCGAACGCAGCGCCTTGAATTCCCAGCGTTTGTCCGACGGACAGGCATGGACCAGTTGATGCGTAGAGGGCGAGCATGTCCCCCGCCCTTCAGCTGGTCCAGCCGACCGCACGCGCCACGATGGCGTTCTCTTGGAATCTTCTGGACCAGCGCAGCCGACCGCACGCGCGCGACGAGGCCGCCGACTCTCGGCAAGCCATCTGGCAAAGCGCCGTCGAGGCCGACGAGAGAGGCTCGGTGGAATGCCCGCTGGAGGGCGTATGGAATGACCACGTACACGGTCGCTTGCGAGCCTGGTGGGAAAGCGTGGGCCCCGATCGAATTCTCCTCGTGGCGCGCGTCGCAGGAAGCGGCTGCGGCGTCGGGTCCGGGGACGCCGACATCCTCGCTCGAGTCTTCGCAGGCCAACAGCAGAAGGTCGTGGCCGCCGACCTCGGAGTCGCCCCTTCGACGGTCTCCGGACGCTACGTTCGCGCGCTCGACAAGCTGGACCTGACCCCGGCCGTAGTTCCGATTCCGCTCGTCCTGGCGGCGCAAGCGGCGCTCGGCGTGGGGAAAATTCCGCCGGCCCGAACCGCCTTCTTCGAGGCGCAGGGGCAGGTCGGCATGGTGCTGAGCGTCCCTCGCCCCAACACGGCGCGCATGACGAGTCTCACGACCGCCGAGCAGGAGGTCGCGGCCTGGCTCGTCGAGGGCTGCTCCCGGTTCGAAATCGCCCGTCGTCGTGAAACATCCGTGCATACCGTGGCCCGGCAGTTTCACTCGATTTTCGCGGTCCAGCGCGTAACCGGCCGCTTCGCTCTCATCCGAAGCGCGGTGGCGCTTGGCTGCTTCGAGGCCGACCTGCCGACGCAAGTCGGCAGCAACAGAAGGGAAAGTGGCACCGAAGAAATGCTTATGGCTGACCCCCAGCGCCGAGCCTAGCGTAGGCCGTCGCCAGAGGATCTCGCGGCCATGCCCTCGCCTGAATTCGACTCCGATACCCTGCGCGTAGCCGATGCAGCCGACGCGCAACCAAGGACGGTCTCGGGGATTCGCGCCGGGGCGGGCCCCAAGCCCCACCCTGAACGCTCCGGCAGCCGGCTCGCAAGCCCGGGCCAACCCAACGTCTACGTGGTCGACCCGGCGGGCTACCGTCGGCGCATCGCAAATCACTCGACCTACGATCGCCTTTTTCGCGATTGGCGCGGCATCGTCGATGCTCGCGATCTCGAGAGCGTGGCCGAACGGCCACCTTTGACGAGCGGCAGCCTGCTCGTTCGAGGAGATGCGTCGGCGCGCATCTACCTCCTCGACGAGGGTCGCAAGCGCTTGATACCGAGCGACGCGGTGATGGACAAGTACTGGTTTAACTGGGGTCGTATTTGCGTCGTCCGGCAGATCCTCATCGACCACGTGCCGACGGGCGACGTCTGGGACTAACCCAAGAGCACGTCGTCGCGAGCGCCCGAGCCGGACCGACGATTCGTTAACCGACGCGCGCGCCCTCTCCCTCGGCGTCGAAGAGCTGGGCGCGCGCTACGTCGAGAGACACCCGCACCGCCTCCCCGCGACGCCGCGTGTCGAAGCCGCGCGCAACGGCTCGCAGGGTAAGCTCCCCCACCCTCACCAACATGTGGGTCTCGGCCCCTAGGGGCTCGAGGGCGACGATCTCCCCGGATGCGCCCTCGTCGCTCAAATGCACGTCCTCCGGGCGTATCCCGATCTCGAATCGGCCCGGAAGAAGGCCGTCGGGACGCGGAACGCGAAAGGGCCCTGCCAGGACGAAACGCCCGTCGCCGTCCACCCCAGCCGGCAGAATGTTCATCCGAGGCGTTCCGAGAAACGTGGCCACGAACGAGGTCGCGGGGCGCTCGTAGAGCTCGCGCGGCGTTCCGACCTGGAGCAGCCTGCCCGCGCGAAGAACGGCGATGCGATCGGCGAGCGTCATCGCCTCGACGTGATCGTGCGTCACATAGAGCGCTGTGACGCCGAGCCTTCGAACCAGCTGACCGATTTCGAGGCGGATGTCGGAGCGGAGCGAGGCATCGAGGTTCGAGAGTGGCTCATCGAACAGAAAGAGTCGCGGTTTTCGCACGATCGCGCGGCCCATGGCGACCCGTTGGCGCTCACCACCGGACATCTCCGATGGCCGCCGGTCGAGTAGCGACTCGAGGCGCAGAAGCGCCGCCGTCTCCTGGACAACACGGGCACGCTCGGCGGCCGCCATCCCTCTCATCTTGAGGGGAAACTCCAGAATCTGGTGTGCCGTCATCTGCGGGTAGAGGGCGTACCCCTGAAACACCATGGCTACGTCGCGATCCTGCGGCGGCACGTCGTTCATGGCGCGCCCGGCTATCGATACGCGTCCGGCATCCGGTTTCTCGAGGCCCGCGACGATGCGCAGGGCGGTCGACTTCCCGCACCCGCTCGGACCCACGACGACGAGGATCTCCCCTCGCTCCGCGGTCAACGTGAGGGCCTGCAGCGCGGCAGGGGGTGCGGCCGTCGGCACGCGCGATCGGCCCCTGCCCCCATCGACGGCGAAGCGCTTGGTGACCCCGTCGATGCGGAGCTCCGGCTCGGTCATGCGGGACCCGGGGGCGACTCGCGCCACCACTTTTCGGCGCATGCGAGGTCCTCGCCCGTATCGATCTCCATGTAGCCGCCGTGCGTGTCGACGCGATGAAACGCCGATCCGTTCTCGATCATCCATTGCACGAGATCGATGAGGTAGGCGCGCTCGAACGTGCGTCCCTCTCGCCACGGCGCCGCGGCCCCGGCCCACTGCGCACTCGCTCGGTCGTAGGCCGCGATGAGCTCCGCGGCCCCCTCGGGGGAGAACCGGGTGACTCCGGTGAATTCACCGGCCGCGCGCTCCGGGGGGATGCGACGTGAGACCTCGAGGACGCGATCGCCCTCCGCGCGCATTTTCTCGCCGTCGCTCTCGGGATGAAGCGACCGGTCGACGTACCGGCGTCGCCAATCCGTGTCGCAGGCCAGTACTTTGGCGTGGGGCGCCTCGACGAGCGCCTTGACCGTCGAGCCGCGGTAAACGATATCGGCGTAGGTCGACACGAACCCCGCAGCGAGCTCCGCGCGTGCGCAAAGGAGCGAGGCGAGGACGTTATTCTGTTCCCATCGCTCGTTGACGACGAAAGAAAGGTCCGGATACCGCGCTCGAACGACGTCCGCGCGATACCCTCCGATGAAGACCACGTCCTTGCGCGCAAAGCCCGCCTCCGCGAGCGCCTCCAAGATCCAATCGAGCATCGGCCTTCCCATGACCGAGACGAGAGCCTTCGGTACGACATCCGTTTCTTGTCCGAGGCGACTTCCACGACCAGCGCCGATGACGATGGGCCGCATGCGATGACGACTACCACTCGGAGGGCAATTTGTGCACCCTTGGCTCATGGCCCATGACCTCGCAATAGCGGTCGTCACCGACCTCCACTTCGGACCCGAGGTTCGCTACGGCGGCAAGCTGCGCAAGATGACGCACCTCGCGGAGGGGCTCGCCCGCGATTTCGTTCGACTCATGAACGACGAGACCGTCCCCGATCTGGTGGCCAACCTCGGGGACGACATCGAAGATGAATCGCGCGAGGTCGATCTCCAGCGCTACGGGGCGTGCCAGGCCATCTTGCGACAAGCCAAAGCGCCCCTCGTGAACGTTGCCGGCAATCACGACCTGATTCATCTCAACCGAGAAGACCTGAATCGGTTCTGGGGCCGCTCCGGACCGCTCTACTATTCGCTCGACATCCAAGGCTGGCATCTCGTGATCCTCCACACGATCGAGAGAGAAGGCGTGGACGTTCGCATCCCCGATCCACAGATCGAATGGCTCCGAGCCGACCTCGCGGCGGCGAGCGCTCCCACCGTCGTCCTGATGCACCACTCGGCCAGCGAGCAGTCGCTCGACGACTCGAGGTGGTGGCCGGGGCGTTCGCATCTTGCGCTCGTGAAGGAGCGCCGGGAGCTGCGAAGCCTCTTCGAGCAATCCGGTCGGGTGCGCTTGGTGGTGAACGGACATTTGCATTGGAACCACTTCGACGTCGTGGCCGGCATCCCGTATGTGACGGTGCAGAGCCTGATCGAAAACGTGGACGACGACGCTCCCGGCCGCGCCGCCGCTTCTCATGCCATCGTGAACCTCAGTGAGCGCCGGGCGATTGTCCGCGTGCGGGGCAACGACCCGGCTCGCTACCAGGTCGATTGGTGAGAGCCGCCGAATCCCCAAGGCCGACTTCGGCGTTCGCGCTCGTCGTAGCCCTGCTCTCGTGGGCGGCGGCCTGCTCGCACGCGCGAACGCACCCTGCCGACTCCACCCTCGAGGCCACGGCGGGCGTGATGCCCCTGCCGTCGCCAACGGCTGCGCCCTCCTCGGCATCCGCGCCCACGTCCGCGTCGGCTCCCGCACCCGTGTCCCCGATCGCATCGTTCGGAGCGCCGACGCCTTTCACACGCTACACGTGTCCAGTCGTGCAGCGCGGTGGGCCATGGCGGTCCTTCATGGCCGCGGCCGACACCCGCGTGGCCTTCGTCGACGGCGAAGACTGGCTGGCCCTGGTCAACCGATCTCCCACGGGCGCGTTACCGCCCGACTACGCTCCCTCGGACCTGGTCGACGTGCACGACGGGTCCCCCCGCAGGCCCAGCGAGTGCGGAGGAGCGCGCGAGTGCCTGCGGAGCGAAGCGGCCGTCGCGCTGAGGCGCATGCTCGACGCGTTGCACGCCGAGGGCCTTGACGGTCACATCCAGTCCGCGTTCCGAGCTTTTGGCACTCAATGTTGGGTGTTCGCCAGCTGGGCTCACCAGGCTCGCGGGGGCTTCTGCGAGGCCGCCGAGCAGAGCGCGCTCCCAGGCCATAGCCAACACCAGCTCGGCACCACGCTCGACCTTTTCACGCGAGAGTGGGCCGAGCAGGGGGCGCGCACGGGCGAGGGAGTTTTCCGCAGCGGCTTCGGGTGCTCGCGCGGAGGTATTTGGCTCGCGGAGAGCGCTTGGCGCTTCGGCTTCGTCGTTTCCTATCCCGTTCATCCCGACGATCGAAATGCCGACTCGCCATGCGCCGCGAGCGCTCTCATCAACCCGAAGACGGGATACAAGAGCGAGCCTTGGCACCTGCGGTTCATCGGAACCGAGCCTGCCGCGCGGTTCCACGACGCCTGGCAAGCCAGCGGACCGGGCTCGCCCGACGAGATCACGCTGGAGCAGTGGCTGCGAATCGATCGCGGCCTGGTCGGGGACGCCGAGCTGCCCGTATGCGATGGCTGCGACTGCGGGGCGTGCGCCACGCTGGCGAACGACGAAGCGCACACTCCTTGCGGAAAATCGGCGCTCTGGTTGGATCCCAGCGGTCACGTCGTTGCACCGGCCGAGGAGCCGAGCTTGGGCGAGACGCGAGCCTCTGCCTCGGGCAACGACGTGCTCATCGAGGCGGCCGTCCATGCCCCGGCCCATACCCCCACCCAAACGCCGGTCCTCGACCAATCGGGGCCGGGATACTCGGTGGGCTCGACGTTTCTATCGCTCGCCCCACGAGCGGACGCGAGGCCGCGTAGCTACAAGGACCTGCCCGGGGCCTGGCGCCTCGCCGTAGAGCCCGTCCCCCCGGGTTCGACGAGCTGGCCCTGGCGAGCGTCCCTGGCTTCCCCCGAAGTCTCATCGACCTGGAACCGAGCCAACGTCGTGCTCCCCGCTCGCGCGGGAGACGCGACCGTCCGAATGCACATCGTGCTGCCAGGCGCCAAGAGGATGCGGATCGCCCTCGTTCGCGACGGCCTCGTCCGCGACGCCCGTGAAGTCCCGGTCGAGTAGCCTCCCGCTCGACCGACCGGTCGAGACCCGAAACCGTCACGCATTCGGAACGCCACGGCCCCAGCGCTGCAGTGTTATGGTCCTCATCCGGTTGCCGCCTAGGGAGGGTCCCCATGCGAATCGTCTACGGCATTCACGGCTATGGTCGAGGCCACGCGACCCGCGCGCTCGGCGTGCTGCCCGAGCTGAGGCAGCGCCACGAAGTCCTCGTTCTCGCCGGGGGAGACGCGTATCAAGCCCTTGCGCCGCTGGGTCCGGTGACCCAGATCCCCACGCTCACGTACGTCTATCGCAAGAGCGGGAAGGTCGCGACGCCCGAGACGTTGCACGAAAATGCCGAGAGAATCTGGGATCTCCTCTCGCGGGGCGAGACGCACCGCAAGGTCTTGGCGGCTCTGCGCGACTTTCGTCCGGACCTGGCGATTTGCGACGTCGAGCCATGGACGCACCAGGTCGCGGCGCGGCTCGGCATCCCCAGGATAAGCTTCGATCACTTCGGGATTCTGGCCTACTGCAAGCCGCCGATGCCGTGGTCGGATCGGATCCGATGCCTGCGCGACATCGCCGTCTACCGCGCGCTGACCGGGCGACCCGATCGAGTCATCGTGTCGAGCTTTTACCAAGCCCCGGCGACGTTTCCGGCCGCGCGCTGCGTCGGCGCCCTGCTTCGCGATGACGTTTTCAAGGTTCGCGCCGTCCGCGGCGACACCTTGCTCGCGTATTTCAACAAAGGCGAGCATCAGTACACGCCGCACGTCGAGGAGGCGCTACAGGGGGCAGGGCTTCCCGCCCTCGTCTACGGTACGGCGCGCTCGGGCACCGACGGGAATGTGACGTACCGGCCGCCCGGTAATGCCTCATTTCTCGAGGACCTCGCGCGATGCCGCGCGGTGCTCAGCACGGCCGGCAATCAACTGGTCGGCGAGGCCCTCCACTTCGGCAAACCCCTGCTCGTTCATCCCGAGCGGTGCGTCGAGCAGCGTCTCAACGCGGCGGCCGTGTCTCGACTGCGCATCGGCGCCGCGGTGCGCCACGAAGACATCTCCGCGGACGCCATTCGGCGCTTCGTCCGGGATGCACCGCAGTACGCGGTCGGTGCGCGAGGGCTCGTTCGGGATGGCCGCTCCGAGGCCCTCGCGGCGATCGAGAGCTTCGCGAGCGAGCTCGCGCAGTCGCGCGGCTCCAAGCCGTCACGGTCTTGGGAGCTTGCCTGGTGAGGCTCCTGCCGCTCGCGGTCTCGATCGCCAAAAATCGCGCGGGTGCGGTCCCGCGACCCTCGTGGTGCACGTACCTCGTCTCGTACCGATGCAATGCTCGATGCGGGATGTGCGACTCCTGGCGCCTCAAGCCAGGCCCCGAGCTCGCTCCGCGTGAAGTGGGGATCGTGTTCGGCAAGATCGGTCGGCTCGACGTCGTACGGCTCACCGGAGGCGAGCCCTTCTTGCGCAGCGATCTGGGCGAGATCGCGGAGATCGTGATGGGCCGCTCGCGCCCCTCGGTCTTGCACATCACGACCAACGGGTCGCGTCCGGGCGCCATCGAAGCTTTGGCCCGGTCCTTCTCCCGGCCCAAACAATTGCGCTTCCTCGTCTCGCTCGACGGGCTGGCGGCCGAGCACGACCAGAGCCGAGGCGAGGACGCCACGTTCGAGACCGCGCTCGAGACCGTGCGCAGGCTCACCCGCGTCAGGCGCGATCGAGGCATCGACGTGGCCGTCAATCACACCGTCATCTCGGCTCAATCGGTCGAGGATCACGCCGAGCTGCGCGCCCGGATGGAGGCGATGGGCGTCGACGTCCAATCGGTCCTCGCGTACGCGGATTCGTCGATGTACGGCTTGAAGCTCCGCGGCAAAAAGGCCGAGCACCTGATCGTACCGCAGGGATATCCCCTGCACCCGAAGCTCCGAGGCGCCAACGTCGTCGGATTCGTCGAGGGCGAGCTCGCGCGAGTCTCCAAGCTCCGCAGCCGCACGACGAGGATTGGCAAGCGCTACTACCTCAAGGGTCTTCTTTCCCGTTTGAAGGGCGAAAGAAACCCGACGCCGAGGCCGCCCTGCGTCGCGCTGCGGAGCCACATTCGCTTGCTGCCCGACGGCCGGGTGCCGGTCTGTCAGTTCAACACGGAGACGGTCGGCAACCTGCTCACGAGCTCGTTCGAGGAAGTCTGGGGAGGCGCGCCGGCGAAGGATTCACGGCGATGGGTCGACGCTTGTCCCGGCTGCTGGGCGGAGTGCGAGGTGATGCCGAGCGCGCTCTACACCGGGGACATTGCCCGTTTGCCCTTCGACGGGACCGCCGCCCCACCCGCTTCGAGTAGAGCATTGACCTCGGCTCCCACGATGAGCGAGAGGCTGGTCAAGTAGAGCCAAACGAGGAGCACGGCCACCGCGGCGAGGCTTCCGTAAAAGAGCGCGTAGTCGGCCATGGACGCCGCGTACGCCCCAAAGGCCCACGAGACGACGAGCCAGCACGCGACCGCGGCGATCGTTCCGGGCCACACCCGACGCCGCACCCGCGGCGGGCGGACGACCGCGAGGCGATAGAAGCTCGCGAGAAACAAGGTGCCCACCAGCAGCATGGCGCCTGCTGCAAAGGCCTGCCCGAGGGCAGAGGCCAGAGCCGTGGGCGGTCGCGGTCTCGGCGGAGCCGCTCCGCCCACGGGAGGCGTGCGCGAACGCGCAACCTGCCGCCGTGGCTCTGGCTCATGGCCGGCAGGCATCGAGCCGACTGCCCGCCCCGCAGCGCTCGCCGATGAGCCATCCGGCTCGCGAGGGGGCGACGCGGAGTCGAAGCGAACGAGCGTGAGGGCCATGACGCACGCGGCGAGCAGGCTTGCGATCACCCATCCGAGCGCGAGACAGCGCTGCTTCCAGTATGCGCGGCCGTGTGCGCGCACCATCACCTCGAAAACGTCCATGAGGTTGTGCACTCCGGACGATGCAGTCCACAGATATCCGGCGACGCTCACGGGGGCCAGCGGCGCCGCGCCTCGGCCGGCCAGGCGCCCGAGCTCATCTCGAACGAGGGCTTCGGAGGCGGCGGGAATGACGTCGAGAACGGGACCGAGAAGAGCGTCGACCCCGCGGCGCCGCGCCACCTGCCCCAGCAGGAAGCCGAGGAACACGAACAGGGGTGCGAGGCTGAGAAACAGCCAGAAGGCGACCGCCGCGGCCGACGTGAACGCGTCGTGGCGGATCAGACCGCGGATCACCCCCTGCGAAAAGCGTAGCGGGGTCGCAAGACCGGTCTCGCGGGAGGGCCTCAAGGGGCTCTTGATAACATCGGATCGCCCGGCCGCCGTCCGATATGCTCGGGAGCGCGCAACGAGGAGTTCGACATGAAGACGAAGCGTTTGGGATTTTTGGGCGCGGGGAACATGAGCGGAGCTCTCATCAAAGGGCTCCTGCACGGAGGGTTTGCACCCGGCCGCATCATGGCGAGCGACGTCAAAGCCGAGCGCCTCGAACAACTTCGGACCCAGCACGGCATTCGGACCACCGCCGACAACCACGAGCTGCTTCGTGAATCCGACGTGCTCGTGCTCGCGGTCAAGCCGCAAGTCGTCGACCGGGTGTTGACGGAGATCGGGGGAGACGTCCGTTCCGACCAACTCGTCGTATCGGTGGCCGCGGGGGTCACCCTCGAGGGACTGGAGGGGCGGCTGACGGCCCGAGCCCGCGTCGTGCGCGCGATGCCCAACACCCCCGCGATGGTGCAAGCCGGCGCCACAGGTCTCGCCGGGGGAACGCACGCCCGCGAGGACGATTTGCGCGTTGCGCGCGAGCTCTTCGAGGCCGTCGGACGAGTCGTGGTGCTCGACGAAGGGCTCCTCGACGCGGTCACCGGGCTGAGCGGAAGCGGCCCCGCCTACGTCATGCTCATCATCGAGGCGCTGGCCGACGGCGGCGTGAAGGTCGGTCTGCACCGCGACACGGCACTGCTTCTCGCAGCGCAGACCGTCTTTGGATCGGCACAACTCCTCCTCGAGACCGGCGAGCACCCCGGCCGGCTGAAAGACATGGTCACGAGCCCGGGAGGCACGGCCATTGCGGGTCTTCACACTCTCGAGAGCGGTGCACTTCGCAAGACACTCATCGATGCCGTCGAAACGGCCAGCAAGCGGGCGGCCGAGCTTGGAGCCGAGATGACCGCGAAGCTGAAGGCTCGGGGGTGACGCCCCTGCCACGCAAAGCCTCTTGAGCGCGCCGACCGGACCGCCCGAGCGTTACTTGGCGATCACGTCGGCGTACGTCACGAAGGCGATCAGCGTGAGCAACATGAGGAGGCCTACGGCGTGGACGCGCGCCTCGATCTTCGCGTCTGCCTTGCGGCGTGACACCGCTTCGGCCACGAGGAAAATGAGACGGCCCCCATCGAGCGCGGGGAAGGGCAGGAGGTTGAACGCGCCGAGGTATGCGCTGA
>Ga0070761_10002294_pt1 | contig 11739 bp, 5 predicted proteins | sample HubBroMetageREF1_FD_66724 | JGI IMG/M metagenome (GOLD analysis project Ga0070761, IMG submission 66724) | Reference soil microbial communities from the Hubbard Brook experimental Forest, New Hampshire, USA - Hubbard Brook CCASE Soil... | ecosystem: Environmental > Terrestrial > Soil > Temperate...
CTGGAATAGAGCGCGCCGGGGCTGGCTTCTCCTTCGTCCTTTTTCTCCTTGGAAGAGGCTTCGACGAGCCAGCGGACCAAACCGCCTGCAAACATCGTGGCGGTGGTAGCAATGGAGAGATAAGAACCCACGGCAAAGGCTAGCGAACGTACGCCAAGAATTTCGACGGCGATGACCAGGGCGACACCCATCAGAACTAAGCGCCAGGGGAGTTTCTGGTTGAGGATGCCGTTGATGACCGTAGCCATGAGGCGGGCTTGCGGAGCGGGAGCTTTGTCGCTGCCGATGCCTTGCGCCCACTGGATTTCGATCTGTTTGGTGCCGCTGTCGTAGAGATACTCGCCGTCGGGGATGACGCCGGAGCTGAGTGCGTTGATCAGCGTGTAGTTTTTGCCGTGATAGACGAAACCCTCGCGTTCGATCTTCGCGCCAGCGGGCAGCGCAGCGATGTTCACGGGAATCTCGGTGGGGATATATTTCTCGAGGCCTACGTTCATCAAGTTGAGCGTGGCGCCGATCGCGACGGTGGAAACGGTGACGCCGATCAACAGGCCCAACTGTTGACGGTATGGCGTGGCACCGACGAGATAGCCGGTTTTGAGGTCCTGCGAAGTAGCGCCGGCGATGGCTGCGGCGATACAAACTACGCCTCCGATCATCAGCGCGAGCACCGCGTAGTTTGGGGCGGTCCATCCGGCCAGGAAGAAGATCGCGCAGGTGGCCATGAGCGTGGCGATGCTCATTCCGCTGATGGGATTCGAAGAGTTGCCCAGAAGGCCGCTGATGCGGGCCGCCACGGTGACGAACAGGAATCCGAAAACGACGACGAAGACGGCTGCAAAAAGATTCTGATACCAGAGGGTGCCTGCGCCTTTCATCGGATGGAAGGTCAGCAAGACCCACAGCATGACGATGATGACGATCGAGCCCACGATGACACTACGCATGGGCATATCCTGATCGATGCGGCTGGCGGCGCTAGATTGGCCGCCGCCTTGGGCGCGCACGTCTTTAAGGCCGGAACGCAGAGCGGAGAGGATCGTGGGCAAGGTACGGATAAGAGTGATGACGCCCGCAGCTGCGACGGCACCCGCGCCCATCGGACGGATATAGGTCCGCCAGAGTTGATCCGGGGTCATCTCCGGAATGGGAATTGTGCCGGGGTAGATGGCCACGTGGCCCGAGAGCTGGCCGAAGAATTTGATTGCGGGCATCACCAGAAGCCAGGAAACGATGCCGCCTGCGAAGAGAATTCCGGCAACGCGCGGACCGATGATGTAGCCGACGCCGAGGTATTCCGAAGTGATGTTGGCGCGGAAGGAAGCGCCGGGAAACCAGGACGGACGGCTTTCCGGCTGCGAGGTCCAAGCCTGGAAGGTGTTCATAAAAAAGGTGTAAACGCCACCTAGACCGAGTCCCCAGAAAACGCGGCCTGCAAACGAGCCGCCGCGCTCGCCAGCTACGAGGACGTCGGCGCAAGCCGTGCCCTCGGGAAAGGCAAGGTTACCGTGCTCTCCGACGATCAGCTGGCGGCGCAACGGAACCATGAGGAGCACGCCAAGCCATCCGCCGAGCAGCGCGAGGGGGAAAATCCGCCAGAACGTAAATTCCGATCCAAATCCCAAAAAGATGAGAGCGGGAATCGTGAACATCACGCCTGCGGCGAGCGATTCTCCGGCCGAGCCGGTGGTCTGGACAATGTTGTTCTCGAGGATGGTGGAGCGGCCAAAGGCGCGCAGGATGCTGATCGAGAGGACGGCGATGGGAATGGACGCGGAGACGGTCAGTCCGGCGCGAAGGCCGACGTAGACGCTGACCGCGCCGAACAGCAATCCAAACAGCGAGCCGAGAATCACCGCGCGGATCGTAAATTCCTTGACGGTCTCCTCCGCGGAGATATACGTGCGGAACTCTCCCGGAGGAGCCGTGGAACTCCATGGACGTTCAGTCACTGAATCCTCCCCGTTCGCGAACTCGGTTGTCGGTGCCTGCCCCTGTGCGGCGGGATTATGCCGCAAATCAGAGGCGGGAGGGTAGAAGTTCCGGGGGACACGCTTGGCCGATTGGCGGCGAGGGCTACTATTGACAGCGGGTCAGAGGGCCTGTATTGTCCGCGGCAGCAAGTAACACACACCGGCAACACTGCTTATGCGCCAAGACCCTTCCCAGCGGGGCGGTGCGGGTCCCAGGTCTCTCACTGTCGGTCGTCGAAGTGTGCCGATTCCTGAAATTCCTCTGAAATTCAATCGTGGAGGTGGGCTATGTCTTTCTGCCGGTTATCCCTGATGGCCGGGCTCTTTTTGCTTGGAGCGACGGTCTATCGCGTGGGGTCGAGTGGCGCGGAGGAATGGATGCCCATTTCACCGGAAGAATTGAAGATGACCAGCGATGCAGCAGCTCCCGGAGCTCCGGCAATTATTCTGTACCGGCAAGTGGACCGAGACGACAGCAATGCGCAGGTCCCGCACGAGTACAACTACGTGCGGGTGAAGATCTTCACGGAAGAGGGGCGGAAGAACGCGGACGTGGAGATACCGTTCGTGAAGGGGGACTACAGCATTGTGAACATCCGGGCGCGGACGGTTCGACAGGATGGGTCGAGCACCGTGTACAACGGGAAGATATACGAGAAAGAGATCGTCAAGGCGCGGGGATTCAAGTTTCTGGCAAAGACGTTTACGTTGTCGGACGTGCAGCCGGGCAGCGTTATCGAGTACCACTACATGATCAACTTCGCGGAAAACAAAGTTTTTGATTCGAATTGGATGCTCAGCTCGGATCTTTTTACGAAATCGGCGAAGTTCACGCTGAAACCTTATGGCCAATTTCCGCTGCAGTGGAGCTGGCCAAACGGATTGCCCGAGGGAACCAAACCGCCCGCGGATGAAACCCGCACGGCCGCCCACAACATCCGCATGGAAGCACAGAATATCCCGGCGTTTCTGGTGGAAGACGACATGCCGCCGGAAGCGGCGATGAAGTTCCGCGTGGACTTCAACTATAGCGAAGGCAGTGTGGAGACGGATCCGGACAAGTTCTGGAAAAAGCAAGGCAAGAAATGGAATGAGTACGTCGAGGGTTTTCTGAACAAGAAGAAAGCCATGGAACAAGCGGTGGGAGAGACGGTGGCGGCCGGTGACTCACCGGAATTGAAATTGCAGAAAATCTATGCGCGGACACAAAAGATCCGCAACATCAGCTTTGAGGTGGAAAAGACGGAACAGGAGCAGAAGCGCGCGCAAGAAAAAGGGGCTGGGAACGTCGAAGATGTGTGGAAGCGGGGGTACGGCTACGGAGATGACATCACGCTGCTGTTTCTGGGAATGGCGCGGGCCGCGGGGTTGGAGGCCTCAGCCGTGCGAATCTCGACTCGCGACGACCACTTTTTCTCGAAGAGTCTGATGAAGGCGCGGGACCTGCGCACCTACGTCGTGCTGGTGAAGCTGAATGGGAAGGACGTGTATTTTGATCCGGGAACGGCGTTTGCGCCGTGCGGGCTCCTGCCGTGGTCAGAAACCCTATCGCCGGGTTTGAAGCTGGATAGGGATGGAGGCACGTGGATCACCACCAGTGCGCCGCAGAGCAGCGATTCCGAGATCGAGCGGAAGGCGGACCTGAAATTGACACAGGAGGGAAGCCTGGAAGGCAAATTGAAGGTGACGTATTCGGGACTAGAAGCCATGTACCGGCGACAGGACGAGCAAAATGAGGACGAGGCGCAACGGAAGAAGTCGCTGGAAGACGACGTGCGGTACATGATTCCGGCGTCGATCGAAGTGGAGTTGGCGAACAAGCCGGATTGGTCGAGCTCGGATCCGCTCTTGGTCGCCGAGTTTGATCTTAAAGTGCCGGGTTGGGCTTCCGGAGCCGGGCGGCGCGCGCTGATGGCGGTGGGGATCTTCGGGGCGCAGGAAAAGCACATGTGTGAGCACACCACGCGGGTGCATCCGATGTATTTCCATTACTCTTCGGAAAAAGTGGACAACCTAACCATTGAATTGCCGCTTGGTTGGCAAGTGACTAGCGTGCCGAAGCCAGAAAATAGCGATGCCAAGGTCATGCTGTATACGATGAAAGTCGAGAACGACAATGGGACGTTGCACGTCGAACGGCGCATGAAGAGCGATCTGATAACTCTCGACCCGAAATTCTACCCCGCGCTTCGCAAGTTCTATGAGGTTGTGAGGACATCCGATGAGGAGCAAATCGTTTTGCAGCCCGCGTCGACAGCGGCAAGCAAGTAAAACCGGGCAGCGTTGCGCGTGGGCCGCTGTTCTGCTCGCTCTCGGGGCGGTGGGCGTGCCTCGCGCGGCGCGCGCCGGCGAAGCCCCGCAGTGGATGCGCGCGCTGGTGAATGTGCCGCTGCCGGCGCACGACGAGAAGACGGATGCGGTGCTCTTGTACTCGGAAGACATACTCAGCGTGCAAGGAAACGGAAAGATCAAACGGACGGAGCGCCGGGTCTACAAGGTTCTTCGTCCAGATGGTCGAAAATACGGAAAGGTCTTCGCAGATTTTGATTCGGAAACCAAGATCAGCAGCATTCATGGCTGGTGCATCCCGGCGCAAGGCAAAGACTATGAAGTGAAAGACAAGGACGCTTTGGAGACGGCGCTGTTTGGAGTCGAAGACGGCGAGTTGATGACGGACCTCAAGACGAGAGTGCTGACTATTCCGGCGGCGGATCCCGGCAACATGATTGGGTATGAGATCGAACAGCAAGTGCGGCCGTACGTCCTGCAAGATGTCTGGACCTTTCAGAGAGAAGGGACACCGGTTCGCGAGGCGCACTACACCCTGCAGCTTCCGGCGGGCTGGGAATACAAGGCGGTGTGGCTGAATTTCGCAAAGGCCGAACCATCGGCGGCGGGAAGCAACCAATGGCAGTGGGTAGTGAAGGATGTGGAAGGCATCCGGCCCGAAGACGACATGCCTCCGCGGGAAGGTGTCGCTGGTCAGATGGTCGTGTCCCTGATTCCCGAGGGAGGCAGCCAGAATAAAGGGTTCCTGAACTGGACGGATATGGGGAGGTGGGAGGACGGGCTCGAACAAGGACGGCGAGAGACTTCTTCGGAAATCAGGCAGAAGGTGGCGGAGCTAACTGCGGGGCGCGCGGGGCAGTTGGAAAAAATGCGGGCACTTGCGCAATTCGTCCAGAGGGACATTCGCTATGTGGCGATTCAACTGGGAATCGGGGGATGGCAACCCCATCCAGCCCCGGAGATTTTTACGCACAAATACGGAGATTGCAAAGACAAAGCGACGATCCTTAGCACGATGTTGCAGGAGATCGGAGTGACGTCTTACTACGTTTCGGTGAACACGGAACGGGGAACGGTGACGCCCGCAACTCCCGCGACGCGGTGGTTTAACCACGAGATCCTCGCGATCAGGCTGCCGGACGGATTGCAGGACGCTTCCTTGGTTGCCGTCTTGGCGCACCCCAAACTGGGGCGGCTTTTGATTTTTGACCCCACCGACGATATGACGTCGCTAGGGCAGTTGCGGGGAGCGTTGCAGGCTAATTATGCGCTACTGGTAAGCCCGGAAGGTGGCGAACTCCTGGAACTGCCGAAATTGCCAGCGCAATTAAACGGCATACAGCGCACGGCGAAACTGATCTTGAGTCCAACGGGGACGCTCAGCGGTGACGTCAGAGAAGTGCGAGTGGGGGACCGCGCTGCGGCGCAAAGAGCGGCGCTGCGATCGGTGACCAAGGATGCGGACAGGATCAAGCCAGTCGAATCCTTGCTTGCGAACTCGCTTTCTACCTACTCATTGACGAAGGCATCGGTCACCAATCTCAACCAGATGGACCAGCCCTTTATATTTGACTATTCGCTGGTCGCACAGAACTACGCCAAGACAGCGGGGAATTTGCTGTTGGTACGGCCGAGGGTCATCGGAAACAAAGCCAGCGGGCTGCTGGAAACGAAAGAGCCACGGAAATATCCGGTGGAGTTCGAGGGGCCTTCGCGGGACACCGATACATTTGAGATAACGCTGCCGCAAGGGTATGAAGTGGATGATCTGCCCCCGCCTATCCATGCGGAATACAGCTTTGCGAGCTATGAGAGCAAGACGGAGGCGAGCGGAAACGTGCTGCGCTATACAAGAACGTTTGAAGTGAAGGAAACGAGTGTGCCTTTGAGCAAGGTCGAAGATTTGAAGAAGCTTTATCGAATTATCGCCAGTGACGAGAGGAATACAGCGGTTTTGAAGCCCGCGGCGCATTGAGAAAGCGGAAGAAGCTGGGCTGAAGCCCGGCCAAGTCAGGCGGGGCAAGCACCGCGCCTACTAGGGATGGCTGCGTTGCGCGCGCGCGACGGGGACCGACCACATTTCCGCGCTTCGTCCTAGAAGAAAAACCAGAAAACAAAGAGCGAAAACCGAATGGCTTAGGCTTGCGCCGAAGTATTGCCAGGCGGGGGCGGAGGCGCCCGGGTAATCGGACGAAAAAAGCATCGTGAGCATGAAGATCAGGCCCCCGGCGCTGGCTGGGCGCACCAGGATTCCGAAGGTCAGGGCTAGCCCGATGGCGAATTCGCTGTAGGCGACTAGGAAGGCTATCGGCGTGGCGTGGGGGAGGACGAAGCCGCGGAGGATGGGGACCATGAAGGGGTAGGCGCCGCCTTGTTCGAGGAAGCGGTTGATCCAGAACTGAAAGCCGCCGTGAAGAGTGAACTGCGTGCCGAAGACTTTGTACTGGCCGAAAATCAAGAAAAAGATGCCAACGCCGATACGGAGAACGGCCAACGCGCGAGAGTTGATGTACCTGTTCGGATCAGCGGAAGTCAGCGGTTCGGGCACTGTGCTCTGGCCTCCGGGACTTGTGATCAAGAGAGGCGGAGACGGACGCGGTCGCTTAAGGCCTTGCCGTCGACCACCTTTCCTTCGAGACAGGCTTTGGCGGCTTTGACTACGGCGCCCATTTGTTTCATGGAGTTGGCGCCGGTTTCGGCGATGGCCGTGGCTATGGCGGCATCCATTTCGGCGTCGCTGGCGCTGGCCGGGAGATAGGACTCTAGGATGGCGAGTTCCTTGGTCTCTTTGTCGACCAGATCCTGGCGGTTGCCTTTGCCGAATTGGTCGATGGACTCTTTGCGCTGTTTGACCAGGGTTTGCAGGACTTGGATGGTTTCGGCTTCGTCAAGCGTGCGGATTTTATCGGTTTCTTTGTACTTGATGGCGGACTTGACGCCTCGGAGGACGCTGAGGCGAAGCTCATCCTTGGAGCGCATCGCGTCGGTCAGATCCTTCTGGATTCTTTCGGCCAGAGTCATGCGCTTCAATATAGCAGAAGAAAAAGAATTTACAGAGAGGGCCTCGGGTTCACGGAAAGGAAGGAGTAATTGACAGGGCGACAGTGGCTCGCTACCGTTAGTCTTTTAGAGTCTCTTAGTTTTGGCGGGTTTAACGCGCCAGCGCGCCGAGCAGTTCAAACCAAACTGGATGAGGACTAATGAAAGTCATTGTTGCCGACAAGATTAGCGAACGAGGCGTGGAGCTGCTCGAGAAAGCGGGATGGAACATCGTTTTGACGACCAAGGACACGCTGAACGCCGAGATTGCGGACGCGGACGCCTTGATTGTGAGAAGCGCGACCAAGGTTACTGCCGAATTGCTCGATAAAGCGCCCCGATTGAGGGCCGTGGGACGCGCTGGCGTGGGTGTAGACAATATCGATTTGGACGCGGCCACCACGCGCGGAGTGCTCGTGATGAGCACGCCGGGTGGGAATGCCATCAGCGTGGCGGAGCATACCTTTGCCTTGCTTCTTGGGTTGGCTCGGCAGGTGCCGAGGCTCGATAAGGCCATGCATGAGGGGAAGTGGGAGAAATCGTCCGCAGCGGGGACCGAAGTGCGCGGCAAAACGCTTGGATTGATTGGACTCGGGCGCATAGGAAGCGAAGTGGCGATCCGCGCGGACGCTTTTGATATGCGTGTGCTGGGGTATGACCCGTACATCAGCGAGGCCGCGGCGCGTGAGGTGCAGGTTGAGCTGGTGCCGCTCGATAAGCTGCTGGCGGAGAGCGATTTCATCTCACTGCACACGGCTCTGAGCGCTGCAACGCAGAATCTGATCAATGCGGAGACTTTGGCGAAGATGAAGAAGGGCGCGCGGATCGTGAATGCGGCTCGAGGGGAACTGATAGATGAGGCCGCACTGGCGGACGCATTGAAAAGCGGGCATCTGGCTGGGGCGGCGCTGGATGTTTTCGTGCACGAGCCCCCGAAGGATTCGCCGCTCCTGGGCATGGCCAGCGTGATTGCGACACCGCACGTGGCCGGTTCCACCGCCGAGGCGCAGGAAGAGGTCGGGACGCAGGTGGCCGTGCAGGTGAAGGACTACCTGGCGGAAGGGCTGATTCGCAATGCGGTGAACTTGCCAGCGCTATCCGCGGATCAGTATCGACGAGTGCGGCCGTATTTGGCGCTGGCCGAACGGTTGGGTTCGTTGGTGTCACAGGCGGTAGCGGTGAGGCCGGCGCGGATACGGATTCGCTATGCGGGAGAGGTGGCTGAAGTGGGGACGCACCTGTTGCGCAGCGCGGTGCTAGCGGGAATGCTGAACGCCGTGCTGGACGAGAAGGTGAACGTGGTGAACGCGCCTGCGGTGGCCGCAGCAAGAGGACTTTCGGTCGAGGAAGAGACCCGGCGGCGGGAGCGCGGTTTCCCTAATACTCTGGAGGTAGCGGCTTTACCAGAAAAGACGGGATCAGCGCAGGGCTTTTCCGCCGAGGGCACAGTTTTGCACGATGGTTCACCGCGCGTATTGCAGATTGACGGCATTCCGCTAGAGGCCGAGCTGGCTGGGACGATGCTTTATCTACGGAACCGGGACGAGCCCGGAGTCATCGGGCAGGTGGGGTCGACCCTGGGAAATCTGGGAGTAAATATCGCAACGTTTGCGCTGGGGCGCCGCGAGGCAAGTAAGGGTGCGGAGGCGGTGTCGCTGGTGCGGCTGGATGGAGAGGTTTCGGACTCGATTCTGGGAGCCATCCGTGGAATTCCCGCTATCACCGTGGCGCGTCTGCTACAACTGGGATGAAGCAACTGATTTTGTGGCCGGGACGAAGCCCACATCTTCTCAAAATTCCGCTATCTGATTCGAGCGCCATTTCTTCGGCCAATCCAAAACATAAATCAATCAGAATTGAATAGTGAATCCTAAGAACTTTCCTTGACACCGACAGCTATCTGTCCTAAAAGCTAGGTAAAGTTAGTCCCATTTGAGTGGTGGGAAAGGTTGCCCGAGGTCGAATTTTCCTCCAGGTTGCGACCCGGCAAAGCGCCACACCGTTTTTTTGTGTCGGCTTGGGCGCTGTCCACCAGCGTACAAATCAATTTTAGGTAGGGGTGCGCGAAAGGAGCAGTCCATGATGTGGTTTATGGTGAAGCGGAATATTCTGGTGTTCTGCGTGACATTGCTTTTTGCGGTTAATTGCACTTGGGCACAAACGGGCACGACCTCGGTCCGCGGAATCGTGACGGACAGTAGCGGTGCCGCGGTCTCCGGTGCCCATGTATCGCTCGCGAACCCGGCACTTGCTGTTCAGCGGGAAACGAACACCAGTACGTCAGGCGAGTATGAATTCCTAGCTCTGCCCCCTGGCACGTATGCCGTTAGCGTTACGGCTAACGGTTTCCGCAAATACGAGGTGCCGAAGTTGCAGTTGCTGGTTAACAATCCTGCGACGCTGAATGTGACACTTGAAGTCGGCACCGCGGTGCAGACGGTGGAAGTGTCGGCGCAAACGGAGACACTGAATACAACGGATGCCTCGCTGGGGATAGCTTTCAATGAAAACCAGGTGAAAGAACTCCCGCTGGAAGGACGCAACGTTCCTGACCTGCTGACGTTGCAGGCCGGGGTAGTGTATATCGGAAACAATCCGTCAATTGACGCGACCCAGGATACGCGCAGTGGTTCAGTCAATGGCGCTCGCAGCGATCAGAGCAACGTGACGCTGGATGGGATAGCGGTGAATAACCGCGGTGGTAGCGCGTTTACGTCGGTGTTGCCGGTCACACTGGATTCGGTTCAGGAGTTTAGGGTAACGACCTCAAACTACAACGCCGACCAGGGCGGAACTGGCGGCGCTCAGGTAGCGCTGGTGACCAAGAGCGGAACAAATCAGTTTCATGGTTCCGCTTATGAATACATGCGCAATACGTATACGAGCGCAAACGACTATTTCAACAAACAAGCTCAACTGACTTCCGGTGAACCCAACCTTGCGCCGAAATTGATCAGAAACATTTTTGGCGGTTCGATTGGAGGGCCAATCAAAAAGGACCGGCTGTTTTTCTTCGCGAACTACGAGGGGACGCGCCGTGCGGAAGCGCAGGTAGTAACGTCGGCAGTACCCTCGGCTACGCTGAGAGACGGGATTGTGGAGTATCCCTGCGCGACCACCGCGGCATGCCCCGGAGGGTCAGTCACCGGGCTGAGCGGAAAGAGCTACACCGTCGCTGCAGGGAATTACGCTTTGGGTCCGTCAACCATCCAGATGATGGATCCCCTGCACATCGGTGTGAACACAGCTATTCAGAGTTTCCTTAACAGTAGCTATTGGCCGCAAGGCAACAGCTCGGCGGTGGGAGATGGTTTGAACACAGTGGGTTATGTTTTTAGTTCGCCGATCAGCTTGGTCCAAAACTGGTATATCGCAAAGATGGACTACAACATCACGGCGGATGGAAAGCATCGAGTCTCCGTATCGGGTGCGCTTGCCAACTACAATTCTCCCGAGGCGGAATTTCTGCCGGGGCAACCGCCGACATTCACCAACGTAAATTACAACAAAGGGATCATCGCCAACTATAGCGGCGTTCTGTCATCGACGCTGGTGAACAGTGTCAGGTATGGGTTCGTGCGAGAGAGCAACGGTCTCATTGGCAACACCAACCAGGAATGGATCTATCTGCGAGGCCTGAACGACCAAACCGGGGCCATCACGCGCAGCAGCCAATACCAGCGGCCCATTCACAACATCGCAGACGACCTATCTTGGACGCACGGCAAGCATACCTGGCAATTTGGCGGAGTAATTACGTTTATCCGCGATGCGACAGCCAGGCTGGGGAGCTCCTTCAGCGATGGCATAGTGAACTCCGCGTGGCTGAACACCGGCGGAATCTCGAACAACACCAACTCTCCGCTGAATCCGGCATACCAGGTGGCCGGGGTGCCTGCCTACAATTTGCCGTCGGTAAGCTCGGCTTTCGGGCTGAATTACGATTTTTCAATCGCGGACATGATCGGGTTTGTCTCAGAAGGGGACGCCTATTATAACTTCAACAAGAACGGGACTACGCTGAATACCGGTGCGCCCGTGGCTCGTCATTATGCCTTTGACGGTTATGAGATGTATGCGCAGGACGTTTGGAAAGTGAAACCCACTTTTACGGTGACTCTGGGATTGCGCTATTCGCTTTTTTCTCCACCGTGGGAGACCAACGGCTTACAAGTCGCTCCCTCACCTAGTCTAGGGTCATGGTTTAACCAGCGTGCCTTCAACATGGAGAATGGAATACCTTCGAACGCGGACCCTCTTATCTCGTTCAATTTGGCGGGGCCAGTCAATGGAGGGCAAGGGTACTACCACTGGGACCCCAAGGACTTCGGGCCTCGTGTGGCTTTTGCGTGGGCGCCCCAGGCTTCGAGTGGGCTCCTCGGCAGTCTTTTTGGTCAGGGGAAGAGTTCCGTTCGAGCGGGGTTCGCGATCGTTTACG
>Ga0070761_10002295_pt1 | contig 11732 bp, 6 predicted proteins | sample HubBroMetageREF1_FD_66724 | JGI IMG/M metagenome (GOLD analysis project Ga0070761, IMG submission 66724) | Reference soil microbial communities from the Hubbard Brook experimental Forest, New Hampshire, USA - Hubbard Brook CCASE Soil... | ecosystem: Environmental > Terrestrial > Soil > Temperate...
GATTGCGAGCGGCAGATCATCGTCGAGATGCTGGAAAAGTGCAACTGGAACCAAACCGACGCCGCCGAGCGTTTCCACGTTCCCCTTTCCACGCTGAATCAGAAAATCAAGCGTCTGAGCATCGATATCAAGAAAAAAACGAAAGAATAAGCTGTCAGCTTTCAGCTCTCAGCCCTCACGTTGCAAGCCGCTTCCCCCTGTTTTCGATCTCGCGGCCTCGTCCGCCCCTGGGCATTTTCGCTGAAAGCTGACAGCTGAGAGCTGAAAGCTTCCCTAGCCTCTGCTATAGTGCGGAAAGCGCGCATGGAACTGATCTCTCCTACGGAATTTGCTAAAGAAACCGTCCAGACCCTGGAAGATTATTCCATTTTGGCTGGACAATCCGTTGCCAGTCTTTTCCGTTATCCGCGTTACTTCGCCGACATGTTGCAGCAGGCCGATCTCATCGGCGTAGGATCGCTGCCCATTGTCGTTCTCACCGGATTCTTCACTGGAGCGGTTTTAGCCTTGAACAGTTCCACGACTCTGCAGCGATTTGGCTCGCTATCGTTGCTGGGACAATTGGTTTCGGTCGGCATGGTTCGCGAATTGGGGCCAGTGCTAACTGGATTGATGGTCGCCGGGCGAAACTCTTCCGGCATGGCTAGCGAAATAGGCTCAATGGTTGTAACCGAGCAGATCGATGCCATGCGCGCCTTGGGCACCGACCCGATGAAGAAGCTGATTACCCCGCGTGTTGTCTCCACGGTGTTCATGCTCTTCTTCCTCAGTATCATTTCTGACCTTCTGGGACTGCTCGGAGGTGGTGCGGTTGCGCGCTTCCTGTTGGGGATGGACTCACATCAATATTGGAGCACTGCCTGGCAGGCTCTGGCTTTTCAAGATGTTTTCATGGGTCTGGTCAAGCCTTTGCTCTTCGGGTTTATTATTTCCACCGTGGGTTGTTATTACGGGATCTCGGCCCGCGGCGGAACCCAGGGCGTCGGAAGAGCTACGACCCAGGCAGTAGTTGCCTCTTCGGTTTTTATCCTGCTGGTGGATTTCTTCGCGACCAAGTTCTTAATGGCGATCTTTGGTTACCGCTGAGCCATGACTGCGCCTCCTGCAGAAATCGTAGAGCGAGTTCCTTCCGAACAGGAAGCTGCGGGCAACGTCATCGTTTTCGAGAACGTTTCAATCGCCTTTGAAGACAAGCCCGCGCTCGACGGGATTTCGTTTCGCCTGCCCAAAGGCGAGTGCAAGGCGATCTTCGGCGTCGCTGGTTCGGGCAAAAGTACAATTCTTAAACTTGCGCTCGGCCTGTTGAAACCGGACGACGGACACATTTATGTCCTCGGTGAAGATGTGACTCAGATGTCCGAAGATGCGTTATTCGAGATCCGGCGGAAAGTCGGCATCGTCTTTCAGGAGAGCGCACTCTTCGATTCGCTTACGGTGCGCGAAAACGTGGCCTTTCGCTTACTCGAGGAGGGCGACATTCCCGACGCTGAAGTTGAAAGGCGGGTGCGGGAAGCCTTGAGCTTTGTGGAACTCGAACACACGCTGGACAAGTTTCCCTCGGAACTCTCGGGAGGCATGCGACGTCGCGTCGCGATTGCGCGCGCCATTATCACTGAGCCCGAGGTCCTGCTGTATGATTCGCCCACCGGCGGCCTTGATCCGGTCACTTCCACAACCATCATTCAACTGATTGTGAAACAGCGCGACGTTTATAAAACCAGCTCGCTGCTCGTCACTCATCGACTGCAGGACGCTTTTATCATGGCCACGCACTATTTCGATCGCACGGCGAACGAAATGCGTCCGCTGCCGCCGGGGTCTCGTGCCGAAATCCCCATGGGGTTCCTGATCCTGCGCGATGGAAAAGTGATCTTCGATGGCAGCGCGCATGAATTAGCGCAGTCGAAGGACGAGTACATCCGCGAATATATTTCGTAGAGGTACGATTTTGCTAGCCCAGGTTTTCGAACGGCAACCCGATTAGGAAGCCCTTATGAACCGGATCTCGCGAAGGAATTTTCTCAGAATTTCCGCTATGGGATTTGCCGCTGCGGCGGTTCCTAAGGTCTTGCCGCCAGCGTCCGCTGAAGAAGCACAGCTCGGGTCAGTCAGCGAGATGTTACATAGCCGAGAGATTTCCGTCTGGGTTACATCGGGCGATGAACGTTTTGTCAGCGCGCCGCGAGTGACGTGGCGTTCTGCGTCGGGCGAGCCTGTAAACGATCGAGTCCAGCTGAACCCCAGCATTAAATTTCAGGGGATCCTGGGATTTGGCGGCGCTTTCACCGATGCCACTTGCTATATGTTCAATCAACTCGCATCTTCAGCGCGAGAGCAAATCTTTCATGAGTTGTTCCATCCGTCGGAAATGGGGTTAAGCATGGGTCGCGTCTGCGTAGGAGCGAGCGATTACTCGACCAAAGTTTACAGCTATGACGACGGCGATCCGGATCCGGATCTCACACGATTCTCCATCGATCACGATCGCGAATACATTCTTCCGATGCTGCGCCAGGCGCGGCGGGTGAATCCGGATTTGTTTCTCTTTTCAACTCCCTGGAGTCCGCCCGGATGGATGAAGTTCAACAACTCCATGCTAGGCGGATCTATGCGCGACCACTATTTTCCAGCTTACGCGAAATACTACCTGAAGTTTCTGCAAGCGTACGCCGCCGAAGGCGTGCCCATACAGGCGCTGACCTCGCAGAACGAAGTCGATACCGATCAGGATGGCAGAATGCCCGCCTGCCTCTGGGGCCAGGAATACGAAATTAAATTCCTGCGCGACCATTTAGGTCCGCTCCTGGAAAGCAGCGGGCAACAAACCAAGATCTGGATTTTGGATCACAACTACAATCTGTGGGGACGCGTGCTGGACTCACTCGAAGACGAGAAGCTTCGCAAGTACGTGAACGCGGTTGCCTGGCACGGCTACTACGGCACTCCCGACATGATGAGCAGGGTCCACGACGCTTATCCGCAAGTAGAAATGCATTGGACGGAGGGCGGCCCGGATTACACGAATCCGGATTATCTTACGGATTGGTGCAAATGGGCAGGAACCTACAGCGCGGTTCTGCGCAACTGGTGTCGCTCCATCACGGCATGGAATCTGGCTCTCGACGAGCAGGGACGGCCAAACCTCGGACCATTTCCCTGCGGTGGCGTGGTAACCATCAATTCACAAACCAAGGAAATCACGCGCAGCGGGCAGTACTGGGCGTTTGCTCACTACTCGCGCGTCATCCGACGCGGAGCTCGCCGCTTTGACTCTCAGAGTTCGGCCGCTAACTTGCAGCATGTTGCGCTTGAGAATCCCGACGGCCAGCAGGTGTTGGTTCTAACCAACACAGGATCCGCAAGGACGATCGACCTGCGGCTCGGGGATATGGTGGCTTCAGTTCCTTTGAAGGAAAATTCGGTAACCACTTTTGCTTGGAAGTAGTTCATCTGGCGATTCGACCCGGAGTCGTGCCTAGGGCGCTTGACTTAGCAAGTAAAGGTCGGCCTCGCCACCGGGACGTGAATAGACAATAGACGCAAGATCACGGGAAAAATCAAAGGCATTACCCCGGTAATACAGGCGGAAGGCGAAGGGAAGTTTCAAAGCTACTTCCTGTTTGCCGACTAGTTGCCCGTCTTTCCATCCTTGTCGATAAAACACCATCCCATCCTGCGCCGCACTGACATAGGTAAAGGATTTGCCGTCGCGTGCAAACCAGAGGCCATAGGTTACGGCACCGGGAATTAAGGAAGTGCATTTTCGGTCGGCGATGGAGACTTCATAAATGCCGGCTTTATCGCCCGCGGGGTTGAGGCCAATCAAATATTTTCCGTCCACGGAAGCATCCAGCATGCTCGCGCAATCCTGCACAAAAACTTCGGCATTGGAACCGTCGCCGTTGACTTTCCATGTGGACGCTGGGTGTTCCGGTGTGCTGGCGGAGAAGTACGCCGCCTTTCCGTCGATCGACCAAGCGGCAAAACCGGACAAGCCTTCAATCTTCCCCACTTCGTGCAGGTCACGCCCGTCAGCCCCAGTTACGAATGCTTTGGTGCCTTGGCTTGTGCGATCTTCAAAACTCACTCGCGACCCGTCTCGCATCCAGGCCCCAGTATCGAAATACCCTGATGTCGCCAGTCTGATCTTATCGCTGCCGTCCAGGTCGGATACCCAAACTTCGTTTTGGCTCGGCCCCAAAAGTTTGAGGTACATCACTCGCTTGCCGTCCGGCGAAATCGAGGGTTGAGTACTGTCTTCGGAAGTAATGTCTACGGACTGCTGGGATTGAGGGTGGTAAACCGTGAGGAAGCCGGACTGCTTTCCATTCACGTAGTAAATCCCCTTGCCGGAAGGGTCTGGCAGCGGGGAGTAATCTGGCCCGGGACCGAACGTCACCTGCGTCAAAGCTTGATTTGCCAACTCAAACTTCCAAAGGTTGATGAGGCCATTGACATCGCGGCTGAAGAGCACCGATTTCCCTGGCTCGGCCCACACCGGTATTACCGGGACGGCGAAGGACACGCCCAAGTCTTTTGCTCTACGGCTGGGCAAGTTCACCTGCTGAAACCGATATTCGTTGGACGAATGCTGGAATGATGTGAGCAGCAGATTCTGTCCATCGGGGTACGGCAGAATTGAGTTGATCCTAAGCGGAGGATTGTCGAAACTAAAAAGCGCTTCTTCTTTGAGTCCGGATTTTCCCGTGCGGAAGACGGTTTGTGGCGCATCCGTCTTCAGGTAGAAGAGTGAATTGCCGTCCGGCGATGGTACCAGGAAGCTGCCTGCGACCACGCGGTGTGGAGAGCCGCCTAAGGTCGGGACGGCCCAAATTTCATCACGTCCCAGGTTGCGGGCATAGTAGATTTCGGTGCCGTCAGCCGAAAAACTCTCGACAACCTTGTCTCCCTCATCGCGGGTCAACTGAAGCGGCTCGCCGCCCGAGGTAAGCATTAAAAAGACCTGTTGCACTCCTCCCGCAGCTGAACTGAAGGCAACTGTGTGTCCGTCAGGCGACAGCTTGGCTGAATCGATCAATTTATTCCAGTGGCTGATTTGGGTGATTTTGCCCTGCCCAGCGGGTGCCTTGGCGCCTGGATTCGCGCTATTCCGGCCACGATAAAGAAGGAATCCGACCACGGCCAAAATGATCGCAACTAAACCCAGCACGACAGCGAGACCTGTCTTGTGCCGGGAAGCCAGACCGGCAATTTGCTGGGAGTCGCTGATCGAATCGTGCTCCTGGGCGACGCGCCCGGAGACTACAGCAGACGACATTGCCTCGCGCCCGGGAGTTGTTGCCCCGGCATTGTGGCGATCAGAAATCTCCGTCGCGGTCGAAGTTCGGCTCGATTCCGTGTCGCGCTTCAACCGCTTCAGGTCACTGCGCAGATCGCCGGCGCTCTGGTAGCGCAGATCGCGATCTTTCTCCAGCAGGCGCTGGATGACGTCCTCCAGCTTGGGTGGAATATCAGGGTTCAATCGGATCGCTGGGGCGGGCGCTCGATTCAAAATCGATTCGAAGACTACGCCGCTGGTGTCGCCTCGAAAGGGCACAGTACCGGTGCTCATCTCGTAGAGCACGGCGCCGAACGAGAACAGGTCGGTACGCGCATCCAGTTCCTTGCCGCGCACCTGCTCCGGAGACATGTAGGCGATGGTCCCCAACGCCGTTCCGGGACTGGTGAGCTGCCGCTCGTCCATCGTGGCCATGGCTTGTTCCGGCCCGGCGTTGCTGGCGGAGTTTGCCGGGGACATCACCTTGGCCAATCCAAAATCCAGGATCTTGCCGTGCCCGTGTTTCGTTACAAAAATGTTGGCTGGCTTGATGTCGCGGTGAATAATCCCCTGGCTGTGCGCCGCCTCCATGCCTTCCGCAATTTCGATCCCCAGCGTCAGCAGGCTCTCCACGTCCATCGGACGCCCTGCAATGCGGTGCTTTAGAGTCACGCCATCCAGAAATTCCATCGCGATGAACGACTGCTCACCGTGCTTGCCGATTTCGTAGATGGTGCAGATATTGGGATGATTGAGCGCCGATGCCGCGCGCGCCTCGCGGCGAAACCGTTCCAGGGCTTGCGGGTCGCGCGATAGTTCATCAGGCAGGAATTTGAGAGCCACGAAACGGCCAAGGTCGGTGTCTTCAGCCTTGTAGATCACGCCCATACCGCCACCGCCAAGCTTTTCGACGATCCGGTAGTGCGAGATGGTCTGCCCGATCATCAGGGGCAAATCTTACGTTGGCGAAACCGGCAAGTCAATAAACGCGGTGGAGTTGGCATCGGTTGGAAAGTTGTTGGCGAAAAATCCCCCGCGCGCCAGAATCACGCGCCAACTCATAGTGCAAAGCTCAGGTCAATTCCAGTATCCGAATACGGTATCCGAAAGGCCGCTTTAAGGTGTCTGCGTCTGCTTCGATTACAACCTCGTAAGCCTCGGATGGCTCAAAACCAAGCGGCCAAAATGTTTGAGGTCCGCATAATTCGACCCTTGGTCCACGCAACCCATCGCAGCGCCACGTTGGGAGAACGAGGGATCAGGCGAAAGGTAACCATGCAAAGTATTCGCTTCATTCGTGCGCTGGCGTTCGCGGTCATAATGCTGGCTCTATCCGCCGCGGCTCAGGCGCAAATCGCGGTATCGATCAACATCGCCCCGCCCGTCCTTCCCGTATATCAGCAGCCCGTTTGTCCCACCGCCGGATATATGTGGACGCCGGGTTATTGGGCTTACAGTCCCGCCGGCTATTATTGGGTGCCCGGAACCTGGGTAGAACCTCCAGCGGCCGGTCTGTTGTGGACTCCTGGCTATTGGGCTTGGGGCAATGGTGGCTACGCCTGGAACGCGGGTTATTGGGGACCGCAGGTCGGCTTCTATGGCGGAATCGCTTACGGCTTCGGCTATACCGGGGTTGGCTATCAAGGTGGATACTGGAACAATGGGCGGTTCTATTACAACCGCTCCGTGAACAATGTGAGCGCGACGAACATTACCAATGTTTATAACAAGACCGTCATCAACAATACCACCGTGAACCGCGTCAGCTACAACGGCGGTCGAGGCGGCACCACAGCGCGCCCGACGGCGCAACAAGAAGCGGCAGCTCGCGGTACACACACACCGCCGACTGCCGTTCAAGCGCGACAGCAGGAGGCTGCCCGAGCGAACCGAGCGCAATTGGCATCGGTCAACCATGGCCACCCAGGAGTGGCTGCGACATCCAGAGCGGGGGAGTTTGCTGGATCAGGTGTGATGGCAGCCAAGGGCGCGACAACCGAGAACAAGACCATCGCGAATAGGCCGCCTACAGCCAACACCAAAGAAAACGAGGCTGCTGCAAACAAGGCTGCTGCAAATCGCGCCGCCGAAAATAAGACAGCCGAAAGTAAAGCGGCTGCGGCTCGCACAAAAGAAAACCAGGCGACCGAGGAGAAGCCAGCTGCAGCGCGAACCAACGAGCACAAAGCGAACGCAAATAAAGCCGACGCAAATCGCACCGCGGAGGACAAGGCAGCCGAAAGTAAGGTGGCTGCGGCTCAGACAAAGGAAAACCGAACGACTGAGCAGAAGACAGCGCGAGCAAACGAGCAGAAGGAGAATGCGAATAAGGCCGCCGCAAATCGCATCGCCGAGAACAAGGCTGCTGAAAGTAAGGCGGCTACGGCTCAGACAAAGCAAAACCGGGCGGCTGAGCAGCAATCAGCGCGCGCCAATGAGCAGAAAGCAAGTAAAGCTGCGGCAAATCGCGCCGCAGAAAATAAGGCTGCTGAAAGTAAGGCGGCTGCAGCTCAGACAAAGCAAAACCGAACGACTGAGCAGCAAACACAGCGCGCCGATGAGCAGAAGGCGAAGGCGAATAAAGCTGCGGCAAGTCGTGCCGCAGAAAACAAGGCAGCTGAAAGTAAGGCCGCCGCGGCTCAGACAAAGGAAAACCGAACGGCCGAGCAGAAGGCAACTACCACGCGCGCAAACGAGCAAAAGAGTAAAGCCGCTGCAAACCACGCCGTACAGAATAAGGCGGCTGAGAACAAAGCGCCTGCGCACACCGCTCCATCCACCGCGAGTGCCGAACACGGACAACCTGCAGCGCGTCCCGACAGCGAACCTAAATCCGAGCCTCACCCGAAGTCTTCTGCAACAGAAGCTCACGCGCGGCCGGAGAAAGCACCTCGTGCCTCCTCTGAAGAGCAGTCGCATCCCCAAAAAGAGCAAGACAAACCTCGGCAGTAAAGACTCCGCCAGTGATTGTTTTGGCTTCCCGGCTCGTAACCACCATTACGGGCCGGTTTCTTTGTTTCGTATCCCGGCATTGAAACGATCTGACGCTGATTCATAGGCAGCTGTGGTAATCGCCGTTAGCCGCGTCTCGATCCGAAACTCGGCCACCAAAGAAAACGGCCACCGCCGACGAAACAACTTGATGCCGCCTCGAATTCACTGAAGACCTGCCGAACGACGACACTCGTACTCCGCTTCTAGAGTGTTCGGATTTCGTAACAGGGGGTACTATCACGGAACACCCTTACTCCGCAAAACGGGACAATCTCTGGTTCGTTTCTTACACTGTGAACATATAGGATCTCAGACCTTCAAATGTTTGAGGTTTTATCCATCTCGGCAATACGACAGCGCTACACCCGGAATCGCGACATGAAGAGGCATCGACAATGAACGCTCTTAGAACTCCGCCGAGTGAGAACGCAGCCTTTCTTGCGAGATTTTCGGCGTTGCTGCTGACTGCATTCGGGCTTGCAATCAGCTTTGCCACGCCAGCGTTCGGACAGGGCGTCGCGAGGCCGGACGGTTCGGTTTCCGTGCCGATGGATTGGAGCTCAAGGCATGTTCTCTTCAACGCGGGTTTTATGACGGAGCACGCGGCGACAATGTGGAACGAGCCTCGAGCCTATGCCGAGTGGCTCCTGCACGGGAATGCGCCAGCAGAATCGGGCCCGGCGCAAGCAAGCCTGGTGCAGGGAACGCAGCGAAAGCGGGTAAGAGGCAAATTGAAAAAGGACTGGGCCATTTCGCTGGGCGCCGGCGGCGTCGCGCAAGGCATGTCACCAGCAAAGTACACCTTCAACGTGAACGCGCCGCCGAACTGCACATCCGATTTCGCAGTGTTCCCCATCGACGCGTCAACCGGGAACACGCGCGCCAATGTTATAGGCACCTTCACCGGCGAACCGCAGACCGGCGCTACTACATCCATCACCATAACGCCGACCGGCGGAACCGCGTTTACTCTTACCTTGACGTCATCTTCTACCTCGAACACAGGGTTAAACTTCGAAGTGTCCACCACGGTCGCTACTAATGCAACCAATCTGGCGGCGGCGATCAATCGTAATCTCAGTAGTATCGCCCTCGACCGTTTCGTGGCAGTTGCGTCGGGAGATACGGTGACGGTTTTCGCGCTGACGCCAGGATCCGGCGTGGCCCTGACTGACGCAAATGCACTGAACAATTTCAGCTGGGGCACGGTTACTACAGGAACAAATGGCGCGCAGGCCAACATCGTCGCCTTCAACCAGCTCTACAGCGGGTCTGGGACGTCGCTGTGTAATCTCTCGAATCCGGAATTCATATTTTCATACGCCTCCGGCGTCGGACCGGTCGCCACTTCACCTGGCCTCTCGCTCGGTGGCACAGAAATCTCCTACGTGGAGAATGACCCGAACATCGGAGCAATTCTGCACGTGCTGACGTTCGGCAGCGGCAGCACCGAGTACGGAACTAACGCCGGCTGCGCCAGCAATAACAACGGCGGAACCACATTGCCGACGTGCGCCACTGATCCGGTAATTCCCGGAAGCACTTCGGGAAGCATCGCCACGGATTTCATGCTTCCCCTCGGTTTGGTTGCCGCCAACGCCACCACCGCAGTGGCGGGAGCGGCGGATAGCTTCTCATCCCCGTTCACCAATTATGGGGACGACACCACCTACGTTGGCGACAACAATGGTTTCTTGTATGCGATCACTCCCACGTTCAACGGAACGCCAGCGTATGTGGGAGGGAATTTTCCGGTGCAAGTAAGCTCCAGCCCTGCGTCAGCGATCCCGACTGAGGTGACGGCAACCACAACCGTGGTTACAGTCACCGTAACCAACTCACTTAGTATCGGAGAGTTGGCCACCATCGCGGGAGTAACCGCCAACACCGGCAACGGCTGCACCGCAGCGGACGTGGCTGCCATTAATGGAACGCAAACCGTGATTGCTACGGGGTTAAGCGGAACGAAGTTCGAGTTCGACGCTACCATACCCAGCGCAACTACCGGTACCGGCTGCACAGTTACTGGCGCAACTGTCATTCCCGGGTCTAACTACCTCGCGTCCCCAGTGGTCGACGTGGGTGACACCGGCAATATTTTTGTCGGCGATAGTAGCTCTAACTTTTACGTACTGACGTCGGCCGGGACTACTGCGGCCACGGCGCTTGCTCTCGGCGTAAACGGAACCACAAACCAAGGTGCCATCAACGGTGGCATTCGCGACGGAGCCATCATTGATTCGACGAACCAGGTGGGCTATGTCGTAGCCGCATGCAACCCCAACACGCTCGGCGAGGGCGACACGGGAACAAAGGGCAATGCCGGCCTTATCCAATTTACATTTAGCAGCAATAGCTTGACTGCAGTTGTGTTTGCGGGCCTCGACACCGGCGCAAATCAAAACTGTTCCGCCGCTGGCTTTCCAATCTACGCACCCACGCCGGACGAACGCTACTATGCCTTGGGCATTGGTAGTGCCACGGCGGCGAACAATGGGGAGATAATCGGCGCCGCCTCCGGCACCGGCGGCCAGCAGCTCAAAGAATTGCAGTTCGTTAGTTCTACCATGCAGGTAACGCCGCCCAACAACGACAAGCCTCAACTAGGAACCAACGCATCAACCATCTCGCCGCTCACCGAGTTCTATAACACCCAGGTGTTCACCGTGACCGGGGTTACGGCATCGACAACCGTAGTCACGGTAACAGCAAACAACACGCTCGCCGCCAATGATATGGTCACCCTTTCGGGCGTAGCTGCCAACACTGGTAACAATTGCACCGCCGCCGACGTCGCCGTGATCAATGGCGGAATACAAACCGTTGCCTCGGCGACCGCAACAAGTTTCACTTTCGACGCTACGATTCCCACCGCGACGACTGGTGCCGGGTGCACTGTGACCGGCGCAACTGCTACGGGCGGACCGGACTACCTGTTCGTCGGAGTGAATGAAAATCCAAACGCAGTGTATACCCTTCTTTTGCCTAGCTCGCTTCTCGTTGCCTCAGGCGACCCGCCTGTTATTACTGCGACGAACACCACCGATGTAGCTGGCGGGACAAGCGCCACGATTGTGGACAACGATTCCACCGCGGGGCAGGCGTCGAGCATTTATTTCGGCACGCTGGCGACGTCAACCACCATTTGCGGAACCACTGCCGCGTACTGCGCGGTCAAGCTAACCCAGGCCCAGTTGGAATAGTTGGATCTCATGTAGCCCGGACGTTCTAACCAACTGAACTCCCGAGCAAACTAACGCTTCCTCTGATGCGAAACCGAATGAATGCCTTGATGATGCGGCTGGGGTAGTGTGAGCAGGCCTTGTGATCGGAAACACTTGGTACCGACTGAAGATGTTGGTTGCGGGGGGTGGATTTGAACCACCGACCTTTGGGTTATGAGCCCAACGAGCTACCAGACTGCTCCACCCCGCACTTTTATGATAACAACGGCGCTGGG
>Ga0070761_10002296_pt1 | contig 11731 bp, 8 predicted proteins | sample HubBroMetageREF1_FD_66724 | JGI IMG/M metagenome (GOLD analysis project Ga0070761, IMG submission 66724) | Reference soil microbial communities from the Hubbard Brook experimental Forest, New Hampshire, USA - Hubbard Brook CCASE Soil... | ecosystem: Environmental > Terrestrial > Soil > Temperate...
GGCATGCCTGATTGCAATGGCATGTGCTGCTTGCCGCATGGCGGGCATCATCATGCGCCGGCTCGGAATTCTTCGCCGGAGCCACCGAAGGACGATAGGGCCTGCCATCATGGCGCCGCGGGCCACTTGATGGAGTGCAGCATGAGATCCGGGGAACAGCGCATGGATTACGGTTTACTCGCTCCGTTCCCGCCGGCTCACACCTCTGCGCTTGCATTTATTGATCGTCCGAACGTGTCGCGTTTCGGCAATTTGCAGTTCCTCGCTGACAATTTGCCCGCTGGATTCCTCGCTGGTCCTTTTCAACCGCCGCGCAGTTAGCTTCGTCCGCAAGCACTGAAAAATAAAAATTCAGGACGGAGGCTTTGTGCGCAAGTTCCTATTCTGCTCGTGTCTCGCGGTGTTTCTGCTTTGTGGCCCGCTGCTGCACGCTACTATTTTCGGAAAAATACAAGGAATCGTGCACGATCCGCAGCACCGCCCGGTGCCTGGCGCATCGGTAAAGCTGCAGTCGATCACTTCGGATTGGACTCAGACAACTCAGACCGACGACAACGGCGAGTTTTCGTTCACGTCAGTGCCGGTGGGCGATTACAAAATCAGCGTGACCGCACCTAATTTTCAAGCCGCGGAGCAGAACGTTACGATCGCATCCAGCTCGTCGCCGATACTTCACTTTCAACTCGCTTTGTCGAGCGTGAATCAGACCACGCTGGTCGTCGGGCAGGCGGAAGTGGCGAACGTGGATTCGGTTACGCCCACGACGCTGGTCGATCGCCTGGACATCGCGCAAACTCCGGGCGCGGATCGCACCAACGGTTTGGAGATGATTACCGACTACGTGCCGGGCTCGTACGTGACGCACGACATGTTGCACATGCGCGGCGGCCACCAGGTGGAGTGGCTGATTGACGGCGTGCCCATACCCAACACGAACATCGCCACCAATCTGGGCCCGCAGATTGATCCGAAGGACATTGATTATATGGAGGTGATGCGAGGCAGCTACGACGCGGACTACGGAGACCGCACGTATGGAATATTTAATATCGTGCCGCGCACCGGATTCGAGCGGAACAATGAGGGCGAGCTGATCACCACTTTCGGCAATTGGTTTCAAACCAACAATCAGCTCAACTTCGGCGGCCACACCCAGCGCTTCGCCTACTACTTCAGCATAAACGGGAATCGCAGCAACTACGGCCTGCAGGCGCCGATTGGGCAGGTGTTTCACGACGCGGAAAACGGCTATGGGGGATTCGCGTCGCTCATATTCAACCCCAGTCCCCAGAACCAGTTTCGAGTGGTTGCCCAGTTGCGGCAGGACTTTTACCAGATCCCGTACGATCCGGATCCTAACTCACCGGGAAATATTGCGTATCCCAGCTTCGGGCTGCGCGATGGTGAACGTGAGCCCGACGGTTATGTAACGTTCTCGTGGGTGCATACGTTCAATCCAAACCTGCTGACGACCGTTTCACCGTTCTATCATTACAACAAGGCCAGCTATGACGCGGCGCCCAACGATACTCCGGTAATCTCCGACGTCAGCCAGACTTCCAACTATGGAGGACTGCAGGCTTCGGTGAGCGCACACGTCTGGAAAAATGACATTCAAGTCGGAATGTATGGTTTCGCGCAGCACCAGAGCGAATACTTCAATAACGTCTTCAACCCGTGCCTCACCCCTTGCTTCAACATTCCCGCTTCGACAGCCGCGATCACCGGAGGACTCGAGGAATTTTATGTGGACGATAAGTTCAAGGTGACGTCGTGGCTCACGTTGATCGCCGGCTTCCGGCAATCTCACTTCACGGCGGACATCACTGAGGACCACGTCTATCCCCGATATGGCATCGCCATCCAGATACCGAAACTGAACTGGGTCTTTCGCGGGTTCTGGGGCGACTTTTATCAGGCTCCGCCTTTGCTCACTGCGACAGGGCCTCTGCTCAATTTGGCGCAGAATCAGGGCGTCACGTTTGGACCTCTGTTTGGCGAACGCGACCGCGAGTATCAACTTGGCGTCACGATTCCGTATCGCGGGTGGTCTCTGGACGCCGACACGTTTCAAACCTATGCGCGGAATTGGCTGGATCACAACAATATCGGCGAATCCAACATTTTCTGGCCGATTACGTGGGATAAAGCTTTAATTCAGGCATGGGAGCTGACACTGCGGTCACCCCGCATCTGGAACCGCGGGCAATTTCACCTCGCCTATTCAAATCAGATCGCGCAGGCTAGCGGACCGATTACCGGGGGGCTGATCTGCCCTACCCCCGTCAATCCGATAACATGCCCGCTTTTTGTGCCGCCGGGATATTCACCGGTGGACCACGATCAGAGAAATACTTTGAACGTTGGATTTAATGCGACGCTGCCTTGGCAGTCGTTCGCATCGACAAACGTGTATTACGGGTCGGGGTTCACGAATGGAATGCCGGACGCGCAATATCCCGGGAACTATTTGCCGCAGCACACTACGTTTGATATTTCGCTGGGGAAATCGTTCGGGGAGAAATACACGGTGGGATTTACCGCGCTGAACGTGGCGAACCGGCGCGTGTTGCTGGACAACAGCCTCACGTTCGGAGGGTTTCACTATAACGATCCGCGGGAAATCTACGTCGAATTCAAATGGAGGTTCCACTACTGAGGAAAAATATCAACATCTTGGTTATCATCGGAGGCGGACCGCGCGGATTGGCGGTACGAGGCCCATTGTGAAAACGTTCTGCACGCGGTTACTTTTGTTGCTGGCTGTGCCGCTGATTGTGGTGATCGTGGGAATTTTCTGGCTGTGCGCGACGGGATTGAGCGCTCGCGACGTGCCGGGCGCGACGGAAACTCGATTGGCGATTACCCTGCAACGGCTGGCGATCCCCCGCGGCGCTCGCGAGTTGAGCAATCCCATGCAAGCGACGCCGGAGCTGCTGGTGGAAGCCCGGCGGCATTTCGCGGACCATTGCGCCAGTTGCCATGGCAACGACGGCAGCGGCGCGACGGAGATGGGGCAGAAGCTTTATCCGCGCGTTCCGGACATGCGCTTGGCGCAAACGCAAAATCTTTCTGATGGTGAGATTTACTACATCATCGAGAACGGCGTGCGCTTCACGGGAATGCCCGCTTGGGGCGTAGGAGGGACGAACGATCACGATACGTGGCATCTGGTGCTGTTCATCCGCCATTTGCCACGTTTGACTGCGGATGAATTGCAAGACATGAAGGAACACAACCCGCGCAGTCCGGCGGAGATAAAAGAAGAAGAGATGGAAAACGAGTTTTTGAGCGAGCCGCCTGCTGCACTTGGGCGGTCGAATCCACATCCACATTAGGGGAGAAACCGATATGCGCAGAATTAGTTCGACAATGCTGCTAGTTTTGACATTCTCGCTGGTGACGCTGGCTCACGGCACGGATAAACATGTGCTAGGGACGGTGACGAAAATCAGCGACAGCGAAATCACGGTGCAGGCGCAGGACGGTTCATCGCAGGTAGTCAAAATCGCGCCGGACACTTCGTTCGTGAAGAGCGGCGCGAGCGCGAGCATTAAGGATTTGAAAGTGGGCGATCGCGTGGTAATTCATGCCAAGCCGGTGGGAAGCGACTTGATCGCGCACGAAGTGCGTTTTGGCAAGCCGCCGGCGGCGACGCCTGCTGCCGCTCCTGCTGCGAAGAGCAATTGAGCTGCGAAACTAGTTTTCGCGGTCGAGGATGAAATCGGGGACGGCCAGCAACGCGCGGCGATATTCCGTGTCGGGCAAAACTTCCAGGCTGGCTTTGGAGCGGCGGACGTATTCTTTCGCGAGCTTCGTGGCGCGTTCGAGCGCACCGGTTTCGCGGACGAGCTTGGCGATCTGCTCGGCGCGGACGCTGCGGAAATCGCGCTCTTCTAGAACTTTTTCGACCAGGAGGCGACCTTCGCTGTTTGCGTGCGGCTGGCCGGCGGCGGCGGCGAGAGGAGTCGCCGCGTGCACCTGCGCTTCCAGGGCGAAAATCAGCGGCAGCGTGACTTTGCCTTCCTTTAAATCGCTCAGCACCGGCTTACCTAGTTTTTCGGGCGATGCGGTGAAGTCGAGCAGATCATCCACCAGCTGGAACGCGAGGCCAGCATTACGTCCGTAATCCGCGAGGCCGTCTTCGATCTCTTTCGGCTGCTTGCCGAGCGCGGCGCCGAGGCGCGCGCATCCGCTGAAGAGGCAGGCGGTCTTGCGATACGCGAGTTCGGTGGCTTCCGCTTCGTTCAAGTCGATCTGACCGAGGCGCGTGAGCTGCAGGAGTTCGCCTTCAACCATGTTCTGCGTGAGGTCAATCAGAATATCGAGCACTGCGAAATTGCGTTCGCGCAGCGCCATCTCGAAAGATTGCATGTAGAGCCAGTCGCCGGCGAGGACGCTCATGTGATTTCCCCAGCGGGCGTTGGCGCTGGGGCGGCCGCGGCGGGTATCGGCGCCGTCGATAACGTCGTCATGGATGAGCGTGGCGCTGTGAATCATTTCGACTACGGCGCCGAGGCGAATGGCGCTCTCACCGCGATATCCGGACGCGCCGGCAGCGAGAAGTAGCAGCGCCGGGCGCAGGCGTTTGCCGCCGCCTTCGCGCAGATAGCTGGAAATTTCGCAGACGGGTTCGATGGCCGCGCTGTTTTGCGCCGCAATTTCCCGTTCGACGAGTGCTAAATCGTCGCGTACGAGATCAAAAATACCTTTTGCAAGTTGGACAGCGAAAGCCATCCTTGAGGTTCACCTTGGCTGGGCTGGAATTGCCTGGCCACCTAGCCGGAAAAGCCGCCTGAAATTGGCCGCCGTCGCGGCGGCAACTTCTTCGCGGCCCAAGTTTCTCACATTCGCAAGCGTCTGCGCTACCTCGACTACGCTCGCGGGCTCATTTCTCTTGCCGCGGCGGCCTTGGGGCGAAAGGAAAGGCGAATCCGTTTCGGTGAGGATTTGGTCGAGGGGGAGGTCGCGGGCTACGTCGCGGATTAGCTGCGATTTTGGGTAGGTGATGTTTGCGGCGAAGGAAACCAGGAAGCCCATTTCCAGGCCGCGTTGGGCTTCGCGGAGCGTGCCGGTGAAACAGTGAAAAATTCCGCCCAGGCCTGTTGGCTTCCATTCTTTTTCGAGGATGGCGAGGCAGTCGTCCCAGGCGTCGCGGCAGTGGATGACGATTGGCAGCTTTGCCGCGCGGGCTTGCTGCAGCTGGCGACGGAAAACTGGCTGCTGCGTTTCGGGCGGCGGTTCTTCGTAGTGATAGTCAAGGCCCATTTCGCCCCAGGCGATCACTTTGGGATTCTTCGCCAGGGCGTCGAGTTGCGCGTAGTTTTGTTCTTGCGCTTCGGCGGCGTGCTGCGGATGGATTCCTATGGTGGCGTAAGTCCAGTCGTAGTCTTTGGCTACTGCGATGGCGGCATCGAGGCGATCTGGGCCGGAGCCCCCGCTGCCGATCGCCAGTATGGCTTGCACGCCCGCGGCGCGCGCGCGCTCGAGCATTTCGGGGCGGTCGACATCGAAGTCTTCGGATTCGAGGTGCGCGTGCGAGTCAATGATGTCCAATATTTGCCTGTCCCGTCGTTGGATGTCGCTCTTAAGTCTTAGGTGGCAGCCTTTTTTACAGCTCACTTCACTTTCGCACCCGCGGGGACGTCTTCGGCGAAGGTGCAGAGGACCGGCTTGCCGTCGGGGCCCACTGATGCGGCCAGCAACATGCCGTTTGATTCGAGGCCGCGCATTTTTCTGGGGGCTAGATTTGTGACGATCACTACTTTGCGGCCTACCAGGTCTTCTGGGGCGTAGGAAAGCGCGATGCCTGCCAGGACTTGGCGGACTTCTTCGCCGATGTCCACCAGGAGCTTGAGGAGCTTGTCGGCACCTTGGATGCGCTCGGCGGATTTCACTACGCCGACGCGCAATTCGACTTTGGCGAAATCTTCGATGCCGATTTTTGCGGTGACGGCGGGGGCGGGGGCTGCTCCTGCTGCAATAGCGGCAGGCGTTGCGCTCGACGTTGCTTCAGCACCGCTCGCAGCTGGCTGCGCACTTCCCGGATTGCGAATTTCGTTTTCCATGGTTTCGATCCTCTCCAATATTTCTTTTTTATCTGCGCGCGGAAAAACGCCTTCAATCTTCCCGATCTTGGTACCCGGCTTCAGCCCGCCGAACTTCACCTCGCTGATTCTCTGGTCGGTGATTTTGCCCGACATGCCGAGCTGTTCCCAAATTCCCTGGGTCGCCTCGGGAATTATCGGGTGAGCGAAGACAGTTACGGCCCACACGGTTTGGGCCGCGATATGTAAGATGCCATCAACAAACCAACGCATTTGCGGGTCTTCCGCATGCGCCCAGGGTTTGTATTGGGCAAGGAACGCATCGCCGTACTGTGCGACGATCTCCCATATCCGCTCTGTCACTTTTGAGAATTCAAAATTGTCATAAGCAGAAGAAATGTCTTTGGCGAACTTGTTCCGGCTCTCCTCGGCCTCGCTGCTGTACCACCGCACACCCGTACTTTCGTTGAACTTGGCTGGCATCTCTGGAATTCGGCCATCGCAATACTTTTCGATCATTGTGAGTGTGCGGCTCGCGAGATTCCCCAACCCATTTGCGAGGTCAGCGTTGTAACGGGTGATCAGCGCATCTTTGCTGAAATTTCCGTCTTGGCCGAAGACTACTTCGCGCAGTAGGTAATAGCGCAGGGCGTCGTTGCCTAGCGCTTTCACGATGGGCTCGGCGTAGGCTACATTGCCTTTGGATTTGCTCATTTTTTCTTGTTCGAAGAGCAGCCAGCCGTGGGCTTGGATTCTTCCGGGCATGTACCCGGACAGCTTCTTGTCTGGAAACACGGCCATCAGAAACGCGGGCCAGTACACGGCGTGGAAGCGGATGATTTCTTTGCCGATCATGTGCACGTCGGCGGGCCAGAATTTCTTGAAGCGGTCGCTGTCCTTCTTGCTGTTGGGCTCGCCGTCCACGAAGCCGATGCCGCTCATGTAGCTGGTGAGCGCGTCGTACCAGACGTAGAAGACGTGTTCGGGATCGCCAGGCCAGGGGATGCCCCACTTGATTGCCTTGCGGCTGATGGAAAGATCTTTCAGGCCGCTTTCGACGAAGCTTTTCACTTCGTTCATGCGGAAATCCGGCTGCACGAAATCGGGCTGGTCCTTGTATAGCTGCAGAAGTTTTTCCTGATACGCGGACAGCCGGAAAAAATAATTTTCTTCGGAAATCAGTTCGGCGGGGCGGCCGCAGATTTGGCAATCGGCGGGCTCCGGCGTGTCGCTGACGTAGAGGTTGTCGTAAATGCAGTAGCGGCCCTCATACTTGCGTTTGAAAATCGCGTCGGGCGAAACGCGCTGGGTGCGGCGGACCAGATTCTGCACGGCGACCGCGTGGCGCGGCTCCGTGGTGCGGACAAAATCGGTATAGCTGATGCCCAGCAGCTTCCACAGATCGCGGAAAATCTGCTGGTTGCGGTCCACCAGGTCGGCGGGCGAAATGCCGAGTTTTTCGGCGGCGCGTTCGATGTTGACGCCGTGCTCGTCGGTGCCGGTTAGGTAGGCCACATCGAAGCCGCACATGCGTTTGTAGCGGGCGATCACGTCGCAGACGATGGTGGTGTAGGCGGAGCCCACGTGGGGGCGCGAATTCGCGTAATAGATGGGAGTGGTGAGGTAATACTTGGGCTTGGACTTATCCATGAACTATGCGGATTTCCCGTCCGGGGTCGCGGTCTTCGGTTGCGCTTCGACCCATTTCTGAAATTGGTATATGGCTGCTTCCAGTACGCGCTTCAGTGGAATATTTTTTTTCGCGGCGATGCGGCGGCAATCTTCGTATTCGGGCGTGGCGTTCAGGACTGAGCCGTGCATGCGCGAGATCTTCATGCGGACTTCGCCGAAGGGCGTTTCCACTGTGACTGATTCTCGGGCAAGGGTTTTGCGGCGGACGTCGTGGGTGCGCACGCCGATGGTGGTGGTCTCGCGAAAGACGAGATCAATCAGGCGGCTGACGTTGTGCGGCTCGCTGAGCATGGTGACGAGCAGGCCCGGGCGATTTTTTTTCATTTGCACGGGACACGAAAATACGTCGAGGGCACCGGCTTCGAGCGCGCGCTCGGCAAAATATCCGTAGATTTGCGGGCTCATGTCGTCGATGTTGGTTTCGATCACGGTGACGGGCGCGTCCCAGTATTCGCCGGGTTCTGTGAATGCGGTTTCGCCAATCAGGATGCGCAGGACGTTGGCTTTTTCTTTCAAGTCAGCGGAACCGGCGCCGTAGCCGATGGCTTTCAGTGTCATTTCTGGAATTTCGGCAAAGCGCGTGGAGAGCGTCGTGGCGATCGCGGCACCTGTTGGGGTGACGAGTTCTTTGGCGATGCCGCTGGTGAACATGGGCGCGCCTTTGAGCAGTTCTGCGGTTGCGGGCGCGGGCACGGGAAGGACGCCATGCGCGGTCTTCACTTGGCCTGCGCCTACGTCGAATGCCGAGCACGCGAATTCGTCAATTCCCAGCAGCTCGAAGCCGACGGCCGCGCCTACGATGTCCACGATGGAATCTACCGCACCTACTTCGTGGAAATGGACTTGTTCGATGGGCAGCTGATGGACTGTTGCTTCGGCTTCGGCGAGGCGCGTGAAGATTTTGCGGGCGCGTTCTGCGGCGCGGGGGGCGAGTTTGGCGTTTTCGATTCTTTGCAGAATGATCGAGAGGCCGCGGTGATGATGGCCTTCGCTGGTTTCGACTTTCACGTGGGTGGCGAAGATTTCGCCGCGCTTTACTTTTGTGGCAGAAATATGCCAGCCCTCGAGGCCGAGCTTGCGCAGTTCGGCTTCGATCGCGCGCAGTTCGGCGCCGGCGTCCACCAGAGCGCCTAAAACCATGTCGCCGCTGATGCCGGAAAAACAGTCGAAATATGCGTGCCTTGTGCTTTTCATAGGTTGGTCTGGTGCGAATCCCGTCGAAACGCGAAAAAACGATACTAGTCTGGCCTTCCAACGCTGTCAAATCCGGGCGAGCGCGCGGCTTTGACGCTTTCTGCGGGTTTACCTATAATCGCATGATTCACTTTGCACAGGGAGCCACGTGTATAAAGCCGTCGAAGACCGCTTTCGCAAGGCGTTGCGCCATCATATTCACGAACGCTACAAGACCGACGTGCCGATTGTTACCGAGCGGCCGCCGAAGCTTTCGATGGGAGAAGCGGCATCGCCGGTTTGTTTCGAGCTGGCCAAGCGCCTGAAGAAGCCGCCGCGAGCGTTGGCGCAGGAGATCGCCAATTCGCTGAAACCGATTGCGGGGATTGCGCGGGTGGAAGTGGCGGGCGGCGGATACTTGAATGCTTTTTTCGACCGCGCTGCGTTCTTTCGCGCGGCTGCGGAGGAGGCTGAACGGCAGGCGGTGACGGCGGAAGCTGGAGCGACGAAGACTGTCGTCGAGCATACCAGCATCAATCCGAACAAGGCTGCGCACATTGGGCACCTGCGCAACGCGGTGCTGGGCGATACGCTGGCGCGTTTGTTGCGACATTCGGGGCGGCGGGTGGAGGTGCAGAACTATATAGACAACACTGGGGTGCAGGTCGCCGATGTGGTGCTGGGATTTCTGCATCTGGAGAAAAAATCGCTGGCGGAGGTGCAGGCGCTGACGGAGGCGCCGAAATTCGATTATCTGTGCTGGGATTTATATACCCGGGTGACTTCATTTCTGGCGGAGGACAAGGCGCGACTGGAACTGCGCAATCACACTTTAAAGGAGATCGAGGAGGGGCACGGCGACGCGGCGAAGATGGGGGAAATTGTCGCTACGGCGATTAACTACTGCCATTTGCATACGCTGGACCGGCTGGGAATTGATTACGATTTGCTGACGCAGGAGAGCGACATACTGCATTTGAAATTTTGGGATGCGGCGTTTGAATTATTGAAGCGTAGCGGGGCGGTGCAGCTGGCTCCGTCGGGAAAAAACGCCGGGTGCTGGGTGATGCAGCTGCCGTCCGATAAGGAGCCCCCTGCGAAGCAAGTTGCCGAGGGCGCGGACGCTGCGGCTGCGGACGCGGCGGAGGAACCCGCGGAAGAAGCTGAAGCGAAGATTATTGTGCGCTCGACCGGGACGGTGACTTACGTCGGCAAGGATATTGCGCTGCATCTCTGGAAGTTTGGATTGCTCGCGCGCGATTTTCACTATCACCATTTTTATAAGCATCCGGATGGGCACCAGGTTTGGATTACGGCGAGCGAGCGAGACGATCCGGGCGCGCCGGCGTTCGGCCACGCGCACGAAGTGTTCAACGTAATTGATTCGCGCCAATCGTATCCGCAGCAAGTGGTGGCGGCGGGGCTGCGTGCGCTTGGTTACACGGCGGAAGCGGACCATTTGAAGCATTTCGCTTACAACGTAGTGGCTTTGACGCCGCGTTGCGCACTGGAAATGGGTTACGAGATTCCGCCGGAGGATGCGAAGCGGCCGTACATCGAAGTGAGCGGGCGGAAGGGGCAGGGCGTGAAGGCTGATGATCTGCTTGACCGGCTGGAAGCTAGCGCGCGGGAAGAGGTGGACTCGCGGCATCCGGAGAGTCCGGAACTTGAGCGAGCCGCGATCGCTCATGCGGTGGCGATCGGGGCGCTGCGATATTTCTTGCTGCGCTTCACGCGCTCTACTGTGATTGCATTTGATTTTAAGGATGCGCTGAGTTTTGAGGGCGAGACGGGGCCCTATGTGCAGTATGCGGTGGTGCGCGTGAATGGGATTTTGCGCAAGGGGGCGGAGCTGGATCCGAGTCTCGCCGTGGAAGACGCGGCGAATATTGCGCGGATTAAGAGTGGGGAGTTGGATGCGGGGCGGTTCTTGGCTTCGCCGGAGTATGAGGATATTTGGGACCTCGTGTTACTCGCGGGATCTTTGGATGCACGGCTCGAGCTGGCATTGGCGGCGCAGGAGCCTGCTGCGGTGGCGCGGTTTGGGTTTGAATTGGCGCAGGCGTTTAATGGGTTTTACCACAAGCACAATATTAACCGGGAGCCGGACGGTGAGAAGCGGGCGTTCTTGTTGTATGTGACGACGTTGGTGCGGGAGCAGCTGGTGACGACGCTTGGGTTGTTGGGGATTACGGCGCCGGAGAAGATGTGAGGGAGTAGTTGAAAGTTGAAAGTTAAGAGTTAAAAGCCAAAAGCGGATGGCAAGAAGAAGCGTTTACCGCAGAGACGCAGAGGGCGCAGAGGACACCAAAGGCAAAGTCAACTGCGGCCGTCCCGCTTCGCGGGACGGCCGCTACAAATGCACGACCGGCGATCGGGTCTGCGGAAATTTTGACGCTCTGGCGAGCTGGGGCGCAGCAAGCGGCGCCCCTACGGTGGCTACAGGTGGAAATGTTGCCGGGGCACGGCATGCCGTGTCCCTACGACGGCGGACCGAGACGAATCGCGCTAGCTATGCGTTAGAGTTTCATCGCGAAGTCGACTATGGATCTTATGGCTACGCCAGTGGGGCCTTTGGCCAGCCACGGTTTGCCTTCATCTACCCAGCATGTCGCGGCGATGTCCAGGTGGATCCACGGGGTGTCTTCTGCGAATTCTTTTATGAACCAGGCGCCGGTGATGGCGCCGCCGCCTTTGCCTGAGCCGGTGTTGCGAACATCCGCGATATTGCTTTTGATCATTTCCTCGTATTCGTCGTCCATGGGCATGGGCCACATTTTTTCGCCGACGGCTTTGGCGCTTTCGAGGAACTGATCGAG
>Ga0070761_10002299_pt1 | contig 11727 bp, 8 predicted proteins | sample HubBroMetageREF1_FD_66724 | JGI IMG/M metagenome (GOLD analysis project Ga0070761, IMG submission 66724) | Reference soil microbial communities from the Hubbard Brook experimental Forest, New Hampshire, USA - Hubbard Brook CCASE Soil... | ecosystem: Environmental > Terrestrial > Soil > Temperate...
AAAGTTCTTGCCAAGCTGAAAAAGCTGGGCGCCACGATGGACGCGATTTACCTGGCGCCTGATCCGGATCGCGAGGGTGAGGCCATTGCCGCGCATCTGGCGGGGGAACTCGAACTGAACGGCGGGAAGAAGAAGAAAGCCAAGAAGCTGAAGAAGGGCGAGGTGGAACCTCCTCCGCGGATTCAGCGCGTGACTTTCAATGAGATCACCAAGCGCGCGGTGCAAGCGGCGTTCGAACATCCGCGGGCAATCGACCAGAACCTGGTGGACGCGCAACAGGCGCGGCGAGTGCTCGACCGGCTCGTGGGATACCAGGTTTCGCCGCTGCTGTGGGATAAAGTGCGGCGAGGGCTTTCCGCGGGTCGCGTGCAGACTGTGGCGCTGCGGCTGATCGTGGAGCGCGAACGCGAAATCAAGGCGTTCGAGAAAAAGGAATATTGGACGATCGACGCGAACCTGGCCGCTGCCAAGCCCCCGGTATTCGACGCGCGGTTCGTGGGCAAGGGCGAAGAGAAGATTGAAGTCACGAACGGCGAGGACGCGGAAAAGATCCGCGTGGCGCTGGAGAAGGCCGACTGGGTGGTGCGGTCGGTGGACAAGAAAGAACGGCGCCGTAATGCCGCGCCTCCATTCACGACCAGCAAGCTGCAACAGGATTCCTCACGCAAGCTACGCTTCAGCGTGAAGCGCACGATGATAATCGCGCAGCGCTTGTATGAAGGCGTGGAGTTGGGCGAAGAAGGCTCGGTCGGCCTCATTACTTATATGCGAACCGATTCGACCCGCGTTGCGCCTGAGGCGATTCAGGAAGTACGGGAATACGTGGGCAAGGAGTATGGCGCCCAGTATCTGCCGGAGACGCCCAATACATATAAGGAGAAGAAAGATGCGCAGGGGGCGCACGAGGCGATCCGGCCGACTTCGGCGATGCGGCATCCGGATCAGATGAAGCAGTATTTAAAGGAAGATGAGTTCAAAGTTTACAAGCTGATCTGGCAGCGCTTCGTGGCGTCGCAGATTAATCCGGCGGTGTTCGACCAGACCACCGTGGACATTGACGCGAAGAATGGCGGCGAGATTTTCTGGTTCCGCGTGACCGGATCGGTGTTGAAGTTCGACGGATTCCTCAGAGTTTACGAAGAGTCGAAGGAAGGCAAGGACGAGGAAGACGAAGAGTTGAAGCACAAGTTGCCGGGGCTTGAAGCTGGCGAGAAGCTCACGCTCCAAGAACTGAAGCCGGAACAGCATTTCACCGAGCCGCCTCCGCGCTTCAATGAAGCATCGTTGGTCAAGGAACTGGAAGAACGCGGAATTGGACGGCCGTCGACCTATGCGGCAATTCTGACCACGATTCAGGAGCGGCAGTACGTGCAGAAGATCGGCGGAAAATTCACGCCCACCGAAATCGGGTTAGTTGTCACCGACCTGCTGGTGGAGAACTTCCGCGACATTTTTGATTTGCAATACACGGCGCGTCTCGAAGAAGAACTCGACGAGATCGAAGAAGGCAAGGAGAAGTGGACCGATGCGCTGAAGGAATTCTACAAGAAATTTCAGAAGGACCTCAAATATGCCGAAAAGCATATGGAGAACATCAAGCGGATGGAGAAGCCCACGGACGAGAAGTGCGAGCGCTGTGGGTCACCGCTGGTAATCAAGTGGGGCAAGCACGGATCGTTCTACGCGTGCAGCACCTACGATAAAGAGGATCCGAACACCTGCACATTTACGAAAGAAAATCCGATCAACCTGCCGGACCTGGATTCAGCCGACGTGCAGGAAACCACGCAGGAAGAATATTGCGAGAACTGTGGGCGCGTGATGGTGCTGAAGCGCGGGCGTTTTGGGCAGTTCATGGCGTGCACGGGATATCCGGATTGCAAAACTACGCGGCGGCTGGACCAGGGCAAGAAAGTTCCGGACATACCTCTGGATGAGCTGTGCCCGAAGTGCGGGCGGAATATGATGATCCGGCACGGGCGTTACGGAGAGTTCACGGCGTGCAGCGGATATCCGGAATGCAAGTATGTGAAGCAGAATTATATTGGGGTGAAGTGTCCGGAGTGCAAGGAAGGCGATCTGGTCGAGAAGCGGGCGCGCAAGGGAAATACGTTTTATGGGTGCGGAAATTATCCCAAGTGCAAGTTCACTTCGGCGCACAAACCGATTCCCGAGAAGTGCCCAAGTTGCGGCAGCGAATATCTGGTGGAGAAGAATCTGAAGGCCGGTCCGGTGATTGCCTGCCCCAACAAAGAATGCGACTACGAGCGCGCCGCCCCGCAACCGGAAGCCGCCGCAACAACTGCCTAAGAAATTGAGCGATTGTGAGATTGAGTCGTTGAGAGATTTCAATGACCCAATTGCCCGGTCGCTCAGATTCAATTCACCCGATTCGATTCCTCCGAGGTGCTGTCATGGCAAAGAAGCCGGCAAAGAAACCGACTATAGCCGATGCACAACTGATTCTTCAGCTCTACGAACTTCGCCGCGAACCCGAGATGCGCAAGGCGCGCAACTGGTGGGGCGGCGAGTTTTTCCCGCAGAATGCAGACGATTACCTGAAGGTCTTGTGGGCAATGAACTCGCCTGAGAACAACTGGCTGCGCCAGGTGCAGAGCTACTGGGGCATGGCTGCGGCGTTCGTGTTACAAGATGTGCTGAACGAAGAGTTGTTTCTGCAGCCCGCGGTCAGCGGCGAAATGTTTCTGATCCTGGCCAAGGTCGAGCCTTTCCTCAAGGAACTTCGCGAAAAGATGAACGACCCGCACGTATTTGCCAACATCGAAAAGGCCGCCATGCGCACCCAGTGGGGACGTGACCGCCTTCAGTTCATGGTCAAACGCGTCGAGACCATGCGCCAGAAGCGCGCCGAGAGCAAGCCAAGGTAGCCGCTGCATCTGTTATCCTAGACGGCTGTGCGGATGATCTGGTGGTTCCTGATACTGGGCGTCAGTACTCTGGTGGTAGTGTGCGTGGCCATTGCCCTGTACATGCGGTTGCGCCGCCATTTGCGACAGGTTCATGCCGCGGAAGCAGCCCATGACGCCGACGTCCATCAACACCCGCCCGATTGAGAAACAGTGGTCAGGGGTTAGTGGTTAGTGATCAGTTGCTGGTGATGAGTGGTTGGTGATCAGGGCGCGACCGATTGTGATTCGATCCGACACGGCAGAGTTCGTTTGAGAACTGGGGGGTTTTTATGGCAAAACTGGCACTGCACGTTCTCAGCACACCGCAGGAACGCTTGCTGGAAGCTGCGCGGCAAGTGGCGCTGGTGGTGGGCGCCAGCTTGTTTGTGGGGTTGTGCGCGCACATTACGATTCCGTTGCCGTTCACGCCTGTGCCGCTGACGGTGCAGAACTTCGGCGTGCTGCTGGTGGGATTGCTGCTGGGTAGCCGGCGCGGGTTCGCGGCATTGATTCTTTATTTGGCGGAAGGCGCGATGGGGGTGCCGGTGTTCAGTCCGAGTTCGGTTGGGCTGATGGGCGTTGCGCAGATTCTGGGACCCACGGGTGGATACCTTATGGCTTATCCGCTGGTCGCGGGGCTGGCGGGATTTATTTTCGAACGTGGGACGAAAAATTTTGCGCGGGCGGCGATCGCTGGCTTGCTGGCTGAGATTGTTTTGTTTGCTGGTGGTGTGGCGTGGCTTTATGTGGCCACACATTCGCTGGCGAAGGCGGCCTACCTGGGGTTTTACTGGTTCATCGCGGCGGAAGTGCTGAAGGTGATGGTTTCGGCGGCGATCGCGACGCGCTGGGGCCGCGATTCGGCAACACAGTAGTAGATTTGGAGTCCATTTAATGACCGTAGCTTCTGAACAATCCGTAAAAGTTCCCACTTCTTCCACCGACTTGCGCGATATCGCCGTGGCTCACAGTCCGGACTCCGATGACGCATTTATGTTTTACGGACTGGCTACCGGCAAGGTGCGCACGCCCGGCCTGCGATTCAGCCACACACTCTGCGACATTGAAACGCTGAATCAGAAGGCACGCGAGGGGGTTTACGACGTCACGGCGATTTCTTTTCATGCCTATCCTTATATTCAGGACCAGTACGCGCTCATGACTTGCGGAGGCAGCGTGGGGGATGGCTACGGGCCGATGATTGTTTCTACACGTTCGTTCACGCAGAGCGAAATCAAGAAAAAGCGCATTGCCGTGCCGGGCGCGCTGACTACGGCTTATCTGGCGCTGCAACTTTTTGCTCCGGGCGTGGAAGTGGAAGTGGTTCCCTTCGACCTGATTATTCCGCAGGTGCTCGAAGGAAAACATGAGGCTGGGCTGATCATTCACGAGGGGCAGCTCACTTATGACAAGTCGGGGCTGCATCGCATTGTGGATCTCGGAAAATGGTGGCAGAAAGTTACGGGGCTTCCGCTGCCGCTGGGAGGCAACGCTATCCGGCGGGCGCTGGGAGCGGAGCTGATGGCTTCCGTTTCGGCGGCGCTGCGCGAGAGTATTCAGTATGGACTCGATCATCGCGAAGAAGCGCTGGCTTACGCAATGCAGTTCGCCCGCGATCTCGACACGGAACAGGCTGACAAGTTCGTCGGCATGTACGTGAATGAGCGCACACTCGATTACGGTCCGGACGGCCGCGAGGCCGTGCGACGGCTGCTGGATATGGGGCACAAGGCGGGGATTATTGGGCCGGAAGCGCGCGTGGATTGGGTAGGGTAGGAGCTGCTAGCTTCTAGCTAATGCTCTTGGCTTCTGGCTCTCTGCCGGTCCTAGAGACATGGCTTCTTTCGAAGAGTCTTGCTCGCGATTCCACTTGTCTCCCCCTCTCCTCATGTCCGCGCTTCTGCATCTTTTTGTTTGCTAGAAGCCGGGAGCTAGAAGATTGTTTCCACAGACACTTCTGATCGACGCGGACGATACGCTTTGGGAAAATAATATTTATTTTGAGCGGGCAATCGCCAGCTTCATTTCGTTTCTCAACCACCACGAATTCTCGCCGGTGCAGGTGCGCGAGGTGCTCAATGACGTGGAGCGCGAGTGCATCGTCACGCATGGTTACGGACTGCACAGCTTTGGGCATGCGCTAGTCCACACTTTTGAACGGTTGAGCATTCATCCGGTTACGCCTGAGTTGCAGGCGCAGGTTCGCGGGTTCGCCCACTCTATTCAGGACCATCCTATCGAACTTTTGCCAGAGATTCGGGAAACGCTGCAGTATCTCTCGGCGCGTCATCGGCTGATATTGATGACCAAGGGTGCGGTCGCCGAGCAAAGCGGGAAGATCGATCGGTCGGGGTTGAAGGGGCATTTTGCCGAGGTTCAGATTGTCGCGGAAAAAAATGTTGCGGCTTACGACGCCATGGTCAAGAAGCATGGTCTGGCGCGCGAGGCTACGTGGATGATCGGGAACAGTCCGAGGTCGGACATCAATCCTGCGCTGGCCGCCGGGCTGCACGCGGTGTTCGTGCCCCACGGCGACACATGGATTCTGGAACACGATGAGCTTAAAGCCGCACCGGCTCCGCAGCGGCTGCTGATTGTTGGCAGATTCGCGGAGCTGCGGGAGAAATTTTAGGAATGCACTGCATTGACCAGCTCGCGACAGCCAGCACACCATGCCGTAGCTTGTACGCCGTAGAAGTTTTCCAGTCGATTTGGCGCCGCCCGGCGCCATGGCCCGCTGGTGGCGGAATCAGCCTCGTCACCGTGTTTTCATTCTTGTTACTACCGCATCAAACTAACCAACAAGGTGACCGCGCACGGAGCAATTCGACATGGTACGCTCATTTTGCTCTGGGTTCCGCACCACTTCGTCGTGGCGGTGCAGACAAACAATTTCCGGCGGCTGTTGCGCACGGTTGAGGCGCTTTCCGAGCTTGGGCCCGAACTAGCGGCTGAGCGCGAGTTCTCGGAAACTTCGCGTCTCATGCTGTCCGCAATCATGGAAGCGGCAGGCGCTCGCGAGGGCGCGCTTTTCCTGTTCAGCGACAAGCCTGCCATGCTGACCTCCTCGACGTCTGAGGGATTTGCCCTGATGCCGGACCCGGCCTTCATTCCTCTCCTTCCGAAACATGTACATGCACTCTCCGCGGCGCGCGGGCCCATCGTGCTGAACGGGTCGAGCTATTCAGTGTTTCTCAGCTCGAACGGAAATGTGGCGCCTGAACTTTTCAAGTGCCTGGCACCCCTCAAGGCAGCGGGCAAACTTGCGGGCGTGGTCGCACTCGGACGGCGTCCGGGAGACGCGCTCTACGAAGACGACGAACTCGCCGCCATGGAATTGCTTTGCAGCTATGTGGCGCTGGCGGTTCAGAACCACGCACTCACCCAGACCATTGCGCAACGCGTTTCCGAGAATCTTCGGTTGATGGCGTCGCTACACGGTTTTTATGACAACGCGCTCGAGGCATTTGCTACTGCGATTGATGTGAAGCACGTCAACATTCACGGACATTCCCTTAGGGTGGGGCGTTACGCGTCTGCGATTGGTGAAGCACTGGGAATGGACGCAAGCGAATTGGCCGCCCTGCGAAGCGCGGGATATCTGCACGACATTGGGAAAGTGGCGGTCGATCGCCGGCTTTTCGGCAAGACGAGCGCGCTCAACCCGGAAGAATTTCGCGAAATGGCGGACCACACCGTGGTGGGCCACCAGATTGTGAGCACGGTGCAGTTTCCGTGGCCAAAAATTCCGGAGGCCGTACGCTCGCATCATGAACGCAGCGATGGTTCGGGCTATCCGGACGCGCTGATGCTCGATGATTTATCGATGCCGGTGCGGATCATCGGGATTGCCGACGCTTTCGACGCTATGACCAGCGCGAGGCCTTACCGCGAGCCGCTTTCCGTGGGCAGCGCGCTGAGCGACCTGGTGCGCCTGGCTCCGCAGAAGTACGATCCTAACGTGGTGCAGGCGCTGCTGATTCAGGTGCGACGCGACGCGGTGGGCAGCAGCCGGGCTCCTCTGCTGGCGGATCGGGTCTCGGTCAACATTGCCCCTGGGGACATTGACCAGCTCGCTGCCACGCTGCAACACAAGGTGTCGCGCGGCAAGGTGTATGTGAGCCAGCCGTAGCGGCTGAGAGCTTTTTGAGTTTTTGAACGCATTTTCGTTCCGAAAGTCCCCAGACAGTCTTTTTAAGTCCTAGGTAATCTGTAGTTTCCGCCTCTTGTTCCTGAGGCGTTCTGGCAGCAACTTAATCCCGTCGATTGGGTTCATAATGAAGTAAGGTTCTCGCTTCCTTTCCTTCGGCTCGTTGGAGCGTCGATGAAACCCATTCACCGCAAGGCCTCAGGGGTTTTTCTGTTGGTGAGCCTTGCGTGCGCCGTTCCGCTCCTGGCGAAGAAAAAAGATAATCCTGCTTCGAGCCCGGCCGAACAGAAACGCGCAGTACATGCACTGAATCGCCTGACTTTCGGACCCCGTCCGGGGGGGGTGCAGCAGGTAATGGCGATCGGCGTGGACGCGTGGATTGATCAGCAACTCCATCCCGGAAAAATTGATGATGCGGCGTTGGAAAGCAGGCTCGCGCCGTTTCGCACGTTGCGCATGAGCCCGCGGGAAGTGGCCGAGGACTTTCCGGACGGCGGGGTGGTGAAGCAAGTCATGGATGGCAAGAAGCCGATGCCTTCCGACGCCGCGAAGCGCGCGGTGTATCAGGTGCAGATCGCGCGACAAGAAGCAAAGCAGGAAGAGAAACGGGAAAAGAAGGCTGAGGCAGGGAGCAACTCTTCGGGAGCGGCCCAGTCTCCAGTGAATGCGGCAGGGGAAAGCGCAGAACCGAAGGCAACCGGGATCTCTGGCGCGAGTCCGAGCGCGACGTCTGGCGCCACCGGCTCCGGCACGACCATGGAAGCTGGCGCGAGTGGGGATGCGGAAAACGGGATGATGAACGGGGCACGTACGTCGAGTGGCAACGCGGCGAACGGCGTCACCGCGGTCAGTTCAGTCGCTTCCGGCGAACATCTTATGTCCACTGTGCGGTCGGTTCCTTCCGAGATAAAGCCCGCGGCTGAAGGTGCAGATGCGAAGCGGCGGGAAGAGCACTCGTATGCGGACCTGGAGATTCAGAAGCTGCCGGAGCTTTCTCCCGACCAGCGTTACAAGAAAATTCTGGCGATGTCTGTGGATGACCAGGTGGCTTTTGCCGACTCACTGCGCGGAGGTAAGGGACAGGACTTTCTGGCGGGGATGGACCCCAAACAGAAGGAAACACTGCAGGCCATGAACAATCCGCAGGGAGTGGTCACGGACGAACTACTCCAGGCTAAAGTGTTGCGGGCGGTTTACAGCGAGCGCCAACTGGAAGAAGTGATGACCGATTTCTGGTTCAATCACTTCAATGTCTATGTGGGCAAGGGCCCTGACCGCCTGATGATCGCCAACTACGAACAGGATGTGATTCGTCCGCGGGCGATGGGCAAGTTCGAGGATCTGCTGGTGGCCACGGCCAAGAGTCCTGCGATGCTGTTTTATCTGGATAACTGGCTCAGCGTGGGACCGGGCTCCATGAAGGCGCTGGGCACTCCGGCGGGGCCGCGCGGAAGAAATGGTTATCCGCCGCGCCCGACCAAAAAGAATGCCAAGCAGAACAGTGGCTTGAACGAAAATTACGGACGTGAACTGCTCGAACTGCACACGCTCAGCGTGAACGGCGGCTATTCGCAGCGTGACGTTACCGAAGCTGCCAAAGTTTTTACTGGCTGGACAATTGACAAGCCTAACGATGGCGGCGGATTCAAGTACGACGCGAGCATGCACGAACCGGGGGCCAAATTTGTTCTCGGACATCGCATCAAGCCAAAGGGCGAAGGCGAAGGCCTGGAACTACTGCACCGGCTGGCGACCAGTCCGCAGACGGCGCATTTTATTTCGCAGAAACTGGCGCAGCGTTTTGTCTCGGATGATCCGCCTGAGGATTTGGTGGATAGACTGGCAAAAACATTTCTGAAGAAAAAAGGCGACATTCGCGAAGTGTTGACTGCACTGTTTCATTCGCCGGAGTTTTGGGCCGACGGAACCTATCGCGCGAAAGTGAAAACACCGCTGGAGTTTGTGGCGTCGGCGGTCCGCGTCACGGGGGCCGAAGTGGATGATGCATTGCCCCTGGCACGGCAGTTGGGCAACATGGGCATGCCGCTTTATGGAGCGCAGCCTCCCACGGGCTATTCCATGAAGGCGGAAACCTGGGTGAATTCGTCGGCGCTGCTGAACCGCATGAATTTTGCGCTGGCCCTGAGCAGCGGGAAAATTAAGGGCGTGAAGCTCGATTCGGCGCAACTCGCCGGCCAATGGGCGCTGCCCGTCGATTCGACGCTGGCATTGCCGGTCCTGGAGAACAATCTGCTCGCGGGAGACGTCTCGAAGCAGACGCATGATTCGATCGCGGCGCAGATTGTTGACGCGAAAAAAGTTGATACGAAGAACGTCGTGGCGGGAAAGAAGCCTGCGGCGAGCGATAGCGATAAGGATAAAGATAGGCAAGCGCAAAACCAGCGAAAAGCGTTGGATGCGGGGCGCCCTGCGAACGTGAGCATGATGGCGGGATTGTTGTTGGGTTCGCCGGAGTTTCAGAGGAGATAGCGGAGGGCCAGCTTCTAGCTTCTAGCTAAGGGCCACCGTAGCTGGTATTGAGTAGGCTGGCCAGGTGTGGCTAGAAGCTAAGAGCTAGAAGCTAGGAGCTGCTTTTTATGTCCATTACTCGACGGGTTTTTCTTCGGAACAGCGGACTGGCTGTGGTGGGTACGGCGGCGGTGCCCAGCTTTCTCACGCGCGCGGCGTTTGGCGCGATCCAAGCGACGGGCGCACGCACGAAACGGCTGGTTGTAATATTCCAGCGGGGCGCGGCAGACGGGCTGAATATTGTGGTGCCGCACGGCGAGCCGCAGTATTACGCCATGCGGCCGAGTATTAATATTCCGCGCAAGGCTGTGTTTGATCTGAACGGCTTTTTCGGGCTGCATCCTTCGTTGTCGGCATTTCTGCCATTGTGGGAGCAGCGCCATCTGGCGATTGTGCATGCGGCAGGGTCGCCCGACCCCACGCGCTCGCACTTCGACGCGCAGGATTTTATGGAATCGGGCACGCCCGGCATGAAGGCCACGGAAGATGGCTGGCTCAACCGTTCGCTGCACGCGCTGCCGCAATCGGCGTCCAGTACGGCTTTCCGCGCGATCGCGCTGGGACCTTCCCTGCCCCGCATTCTGAGCGGCTCAGAGCCTGCAGTGGCCATGAATAACATCAACGATTTTTCGATCGGAGGGAAAAACCCGAAAGGCTCGCCCGTGGCGAATGCGTTCGAGGCGATGTACGACCACTCCTCCGACACGGTACTGCACGGCACGGGGGCCGAAACTTTTGATGCGGTCAAGATGATGAAGGCCGCCGATCCAGGGAAATACACGCCTGCGCCGGGCGCGGACTATCCTAAGGGACGCTTCGGTGACAGCTTGCGACAACTTGCGCAACTGATTAAGGCAAACCTCGGCGTGCAGGTCGCGTTTGCCGATATTGGCGGATGGGATCATCACGTGAACGAAGGTTCCACCGAAGGGCAGATCGCAAATGTGCTGAGCGACTTTTCGCAATCGCTGGCCGCGTTCTGGACCGACCTGGGCGATCTGGGCGAAGACACGGTGGTGGTCACGATGTCAGAATTTGGGCGCACTGCGCGGGAGAACGGCAATCGCGGCACCGACCACGGCCACGCCAATGTAATGTTTGTTTTGGGTGGTCCGGTGAAGGGCGGCAAGGTTTATGGACGCTGGCCGGGGTTGGATCAGTCTCAACTCTACGAGGGTCGCGATCTCGCGCTGACCACGGATTTTCGTCAGGTGATCGGCGAAGCGGTGGCGCGGCACATGGGGAATACGAATTTGAAGGCGGTGTTTCCGGGGTTTGAGAATCAGCCAGGGAAATTTCTGAAATTGCTCGGATAACTGCGCTCATCACCGGGCGCTGCGTTCAGACGACCGGGGCTCGTGACCGCGGCCCTCTCAGGTCTACGGCTAATCCATTTCCGCGCTAACCCAGGTCAATAAAGACCTCGCCGTTCTCGACCTTGATGGGGTAGGTTTTTAACTTCTGATCGGGATGATCCTCGGCAACGCCCGTTTTCGGATCCCATCGCCAGCCGTGCCAGGGGCAAACCACTTTGGCGTCTTCCACCACTCCCTGTCCCAGCGAGCCGCCTTGATGTAGGCACTCGTTGTCCATGGCGCTGATCTTCCCCCACACGTTGGCAATGCAGATCATTTTGCCGTTGCAAGAAAAGTCTCGTGCTTCGTTGTTATATGGAAGGTGTGCTTGAGGAATGATTTTGACGAAGGCCATAGCCGGTTCAGTGGATACTTGGGATAGCTTAGAACGTAAGCACGGCAAGTGGAAGTTGCTGAATCGGATTCTCACCCCATCTGCAACGCGGCCGTTAGGGTGGGGAGCCCTCACTGGGCCGAATCCCTATTTCGGTTGCAACGTTTGCGCGATCATTACCTGGCGCTTGAAGTTTTCCACCATGTTTGGATCAAGGCGGACTTCGGTAGGCTTCTTCGCTAAAGTCATGGTGTCGATTTTGTCCTGCAGCTTGAGCAGGGCGTAGAAAAGATTTTCCGGGCGCGGGGGGCATCCAGTGACGTAGACATCTACGGGGACAATTTTGTCTACTCCCTGCAATACTGCGTAAGTGTTGAATGGGCCGCCCACTGAGGAACACGCGCCCATGGAGATCACCCACTTGGGGTCGGGCATCTGGTCGTAGATGCG
>Ga0070761_10002300_pt1 | contig 11724 bp, 11 predicted proteins | sample HubBroMetageREF1_FD_66724 | JGI IMG/M metagenome (GOLD analysis project Ga0070761, IMG submission 66724) | Reference soil microbial communities from the Hubbard Brook experimental Forest, New Hampshire, USA - Hubbard Brook CCASE Soil... | ecosystem: Environmental > Terrestrial > Soil >...
AGATTCAAGCGAAATAAGGACCCCGCGCTGGCCCGTACGGCTTTCGCGTTGAACGGGCTTACCGTGCCCCCGGTCAGCAGCACTCCAGCGACGCCAAAGGCTTCGGCGGAGCGCAGGATCGTGCCCAGGTTGCCGGGATCCTGCAGGCCAGCGGCTACGACGAGTGGGCCGTTGTTCGAGCGCTCGAGCAGTTGCATCGAAGAGAACTCCGGCAGTTTGACGAGGGCGGCCACGCCCTGGGGCGCATCGCTCGGCACGATCGAATTGAAGAGTGCGTTTGGCAGGACGAGCGTTTCGGTGCGGGCGTTGATCTGGGGCAGAAGTTTTTCGGCTAGAGGACGCGCCGATTCGCTGAAGAATACAGTCTCCAGATGCTGGCCGCTGCGCAATGCTTCTTCGATCAGCTTGACGCCTTCGAGGGCGCACTCACCCTGGGGAGTAAGCTCGGCGCGGCGGAATGCGAGGCGCAATTCCTTCAGCCGCTGGTTGTGGCGGCCGGCTACGGGACGCAGACGGTCGGTTTGACTGCGAGTACGCGCGGCCTTCGCGTCTTGCTTCATCAGTTGGTTCCAAGAACAGGATGTATGGTACATTTCATTGTTTAACCCGACAACGTCCAAGCCGAAAATCAGGAAGGAACCAGAGTGCGCGCGGAAATCCTGAAAATTCATGCCGTAACGCCTGAAGCTTCTCTGATCAAGTACGCCGCCGAGCAGATTCAGGCGGGGCACGTGCTGGGCATGCCGACCGATACTTTTTACGGTCTGGCCGCGGACCCGTTCAACCTGCGCGCGGTGGAGCGAGTCTATGAGATCAAATCGCGTTTGCGGCACAAGCCGCTCTCGCTGCTGATCGAGAACGTGGACCAGGCGGAAGAATTCGCGCGCCCCCTGCCCGACGATTTCCAGCTTCTGGCGCGGCGTTTCTGGCCGGGGCCGCTGACCATGATTGTGCCGGCCGCTTCGCATCTGCCGCTGAAGGTCACTGCGAATACGGGGAACGTAGCGCTGCGCGTGCCGGCGGCCGAAATTCCGCTGGCGGTGGTGCGGGCGGCGAAAATTCCGATTACCGCGACCTCCGCCAACCTGAGCGGCGCTGTGGAATGCACGACCGCCGAGCAGGTGCAGGAGCAGTTGAAGGGCCGCATCCCGCTGATCGTGGACGGGGGGAAGTCTCCGCGGACGATTCCATCGACGATCGTGTTTTTCAAAGAAGACGGCACCTGGCAGATTCTGCGCGAAGGCGCGATCCCCGCCAAGGATATTGTCGAAGCGTTGTCGTAAAGCAGCATTCAGCATTCAGAGTCAGGCAAAACGGCTGAGTGCTGAATGCCGCAAGCCTTGAAACCTGAGTTCACATCGAAGATGGCCGAAGATCATAATCCATCTGACCAAAACAAATCTTCATGGAAGCGTCTCTGGCTGTTGTTGTTGGCGGCGGTGGTGGGAGCGTTGTTGCTATTTTTCGGCGTGACCGGGTCTCGCATTGTGCGCGCCGCTGCGGAAGTACCCGCAAGACCTGCGGATGTGATCGCTGTGTTCGGGGCCGCCGAGTACTCGGGGCATCCTTCGCCGGTGTATCGGGCGCGCCTCGATCACGGCTACGAATTGTTTCAGAAGGGAATGGCGCCGGTGGTGATCACGACCGGCGGAGCGGCGCTGGACCCGGATTTCAGCGAGGGCGGCGTGGGCCGGGACTATCTGCTGCGGCGCGGCGTCCCGGAGCAGGCTCTGATTGCGGAGACGCAGGGCTCCGATACGGCGCAGTCGGCGGCGCGGGTCGCCAACATCATGCGCGCGAATGGCATGCGCAGCTGCATTGCGGTGAGCGATGCGTATCATGTATTCCGGATTCGCGCCTTGCTCGAGCACGAGGGCGTGCAAGTGGAGTTGGCACCCCGGCCAGAGTCGCGTCCGCGGTCTCTGTGGGAGCGGTTTGCGGCGGTGATGCGCGAGGCGGCGAGTTATCTGGTGTGGAAAGCGGGCTGGTCGTAGGCGAGCCGCCGGCTATCAGCACTCAGCCACGACTAGTGAAATGCTGACTGCTGAGGACTACCATCCCATCTTCTCACGCAGGGTGGTGACGTGCGCCACGTGATGGCGCCCGTGCCAGGAGTAGAGGGCGAGGTTTTTTTCTAACGACATCGGGCCCCGCTCGGGATGGCGGAAGGTACGGTTCCATTCGGCGTCGGTAAGTTTGCGCAGCATCAGCATCCAGCGCTGGTGCAGGGAATCGATCAGCGCCAGCGATATTTCTATCGGGGCATGCTTGGCCTCGGGTAACTCGGCCCAGAGATTTTCCATGTACGGCTTGATGGTGGGGGCGTCTTCGGTGAGCGCCAGCTTGCAACGGATATAAGAGTTCATGTGGCTGTCGGCGACGTGATGAGCCACCTGGCGAGGGGTCCAGCCGCCATCGCGGTAAGGCGTATCGAGTTGCTGGTCGGAAAGCCCGCGGAGGGCGGCGCGCAGCCGGGCGGGAGTCTGTTCGACGTCGCTCAGGCATTGTTGTTTTTGTTCAGCGGTCAGCGGGCCGGTGAAGGAAAACTTCCCGATCGGATAGCGCGGGTCGCTCATGGAATCGCCTCCGGTAAGTAGATGATTTCGTAGTCAACCTCGGTGCGGGAAAAAACGACGGGGCAGTTGGCTCCGCGCTTGCGGGCGCTTGCGGGCGGTGTGCTGGACGGGCGGAGCGCCCGTCGCTCCACGAATGTGCAGCTACCGGACCATGGCCAGGATGCGGACTGGAGTCTCGCCCGGCTTCTTGTTTTTTGCCGGGGCTACGATGATGAGCGATCCGGTTTCCGGAAGCGACGTGAAATGCGCGGCTTCTTCGACCACATAGTTTCCGTGGAGGGCGAGTTGGCGCGCCAGCGTGCGGTCGGAGGCCAGGTTCACCGGCGTTTCGACCACAAAGCCGATGGTGTAACGAGCGTCGACGAGGAACATCGCCGCGTCGCGAGCCATGGGAAGCGGCGCTGTGGACAGATCCGATACGACGGTGGATTCGCTGGTGGACGCGATACCGGACGCGCGCGTGCGGCGAATGGCGACGACGGCTCCTTGCGGGATCATGCCGTGGCGCGTTTCCCAGGCGGAGATGTCGTCGAGAGAAATCTGCGAGCTACTGTCGACCGCGTTCAAATCCATAACTACCAGTGGGGCCACGAGGCGCTCGGGTGGGATCTGCCCAGCCGCCCAGGTCCCAGGAATGAGCGCCCCGGGAGCAATGATGCGGGTTCTGGATTCCATGGCTGGGGCATGTGGCGTGGTCGCGTTTTGGCCGTCGGTCAGGTCCACCACGTGAGAATAGCGATCCTGCTGCCTGGAAGCGGGGCGGCGATCGGCGAACAGCAGAATGGCGAGCACGAGCGCGTAAGCGATGATAAAACTGCGAATCCGCATGCAATTCCTAGTGGAAAGTGGGTAAGACGTAAGTCCTGCTGGTATTGTTGCCCAGCGGGACAGGAAGTTCAATCAACGGTTGGACATGATCTCGCGGGCGGTGTTGAGCCCATTCAAGTTAGCGACTCTACAAAGTCCCGATCGCTTTCGATTTCCCCAACTTCCACATCGGCCAATACGAATGCAGCGCAAAAGGGCCGGGCAAGAAGAAGCGCCGCGTAAATGGCAAACGTTCCCGCCATCGCCGTTCAAGGCTGTGATCGGTGGAAGACGAAAAAGAACACAGCCACGGAAAGACAGGCAAATGCATAGACAAAAGAGGAGAACAGCACCACCGGCGCCTGCGCGCCTCGCACGACATTCAGGACGTTGAAGACAAATGTCCATACTAAGAAGGCCGTTATGAGAACCGTGCCGACGAGGGCCAGGAAAGCCGCACCTTTGAGTGTCATGGTCGAAGTATGAACGTTGCCGGGGTCATCCGCAACAGATGGTTCAACCGCGTTTTCCTCCGGTGCGACCTTCCCATGGACACTGCCGATTGCGATCCAGTGGGCGCTCGTTCCTCCCGAATGAAGACGCTCGGAGGTAACTGTCGAGAGCAGGAGACTCCCGCCCTCCCTGCACTGGGAAAACTTTCGTTTGCGTTGCAATATTTCGGACGAGACCGGGCAGGCGTTAGAATACAGATAACTCGCCAGTAGCTTGCCAGTAGGTTCCAGAGGATAAATGTTCGGTCGCGAAGAAAAAGTTTCGGCGCTCCGGCTCACGGCCGTGCAGTACGTCGTACTTTTTATTTTTCTGCTTTTGGCGTACGGATTGTGGCGGTTGCAGGTGATGCACAGCGACGAATACGCTCTGCTGGCTGAGAAAAACCGCGTTCGCAACGTGCCGATTCTGGCGCCACGCGGCAAAATTCTGGACCGCGAAGGCCGGGTGATTGTCGATAACTACCCTTCGTTTTCGGCTCTGCTGCTGCGCGATTCTGCGCGCGATCTGAACGCGGATGCGGGCGCCATCGCCAAGGGCCTGCACTTGAATCCCGACGAAGTGCGGCAGCGCATCAAGCACTTCTCGTCGATGCCACAGTACCAGCCGATTTTCCTGAAGGAAGACATTACGCCTGACGAACTGGCGTTCATCGAAGCGCACAAGAACGAGCTTCCAGAACTGGAAACGATCATGGCACACCGGCGCCTGTATCCGCGCAACGGATTCATGGCGCACCTGATCGGCTATGTGGGCGAAGTTAGCGAAGACATGCTCAACCAGCCGCAGTTCGAACTCTATACGCCCGGCGACGTGGTGGGCGTGAGTGGAGTCGAAAAGCAGTACAACGACATGCTGATGGGCAAGAACGGATCGCGGCGCACCATCGTAAACAGCCACGGGCGAGAGGTGAGCCGGCTGGATGAAACTCCGGCCGAGCCTGGCAAGCAACTCAAGCTGACAATAGACCTTGATTTGCAAATCGCGGCCGAGCAGGCGCTGGACGGGAGGAACGGCGCGATCGTGGCCATGAATCCGCGCACCGGCGAAATCCTGGCCATGGTGAGCCGGCCGACTTTCGATCCCAACGATTTTTCGGTGAAGATTTCACGGGACGAGTGGAACAAGCTGATCGACGATCCCGACCATCCGCTGCTGAACAAGGCGATCCAAGCCCAGCTGGCGCCCGGCTCGGTGTTCAAGATCATCATGGCGACGGCAGGGTTGCAGGAAGGCATCGCCCAAACCCTACACGTGAACTGCAACGGCGGCGCCACTTTCTATGGACGCTATTTCAAGTGTTGGGTGCTTGCGGAGCATCGCGTGCACGGCGATGTCGAAATCAGCAAAGCCATCTATCAGTCCTGCGACGTTTTCTTTTACACGCTGGCCGAAAAGCTTGGTATCGATCGCATTGCCAAATATGCGACCGCATTCGGTCTGGGGCAGAAGACCGGCATCGATCTGCCACAGGAAGCAAGCGGCGTGATGCCGTCGGAAGAATGGAAGATTCGTAACTTCAAGCAAAAGTGGTATGCCGGAGAAACCATTTCCGTCGGCATCGGCCAGGGTGCCGTGGCGGCTACACCGATTCAGTTAGCGCGTGCGATTGGCGCGATTGCCAGCGGCGGACTGCTGCAGCGTCCGCACGTCATCAACCCAACCGACTTGCCACCGAATATAGTTCCGGCGGCGACCACGCCCGACGAAGTTCGGGTGCCGATCGATCCGCAGAACTGGGAGATAATCACGGACGCAATGGCAGCGGTGGTGAACCCCGGAGGTACGGCCGGTTTGTCGCATTTGCAGGGCATCGATTTCGCCGGCAAAACCGGCAGCGCTCAGACCATCAGCAACGCATTGAAAGCAAAGCTGGGCGCGGGTGGGAAAAAATTCAAGGACAATGGCTGGTTTGCCGGCGTGGAGCCGAGAAGGAACCCGGAAATCGTAGTCTGTACTTTGCTCGAAGAAGGGGAACACGGATATCTCGCGGCCAGGACAGCAGCGCAAGTGATCAAGGCCTACGTCGAGAAGCAGCGCCGGCAGCCCTCGAAAGTGGCTGGTTCGGGCAATGGCAAAGTCGAAATCGGCGCGGTCTGGGGTGAGCCTAGCGTGGGCGAAGACCGCGACAGTCATCTGCAGGCCGGTCGCTTCTTCGTGGACGTCGCTCGCAAGCGAGCGCCGCTGGCGGTTGCCGCACCCGGTATGCGGTGAGTTGTTGCGATGCGAAGTTGTTTTGGGCACCGGCCGCGGGCCGAGCTGCTCCACCCCTCAAGCCAACACCGGGCTTGTCGGTGCCCCTTCACCACACGAACTCTCGCGACTTTCGTGATACGTTAACTCTGCAATGAAGACTGCAGCCCGCCTCGCTTTGGATGCCGCATCTGTCGGTGGAGTGACTTATTCCGACGCGCGGGCGGTGTCGATCCGCAACCGGTCGCTGACCACCAAGAACGGACGCGTGGGGCACGCCTCGGAGTCCGAATCGCTCGGCATCGGCGTGCGGGTAATCGCGGAAGGCGCGTGGGGGTTCGCGGCGTCGGCGGATTTGAGCCGCTCCGCGGTGGAAGCGGCAGCGGCGCGGGCGGTCGAAGTTGCGCGGGCGTCGGCGCGGGTGAAGCGGGAAGACGTTCGTCTGGCTCCCGAACCCGCGGCGGTGGCGGAGTGGACAACGCCTTACAAAGTTGATCCGTTCACCACGTCAGTCGAGCAGAATCTTGATCTGCTGCTGAAGGTAGACGCGGAGATGCGCGCCGTGGCGGGCGTCACGCTCGCCGAGACTGGCATGAACTTCCAGCGCGAAGAGTCTTGGTTTCTTTCGTCGGAAGGGTCGGACATTCACCAGACGAAATATTCGACGGGCGCGGGATATACGGCGTACGCGTTTGCCGGGTCGGAGATTCAGAAGCGGTCGTATCCGAATTCGTTTGGCGGGCAATGGCAGAACCGCGGCTACGAACTGATCGAAGAAATGAAATTGGTGGAGAACGCCCGGCGCGTGGCGGAAGAATCCGTTGCGTTGCACCATGCGGACCAATGTCCGGAAGGCACGGCCAGAATTATTCTGGATGGTTCGCAACTGGGCTTGCAGATTCACGAATCCGTCGGGCATCCGATTGAACTCGATCGGGTGCTGGGGATGGAAGCTAATTTTGCCGGCACTTCATTTCTGACTCTGGAAAAACTGGGTCATCTGCGCTACGGCAGCGAACTGGTCAACGTGGTGGCCGACGCTCGTCAGGAACACGGGCCAGGCCTCGGCACCTTCGCCTATGACGACGAAGGGGTGGCCGCACAATCGACACCGATCATCACCAACGGACGCTTCACCGGCTATCTGAGTTCGCGCGAAACCGCGCATACCATCGGCGCCGCACGATCCGGCGGGACATTGCGCGCCGAGGGTTGGAACCGGCTGCCCATGATTCGCATGACCAACGTCAGCATTTTGCCCGGAGAGAAGCCGCTGAGCCTGGAACAGCTGATTGCCGCTACCGACGACGGCATTTATATGGAGACTAATAAGTCCTGGTCGATCGACGACAAGCGTTACAACTTTCAGTTCGGATGCGAGATTGCATGGGAGATCAAACACGGCAAGCGGGCGCGGATGCTGAAGAATCCGTCGTATTCCGGGATCACGACGGAGTTCTGGAATTCGATGGATGCGATCTGCTCGCGCGAGGAGTGGGCGCTGTGGGGAACTCCGAATTGCGGCAAAGGGCAGCCGCAGCAGGTCGTGGGCACGGGGCATGGGGCCTGCCCGGCCCGGTTCCGGAATATTCGCGTGGGCTCGGCGTATTCCTAGGGACGGGGCTTGCCCCGTCTTTGCCGACGCGACGAAGCGGTGGCGCGGGAAGACGCGGCAAGCCGCGTCTCTACGGGAATTCAGGGAATGCTTACTCAAGAGCGGGCCGCCGACATCTTTGATCGCATCCGCCGCTTCTCGTCCGCGGACGAGGTCGAAGCTATTTTTACCGGCTCTCGCTTTGCCCTGACCCGCTTCGCCAACAGCACCATTCATCAGAATGTGGAGGAAGAGAACTCCGTCGTCTCGATTCGTACGAATTTTGCGGGGCGGACGGCGCGTGCCACGATCAATCAGTTTGACGACGAGAGTTTGCGGCGGGCGGTTGCGGCTTCGGAGAATCTTGCGCGAGTGCAGGTGGCGGATCCGGATTTGCTGCCGATGCCAGCGGCAGACGAAGCTGGCGGCGGGACAGGCGGGGCGCCCGTCGCTCCACCATCCAGATATTTTGAGCAGACGGGTGCGATTACTCCCGCCGATCGCGCGGAGGTGGTGAAGCGCGTCGTGTCGGTTGCCGGCAAACATCAGCTGACCACGGCGGGCATCTACTCGAACTCGGAAAGCCGCGAAGGAATCTTCAACTCCGCCGGATTAGCGACTTGGCATCATCAGACGTTGGCGGAAGTGTCCATTACCATGCTGGCCGCGGATTCTTCGGGGTGGCAGAAATTGAATTCGCCCGATGTGAGGAACCTCGATCCGGCGCGACTGGCGGAGACGGCTGCCCAAAAGGCGGTTGAGTCGGCCCGTCCACGGGAGATTGCGCCGGGGAAGTACACGGTAATTCTGGAGCCGGCCGCCGCGCTCGACATTGTTGGTTTCATGTTCTGGGACTACAGCGGCGTGGCGATTCTTGACCAACGCTCGTTCTTGAACGACCGCATCGGTACCAGGCTGTTTGGGGAAAACATCAACATCTGGGATGACGCCGCGCATCCTCTGCAGGCGGGTTCGCCGTTCGATGGCGAGGGCATGCGGCGTCAGCGCGTGCAGTTGGTTGAGAACGGCGTGGTGAAGCGCGTGGTGTACGCGCGGGGCACGGTGCGGAAGATGAAGGACTCGCAATATGCGGCGCAGGTTGGCCCCATCGAAGCTACGGGGCACGGATTTCCCTTGCCGAATGAGATGGGCGAGATGCCGATGAATATTGTTTTCGGCGCGTCAGAAGACCTAGGCAGTGTAGAGAAGATGATCGCCTCGATGGAGCGGGGCGTGCTGGTAACGCGGCTGTGGTACATCCGTGAAGTCGATCCCTACGAGAAGATCGTGACCGGCATGACCCGCGACGGGACGTTTCTGGTGGAGAACGGCAAGGTGCAGTGCGGTCTACGCAATTTCCGCTTTAACCAAAGCCTGATCTCGATGTTGTCGAATGTCGAAGCGATGAGCGTTCCGGTTCGCGCCTGCGGAGAGGAATCGTTCGACATGGTGGTGCCGGCGATGAAGGTGCGGGAGTTCAATTTTACGGAAGGGACGAAGTTTTGAGCGGGCAGCATGCGGTGCTCAGCATTCAGCATTCAGCACTCAGGGTTCAGCTTAGCTGCCGATCGGCTTCCACTTATTAACTAGATCGGACAGCTCTCTTGACCTCAACGGTGGACTCGTCGAGTTTTTTGTATTCTTCGGGCGTAAGAAACCCGCAAGGTCCTTGGCGAGCTCGAGTTCGCTGGCGGATCCGGTGGCGATGCGTAGGAAACGCTGGAACTCGGCATTGCTAGGTTTTCCGCATCCTTCGGCAATGTTCGCCGCAATCGAAGCCGAACAGCGGCGGATCTGGCTCATGAGGCCCCAGATCTCCTGTTTGGGAAACTCCGCGGTACCTCGATAACTGGCTGGGGTAAGTGCGTGTGCCTTCTGCCAAACCATCAAATCCTGAAAGTTCTTCATAGCGATCTCCAGGGTCAAAAAGGTCCAAGGGGCCGAATGCTCAGTGCTGACTGCTGAATGCTAATGGCTAGGTACTGCACGCCGCAGTGATGGTGCACACGGCATCTTTGGTATGCCCGTAAGTCCCTGTACCACCGGCACTTCGCCGCCTTTGTTCCATGACTTCCGTAACTTTGCATTGCTGATGCTGGGGTGTAATCTCGGCCTGAAATGTGCATTTGCTCAATTGGAGTGGTGCACGGCACGAACCGGAAGGAAGGTCGTCGCAAACGTGTCTGAAACCGTCAAGGGAACCGTCGCTGATAACAGCAAAAATCGCAGGGGTTATACGGACGTACAGGGCGCTCCACGCTTTCCCATCAAACTGCCGGTGGCATTGAAGTCGACAGTCAGCCAGGCTGGAGTCACCGGGCTGGGAGACACGGGAAAGACGGTCGAGACCGAGAACATCTCGGCTAACGGTGTGTTGTTCCGCATGGATGCCGATGTGCCCGTAGGTTCGGCGGTCGATTTTACGATCTCTCTGCCCGCTGATGTTGTGGGCGCAGAAGCCGATGTGCAGGTCGATTGTCGCGGTCGAGTGGTGCGCAGTTTTGAAGACGGCGGCCGCCGCGGAGTCGGTGTGGTGATTGACGAGTACCGTTTTGAGCGCAAATAGCACTTAGATTGGGCGCTTCGACCCCGAGCAGGTTCGGCCGCGCAGGTAGCGCGCGACAGGTAGTAGGCGAAAAGAGGAGTGATGGGCAGTACCTCGGTCAGCATCGAGACAGGCGACAGCCTTCAGCCCGAAGACGGCAAAGGCACGATCCGCGTAATTGTGGCGGATACCCAAGCCATTTTCCGCGCCGGGCTGCGCAAAATATTTGCCCTCGAGGACGACATCCGAGTGGTCGGCCAGGCCGAGACTCTCGATCAGACCATTACCGCCATGCAGAAATTTTCCGCCGACATTGTGATTTTCGAGGCGGCCCTAACCCCGAATCCGGCGGACGCTATTTCCGATCTTCTGCGGCAAAGCGCGACCTGCAGTCTGGTGGTTGTGCTGCAGGAACCTGACCAGGAGATGACGCTCGATTTGTTCCGGCGCGGCGCGCATGCCATCGTTTCGCGCGAAATTGAGCCGGAAATGCTGGTCGAATGCCTGCGCAAAGTCGCGCAGGGTGAGCCCTGGCTGGATAATCGTGCGGTAACCTGGGTGATGCAGGCGTATCGCACGCAAGGATTGCGTCCGGCAGGGTCGCGCCCCAAAGTCACGCTCACGCCCAAAGAGGCGCTCATCGTCTCCTGCGTCACGCAGGGAATGAAGAACAAAGAGATCGCCCTGAGGGTTGGCACCACCGAGCAGGTGGTCAAGAATTATCTCCGCAAAGTCTACGATAAGCTGGGCGTTGCCGACCGTCTGGAACTCGCTCTGTACTGCCTGAATCATCGCGTGGTTGAGGGCGTGGGTCAGGCAAAGCCCGCGGCGTCTCCAGCCAATGGCCACGCTCCGGCGGTGGCGCCGGAAACGCCCAACGCCGCGGCCGCTGCTGCCGGATCCCGTTCCTGATTCTTCTCGTCTAGTACAATTCCCTGTTGGTTCCCAGTTCTCAGTTGGAGCGGTTGTGTTTTTCACTGAGAAGGGAAACCGAGAACGATCCCCGAGAGGCAAGCCATGAAAGGTGACGCAAAAATTATTGCCATTCTGAACGAAGTGCTGAAGGCCGAACTTACTGCCATCAACCAGTATTTTCTGCACGCCGAGATGTGTGAGAACTGGGGCTATCTACGGATGGCCAAGCAGGTCCGCAAGGAATCCATCGAAGAAATGCAGCATGCCGAAATACTGATGGAACGTATACTGCTGCTCGATGGCGCTCCGAACATGACCGACTATTTCAAGATCAATATCGGGCAAACCGTGAAGGCGCAACTGGAGAACGATTTGCAGCTCGAGTACACGGCGGTGAAACGCCTGAATGAAGGCATCAAGGCGAGCATGGCTGCCGGCGACAACGGTTCGCGCGAATTGATGGAGAAGATTCTGCTCGATGAAGAACATCACATCGATTGGCTGGAAGGGCAACTGCACGCGATTAAAGAGATGACCTACGAGAACTACCTGGCCCAGCAGTTGCACAAGCCCGAGGAAAGCTA
>Ga0070761_10002303_pt1 | contig 11721 bp, 12 predicted proteins | sample HubBroMetageREF1_FD_66724 | JGI IMG/M metagenome (GOLD analysis project Ga0070761, IMG submission 66724) | Reference soil microbial communities from the Hubbard Brook experimental Forest, New Hampshire, USA - Hubbard Brook CCASE Soil... | ecosystem: Environmental > Terrestrial > Soil >...
TCCGGCCCCGCCAGATAGGCGCTCTTATAGAGGCGGTTATTGAGCACGCCGTAAATCCGGTTCACTTCGTCGTCGAAGCGGCGAATCGCGTACGACTGGTCCCCCTCCTTGTCGCCGAGGCGAAGAAAGTGCCCGAGCTCTCCCGTCTTCGGCCCCTGGTTCGCCGCCTGCCAGATGACCCACTGCGTGATCTCGTAGCGGCCGCGCAGGTCTTTCGCCCAGAATTTCCCCGACTTCTCGGCGAGGTAAAGGAGGATTGCGCCCGACTCGAAGATGGCGATCGGCTCACCCCCGCCAGCCGGGGCATCGTCGACGAGCGCGGGCATTCGGTGATTGGGGTTGATGGCCAGGTAGCTCGGTTGGAACTGGTCGCCTCGCCCGATGTTGCACGGGACAATTCGATACTCGAGCCCCGCCTCCTCGAGGAATATCGTTACCTTCTTACCGTTCGGCGTGGGCCAGTAGTGGACGTGGAGCATCGGGTTTACCTCGGTGGGCGTCGCGGTCGCGATGAGCCTAGAGGGTTCCGATGCGACCTCGAAGTGTCGCGTCGCGGCCGATACGGCGAGCTCGAGCGCACGCCGAGCCGAAGGCGGTTGTCGTTGCCCGTGCGCGCACGGTAGTCGGCCTTCGGCTAAGGTCGTCGCATGGCCCGCGCGTCGGCCCGAGCGAGTGAGAACGTAGCTGGCGACATCTTCGTCGACGACTCGTGCATCGACTGCGAGACATGTCGCATTCTGGCTCCTGCCGTGTTTGCGCGATCCGAACGGCTCGGGCAGTCGATCGTGGCGCGCCAGCCAATTGGTGCGAGCGAGGCGCTCCGCGCGCGGATGGCGATCGTGTCGTGTCCCACGAGCTCCATCGGCAGCGAAAGCAAGGCAGACCTGCATGACGCGGTCGCAGCGCTACCGCTCGTCATCGAGGGAGAGGTCCACTACTGCGGGTACGCTTCCGAACGCTCCTACGGCGCAGCGAGCTACCTCGTCCAGCGCGAGGCCGGCAACTTGCTCGTCGACTCGCCGCGTGCGGCTCGTCCGCTCATGGACCGAATCGAGTCGATGGGTGGCGTGGCCCAGATGTTTCTCTCGCACCGCGATGACGTCGCGGATCACGCTCAGTACGCGCGCCGCTTCGGCTGCGAGCGCATATTGCACGCGGCGGACGTAGGCACTTCGACACGCGATGTCGAGCGACGCATCGAAGGCACCGACCCGGTGCCGCTCGCGGCGGATCTCGTCGCCATCCCAGTTCCAGGGCACACGCGTGGCAGCGTCGCACTTCTTTACCGGGACCGATTCCTCTTCACGGGCGATCACCTGTGGGGCAGCGACGACGGGCGCGGCCTCGATGCATCTCCGGATGTCTGCTGGTACTCCTGGAGCGAACAGGTGAGCTCGATGGAGCGGCTGATGGCCTTCGACTTCGAATGGGTGCTCCCCGGTCATGGCCCGCGATTCCATGCGCAAGCTGCCCGGATGCGCGAGGTGCTCGGGCTGCTCGTGTTGCGCATGAAGCGCGGGGCTCGCTAGGCGCTCTCGATGACGGCAGCGCACCCGACCCGTGACCTGGGCCTTCGGGCTCGCCGTTCGGGGTCTTTGGGCTCGTGCCGATCGTCCTAATGCGCCGAGAACCACGCGCTGAACATGACCAACAGCAGCCGGATCTGCGCTATTACGGCGAGCAATAGGAAGGAAGCCAAAACTGTGTCCCATCGGTGTGACTCAAGGGAATGAGGCGACGGTTTCGTCGAGTGGCGCCAAGCCGAAGCGCAAGGGCGAGTGGCAAGGGCGGTTGATACCAGCAACGAGGCGAGTTGGTGGACCTGCATCCAACTGCCGCCGGGAAGGACCGAACGCCCGCTCGCGGGAACCGTCGACGGGCCAAGAAAGATCAAGCCAAAGGCGTACTCCCCTCCGACGGCGCCATGTCGAACCGCAGCCGCGACGCGCAGCGTCGAACCGAGGAGTCCGGACGCGATCGCAAGGCCACACATGACTCCGAAGGCGAACCGCAGCCTTGCGGCGCTCGCAATGGCGATGAGGACGCACACGGCTCTGACGACATCCAGCATCAGGTTCTAGCGGGGTCGAGAGCGCATCCTACGCCGGACCGAGTTGGGCTCAAGGTGTCCTGCGCTCACGATCGGCGTCACCCGGCGCCGTGGCTTCGGCAACCCTGGGTGCGGCATGACAGCCGCGAATGGGGACCATCCCGCGCGACCGCGACCGTGATCCCGCGGGCGCCCGGGCCGGAAGTCGCTTGGCGCACGTCACATGCCATGCGGATTCCAGCAACTCGGGGATCGTGACGTGCTCACGCTTGTCGTTGTGGGAGGGCGCCCGGATCATGAGACACTGGCGCTCGAGATGCGTGTCTTGATTGCAACGACGGGCTCCGACGGGGACATTCGTCCTTTTTTCCCGCTCGCGAAGGAGCTGATGGCACGATGCCACGAAGTATTGTTCGCAGCGCCGGACCACTACGCGGTCAGCGTGGCCGAGCAGGGGCTGGCTTTTCGTAAGATCGGTCCCCCCTGGATCGCGAAGGACATGGAGCGGGTCTTCGAACGCGTCCTCACGGCGCCGAACCCACTCGCGGGTCTTCCGATCATCATGGAGATCGTGGCCGAACAGGGGCGCCCGGCAGTCCCCGAGCTGCTCGAGATGGCGTCGCAGGCCGACGTGGTCATTCACCCCCCTCTCCTCGTTGCAGCAGCCGCCGCCGCGCGAGCGAAAGACGTACCGCAGGTCTCTGTTCAATTCGCGCCCGTATACCGGGGCCGTGGCTACGCCCCGAATGGCGCCAACTTCGGTCCGTTTCTCAATGGCCTCGCTTGGTCGCTCGCCTATTGGCTGCTTCGCAGGACAACTGACGCCCGACTCAACACAGTCGTCGAGGCGGCCGGGCTTGCCCCGTGGAAGAATGTCTTTATCTCGGCGGCGTCGCCGTTGCTCGACCTCATCGCCGTGAGTCCGCACGTCTTTGCGCGTGATCCAGCCTGGCCAATGTCGGCTCATGTCACCGGCTATTTTTTCAACGACGAAGCGGGACGGGTCGGCGACGCGGGGCTTGAGGCCTTTGTCGGCGCTGAGCGGCCGGTCGTCATCGGGTTCGGATCGATGCTCGGCTTCGACCCGCACGCGACGACGCGCACCATTCTCGAAGCTGCAGCGGGCCTTCGCAGCAAAGTCGTCGTGCAAGCAGGGTGGGCGGGTCTTGGCGCATCCGACCCTCCCCCGAACGTTTTCTTTTCCAAATTCATCCCCCATGGATGGCTCTTCTCGCGCGCCGCCTGCGTCGTACACCACGGCGGCGCGGGCACGACGGCCGCGGCGTTTCGTGCGGGCGTGCCCCAAGCCGTCGTCTGGCACCTGGGCGATCAACCGGGCTGGGGAAAGAAAGCGTGCACACTTGGAGTGTCACCTGGTTTTGTTTCTTACAAGAAGCTCACGGCAACCTGGCTTCGATCGCAGATCGAACGCATGTGCGATGACGCGCGCATGCGCGATGCCGCGCGTAGCCTTGGTGAAGCCATCCGCCAAGAAAACGGCGTCGGCACAGCCGCAACGCTCATCGAGCGGACCGTAGGTAGAGGACGTCCCCCGCCGGAGTTTTCTCGAAGGGACACAGCGCTCGGGGATGCGGTCCGCTGAAAGCCCTCCAGGTTCTCGCCGACCCCGTGGTCACTGCGTGAAGGTCTCGATGGTGCGTGGGGCATCCAAGGGAGGTCGGGCAAAGGGCGGGCTACAACTGCCGGCTCCTGGTGGCCTCAAGGTGCCCGCTTTCGTTAGGACAGTGCCGTACGCTTTCGGGCGTATTGACCCCCTTGCAGACGGAGAGCGACGATGGCCGACGAAGGGGGGCGGAGACTCCGTCATGAGCGCGCAATTCTGGCCGTGTCCCGGGTGCTCCCGTCACGTCAAACGAGGCGACGCGCTCTGTCCGTTCTGCGGTGCGACCGCCAGCGTTCAGAACAGGCCGAGTCGAACAATCGCCGGTCGCTTGTCACGGGCCGCCCTCTTCGCCGCGGGAGCGGTGGGCACCGCGGTCGCGACCACGGATTGTTCGACCTCCCCGCTTCAGCCGCTCGCGCCGGACGCAATGGCAAGCGCGGGCTCTAGCAATGGTGCATCAGCTGGAGCGCAAGCGCTGTACGGAGGCCCCATCCCGACCGAGACGGAGGACTCGAGCGCGAGCGCGGGCTCAATCAATGGTGCATCAGCCGGATCGCTATACGGAGGCCCCTTCCCGCCCTTCGCGATCGAGACCGAGGACTCGAGCGCAAGCGATGGCCCCAGCGAGGTAGCGGCCGACGCGACAGACGCGAGCGCGACCACGATGCCGACCGATTCGTCTATCGGCGCCGACGTGCCAATGTTGTTCGAGGCGGCATACGGATCTCCCGTGATCGACGATGCGACCACGGTTACGCCCGCATATGGGGGCGCCGTCGCTCCGGACGAGTGAGGCTCATTCTCGCGAGAGCACTACCCTTGCGCCGATGTCCACCCCGAGCGTCCGCCCGTTTCGCGGCGGATTCGATGCGATGTGCGGTAAGTGCTTGCGACGCTCGGCGCCCGTGGCAGCGGAATCGCCAGAAGCCGCATGGGTGTAGCTCGTGGCTAACGCGTCGCGCTGCCAGCGCTGCCCCGTCCTGACGTAGCGCCACTTCCGGGCTCGCGTGCCCGGCCGAGCTCAAGGGGCGCGTCATCGAGTTTGCTTGAGCACGGCGCGGCGAGGGAGCCTGCTGGCCGGAGATCTCCACTGAGCCTGGCATCGCGATCGAGCAGCGCCTTCGCGTCGTGCGCGGGCGGTGCGAGGAGCTGGCGGCGCTCAAAGGTTCCCTCTACCTCCTTCGACCGCCCAGGGGGCGATTTCGTCCCGCGGGGTTCCGGCCGGGGAGACCTACCCGGTTAGTGCGCGCTCGCGCTCAGGAACGACAGCACCTCGTCCCCCCAAGCCGGGCTCTCGCTGCCGTAGCAGAGGTGATGGCCCTCCTGGTGCGTCGAGCCGTTCGGCGGGTAGATGCGCATGCGCGCCGGCTTGCCCGCGCTGCGCATCTCCTCCGAGAGCACCCGGCTCGGGGTGGTGTCGAAGTCGTTCTCGGCCTGGATGAAGAGCACCGGGACCCGGGCTGCGCGCGCGGCCTGCTTCATGCGCACCTGCAAGTCCGGCGCACGCGTCCAGCTCATCGCCCCTCCTGCGAAGTCCACGGCCGCGTTGATCCCGGTCCCGCGCTCGGCCGCGAACAGCGACACGATGCCCCCGAACGAGCAGCCGGCGACCGCCACCCGCGCGCCGTCGACGTAGGGCAGGGAGTGCACGTACTCGACGGCAGCCATCACGTCGTCGGTCTGGGCGACGAGCTCGTCGACGACCCGCGCGCGATCGAGCCGCTCGATGTACTCGCCCGCATCGCTCGAGCGGCCCTGCCCGCGCCGGTGCGGGACGAAGAGGACGAAACCGTGCGGCACGTAGAACACGGCCTCGTCGCGCCTGTCGCCGGGCATCGGCTCGCTTCCGTGGTTGAACACCACGGCAGGGAAGGGCCCGTCGCCGGCCGGACGATAGAGAAACCCGTGCAGCGTGCGGGGACCGCTCGGGAAGGGCACGAGGGAGGGTGGGGAGCTGGGTGGGGGGCCGGCGTCCTCGTACGCGGGCGGCGGCGTGTACGCGGTCGCGGACGACGCGCGGCAGCCGATCAGCGCCGGCAAGAACAGGGCGAGGTGTCGCAGACGAAGGACCGTGGAGGGCCGCATGGGCGGCCAGGGTACTATTCCAACTCGAAAGCTGAAGGGACCGTCCCGAAGAAAGCCGGAGGACCGCCTGCCGCCCGGTTCGTGGCGAAGTGCGCAGGCGACACGCTCGACGGAATCGCGGGACCCAACACTACCCCGCCATGACGCCGGCCGGCTCTGGCCGGCTTCGAACGACGCTGTTCGAGCGCACAAGGAAGGGTCATCACGCCGAGCGTCTCGCCCGCCGAGCCGATGACCGCGATGCTGGCGAGGCCGCCCTCCGCGATCGAGCAGTCGTGCCCGACACAACTTGGCACACGGAGGGTCAGCAATTCCGTGGGCTTGTCTCGGGTCATGATGTTGCTGGGGGGATGCCCGCGCGCGCCCGGCGAATCTTGAGCGCATCTCGCGCCATAATGTGACCTACCTTGTGAACGCCATGCGCAAAGGCCAGTTCCTCTTCGTGATCTTGTCGTTCACAGGATGCGGAGGCAAGCTTGCGCCGGTGCCGACGCCAATCACGGACGCCCGGCCCCCACCGGTCGAGGTGCTGCTCCCCGAGGCGAGCACTACCGACGCCGCGGCCATTGCCGTCGATGACGCCGAAGTCACGTGCGAGCTCGAATACGCCCCCGTGGTCAGCCTTGAGGAGTATGCGAATAGACTCTGTCAGGCGCTCGCCACTTGCGCCGGAACCGGCACACCCGCCGGTTCCTACGGAGGGTCCGTAACAGCCCCCGGCGGGTCCGGCTGCACGGCGCTCATCGTAAGTCGCGCCCTCACTCAACAAATACGACCCTCGTGCTTGAACGCATGCGCCCTTTACCTGCAATCCGCTCAACAGGGCGGGCCGGCATGCCAGGCTGTCCTGCAGGGCGGTCCTCGTGAGTGCACTTGGGCAGTCGAGGCGACCTACATTTACTGCTCGCGATTGCAGGGTGGCCTTCAGCCTGCAGCCGCGGTCGGCTACAGCGACGGCGTCTGGTGCCCATCCGACGAACAATGCGTTACGACGCCCTTGCCCGCAGACTGTCCGCCGCCCCCCCCACCCGGGACCGGAGTCACCGCCGCGTGCACCCCCGAGTGGAGCTGCCTAAACTAAAACTAGCCCCCCGCGGAGCATCCCAGACGCCGCAACGGAGCCGAGCGAAGGCGAGGCGAAGTGAGGCTCGGCTCGTCGGGTTCCCTGGGTTCCGCACCGTGTCCAAATAGTCGACGAAGTCCTCCGCGTTCGACCACATGTGCCGGTCCAAACCCCACATTTGCCAATGGGGGCCCTTCCACAATCGGAATCGAGGATTCGAGCGCGAGCGATGCCCCCAGCGATGCAGCCCCGGACGCTGCAGACGCGGGCGCGACTCCTTCATCGGCCGCGATGGCGCTGCCTGGAGGCTGTACGTCGCGCCGACCTCATGGAAACCGATGCTTTTTGCCGATCGCATGGATGAACGCGGTTCGGTCTTCCCGGTGGCCAAGCCGGACGTTGCCGACCTTGATCGCTTCATGTGGAACGTCGATTCGCCATTCGAGAGGAGTCCGACGACGGATGGGCGTTTTGAGATTTTCGCCAAGGGACGCTCGGCGATCGCGCTTCTTGTTTGGCTTGACGGAATTGTGGGAGTGGAGCGCGCGCCCGGCTCCGCGAGCGCGGAACGCATGCGCGTATGAGTCCTACGAGACGTGACGTGCAAGTCAATCCTGCGCGCCGAAACTTGAGCATGCTCGGGCGGCTACGGCGACGTACTCTTGAGTAGCCGTGTCGCTCCGTCCGAGCAGTTGGCCCGTTCGAGGGGCTTTTCGAACCGTTCTCTGCGCTGCGATGCTCGCGGTCGGCTGCGGGGGACGCACGAGCGGCACCAACCCGAGCGCGGCAAGCGGCACCAACCTCGTCGGCGGTAGTGGCGGTACGGGCTCGATGCTCGGCGGCGCCGGCGTCAGTAGTGGCGCGGCGAGCGCGGGGGCCATCGGTGTTGGTACGGGCGTTACTGCGGGTGCTGTCAGTGAAAGCGGAGGCGTCGGGAGCGGCACGATGTCGGGCTACTGCGATCCTGCCGAGGTCAACGGTGGTCCGCGCTGTGGTCCTCCGACTGGAAGTGCCTGCGTGAGCGACTCGGACTGCGCCGCCGGCTTGGCCTGCGCGTTTCAGGTCTCTGATGGCTGCTCCGCGCAGGGCACGTGCCAAGCAGTGCCGATGGGCGGTCTCCCGTGTGCGCTGGAACCTGCTTGCACGTGTGCGGGCACAACCGACTTGATGCCAGGCTGTGGCCTCGGTGGCCCCAACGGCCAATATGCAAAGGAGCCAATCGCATACGCTGGCACTTGCGAAGGTGTCGACGGCGGGCCGATCGCCATTGAGGCGGGCGCAGATGCAGGGCTTCCTCCAAGCTGCGCGCCAGGCGGCCCCGGCATGACCAATTGCGGTTCTAGCGGGAGCGGCACGGAGAGTTGCTGTACGAGCTTAGAGGTGCCTGGCGGTACTTACTACCGCACTTACAAATGGGACGAGGTCACCGCCGGACCACCGGACGGCGGGTGGGCCGACGAGGCCGACCCTGCGACGGTGAGCAGCTTTCGGCTCGACAAGTATGACGTGACGGTTGGCCGCTTCCGACAGTTTGCGGCAGCATGGTCGAATGGTTGGTCGCCGCAGGCTGGCTCCGGCAAACACACACATCTGAATGGCGGCCAGGGTCTCGCCAATAGCAGCAGCGCTGGAACATACGAGGCGGGCTGGGTCACAGATTATGATTTGTTTGTCCAGCCGTCCTCGCATCTCACCATGCCAGGGGACTGCACGTATACCGTGGCGATGGGAGGCAACGAAAGCTTGCCGATGAACTGTGCTCCATGGTTCGACGCGTACGCTTTCTGCATTTGGGACGGCGGCTTCTTGCCAAGTGAAGCGGAGTGGGAATACGCCGCGGCAGGAGGCAACGAGCAACGCGAGTACCCGTGGGGAGCAGCAAACCCGGGTACCGCAAACCAATATGCGATCTACGGGTGCTACTACCCGAATTCAGCAGTTTACGAAGGAGGCGTCTGCGACCCGTTGACGACCGTCGCACCCGTGGGGACGGCGACACTCGGCGCCGGCCGTTGGGGTGAGCTCGATCTGGCCGGAAACGTATGGCAGTGGAATTTGGACCAGTACATGGCGTATGTGAATCCGTGTGCCGATTGCGCCAACCTGACGACCTACTCGGTGTCTAGCGCGGTAATCCGCGGCGGCAGTAGCGGAACCGGTAGCTCGTCGCTGCTTCCGCCAGTACGATCCTACCGCACCAAGATCCCTAATTACCCCGACGTTGGGTTCCGGTGCGCCCGGACGCCCTGAAATCAGTAAGCAACCGCTTCGATGGCGGAGTCGGATTCCGCTCGCGTTACTCTGCACACGCCCGGCGCGGGGCGACCCGTGAGGCGAGACCGCCGTTTTCCTGACAACGGCTGCGTCAGGGGCGCCGATACAGGCGCGCGTGCGACGCGGGAGCTCGACCCTACGCTGCCGTTTCGAGCCGGGCCGGACGGCCGTGGCGAACGTACGCTCGGCGTACGAGCAAGTGGTGGCGCAGCAGCGCAGGACGATCTTGCGACCGCCGAGCCACCCCGACCCAATGCCCGCCCACGGTGGCCAACGGATAAAAGTATCCCCGAAACCCGCCACAAGACTGCCACTTTCGCTCCTTAAAAGCGCCCAGACCCCGCCGCCCCCCGGGCAGCTAGCCCTACTGCGGGAGGTCCCCTTCGCCGGAGGCCGTAGAGAAAGTCTGGACGATCTCTGACCACTGGGGCCGAACCCAGCGGGTCTCTTCGTCGTCGCCGCGCGTGTACTCGTCGATCGCCCGGCGCCAGAACGCCGTCACGTTGGGGTTCTCCTCTCGCTGCCGGACCGCCCAAGGACCCCCGGTCGAAGGCCGCGAAGGCGGCGGTCCGTCCCACGCCGCGCCGCCTGAACCTCCGGAGGACGAAGAACTCCGTCATGCCGAAAACCCCACTCTTACCCGTGATCTTGTTCCGTTCCGAGATCAACGCGAACCCGGCGAGCTTGTCATCGACCCCTCGAGGAGCGTCTCCATATTACCGACCACGGCTCCGTCTTGTCTGGGGTCACGGCGGCCATAGGCCAGGCTTGCCCATTCGTGCCTTTCTAATGCAGTCGTCCGAAGGCGATTCTCGTCATCTTGTCGGGTGACTTTTTTTCCAGAGACCAGCGGTAACCGATCGGTGCTCCCGCGCGGTCGGTGAGTAGGACAATCATTCCTTGTCCGAGCCCCGTTCGGTGCTCGTTGGCGCGCGCGTCGCTGGAACCGTGCGCGAGCCCCGTCGAGTCGACGACGGGAACGACAAAAGCGTCCGACTGCTCGCGATCCGGAGTCGGCGCGCCATGCACAATCATGGTGTGGCCTGTGTTGGTCGAGTGCGAGCCCACTGGCTTCAACCAGACGATGACGTCGCCGGCCGAAAGCTCCTGCACCCGAGCGACGCGCTGCCAGCGGCCCCTCCGGCCGCCCGCGGGGATGCCCTCGAGAAACGCGACGAACTCCGCCGATCGCGGCCGCCGCGTAGTTGTTGCGCGCACCGCCAAGAGTGCATCGGGGGAAGCCCGCCCGAGGGCATAGTTGAGGAGTCCAGAGCAGTCATAATCAAACAAGCCGGAGGCCTCGTCGACGTGCGTGCGATGGCTGTACGCGGAGCTTTTCATGACCGAAAGCTCCCGATTCACCTCGGCGAGCAGCGCGGCTCCGGCGGAGCCCTCTGGAGGTGGCGTTCCGGTGGTCGGCGCGGGTGAGTCTTCTCCCTCTTGCCCTGCGACGACCGGCTCGTCGGCTTCATCGCCTTCGGCCGCCGCAGCGGGGAGCTCCTCGTGACCGGAAATGAAAGCTGCGAAGAGGCACGCCTGCGCGAGCCGCGTGAGCGCCTCCACGATGCGCCCGACGACGAGGTTCGAGCGAAAGGTCATCGCACAAAGCTACCGGCGCGCGTCCGGATGGCCAAGTGGCGGAGGTTTCAAAGTTTTTGCACGGAGCACCAGGGATCGGGGTTCTGGAAATTCCCGATCAGCGCGAGCAGATTGTTGACAGGATCGTTGCCGTTGAGAGCCGCGTAAGTCTGCCCTGGGCTGGCTAGGTCCCACGTGGCGCCGTGCGGCTGGCAAAGCCGCAACAAGCGCGTCGGGCTATCGTCGCGCCGTGGGCCCAGGCGAAGCCGTGGCATACCGGTCGGTGCGCCAAAACCCTTGGTGGATTCCGCCCTTCCTGGGCGGCGTACCGGCGCGGCTTGGTCCGGCGCACCTGCGCTTGCTCGGCGTTCTGACCTTCGCGATGTTCTTCGAGAACTACGACTTCTCGCTGCTAGGCAACGCTTTGCCGCAGCTTGCGGCAACCTTTCGGCTCCCCAAGGAGGCGCTCGGCGACTTCACGAGTGCCACCCGCTTGGGCGCGTTGCCCGCCTTCCTCCTCCTACCCCTGGCGGATCGGATTGGCCGCCGACGTGTTGTGCTTCTGTGCGTCGTTGGCATGAGCCTCGGTTCGCTCCTCACCGCAACGAGCCAGAGCGCTTTCCAGTTCGTGCTCTGCCAGTTCGCGACGCGCGGCTTCTTGATCGCGGCGGGCGTGGCCGCTGTCGTGATCGTCACTGAGGAGTTCCCGGCGGAGCACCGTGGCTGGGGGATCGGTATGCTCTCCGGCGTCGCGGCGGTCGGCTTCGGCGCCGGATCGCTGGTCTACGGCCTCGCGAACCGGCTCCCGTTCGGCTGGCGCGCCCTCTACGTCCTTGGAGGCGCGCCGGTCCTTCTCTTGCCGTGGCTGCGTGGAGGGGTCACGGAGACCCGACGCTTCCAGCGCGCGCGGGGGGCCATACTTGAGCGCGAGGGTATCGGCGCCGCCCTCGCGGGGAGCCTCCTGCCGCTTGCGGCCATCGTCCGGCAGCATCCGCGCCGCGCCCTGGCGCTCGGTCTGATCGGGGGGTTGTCGAGCGCCGGGACCGC
>Ga0070761_10002304_pt1 | contig 11721 bp, 5 predicted proteins | sample HubBroMetageREF1_FD_66724 | JGI IMG/M metagenome (GOLD analysis project Ga0070761, IMG submission 66724) | Reference soil microbial communities from the Hubbard Brook experimental Forest, New Hampshire, USA - Hubbard Brook CCASE Soil... | ecosystem: Environmental > Terrestrial > Soil > Temperate...
TTCGCGGGCGTGATGTGGCCGGTGCTCGGATCGACGCTCTGGATCGGCGCCGGCGGCGCGGGACTGTCGGGCGAGCGCGCGGGCGCGATCATTGTGATCGCAGTTCTGACCGCGGCCAATCTCCGCGGCCTCAACATGGGCAAGTGGCTGCAGAACTCTTTCACCACCGCCAAGATTCTCTCGCTATGTTTGATTGTCGCGGTCGGCTGCGTGCTGATACCGAATCCCGCCGCGATTCACGCAAACTTCGGCAGCTCGGCCGCCTTCTTCGGCAATCCTTCCACGTCGATCGGAGTGGGCGTGTTCGGTGCCGCGATGGTCGGCGCGCTGTTCTCGGCCGACGCGTGGGCGAGCGTCACCTTCGCGGCCGCCGAGGTCCGCAATCCCAAACGTGATCTTCCGCTGGCGCTCGCCTTCGGAACCGGCGTCGTCATTGCGCTCTACATCCTGACCAACCTCGCGTACCTGTGCGAGTTGCCCGCGACTGGAACCGCCGACGCCGCGTCTGTGGTGGGACGGGGAATTGCGCACGCGTCGAGCGACCGCGTGGCCGCCGCCGCGATGCAGGTAGTGTGGGGCAGCGCGGGCGCGAAGATAACCGCGGTGCTGGTAATGATCTCGGGGTTCGGATGCGCCAACGGGCTTATTCTGACGGGCGCGCGCGTGATCTACGCGATGTCGCAGGACCGCGTATTCTTCGCCGCCGCCGGACGTCTCAATCGCGCCAGCGTGCCGGCCGTCGCGCTGGTGATGCAGGGAATCTGGGCCGCGGTCCTCACGCTGTCGGGCACTTACTCCGAGCTGCTCGACTACGTGATCTTCGCGCAGTTGATGTTTTACGTGCTGACGGTGTCGGCGGTCTTCGTGCTGCGCCGCCGCCGTCCCGACGCGCCGCGTCCATACCGCGCGTGGGGCTATCCGATCGTACCGGCGCTCTACGTCATCGCGGCGTCAGCCCTGATGGTCGATCTGTTGATCCTGAAGCCGCGCTTCACCTGGCCGGGGTTGTTGATCGCGCTGAGCGGCGTGCCGATTTACTATTGGACGACCCGGCAGCGTTCCGCGCGGGATTAGTTACTAATTGTTACTGGGCGGGTTGCTACCTGGCAGGGCGTCGCCCGGCGGCGGGTTGTTGGCTGGCGGGTTGTTCCCTGGCTGGGCATCGGGATTCGTCGAATTGTCCGGGCTCTCCGGCGGGTTCGTGGGCAGTGGCGCTCCCGCTTGCGCGCAGTCGGCCTGTCCCAGTTTGCCGTCGCGGAACTCGCCCACAATCGAAGTCAGGATGTAGCCGCTGCGCTCGGGCGATTGATTACCGGCGAGCTTGAACAATTCAGCCGCGTTGCGCGCCGCTTCGGCCGCGTCGCGGTCGTTCTTGGGCAGGCCGTAGATTTGAAATACCTTGCACAGAGATTCGATTCCGTCTTTGGTGTCCCCGTCGGTAATCGGTGCGTTCGCACCCTCTGCAGACGGCGCAGATTCATTGGTGCCGCGCGATCCCATCACGCCGCGCAGCATTCCGCGGAGGAAGAAAAGAATCAGCAACAACACGACCAGTCCGGCGACTACCCGTCCAGCCCTTTGAGCAGTCGAAAGTTCGCTCCACGGGAGCAACTCGAATCCGCCGCGACCCCCACCACCGCTGCTTGGCGGCGTCGTCGTCTGGAATGTCGGCGGGCGGATTTCAGGCTTGAACGGCTTGGGCGGCGGCGGGGGCGATCCTCCGCGAATCTGCGGCTGAACAATTTGCTTGCCACCCGGCTTCGTCGATGACGATCCGGGATCGCCCGCCGGCTTCGCGAGCGGAGCCCCACAGTATCCGCAGAATACCGTGCCCGCAGGGTTATCTTTGCCGCACTGCCCGCATGCAGGCATTTGGGTTACCTTGGCTCCTTCACCGAATGTCTCACGAAAGCAGTGAGAAAATCGCTAGCAATTGTCCCCGACCCCCGTTTCTCATCCCCCGTACAAGTCACAGCCGACGACTCTACCGCTATGAAAGCTACAGCCGGGGCGCGCAAAGTCAATATGGCTGACGAAAATTCACTCCGCGTTGGATTTGCCACTGCCAGCTATTTCATCGCGACCGCTCTCTGATTGGCCGGACGCCCGAGACATTTCTGCAGCCACGCTTGCGCAGCCGGCGCCGCCGAAAGATCAAGTTGAATGAGCGGCGCGAGACTCATCACGGATGCCACGTTCAGGTCCGCGATGGTGAATTCCTTGCCAAGCAGGTAGTTGGATTTGCACAAATGATCGTCGAGCACCTTGAGAGGCGTCTTCAGTTTCTCGATTCCCGCCCGCACCAGCTTTTCATCCCGCTGATCGGCCGGTTGCATTTTATTCATGAAAATTTCGAGCAACGCCGGTTCCACCTCGGTCATGCCCCAGAAACTCCACTGGTAGCAGGCGCCATGATCCTCGACCGATGGCGGCCACAGCGGCGGCTTGCCGTATTTTTCTGCGATGTACAGATTTATTGCCATCGATTCCCACAGGATGGTGCCGTTGTCGTCGAGCGCGGGCATATGGCCGTTCGGATTTATTTTGAGGTACTCCGGTTTTCGCGTCTCGCCGGTAAATCCCACCGGCACATGATCGTATTTGACGCCGGCCTCTTCCAGCGCCCACAGGCTGCGGGCCGCGCGCGACATCGAGGTTCCATACAGCTTCGTCATCTGTTCCTCCGGTTTTCCGGTCAACTGGCAATTGATACGATCGCATCGATGCGTGCGCAACGATCGATCGCGATGTCATTACGACACGGCGGGCTTTTGTTCGCAATTGCCGCGACGTTGCTATTCGCGGCGGGTGCCGCGCGCGCACAGGAAGGTGGCGCGGCGATTCCCGATTCTTCTTACAGCGACAGCGCCGGCGGCTATCGGCCGCCGACCGATCTTTCGATGCCTCCGTCGGACGATGGGACTAGTCCGGACACAGTGAGGATTCCGATTCCTGGGGGCGGCGAAGTTACGGTTGAGGGGCCGGATGCATCGAGCGACACGCCGTTGCCCACGCTGCCAGGGTCGCAGTGGGGGGTGACAGAGCAAACGCCGTACTCGCACGATGTTGGGCCGGTAGGGCGGTAACGCACGGCTGCGGATTTGCGGCGCGACAGGCAATTGCGCCGCAAAATGGTCCTCCACCCTAGCCTTCCTCCAACGTTGGAGGAGGGAACCAGATCAATACGCCGCGTCTAAAATTGCAACTAGCTGCTCGATGGTTACCTCGGTGCCTACTGTATTCGCGCGCTTCACTTCCTCCAGCACCGTGCCTGCTATTCGCGAGATCTCCTCGCGCGGCACGCCGACGTCACGAAGCCGGGTCGGCACCTCGAACTTGCCGATGAATTTGGCCGTGCGATCGGCGCATTCCATCGCCGATGAGCGCGGACTGCGCGGGTCGAAGCGCACGTCGAAACCTTCCGCGATCGGTGCGAAGCGTTCGGCGGCGACCCCGGCCATGAAGCGCATCACGTGTGGCAGCGTGATGCATGACGTGATGCCGTGCGGGACGTTCCACATCGGCCCGATCTGATGTCCCAGCGCGTGCGAGATTCCGCCGCGCGTGTTCGACATGCCGAAAATCGAGAGCCACGCGGCGAGCTGGCATTGCACGCGATGCTCGAGTTCGTCGTCGCCATGCGTTTGCAGCGACGGCAGCAGGTGCGCGTTGAGTAGTGATATCGCCCTGGTCGCGAGCGTGTCGGTGACGAGCTGGTGGCGGGTCGAGTACGAGCCCTCGACCGCGTGATCGAGCGCTCGCATCCCGGTCGAGGCCCACAGCCATGCCGGCGTCTCGACCGTCAGCGCGGGATCGAGGATCACCGCCCTGGCTTGCAGGCGCGGGTCGGCGACCCCGCCTTTCACTTTGGTGGATTCGTCGGTGACGCCGCCCGCCGGCGTGAACTCGCCCGCCGACAACGTGGTCGGTATCGCGATATGCAGAATCTCGCCGCCGCTAGCAGACGTGGTAGCCGCGCCCGCGAAATCGATCGTGCGCGAGCCGGCGTGACCGCCCATCAACTGCCACGCCGCGTTCTTCACAGTGTCGATCGGACTGCCGCCGCCGAAGCTCACCAACGCATCGGCGCCGACGCGCCGCGCCGTTGCCACCAGGTCCGTGACGGTTTGCGACGGCACATGCTGCGCCGCGCCGGTGAAGACTCCCGCCAGCGCATTGCCCGCCGCACTCTTGACCTTATCCAGCAGTTTCGATTTGCCGAGCGTCTTGCCCGTCACGATCAGCGCACGCTTCGCTCCGCGGCGCGATAATTCGCGTCCGAGCGCCTCGATTTTGCCGGCGCCGAAGGCGACCGTCTCGAGCCGCGTGAAGTAGTATTCGCCAGTGGTCTTGTCCATTTGATTCACTCCTCGCTCCGAACAATCACATTTTGGTGCTCGTAGCTACCGAAAACACGGGCTGCCAGTTGCCGCGCCAATCGGACAAGGCGGACACTGATGCCAGTTACCTTCGATTGTTACTACCTCATTCGATCGCTTTTACAAGGACAGGTTGAACATTGAAACTACGACACACTGCCGTCGCGCTCGCGCTTTTGGGCTGGTACCTGATGATGCCGCCGCAAACCAAGATCTGGTGGATCGGCGCGCAACGCTCAGACACTGGCGCGCCGCTCAACCGATGGACGAATCAGCAGTCATTCGACAAGGCTGACAAATGTGAGACCGCCAGGCTGGCGACGCAGGTGCAAGCCGGGGCAGTCTGCGTAGCCACCGACGATCCGCGCCTGAAGGCATTTTAGCCGCAGACCTAACTCAAGCGGCGATGCCGCCCCCACTTGATGAGGACGGCATCGCCGCGATGTGCTCGATACAGCGGGCTAGGGCAACACTGCCGCGGCTGGCCCATTGGTCGGAGTAAAGCCGCTCGCGAATGACGGGCCCACGGTCCAGGTCTCGCTCGATTGGCTGTAAAGCTCCGAGTAATCGTTGGTCGCGTTGGCGCTGCCGCAGGTGGTCGTCGCCCCCGAGGTGCCAATCGTCACCGACTGCAGACTGGGCGACGGAGTAGTGCACGCGCCACCAATCACCAACACGTCCGTCGCGTCGGTTCCCGCTCCGATCACGCCCTGGCCCTGGCCTTCACGTGCCTGGTTGAGCGAACCGGTGGCCGTGAAGGTTCCGCCCGTTCCACTGGCTGGATCGTACAGGTCGGTCTCACTCTGCGCCGACTGCTTGATTCCGGTAGCGGCGACGCAGGTCGAAGGCAATGTGCCAGCCTCGACGTCAACGCCGCCGGGGAGTATCAACTCGCCCGCCAGGCTGCCGGCTTCGAACAAACTTGCGTCTCCCGCGCGCTTGACGCCCATCGTGTTCGCCGCCGCGCTCCAGGTCTGCGTGCTCGGGTCGAACACCTCGGCAGTGTTGAGCGTCGTCGCCACCGTCGGTGAACTGCTGACGGTGCAGGAGTCCGAATTCGCATCGATACCGCCGAATGCCACCACGTCGCCAGACAGCGCTCCGGTAACCACCGACGGATCCAAGGCGACCAGAGCGAACAGTTCGCGCTGGGTGGTAAGCGAGCCCGTGGTCCGCGAGAAGGTTTCCGTTGACGGGTCGAAGATGAACGACAGGTTCGACGACTGACCCAGGAACTCGACCAGATCTCCTCCCGCCAGCAGCACCTTGCCGCCGTCGTTCGGAATGAGGGCCGCGCCCTGGTCAACCATGCCGCACTCTGAAGTATCGGCGGCGGCGGTGCCACCAGTGCCCGCGGTCAATCCCGATGCGGCCGTGTACTGGAAGGTGGCGCCGCTGGGTATTGCGGTTACGGCGAAGTTCCCGTTGTAGCCCGCCTGGCTGACGCCGACGATCGTGACTTTGTCGCCTACGATCAGGTTACTCGGATTCGCCGACGTCATCGTGACGGTTACCGTCGTTCCGCTTTCGGAGGTGGACGAGATCACGCTGGCCGTCCCGGCGCAAATCGAAGGCAGGCCAGTCGAGCATGACGTCCCCGTCGGGCATCCCGGAATCGTCGAGGTGGCGGTGAACGCGTCGGTCACCGGGTTGTACAGCTCGGCAGTGTTCAGTCCCGTCTGTCCCGGCGGCGCTCCGGCCGGCGGCGAACTTGCGGTTGACAGGAACGAACTGCCGGTCGAGCCGCCCACGATCAGCACCTGCCCATCGAGCGCTGTGCCGCTACCCGAAATCAGCGTTGCGCTTGGGCCGCTGCGCGCGACTGTCATCACGCCGCCGCTGCCGCTGCCGGCAAAGGTGAACGCCTTGGTGCTCTCGTTGTACAGCTCGGCGGTATTCAGCGCGTTGCACTGGAAGCCGCTGGTGTCGCTGTAGGTCGCGGCCGCACAGGTCTGACCGCCGACGATCAGGGTCAGCCCGTTGGGCAGTACAACTGCCGCGGCCGACTCGCGCGAGGTATTGAGGTTGCCCACCAGCAGGAAGGTGTTGGTGGCGGCGTCGAAGATCTGCGCGGAATTGCTCGAGTTGGTGTCGGTTGACAGGTTGATGATCCCAGCTAGCTTCCCGCCGGAGTCTCCACCCGCTACCAGGACACTGCCTGCCTCGGGTCCCGCCGTGCTGGTTGGCGTCGCTGTCGGAGTCGGCGAGGTCGCGGTGGCCGTGGCGGTCGCCGTCGGCGTTGCGGTCACCGTTGACGAGGCAGTCGCGGTCGCCGTGGCAGTCGCGCTCGATGTGGCGGTCGCGGTCGCCGATCCGGTTGAGGTGGACGTGGCGGTCGCGGTCGCCGTCCGCGAAGCGGTCGCGGTGGCTGTTGCAGTCGCGGTCGCCGTCTGCGTGGCAGTCGCGGATGCAGTCGCCGTCGCTGTCACAGTTGGTGACGCGCTTGAGGTTGAGGTCGAAGTGGCCGTCGCAGTTGCCGTCGGCGTGGAACCGGTGGCAGTTGCGCTGGGAGTCGGGGTGGTCGTGGTCGATGGGGTCGCGCTCGCAACCGAACCGAACGCGACTCCGCTCAAGCTAACGATTTGGGTGGCCACCGTCGCGTTATCGCTGAAGGTCAGCTTGCCGGTTTCGGTGGTTCCGGTGGCGGTAGTGTCAGTGGTCGGGTTGAAGGTCACCGAGACCTGGCAGCTCGAATTGGCCGCCACCGACGCGCCGCAACCGTTCGCGGTGATGTCAAATGGACCGCTGGTCGCGATCGAGGTGAAGGTTACGGCCACCGCGTTGGAATTCGACAGCGTAACGGTCTGTGCCGGCGAAACGGTGTTGACCTGGATTCTGCCGAAGCTCAGAGACTTCGGCGATACCGTGGGAGTCTCGATGACGCCCACGCCGGACACGCCGATTGTTTGCGTGGGCGTGACGGCGTCGTCAGTGACGACGATTTTTCCGGTCCTGGCGCCTTTCTGTGACGGAGTGAATATCACACCGAAAGTGCAGGTGCCGCCCGCGGCGACCGACGTTCCACTGCAATTGTCATTGACGGTGGTGAAGTCGCCGGAAGGTACGACGCTGGTCACGCTGAGCGAAACCTTGTTGGGGTTGGTCAGGGTAATGGTCTTCGCGGCGCTGGCAACCTCGACCGGCTGGTCGCCGAAACTCAGGCTGGCCGGCGAATAAGTCGGCTTCACGAGGATACCCTTGCCCGAGAGTTTTACCGTCTGCGGACTGTTGGAGGCCACGTCGGTGATGGTCAGCGTTCCCGTGCGGGTTCCGGTCGCAGTCGGAGTAAAAACCGCGCTTACCAAGCAGTTTCCGCTGGGCGCGACGCTGGTGCCGCTGCATCCGTCGCTCGAGAGGCTGAAATCTCCGGACGGCGTCACGCTGTTGATTTGTATCGACGAGCTGGTCGAATTGGTCAGCGTTACATTTTGGGCGGCGGAGGTTGTCCCTACTTCCTGCTCCGTGAAGGCCAGCGTGAGCGGCTTGACGGTCAATTTTCCCGGCGATGCGGTCGCGGTTGCCGTCGGAGTCGGCGCCAAGGTCGAAGTGGCCGTTGCGGTCGCGGTCGCGATCAGCGTGGGCATCGCGGTCGGGGTCGCGGTAGCTGTCGCAGTGGCGGTTGGAGTATCGGTCGCGGTCGACGTTGGAGTCGGAGTCGCCGGCAGCAGGAATTGGGCAGCCAGGACCTCGCCGTTCTCGTCGATCAGCGCCGAGTTGCTGCCCGACGCCGACGGCAGGCCGACTTTCAAGTCGACAACCGCGTCGAGCGCACCGAGCGGCCCGCAGCCGTTCGCCCCCGGAGCGGCGAAGGTGGTGTCGGCCACCTCCACATCGCTGATGATGAGCGCGTTTCCTCCCGGGCCGCCAGTGGTGAGCACCGGTGTGCTGGTCGGTGTCTCGACCAGGTTCAGTACAATCGGATCGGTGTCCGAGCCGATATAGCAACTCGAACCGAGCACGGCGTCGTTGTGCAGATGGATCTTGATCGGCACCGTGATCACGCTCGACGGACTCGGCCCGTCTTCGCAGCTGGCCAGGGGACCACCACCGCAGAAAAACGCCGAGGTCGCGGTCGGATCGACCACGGTCGCGGGCGTCGTCATGCCAGCGAGTTCGATCGAGGACGTGACCTCGTTGATGGGGTCGGTCGGTTGCGAGAGCGGGGCCAGTTCGCCCGTGAGCCCGAGCAAGCCGCCGGGCACGACCTGGGCCGGGCCGCCGAAGACCTCGCCGTTAGTGGGCGTAACGATCACTTCGACGCCGAATAGACCCAAACCTGAAGTGCTGTAGGCGCCCAGGTCCACGGTATCGGGGTTGTTGGAGATCGTCACGGTCGAATTGCCGATCGTGAGTTGACCGCCAGTGGTTTCGCTGTGCGAGCACAACAGAGGCGCACCGCCTGGTGGCACATAGTTAATCGGACACAGGCTGAACTCGGAAGGGTCTCCGGTCACGCTGGCCAAGGCGCCCGTGGCCAGCGCGAGCGAGAGCAACCCGATCGCGATCGCCACGAATCCCGCGGCACGCGCCGCCACAAGTCCGACGTTCGTAAGAATAGAATTCGAGAAACGGATAACCAGTGAAGCTCGGTCAAACCGAGACGGCCGTCGACTCATTGCGCAATCCCCTCCGATGCGTATTCGGGCCTCGGCTGAACTTCACCGATAGGCACTATTTCGAATCGAGCGGTGGAGGGTGCAAATTCGGGGCCCACGCGTTCTTTATGTTTTTGTGAGCAAGCCTCGAATTTTCGCCGTGATCGGAAGTCTCCCGGACGAGATCCGAGTATGAACCTTGGAAGTTTTTACATTGTCGCGGTCGAAGAGCAGTAAAACGGTGCCAGTCGTGGGGAATACAACGTCGCGGTTATCACCCAGTATGAAAAGTTTACTACACCGGGTGCCGGGCTCAGCCCTTCCGAAGGAAGCGAAACCCACAGCGGGTTTCACATTTAGTAACGCGTAGTCGCGCTAAGCCGCGAGCTTCTTCGCCGGCATCTTGCAGTCGCCGTCGAACTGAGCGCCCTCGTTGAGTACGAAGCTAGGCGTGTTGATCGTGCATTGCACGCGCGCCGTCGCCAGCAACTCGACGCGCTCGCGCGCCGTCACTTCGCCGCTGAAAGACCCGGCAATCGTCACCTTGCTCGCGGAGATCCGTGCGCTCACAACCGCGCCGGTCGTGATGACGACCTCCTCGCCGGTGATCTCGCCTTCCGCCTCGCCTTCGATTTTTACCGGGCCGCGAAAGTTCAGCTTGCCTGAAGCCTTGGTGCCTTTGCCGATTCGCGATTCGAATTCTTCATTAGCCGCCATATACTGATTGCCTTTCTCCCGAATGGGTTTCACTATTGCGGGAATGCGCGCGCTCACGCAATGCTGGATGGTTGAATCGCGTATGTTAACAAAACATTAAGTAGAGTGTCTTGACTGGCTTGCACGCCTCATGTCGCGCGGTGCAATGTTGCTCGATAAGGAGCCTCGAAGAAAAAAATGAATCGCGAATCCGAGAATCTGCGGGAACACGGCCCCGAACGCCACGGCGGGCAGGGACTCGATCCGCATCAGTACGACTCCGGCGACTCGACGATACTCGCGCTGCTCGCCGAGACCCCGGCCGCCGACTATGTCGATCTCGCGATCACCTGGCGTGCCGACGCATATGAAGTGTGGTCGCGCCGCGGGATGATTCGCTTCAAGCGCTTCGCCGACCAACGTGGCGCGCTGTCGTTCGAGGTCGTCGAGCAAATCGGTGAGAATCCGATTGCGAATCAGGATCCGTTCATCGTCTCAACCATCGACGAGGAGCTCGAGGCAGCCGCGTGCAGCGGCAATCGCACCGGCGATCCCAATCACGCGTACTTCGAGCCCCACGTGCTCAGCCATCCTTACGCGTACGAGCGAATCGCGCAGTTGTTCGACAGTCCGCGCGCCCCCGACCTGGTCGTCAGCCCGAAGTGCTACGCCTACGGAATCCAGCCGGGACAGCATGGCGCGCTCGACGTCGTGCAATGCCGCGCGCCGCTGGTGTTCAGCGGTCCGGGGGTGCGACGCGGACTGTTCAAGCTGAACGCGCGACAGGTTGACGTTGCGCCGACGATCGCGCGCCTCGCGAACATCCCGAAGATCGCCGGCCTCGACGCGTCAGGCTCACCCGCCGAAGTTTATCTGAAGCGACAGGACGGCAGACCGCTCGACGAAATAATCGACGACCATACCGAGCGCCCGAAGCGGGTCTACATGATTTTGCTCGACGGCCTGTCGCATTCCGAGCTGCGTCATCAGCTCGACAACAATCCCGGTGCGATTCCGAATCTCGCCGGCCTGGTCGAGCGCGGCGCGATGCTCTCGCACGGCTCGATCGTCAACTTCCCGAGCATCACGTGGCCCAGCCATTCGACGATTCTGACCGGCGCATGGTGCGGGCATCACGATGTCGTCAACCCGACCTTCCATCTGCGCGAGAATCGCGAGACAGTGCCGATCCAGGGCAACGTCTTCGAGGGCGAGCGCTATTTGAGTCCCGGCGTCGAGACGCTGTACGAGGCGTTCAGGCGCGCCGGCGGCGAAGGCACGATCACGGCGTCGATCCACGAACCGCAGGGACGCGGCGCCGATCACGCGGCGTTCGAGCGGCGCATCGTGGGCGACAAGGCGCGCCTCAAGGCGCTGACGGTCGAGATGCTCTCCGACGTGAGCCCGCGATGGGCCGTGGATGACATGCCCGGGATGACACGCGAAGAAGTCGTCGACATTCGCGGGATGGCGCAGTTGATCACTCTGCTCGAGCATTGCGGCGACAACGAAAAGGCGCCGGCGTTTGTCGCGCATGAGTTCGTGCTGACCGACGGCGCGGGTCACGACTACGGCCCGCATCACGAGGGGATGCGCGAGGCGCTCTATCGCACCGACCGCCGAATCGGCGCGGTGCTCGAGATGTTCCGCGCACGCGGCCTGCTCGACTCGACGCTGTTCGTTGTTACTTCGGACCACGGGATGGCGGCGCAGCGCGTCGAGCTCAAGGCGAATCCTGCGCGCGAGCCGCAGCGCGCTGGAATCCAGGGCGTGTTCGCCGAGCCGATGATCTATTTGCGCGACCTGCGCGTCGAGATTGAGCGCGCGCGCGACTTGCGCAGCATCCGCGTCATGGTGCTGGACAATGATGCGCTGCCCGACGGCGAGTATCCGCCGCTCGCCGGCGCGCGCGTCACTCTGCACGGCAGGGGCGACGCCGTTATCGCGGAATCGCGGACGCCCGAAAGCGGCCGCGTCGCGTTCGCAACGCCGGCCGACGCCGCCGACGCCGAGCTGACGGTGAGCGTCGAGCTGAAAGACTTCAACTCGCG
>Ga0070761_10002305_pt1 | contig 11717 bp, 11 predicted proteins | sample HubBroMetageREF1_FD_66724 | JGI IMG/M metagenome (GOLD analysis project Ga0070761, IMG submission 66724) | Reference soil microbial communities from the Hubbard Brook experimental Forest, New Hampshire, USA - Hubbard Brook CCASE Soil... | ecosystem: Environmental > Terrestrial > Soil >...
CGCGTGAAGCAAGTGGAGAAGGAACTGAGCACGCTGCGCGAGCAATCGAACGCGTTGAAGGGGCGCTGGCAGACGGAGAAAGACGCGATCGCGCGCATTCGTAAACAAAAGGAAGAAATTGACCGGCTGAAGACGGAAGAGCAGCGCTTCGAACGCGCCGGGGATCTTTCGAAGGTTGCGGAAATCCGTTACGGCAAGCTGGCTGCGGCGGAAAAAGAATTGCAGGCCGCGCAGAACAAGCTGGCGGAGCTGCAAAAAGATCATCCGATGCTGAAGGAAGAAGTCGGCGAAGAAGAAATCGCGAAAATCGTGAGCAAATGGACCGGAATTCCCGCGGGCCGGCTGTTGGAGGGTGAAGTCCAGAAGCTGGTGCACATGGAAGAGCGCTTGCGCGAGCGCGTGGTGGGACAGGATGTGGCGCTGCTGAGCGTGGCGAACGCGATTCGCCGCAGCCGTTCGGGCCTGAGCGATCCCAACCGGCCGATTGGCTCGTTCCTGTTTCTGGGACCGACTGGCGTGGGCAAGACGGAGCTGGGGCGGGCGGTGGCGGAATTTTTGTTTGATGATGAACGCGCGATTGTCCGCCTCGATATGTCCGAATATATGGAGAAACATTCCGTGTCGCGGATGATCGGCGCGCCTCCGGGCTACGTGGGTTACGACGAGGGCGGGCAGCTGACCGAGCAGGTGCGGCGGCGGCCTTATTCCGTGGTACTGCTGGACGAAATCGAGAAGGCCCACCCGGACGTGTACAACGTGCTGCTGCAGATACTGGACGATGGCCGGCTGACCGACGGCCAAGGCCGCACCGTGGATTTTCGCAACACCGTGATCATCATGACTTCGAACGTGGGCTCGAGCGCGATTTTCGATTTGATGGAAAAGGATCCGAAGAAGGCGCGCGAGCTGGCCATGGCCGCGCTGCGGGAAACTTTCCGTCCGGAATTTCTGAACCGCATTGATGATATCGTGCTGTTCCGTCCGCTGGCGAAGGAACAGATCGAGCACATCATTGACCTGCAGATGCAACACCTGGTGAAGCGACTGGGCGAGCGGCAGATCAAGCTGCACCTGACGGTGGCGGCGAAGACGCTGCTGTTTGCCGAAGGTTACGACCCGGCGTATGGCGCGCGGCCGATGAAGCGGGCGATCCAGCGGTTGATACAGGATCCGCTGGCGCTGAAGATCCTGGATGGCGAAGTGCATCCCGGCGATGATGTGAACGTGGATGTGGACGCGAAGACGGGCGAGATGAAATTCACGCGGAAGGCCGCGAAGGCAGGCGCCGCCTGATTGGATTTATCGGGCGCCAAGGCTGAAGAAAATGAAAACCTTTAAGACTGCGTTTTTGCTGACGGCTTTGACGCTGCTGTTGCTGTTCATTGGCGAGGCATTCGGCGGATCGAATGGCATGACGATCGCGCTGGTGTTTGCGGTGCTGATGAATGGCGGCGCGTATTTTTTCTCGGACAAGATTGCCTTGAAATCCAGCGGCGCAGTGCCGATTAGCCGCGAGGAATCGCCGCGATTGTACGCGGTGATGGAGCGCCTCGCGGCCAAGGCCAATTTGCCGATGCCCAAGCTGTACATGATTCCGCAGGCGGCGCCGAACGCGTTTGCCACGGGACGCAATCCCAGCCACGCGTCGGTGGCGGTGACGCAGGGGCTGATGGAAATCATGAATGACGACGAGCTCGAGGGCGTGATTGCGCATGAGCTTTCGCACGTGCGCAATTACGACATTCTGACGTCGTCGATTGCCGCAACTTTGGCGGGCGCGATTACCTGGGTCGGACACATGGGGCGCTGGGGAATCATGCTGGGCGGAATTGGCGGAGGCGGCGGGCGCAACCGTGGCGGCGGGCTTGGGGCGCTGTTGATGGTGATACTGGCGCCGATCGCCGCACTTCTTTTGCAACTGGGGATTTCGCGGCAGCGGGAATATCAGGCGGACGCTTCCGGCGTGCAGATGATTGGACATGCGAATGGATTGATCAGCGCGCTGGAAAAATTGGGCGCTTACAACAAGAAGATTCCGATGAATGTGCCGCCTTCTACTTCGGCTTTGATGATTGTGCAGCCGCTCTCGGCCGGGCAATTGTTTTCGGGATTGTTTAGCACGCACCCGCCGCTCTCGGATCGGATTGCGGAATTGCGGAATATGACGATTACGCGGTAACGGCGAATCGAAAAGCAACGTCACCGCGGAGGCGCAGAGGACGCAGAGAGAATCTGAGGCAAAGGCTGCCCGGTTCGATGTAGCCGAACCGTCCGTTACAAGTTCAACGGCAATGCCAACGGCGCCCATTCCGCATGGACCGGATGGGCGCTACAAATTCAACGTCAAGACCTGATCCGCAATGCTAGCCCTGGTACTTCGGCGGGGCTAAGCGGTCCTGTAGTGTCCTGTTTCTTCCACCACGCAGAAATGTTACTGGCACGTAAAATTTGCAGGGGCGAAAGCCTGCGAAGCGTGGCCTGCCTGGTCTCAGGATTAACATAACACCCTTATTGTCATATGCTTACGGACTGGCGGCGCGCTGTCCCACTTTGGTTCTTGGCTTGCACTTCCCTAGCCCGCAAGGGATTTTCGGAGGAGCGAAAAACATGAGTGACGAACGACAGGACGTAGTGATCGCAGACGAAGCCACCGCGCCGCGCTGGGTGGGGATCGTTGTGGTTGCTCTCGCGGTAGTCTCACTGGTAGCACTGGGTGCAGGCTGGACCGCGTCCACGCGCTCGAAGCAGCTCGAGCAATCTTTGGCCACACAAGCGCAACAGTTCAAGCAGAACGATGACGTGATCAGCCAGCGACTGGCGAAAGCGGAAGACACCAACGCGCAGCTCGAAGGCGAGTTGAGCGTGGTGACCGACAAAATGAAATTGACCGAAGGCGAGCTGTCGAAGGCGCGCTCGCAGGCCAAGAAGATCAAGGAAGACGACGCCAAGGAATTGGCGGAGATGCAGAACCAGACGAATGCGCAGCTCGCGACGAAGGCAAGCGTTGACGACGTGAACAAAATCGGCACCGACGTCAACGGCGTGAAGACCGACCTGGACACCACCAAGAATAACTTGCAGATGGCCCGGGGCGAATTCGGCACGCTGATCGCACGCAACCACGACGAAGTGGAAGAACTTCGCCGCCTGGGCGAGCGCGATTACTACGAGTTCACGATTGACAAGAAGAACTCGCGCGAGAAAGTAGGCAACCTGATGGTGGAACTGCACACTACGAACCTGAAGAAGAGCCAATACGGCGTCACGATTTTTGTTGACGACCAGCGCCACGACAAGAAGAACCTGACGGCCAACGAGCCGCTGTACTTCTTCGAAAGCGGCGCGCGGGCTCCGCTGGAGTTCGTGGTGAACCAGGTGGGCAAGGACAAGATCACCGGATACTTGAGCGTGCCGAAGGCCAATGCGACGCACGCGCAGGCTGCTACCTCCGGCGGCAACTAGCGCATTACGATGGAACGAGCTGCACCTTGGCGGGGCAGACTCGATTCACCGCAGCAAAAGAGGGGCGCTCCCACGGGCGCCCTCTTTTTTTGTTTATTCGGCTTTTTTCAGCGCGCGGTTCTTGCGGCTAAGGAATTTCTTGGCAAGTGCGGGGAGCTTGTCGTGCGGCAGTTTTCCTTGCTCGTACAGCTTCACTTTGGCCTTCGCGGTCTTGCGGCGGCGGCGCTGACGTTTCTGAGCTACGTATCTTTTGTCGTAAGACATCCAATTCCTCCCAGTAAGTTGCGCCCCATGATTGTAGCGGACTAGGAAAAGGATGCAAGGCTGGGCGCTGATTTTCGGGCTGAGTTCAAGTAGCATGGACGGGCTATGACGGCTACCGCAATCTATGCAGGACGCATCCTGACACCGCAGGAAGAGCTGCTGAATAACGTCATCGTGGTCGAAAACGGGCGCATTACGGGCATCGGCCACCGCGACGAAGTGCATATTCCGCCGGGCGCAAAGGATTATGTGGCGGCCGAGATGACTGTCGTGCCCGGATTTGTGGACGTGCACATCCACGGCGCGGGCGGGCACGATGTGATGGAAGCGACTCCCGAGGCTCTGGACGCGATCACTGCTACCGTGGCGCGATTTGGGACCACGTCCATCGTCGCGACGACGGTTACGGCGCCGGTGGATGAGACTTGCCGCAGTTTGGAAGGCATCGCATCGTACGTGCGCAGCCATGAGAAGACGGAAGACAACACGCGCGCTGCAGCGGAGATTGTGGGTGTGCATCTCGAAGGGCCGTTCATCAACAAGGCGCGGCGCGGGGTGCATCCACCGGAATCGATTGCGCTGCCTTCGATTGAAGTGCTGGAAAAATTTCGAGCGGCGGCTGGCGGGTTGGTGAAGATCGTCACGGTGGCGCCGGAAATTCCGGGCGCTCTGCAATTGATTGCTCGGGCGGTGGCAGACGGGCTGGTCGTGGCGGTCGGGCACACGGATGCGGACTATGACCAGGCGCGCGCGGCGATTAAGGCTGGGGCGCGGCATGCAGTGCACGTGTACAACGCGATGCGGCCGTTTACCCACCGCGATCCGGGAGTGATCAGCGCGATTATGACCGACACGGACGTCACCGCTGAAATCATCGCCGATGGCGTTCACGTAGCGGCGCCGGCTATCCAGGTGCTGCTGGGAACCAAGGGATTCGATACGGTGCTGCTAGTGAGCGACGGCACCGCTGCGACGGGCATGCGCGACGGGAATTATCGCCTGGGGAATTTTGAAGTCACCGTGAAGGGCGGCGTCGTGCGGAACTCCGAAGGCAAGCTCGCGGGTAGCACGTTGACGCTGGATCGCGCGCTGCGGTACATGGTGGAAGTGGGCGTGCCTTTTGTGGATGCTTTGCGCATGGCAACGATTTTGCCGGCGCGGCGGTTGGGCTTGGCGGGGAAAAAAGGAATTTTGGCGATTGGCGGCGATTCCGATTTGGTGATTTTGACGCCGGATTTGCATGTGGCAGGAGTGATGACGCGCGGCGTGGGATTGATGTGATGTAGCGCCACCGCTGCAGCGGGCGCGTCTGAGATGCGCCCCTACAAACGCAACTCCCGGCTGGCGACACGAAACGCACGCGACGCGAATACGACGCGGGGCGTGCTTACTTGTTCAGTGGGATCTTCAGTTCTTCGGCGAATTTGTAGGGATCGAAGGGGCTCAGGGAGAAGTAGCGGCCTTCGATGCCGATCATAGGGACTTTGCGCTTACCGTCGTTGATTTGCAGCACAATGGCTTCGGCGGCGGAGTCATCGTCGATGTTGACTTCGCGATAAGGAATGCCGCGCTCACGCAAAAAACTTTTGGCCCGGCGGCAATCGCAGCACCAGGAAGTTGAATACACAGTAATGTCTGACATACGCCCCTTCTACTCTTGCTTTTCTACTACATTTGTACCATAGCTATCAGATGCACCCGCCGAGCCTGCGGATGCCGCGATATCCAAAAGTAAACAAGGCACATAGCGGTTAGGCGGCAGGGTGCTGTGCCGTGCGAGTCGCGGCACTGGCGCCTGCCCCGCCGGAACCTGAACTCGCTTTGGTGGCGGCTTGCAGGCGAGCGGTGGCGCGTTCGATCGCGGCGTTCGCGCGATCCCAATCGGCTGCGGTGGAATCGGCCTTCGGCGTGTCGGACTTGGCGCGCTCCAGAGCGGCGGTGGCGCGTGCGACGTCAATTTCCTCGGCGCGCTCCGAAATTTCCGCTAGGACGATCACGCGATCCGGCAGCACTTCGGCGAAACCGTACATCACTGTGAGGTAACGCGTTTCGCCGCCTTTGTGATACGTGAGAATGCCAACGCCCAGCTCGGTGATCAGCGGCGCATGGCCTGGGAGAATGCCCAGGTAGCCGTCTTTCCCGGGCATTTCCAGCGAGTCAACGTCTTCGCTGAGAATGTGGCGCTCGGGCGTCACCACTTGCAGCTCGATTTTTTCTGGTAGCGTGGCCATCTATATCGATTCGCTTTGTGTGCCGGCGCGAATTACGCGGCTGCGCCTGCCGCCATCTTTTCCGCTTTCTCGCGTACTTCTTCGATGGTGCCCACCATGTAGAAAGCTTGCTCGGGCAAATCGTCGTGCTTGCCTTCCACGATTTCCTTGAAGCCGCGCACGGTGTCTTCGATTTTCACGTATTTCCCAGCCAGGCCAGTGAATTGCTCGGCGACGAACATCGGCTGCGAGAGGAATTTTTCGATTTTGCGGGCGCGGGTGACGGTTTGCTTGTCATCGTCAGAAAGCTCTTCGATTCCGAGGATGGCGATGATGTCCTGCAATTCCTTGTAACGCTGCAGGACGGCCTTCACCGAGCGGGCGACGTTGTAATGCTCCTGGCCGACGATGCGCGGATCCAAGATGCGCGAAAAGCTGGCCAGCGGATCTACCGCGGGATAAATTCCGCGCTCGACGATCTGGCGGCTTAGGTTGGTAGTGGCGTCCAGGTGCGCGAAAGTCGCGGCTGGCGCTGGATCGGTGTAATCGTCCGCGGGAACGTAAATGGCTTGCACGGAAGTGATCGAGCCATTTTTAGTGGATGTGATGCGCTCCTGCAGTTCGCCGATTTCGGTGTTGAGGTTCGGCTGGTAGCCGACGGCGGAGGGCATGCGTCCTAGCAGCGCGGAAACTTCCGAGCCGGCTTGCACGAAGCGGAAAATATTATCAATGAAGAGAAGGACGTCGAGTTTTTCCTCGTCGCGGAAATATTCGGCGACGGTGAGGCCGGTCAGTCCGACGCGGAGGCGGGCACCGGGCGGTTCGGTCATTTGTCCGTAGATCAAGGCGCAGCGCGATTTTTCGGAATTGCCCGGGACGATTACGCCGGACTCCTGCATTTCGAGCCAGAGGTCGTTGCCTTCACGGGTGCGTTCGCCTACGCCCGAGAAAACGGAGACGCCGCCGTGCTTCATGGCGACGTTGTGAATCAGTTCTTGAATCAGCACGGTCTTGCCTACACCCGCGCCGCCGAACAGGCCGATCTTTCCGCCTTTCAGGTACGGCTCGGTGAGGTCCACGACTTTGATGCCGGTCTCGAACATTTCGAGAGTGGTGGACTGGTCTTCGAGCAGCGGGGCCGGGCGGTGAATCGGGTAGCGTTTTTCGTATTTCACGGGGCCGAGATTATCCACCGGCTCGCCGAGGACGTTGAGCACGCGGCCGAGCACGCCGCGACCAACTGGCACGGAGATGGGCTCGCCGAGGTCGAGCGCTTTCATGCCGCGCACGAGACCTTCGGTAGGTTTCATCGCGACGCAGCGCACGCGGCCTTCGCCGAGGTGTTGCGCAACTTCGGCGACGATGTCGAGCGGCTCGGGATTGTTGAACCCTTCGCTGGTGATGCGGATAGCGTTGTGAATGAAGGGAAGGTGTCCCTCTTCAAACTGGACATCGACGACAGGCCCGATCACTTCGACGATGTGGCCGATCTTGTGTTCTGTTGTAGCCATTCAAAGCTCCTCGAGAAAGGTGACTCGTGACTTGTGGTTCGTGAAACGCGCAGCGCCGCCGATCACGATGTCGCTGACGCCGCTCCGCTTACGATTTCAATCAGTTCCTTGGTGATCGCTGCCTGGCGGATGTTGTTCATTCGCAGAGTTAGCTTCTCGATCAGCTCGGAGGCGTTGCGCGTTGCTGAATCCATGGCGGTCATGCGCGCGGCGTGTTCGGCCGCGGCGGATTCGAGCAGGATGCGGAAAATTTCGCCTTCGAGGTAGCGCGGCACCAGGCCGTTGAAAATCTCTTCCACCGGCTGCTCGTAGATGTAATCCACCAGGCGGCCTTGGCCGTCTGGAGCAGGTTCGGTGGGCATCGAGCCGCCGGGGCCGCCGTGATGGGCCGCGAGTTCTTCGCCATCTGCGGATTTCTTCACTACTTCCGGATCAACGGGCAGAAGTTTTTCCGCGCGCAGGTTCTGCACCATTACGTTCTTGAACTCGTTGTAGATCGCGTACACGGCATCTACTTCGCCGCTGGTGTAGAGCTCGGCGACGCGCGCGGCGATTTCCTTGGCTTTCGAGAATTCCACTTTCGCCGAGACATCCAGATACTCCGCGACGAATAAATAGCCGCGCTTGCGCAGCGTATCGCGGCCTTTCTTACCCACGACGATCAGCTCGAGCTTCTGGGCGCGATGTTCGCGGATGAAATCCATGGCGTGGCGCAACACGTTGGAATTAAATGCCCCGCAAAGGCTGCGATCGCCCGTGAGCACCATCACCAGAATTTTTTCCTCGGGGCGGCGCTGCAATAGAGGATGCGCGGGAGATTCCATACGCGCCGCCGCAGAGCGCAGCACGCGAATAATTTCTTTGGCGTAGGGACGCGCGGCAAAGACGCCTTCCTGCGCGCGTCGCAATTTAGCCGCGGCGACGAATTTCATGGCGCGGGTGATCTGCTGTGTGCTCTTTACTGAGCGAATGCGCCGCCGATAATCGAGAAGTGTGGGCATCGAGTGGGGCTAGCTCGCCTGGGCCGCAGCCGCCGGAGGGGTCTTGATGGTGGTCTTGAAGCGCTCTTTGAATGCGTCCAGTGCTTTTTTCGCTTCGGCGCGGTTGGTGTCGTCGAACGCTTTCTTTTCGCGCAGAGATTTCAGCAGGCCGCTGTAATTTGTTTCGATGAAGGGATACAGCTCGGTTTCGAAACGGCGACATTCATTAACCGGGAGATCGTCAAGATATTTGTTGGAAGCGGCGTAAATAATCAGGACCTGATTTTCTACGGAGAGCGGTTGGTACTGATCCTGTTTCAGAATCTCCATTAAACGCTGGCCGCGCGCGAGTTGCGCCTGGGTGGCCTTATCGAGTTGCTCGGTGCCGAACTGCGCGAACGCCGCGAGGTCGCGATATTGCGCGAGATCGAGGCGCAGAGTGCCGGCAACTTGGCGCATAGCTTTGATTTGCGCGTTACCGCCAACGCGGCTGACGGAAATGCCGGCGTTCACGGCAGGGCGGATGCCGCTATTGAACAGGTCGGCCTCGAGGAAAATCTGCCCGTCGGTAATGGAGATAACGTTCGTCGGAATGTACGCGGAAATATCGCCTGCCTGCGTTTCGATCACGGGCAAAGCAGTCAGGGAGCCCGCGCCGAGTTCGTCGTTCAGCTTCGCGGCGCGTTCCAGCAAGCGCGAGTGCAGGAAGAAAACGTCCCCGGGAAATGCTTCGCGGCCGGGCGGGCGGCGGAGCAAGAGCGAAATTTCACGGTAAGACTGCGCGTGTTTCGAAAGATCGTCGTAAAAGCAGATGGCGTGGCGCTTGGTGTCGCGGAAATATTCGCCGATGGCGCAGGCGGCAAATGGCGCGATGTATTGCATGGACGCAGATTCCGAAGCTGTAGCGGCGACGACGATGCTGTGCTCCATCGCGCCGTAATCGGTGAGCGTCTTGATGACTTGCGCGACCGTGGAGCGTTTTTGTCCGATGGCGCAGTAGATGCAGATCATGTCGCCGCCGCGTTGATTCAGGATGGTGTCAATAATGATCGCGGTTTTTCCGATTTGGCGGTCGCCGATGATCAGCTCACGCTGTCCGCGGCCGATGGGAATCATGGCGTCAATGGATTTGATGCCAGTCTGAATGGGTTCGCGCACAGGCTGGCGCGCGACGACTCCGGGAGCGAGGCGTTCGAGCGGATTGCGCTGCGACGATTGAATGGGACCTTTGTCGTCAATGGGATTGCCGAGCGCGTCCACAACGCGGCCGATCATGCCATCGCCTACCGGCACGGACATGATCTTGCCGGTGCGCTTGACGGTGTCGCCTTCCTTGATTTCGGTGTAATCGCCGAGAAGCACGGCGCCGACCTGATCTTCTTCGAGGTTCAGCGCGATGCCGAAGACGTCGTGCGGAAACTCGATCATTTCTCCGGCCATGCACTTATCGAGGCCGTGAATGCGCGCGATGCCGTCGCCGACGGAGATGACGCTGCCGACTTCCTCGACGGCGAGGGTCTGCTGATAATTTTCGATCTGCTCGCGCAGGATCTTGGTTATTTCGTCCGCTTTGATGTTGGCCATCCTGACTCCTGTTTTCTAGTGACCGTATGACGCCGGCGCTGTAACGCGCGACGCGGCGTCCTAATTCGTTTGCTATTCCGTTTCCAGCTGTTCGCGCAAGCGATTCAATTGTTCGCGCACCGAGCCATCGTAAACCGTGGACCCTACGCGCACGACGGCGCCACCGAGCAGGTCTTTATCTTCGGCGAAGCGCGCTTCGATCCTTTTCCCGGTCCGGCGCTGCAGCACTGCGAGCAATTCTTTTTTCTCCGCATCACTGAGAGCGCGCGCGGTGGTGACTTCGGCTTCGGCAATTCCCAAGCGCTTATTCAGCTCCGTGCCGAAGACCGGCAAGATTTCGTGAAACAAGTGCGTGCGGCGGTGATCCACGATCAGGCAGATGAAATTGCGCACGGCATCGTTCATGCCCATCTTGGCGGCGACGGCGGTGATAATTTTGTTTTTCACCGTGCCGTCCACGGCGGGACTTTCGAGAGCATTGCGCAGATCGGCCGAAGCCAGAAATGTTTCGACGAATGCGGCGAGGTCCTTGCGGATTGCTTCGCCGGACTTGCGTTCGAGCGCCACGTCGGCCAGCGCGGCGGCGTAACGTTCGGCTACGGCGCTCAATTGACGCTCCCTTCCAGCTCGGCGATGAAAGTGCGGATCAGTGCGGCTTCCGATTTGGGCGCCAGTTCCTGCTTTAGCAATACTTCGGCGCGTTCGACCGCGAGGCGCGCGCCCAGCACTTTCAATTCAATGCGAGCCGCGCGGCCCACCGCTTCGATTTCGGCGCGTGCTGCCAGTTCGATTTTTTCGGCTTCGGCGCGGCCCAAGTCGCGCAGGCGCTGCGCTTCGGCTTCGGCGTCGCGCTTGGCGTCCACGCGCAATTGTTCAATTTCGCGCTCCAGGCCTTCGAGCTTGGTTTTGATTTCGCGGCGCTGGCGCTCGGCAGCTTCGCGGGCGCGCGCGCCCTCGGCAATTTTCCTGGAAATTTCGTCGGCCTGCGCGCGAAAAGCGGGCGCGGCATGTTTCACCAGGGCGTAGGCGATGGCGCCGAAGACCAGCGCGAAGTTGATCCAGCGAAAAACCCAGCCGGTGGTGGAATCCGCTGGTGAAGCTTCGCCCTCTTGCGCGAATGCCGGCGCGGCAGCGAGCGTGAGAAAAATGGCCAGGAAGAAGAGCGCGCGGCCTGCAGACTTCATGTGGTGAGTGAGCCGGAAAATCATCGGCGCGCACCGCCGGGCGAGGGACTCGCACCTTCCAGAATGCTGCGGGCGATGGCGCCGGCCAGTTCCGGAGTCTGGCGCTCGACTTCCTTGCGGGCTTCGATCAGCTCGGCTTCGATTCTCTTCTTGGCCTCATCAACTTCCTTGCGCGCAAGGGAGCGTTGCGCTTTCAAATTCTTGGCGCGCTCGTCGAGGACGGCCTGACGGGCTGCCTCCTGCTCGAGGTAAATTTCTCCCTGCGCTTTACGCAGAGCTGCATTGTAATTCTCCAGGTCCTGCCGCGCCGCGGCTTCCACCGCCGCCGCTTCGGCGCGCGCGCCTTCGATTTTCGCGCTGCGCTCCGCCATGGCTTTCTGGATCGGCGTGAAAAACGCCCAGCGCATGAAAAGATAAAAAAGGAAAACGATGATGACCGTGGGCACAGCTTGAAGAAACAGGTCACCGAGCTGGCGAAGGATTTCCATCGTTAGGAAAGCGAACGAATACTTTTGCCCCGTT
>Ga0070761_10002308_pt1 | contig 11708 bp, 11 predicted proteins | sample HubBroMetageREF1_FD_66724 | JGI IMG/M metagenome (GOLD analysis project Ga0070761, IMG submission 66724) | Reference soil microbial communities from the Hubbard Brook experimental Forest, New Hampshire, USA - Hubbard Brook CCASE Soil... | ecosystem: Environmental > Terrestrial > Soil >...
AAAACCACTTTCAGCCCCGGCGTTCTCACCGCGTGTTGCATGAACTCGTGCTCCATCGGCAGGATCTTCTCCATCGCCGCAAAACCTTCGGCGGTGTAGCCGGGCGTGCCGATGTACTGATCCCTGTGCAGCAGATAGTTCTCGATCACAAGCCCCGCCTGCGGATCAAGATACGTCCCCTTCGCGGCCATCAGTTTCAGGTCGTCGTCCGTTGCCAGAACCCCATGCTCGACTTCCGTGCATCCGGCAAGAGTCGCGGCGTGGACGGCATCTTTGTAAGCGTGCACAAGCGTGCGCAGGCCCTGCTTCTTTGCCTCGTCGCAGGCGGCGTTCAATTGCTCCTGGGAAAGCGTCATCCCTCCGCCGAGGCGAATGGACTGCGACGCGAAAATCTTGATCAGGTCCGCGCCTGCTTCCTTTTGTTTCCGCACGAACGCGCGGATTTCGTCCGGAGTGCCGCTCTTGTCGCCCTGGCCGACGAGCGGATGGATGGCCGTCAGGATGCGCGGGCCGGGGATCAGGCCCTTCGCGATGGCGTCGCGCAACGGGACATCATTTGGTGCGCCGACGCTTTGTATCGTGGTGAAGCCCGCCATCAGCGTCAGCCACGCGTTCGACGCCGCTTGATACGCATCTTCTTGCGTCGTCCCTTCGGTGCCCGCGTTCTTTCCGTCTTTGCCGAAAATCCAGGTGATGTGGTCGTGCGCGTCAATCCATCCGGGCAATACCGTCAGGCCGCGGATGTCGTAGTCCACGGGCGTGGCCTTGGAATCAATTGCGACGATCTTCGACCCTTCCACCACGATGCGCGTGTCGTGCAGCACGCCGCCCTTGCCGTCGAGCACAGTGCTCGCCGCAATCACGATGCGTTTGCCCGGCGCGGCCACTTGCGAAGAAGTCTGCGAAGAAGTTGGTTGCGCTATCGCGCAGACGCCAAGGGTGCTGAGGACACTCACAAGGATTCTTGCAAATCGCATGGGCACTTTCTCCGTTGGATGAAGTTCAACTGCGAAACACTATCACAGAGGACACGGAGAAAGGCTGGAGAACACGGAGAAAAACCAGCCGCTGCAACCGAAACTCTCCGTGTCCTCATGGTTTTCTCTTGTGCACTCTGTGTTTAAGGATTTGTTCTCACGGCGTTTGCGACGCTGTACGTCACAACCGATAGGGTTCCACTTCGACGTAGCCGCGATCGGTGGCCGAGATCAGTTCGGCACGCGGGCCGTCCCACAGGATCAGGACGCGGCCAGCGAGATTCTCGTCGGTGATGAGGTCGACCGCCGCTTGCGCCAGCTCGTCGAGCTCAATGAGCTTCGACGGAATCTTCTGCTTCCTGCGCTCTTCGGGCGTGATCGCTTCCCAGTAAGCCTTCACTTCGGGGACGGCGACCCAGTGCGGCACGAGGCAATTTACGCGGATGTTCTCGGTATCGCGCAATGCAGAGAGGGTGGTAGTCATTCGCAGGACGCCGATTTTGGCCACGTCGTACGGCGTCATGTTGGAATGGCCCGCGCCGTGAGTGAGCGCAGACGTGGAGCCGACATTGAGGATCGCTCCGCCATGGCGTTTCCGCATCGCAGGCAGGGCGTACTGCAAGCCATAGATCGGGCCAAGCAGATCGATATGGATTGTGGAGAGCCAGTCTTCAGGCGGCGCACCTGGCCGATAGGGGCCGGAAGCGTTGTTGATCAGGATGTCGAGACCGCCGAAGGTCTTCTCGGCAAATGCGACAAGGGCTTGCACTTCATCTGCGCGCGAAACGTCGCAGCGGCAGAACGCGGCTTTGCCTCCCGCTTGAGTGATCATGCCAACAGTTTGCCGGCCGCCGGCTTCGTTGATGTCGGACACGACGACTTGGCAGCCTTCGGCGGCGAGCCGCTCCGCTTCAGCACGGCCCGAGCCTTCGCCGCCCGAGCCGGTGACGATCGCGACTTTGCCGGGCAATTCCATCGCGGCAGAGGATACCATCAGCGGTGCCTATTGGATGAGAAGCAGTTTCGAGCGCGGGGCAGCGTAGATGCTAGGGAAGCAGGAGGTCGTTCTTATCGGTGGAGAGCCCCAATTGGGCCTCGCGGTTCGTCGTGGCTGACCCTATTTATGCGCTGCGGCAAGCCAGTCTTGGAGGGCGGCTACGGTGCGAAACGTCTTGGAATTGATCTTCCACGGCATCGTCGCCCAGAAGACCGTGGCATTGTTTGCCGCTCGATCGATACAAATGCGGTCTTCCGCGTCTGCCGTCTGCTTTTTCAACCACAAAACGGTTCCATCTTCTGTCGGCTCAACGTCAATGAAGCCGCTCTTGCGGGCGGCGTCTTGAAATGCCTGGAGATTTTCCATGGTGGTTTGAGTCTACGCTCATGCAATGGGCGCCGCTGGTTATGTTTTGAGGGGTTTCACGCAGGCCACTCCCTGAGGCTTGGCGGGGCTTGCGGCCCGGTGGAGAGAGTAGGAACCGGCCTGAGACGCACGGCACTTCTCCTGCGACCGGCGGGGCTTGCGTGAATCTGATATAATGTCTAGGAGATGAAGAGACGCGCGGCGCTGGCTGCCTGGATTCAGCGCGCCGACTTCTGATACTAAGTGGAGGATCGAGAATGGTTCAACTTAGCCCGGTTGCGGTAACGAAAGTGAAAGAGATTCTTTCGCAGCAGACTCCTGTGCCAGCGGGGCTGCGCGTCGCCGTCGTGGGCGGCGGCTGCTCGGGGTTCAGCTATCACATGGCGTTCGAGAATGCGGTGAATGAGACGAGCGACAATGTGTACGAATTTGACGGGCTGAAAGTGCTGATCGACCAGATGAGCGAGATGTACCTTGACGGCGTGTCGATCGACTACATCGAGTCGATCGAGGGTTCGGGCTTCAAGTTCAACAATCCCAACGTCAAGAGCACTTGCGGCTGCGGCAGCTCGTTCAGCGTGTAAGGCAACGCAGGCCAGCGTCCCGCTGGCTCCTTGCAGACTCCGTTTCCAGGCCTCCGGGAGTATCCCGGAGGCCTTTTTTTTGCGCCGGAGAGCACTAAGCCAGTTTTCAATAGGGCGGCCCATTCCCGGGACGACATCCCTGGCCCAAAGGTCAGGCGGCCTTTGGTTTCGTCCAGTTAATTGATACACGTCGGCGGAGGCGCGGTCGGTTCGAATTAACCGTGTAAGTCGTTATGATTCTGTAGAGGATTGAATTCTTGGGACCAGCCAAGCGATGAACAAGACAGGTAGGGATTTCGCCACGGCTGCAATCTTGGCCGTGGTCTATTTCGGCACAGCCAAGCTGTGCCTGAGGCTAGCCTTGGTCAATCCCAGCGCAACAGCGGTGTGGGCGCCAACGGGAATCGCCCTTGCAGCTTTCCTGATTTTCGGTTTTGGTGTATGGCCGGGAATCCTCATGGGGGCCTTTCTTGCGAATATAACCACATCGGGCACGATTCTGACGTCAATCGGCGTGGCAACGGGGAACACGCTAGAAGGCGTTGTCGGGTGTTACCTCGTAAGGCGATTCGCACGCGGCCAGCACGTCTTTAAGAGAGCTCAGGATATCTTCAAGTTTGTTTTCTTTGCCGGAATGGTCAGCACCATGATAAGCGCCACTATTGGCGTGACGACCCTGTCCTTGGGCGGGTTTGCCAGTTGGGCGATGTACGGACCCATCTGGCGCACATGGTGGCTCGGCGACGGAGTAGGCGCGGTGGCTGTGACGCCTCTTGTGCTCCTTTGGAGAGAAAATCCCCACCTGAATTGGACTCGTGAAAAGATCGTCGAGCTTGCTCTCCTGTTTCTGGGGCTGTCCTTCACGGCCTGGATTGTATTTGGATGGCGTTTTCACTCTGAGGTCAAGAACTACCCGCTGGAGTACCTGTGCGTTCCATTCCTAATCTGGGCTGCGTTCCGCTTCGGCCGCCGCAAAGCGGCGACGGCGACTTGCGTGCTGGCAGGAATTGCCATCAGGGGCACGGCGCATGGGTTTGGCCCATTTTCAGTGGGAGATCCAAACACTTCTCTACTGCTGGTGCAGGTATTCACCGGTATAGTGGCCATAACAAGCCTGATACTGGCTGCCGAAGTTTCCGAACGCGAACGCGCGGAAGAACGCGTGCGACAGTTGGCTGTAACCGACCCGCTCACCGGGCTTTCCAACTATCGGCGCCTCGTCGATGCGCTCGATCTGGAAATCAAGAGGTATGGTCGCTCCGGACGAACGTTTGCAGTTTTGCTCCTCGATTTGGACGGATTGAAAAAGATCAACGACGCGCACGGTCACTTGGTGGGCAGCCGAGCCTTATGCAGGCTGGCGGAGGTTCTACGAGCGCATTGCCGTGAGGTCGACACGCCGGCGCGGTACGGTGGCGATGAGTTTGCCGTGGTACTCCCTGAGACAAGTTCGACGCAGGCCCAGCGGATTGCGACAAGAATTCGCGATCAGTTTGCTTGTGATGGAGAGAGTCCGCTTGTTTCTGTGAGCGTCGGGAGCGCCGTATTCCCCGATGACGGCGAGACCGTTGAAAAGCTGATGTTCGCAGCAGATCGTGCCCTCTACGGTACAAAGCGGTCCGCAGCCGGTATGACCGCGCCACAAGAAGAAGAGCCAGAGCGGCGCGCTCCCAAGTAATCTCCCACCGCTTCGACGAGCATTCGGGTCGCGAGATTTCCTTGACCTTCGCCTTTTCTTCGCCTATAGTTCTGCCCTCGGTTTTGCGCCAAAATCTCTTTCGGAGGAAATCCAATGTCCTTTAGCGAAGCACTTTTGCCGGAATACGATCAGGAAATGGCGGGCGCGCGGAAAACGCTCGAACGCGTGCCCGACGACAAGCTCGGCTGGAAGCCGCATCCGAAGTCCGGGACGATGGGCTGGCTGGCAGCGCATGTCGCCAACATCCCCGGCTGGACGGTGATCACGATCAACCAGGACGCGCTGGACATGGCGCCGAATGGTGTGCAGATGCAGCAGCCGCCTGAGCCCAAGTCGCGCAAGGAGTTGCTCGAAGTCTTCGACAAGAACGTGGCTGAGGGTCGCAAAGCGATTGCAGGCGCCTCGGACGCGCACCTTCTGAAGATGTGGTCGCTCTTGAACAATGGGGCGACGGTCGTTGCCATGCCGCGCATCGCGTGCCTGCGGACCTGGGTGATGAATCACTTGATTCATCATCGCGCGCAGCTTGGCGTGTATCTGCGGCTAAACGGCCTTCCGGTGCCGTCGATTTAACGGGCCGTCTGCGGACGAAGGCAGCATGTAGGCCAAGGGCTGGATTGGGATCAAAACCTAAACATGACACAGAGAACACAGAGAAAAACCTGAGGTCACAGAGAAGAGTACTACGTAAGGGATTCTTAGGAGGCGGAGACAGATTTGCGGCGACAGTCGGCGCAGATCCCGCCCACTTCCGTGCGGCTGACGGTGATTTCGATGCCAGTGTCGCGCGAGATCTGTTTCTTCAGCTCCTCGTACAGCTCGCTTTCCACCTCGCGGACTTTGCCACAGCGCATGCAGGCGACGTGGATATGGTCGCGCGGGCCGTGGCTTTCGTAGAAGTGGCGGTCGCCGCGCAGGTGGAGCAGATCGAGCTCGTCGATCAGGCCGTGGCGCTTCAGCAGGTCAATCGTGCGATAGACCGTTACACGCGTGATGTCCGGATCGATTTTCTGCGCGCGGTCGAGGATTTCACCGGCGTCAAGATGTCGGCGGGCGGTTTCCATAACTTGAAGCAGAACGCGCCGCTGGCGCGTGAGACGAATCCCGCGAGCGCCGAGCTCATGCTGCAGGCGGCCCGGGGGTTCGTGAACGTTGATGCGTTCGCCGGAAGAAACGCGATGGACGGGCGTGGCGGTCATGGGTTCCAAAACGGGATTATAGCAGAAGGAGCGAACTCGAGTGGCGGCGAAGAAGTTGCCACCCGCAAGCTAGAATTTCAGATAAAGGCAAAATCCAGAGCGAAACACAGAGGACACAGAGAGAACCGGAGAGCACGGAGAAGGAAAGCACGGACGCCCCCGGGACGACATCAGGGGGACGATACATCGCGTAGGCGCACTAGTGGCTTTGGAAAAGACGCAGGATGTCGCTGTACATTACGAACGCGAATACGCACAGGAGGAAAACCAAGCCCACCTGAACGAAGCGTTCCTTCGCGGCAACGCTCAGGTCGCGGCGCAGGATTCCCTCGATCGCCAGCATCAATACGTGGCCGCCATCGAGAATCGGGATTGGCAGCAAATTGAGAAGTCCCAAGTCGAGGCTGATGTAGGCCATCCACTGAAGAAGCGTCAGGGTCCCGCGCTTCGCGGCCTGTCCCGAAAGCTGGACGATGCCAACCGGGCCGGCCAAGTCGCGCACCGAAAGTCTGCCGCGGAACAGGCTTGCGACAATTTCCCCAATGGAGCGCGCGAAGAAAAGGGTCTGGGCACCCGCGTCTTTCACCGATGTGCTGAAGTCCTCGCGCTCAAACGTTGTTTCCGCTTTACCTCCCGCGCCGATCACCCAAGCCATCTCACCATCGGTGCTTACGGTGCGTTTCTGGGGAGTGATGTCGATGGAGACATCCTTGGAGTCGCGGCGGACTACGAAGTGGATCGTGTGGCCGTCCGAATTGTGAATCCCTTCAGGAAGCTGGGGCCACGTCACGATGGGCTTGCCATTCATGGAAACGATCAGATCTCCCGGCTTGAGCCCCGCTTTTTCGGCCGGGTAACCGGGCTCAACGTCGTCAGTAACCGGAGGCCACGCGGGATAACCAACCAAAGACTCGGTCGCGGCAGTCCCAGTGCCATTGGGAGCGGCCACGGTGAGCTGCACAGATTGGCCGTTGCGCAAAACGGTGAGGGACACGCCGCCAGGTCTTACCTTCTCGACCTGATCGTAAACCTTCTTCCAGTCGGGCGTCGCTACGCCATCCACTTCCACAATTTGGTCGCCGGGTTTCACACCGGAAGGATCGGCCGCCTGCGGGACCGCCGCAACGATAGCTGATTGACGAAAATAGGTTGGAGTTTGAGCCCCTTTGAATACGATGATGCCCCAGAAGATCGCGAACGTAAGAAGGATGTTCGCGGCGGGCCCAGCTACCGCAATGATAAAGCGCTGCCAGCGCGGCCGGGAGAGAAACTCGTACGGTGCGCCGGTGCGCTCTTCCGCGGGATTGTCGCCGGCCATGCGAACGTAGCCGCCGAGCGGCAGCGCGCTGATGCGATAGTCGGTGTCACCGCGTTTGACTCCCCAGATTCTCGGGCCAAAACCGATCGAGAAAACGTCCACGCGCACGCCGCAAACTTTAGCGGCGACAAAATGTCCCCACTCATGAAGCAAAACCATGACGCCAAGGACGAACGCCCCGGCAATCAGATCGAAGAAGAAACTCGACATTGGCCCTCTACGATTATTCTACCTTGAATTGTGCTCCGCCTCTAGCCGTCGCTGGGCGGGAAATTTATCGAAGTTTCCTGGCGTCCAAGCGGCGTCAGGAACGCCGGCTGAACCGCTGAGTCTCTTCACGGGCCAAGTCCCGGGCTTCGGCATCGGCCGTAAAGACGTCGTCTATCTTGTTCATCGGCGTACGCGGCATCCGTTCCAGTACCCGCTCGATCACGGCAGCAATGCCGGGAAACGGTAGCCGGCGCTCGAGGAACGCCGCGACGGCAATTTCATCCGCTGCGTTCAGGGCGCAGGGTAACGGGCCGCCTTCGCGCAACGCCGCCTTGGCCAGGCTGAGGCACGGAAACTTGCGCACGGGAACTTCCTCGAAATCAAGCTTGCGTAGCGTGGACCAATCCAGGGCGCACCCATTCGACGGAAGGCGCTCGGGATAGGTTAGCGCGTATTGGATCGGCATGCGCATGTCGGTGGGTCCCAATTGTGCCAGGATGGAACCGTCCACGAACTCGACCATAGAGTGGATGGTCGACTGAGGGTGAATCACCACTTCGATTCGGTCAAGGTCCATGCCGAACAGCCAGCGAGCTTCGATGACCTCGAAGCCCTTGTTCATCAGAGTGGCAGAATCGATTGTGATTCGCTGGCCCATCTTCCAATTTGGATGCGCCAGAGCCTGTTTTGGGGTCACTTTCGCGAGACGCGATACGGGAGTCTTGCGAAAGGGACCGCCGGAAGCAGTGAGCACGAGGCGCTTCACTTCGCGCTGCTGACCGGCGCGAAGGCACTGGTGGATGGCGTTGTGCTCGCTATCCACGGGCAGAAGCGCCACGTTGTGGCGCTTGACCGCGGCCATCACCACTTCACCTGCTGCGACAAGGACTTCCTTGTTGGCCAGAGCGATGTTCTTACCTTGCTCGATGGCTTTGTAGGTCGCGGGGAGGCCGACGACTCCGACTGCGGCTGAAAGGACGGTGTCCGCGTCCGGATGTGTGGCCACGAGCTCGATGCCTTCGGGACCAAAGACGATCTGCGGCTGAGCGCCCGTTTTCCGAGTTCCCGGTTGAAGTCTCAATGCGGCACGCAACTCGCGCGCTCCGTTTTCGGAGCTGACAGAAACGAGTCTCGGGCGATGGCGCGCCGCTTGTTCGGCTGCCAGGGCAATGTTCGAGCCAGCAGCGAGCGCGACCACCTCGAAGTAGCCTGGGAGAGAGTCAACTACGCTGAGACATTGGCGGCCGATGGAGCCTGTCGAGCCCAGGATGGCGATACGCTTCATGCAGTGTCGATTCTAACCACAGATCGAGGCTTTAACCACATGTCCCGAAGCTTCGGGACAGATAAACACAGATGGCGAAGGATTGGAGAAGCCAACGATCCGTTGCAACTTGCGTTTTGTTGCTGGGATGGCAACGCGGAAAACTTCCGCTCCGGCGCGGTGTTAAGTTTGTAGAGTGCCGCGCGGCGGGGGCGTCTGTACAGGCGCGTTGCTGAGCGGACCAGACCATACTCCCAAGGAGCATTCAGAGATGAAGCCAATGAGCAAGGTATTGGTGACTGCTTTCGCGGTATTGCTTGTTTTGGTGATCGGAGTCAGCGCCAAACCGGCACAAGTACGGCATCCGGCCTACTTGCACGCGCTTTCGGATTTGCGGTACGCGCGTGCGCACTTGGAACGCCCTGATGGCGGTGAACTCCGCGACCAGGAAAAGGACGCCATCAAGGAGATCGACAAGGCTATCGGCGAAATCAAGAAGGCCTCCATTGATGACGGCAAGGATCTGAACGACCATCCGATGGTTGACGCACATTTGCCCTGGAGCGGACGCCTGCACAAGGCGCTCGATCTTCTGGACAAGGCGCATCAGGACGTCTCGAAGGAAGAGGATGATCCGGCTGCTCAGGGATTGCAGCAGCGCGCGATGGAGCACATCGACAAGGCGCACCATCACGTGGAAGAAGCGATTCAAGTGGTGGAGATGCGGCAGTAAGATTGAACGGATAGTTGGTTCGAGGGCACCGCAGCAAGCAAGATGCGGTGCCCTTTTCATTTGTTCATTTGTAGCTGGCACAGCGATTGATCGCAAGACTCCGAGGCTCGTAGTACCATTGCCGCATGCGACGAGCCCACGTGATCGTTATCGCGTTCCTCTACCTTACAGTCTCAGCGTCCGCACAAAATCAAACGCCTGCTACCGCAACGGCTCCCGCTTTCACGCTGAAACCTGTCGGGCGGAACATTTGGGCGGCGATCGATCTCAACGGTCACGCCGGGTCAAACGCCAGCTTCGTGATTGGCGACGATGGCGTCGCGGTGATCGACACACTCGAGTATCCCGAGGCTGCCAGCGCCCTGCTGGCTGAGATCCGCAAGAAGACGAGCCTGCCGATCAAGTTCGTAATCAACACTCACTATCACATCGACCACGTCGGGGGAAACCGAGTCTTTGCCGAGGCGGGCGCCACCGTGATGGCGCAGCGGAACGTTCGCGCCTGGATTCACACGGAGAACCTGAAATTCTTTGGCGGCAAGGATGCAAAGCCAGAGCAGAAGGCGATGGTTGAGGGCCTTTACGCACCCGACGTGGTGTACGACTCCGGCGTCACTCTGTATCTCGGCTCGCAAGTGATCAACGTGAAGGCGTATCCCGGGCACACAGGCGGGGATTCGGTTGTGTCGGTTTCCGACGAGCAGGGCAACGACGTGGTTTTCTGCGGCGATCTCTTCTGGCGGCAATCGCTGCCCAATCTGATTGATGCGAATACCCGGCTGTGGATCGAGACGCTCGACTCGTTCATAAATCCTATGCCGCGGCAGGGCACCGTGTTCGTACCCGGGCACGGCGGTGTGGGCAACGCCGCTGACGTGGAAGCCTTCCGCGGCTATCTGAGCGATTTGCGCGCGATGGTAGCGGGCCCCTTGAAAGAAGGGAAGTCCGGCGACGAACTGGTGGCGGCGGTGATGCCGCAGCTAACCGAAAAATACGGTCAGTGGGGAATCTTCAAGCACTTCTCGAAGCGGAACATTCTGGATGTTGCCGCCGAGATTCGCGGCGATAAGGTGGTGCCGCAGGGCATAGCGACTCCGAACTAGAGCGCTGGGACGATCAGGATTTGCCGGCTTGAATTGCGTGGAAGTATTCGCGCGCGCGTTCGATGTCTTTGAGCACCTGTTCGCGAAGGGCTTGGGGACCCGAAAACTTTTTTTCATCGCGCAGCCGTGTAAGAAATCGCACTTCCACAGGTCCGCTGATGCGGCTCTCGTTGAAATCCAGAAGATGCGATTCGACGGTCGTTCGCGCGCCGTCGAAGGTCGGCCGAACTCCCACGTTGGTGGCCGCGCGATAGACTTTGCCGTCGAGCGCGACTTCGGCGGCATAGACGCCCATTTTCGGGAGCAGTTCCTGGTCGGAGGCCAGATTGAGCGTCGGCACAACGAGCTTCCGCCCCTGGCCCGTGCCCGGTCGAATCTGGCCCGCGAGCGCGTAAGGACGCCCGAGCAGCTTTCGCGCATCTTCCATTCGGCCATCGCGCACGGCTTCGCGAACTGCCGTGCTCGATACGGCGACGCCTTCCATCGTGACGGGCGGCACCACGTCGACTTCGAAGCCCCATCGATTGCCCAGTTCGCGCAACAGGTTCACATCCCCGGCCTGGCGGTGACCAAAGCGAAACGTCTCGCCGACCAGCACGGCTTTTGCTCGCATCGTTTCGACGAGGTAGCGTTGCACGAAATCTTCCGCCGTGACCTGCGCGAGTGCGCGATCGAAGTTCAGGACGAGTGCGGCGTCGATCTTCGCTGCCCCGAAAGCTGCGAGCCGTTGATCAAGAGTTGCCAGCAATGGCGGCGCTTGTTGGGGACGCAGCACCCTCGCAGGATGAGGAAAGAACGTGAGAACCGCGGACATCCAATTCGACTTTTCGGCTCGCTCGACCACGCGGCGCAGAATCTGCTGATGGCCGAGATGGACGCCGTCGAAATTACCAATCGTCATCGCGGTGGGCGGGCGCTGCTCGCCGAACCGTGCGAGCCATTCCTGAGGAGAATCCACTCGCGCGAGCGCCATCAGATTGCCACCTCGAGTTTTAGGCCATCGTAAGAAAGCCGCACGTGCGGGGGCAATTTGGCGTTCGTCTCCGCATGGCCAAGGTCGTGGCAGATGTGCGTGAACCAGGCATGCTTCGGTTTCAGCTCCTCCACGAGCGCGAGGGATTGCTCGACGTTTGAGTGCATCGGATGAGGTACGTAGCGCAGCGCGTCGAGAATAAAATGATCCAGCCCGCGCAGCAAATTCTTTGAGGATTCGGGCACGAGGCTGAAATCCGTCAGGTAGGCCACGTTGCCGAGGCGA
>Ga0070761_10002309_pt1 | contig 11706 bp, 13 predicted proteins | sample HubBroMetageREF1_FD_66724 | JGI IMG/M metagenome (GOLD analysis project Ga0070761, IMG submission 66724) | Reference soil microbial communities from the Hubbard Brook experimental Forest, New Hampshire, USA - Hubbard Brook CCASE Soil... | ecosystem: Environmental > Terrestrial > Soil >...
GCCGAGTCGGGGATGATGATGCCGCCACGAGTGGTGGAAGCTTCTTCCACGCGACGGACCAGAATGCGGTCATGGAGTGGTGAAAATTTCGCCATGTTTGTTACTCCTTTCAAGTAGTTGGAACGTTGAGGTGCTTCAGGCTATATGCGTAAACCTATGATTTGGTTGGGTTAGGCAGTGTTGTTAGCACTAATGCCTTACGAGTGCTAATTGTAGAAGCGATGGGATGCATTTGTCAAGGGGTGGGCGAGTCGCACGAGTCGGGCGTCGTCGGGCATCGCACGCTGAGGCATTTGCGGGTAGTGAGGCCCACGCTGCCGGCAGCATCGCATCCCGCCTTGCAAAGAACGTCAGGACGGGCAAACTTGTGTTTTTCGGGCTGCTATCAAAAGCCTAGGCGCCCGGCTGCGTTCATAATCATTCAGGATTATCATGTAGACCGCTCCGAGGGGCAGCGATCTGGCCATGAGAACCCTATTTGGATACTTCAATCAACATCAACTCTCCTTCGCGGTGGTTATCACCCTAGCCGCTGTCCTAGGTACGGTTGCAAAGAAGGCGATCGAGGCCCTTCTCGAATACTTTTCGGCCATTTTGATGCCGTCTCTTACGCTGGGGTCGGCGAGAGGAACGTCAAGGACCGAACGTCCGGCACCCGGCGGAGAACGATCTGAGAGAGGATCGAAAACCCGCGATAGTGCGCCCTCCTCTCACTCAATTGCGCGTTGGCACGTCGGGGTTCGATTGCGCGATGCCAAGGCCGCCAGAGCACAAGAAGAAAGCTCAGCGAAGCTTTCTCGCATCTTGTCAGGCGCACTGACGTTCGCTCAGGTTGTGATCGGCGGAGTTCTCGCAAGTTCGTTTGTTCAGGAAGCTCTCCCGCCTAAGACGGTAGGAGTTTTCGGCGTGCTCGTCCTGATCGCTTCACTAGTAAAACAGCAGTACCGCCCTGAGGTGGATGCTGAGCAAGCGCGTCAGAAGGCTTCGAAACTACAGGCATTGATCCGTCTGGCAGAAGATCAACTGACGACTCTGGACGGACTCAGTTCGAAGGGAGAGGATCGCACGGATGCCCTGATCGACCTGAGAAACCAGATATCGCGCGGGCTCACAGAAATTGAGAATCCCGAGTCTAGTTTGTCGAAGATTTCCGAGGACAAGCTATTGCCGAAGAGTACATCGTGACGTCGGGGCGAGAAACCTGGGGACAGACGGGACGTACCCCGATTATTGCCCCCCGACCTGGGGAGTCACGAAGGCAGCTCGGCTGCTTAGCTTTTGGAAAATCGGCGAACGTCCCGTCTGTCCCCGGTTTTCCGCAAGAATGAGGGTGCCCCGTCCTTGCGTTTTTTGCAAGGGCGGTTAGCGATCCTGCCGATCCAACCAAAGAGCGGTGGCATCCAGCCACCCGGAAAGCCTGCGCCGATATATCATTCCGGGTCATGAGCACGCTCGACGGGGCAACTGAGTGGCGGCGACTTTCTGAGCTTTACGGGCGGATCAGTGACGACGAACTGCTTGACCTAGCGCGGAAAAAATCTGAATTAACCGATGTGGCCCAGGAAGCGTTGGCGAGTGAGATGTCTCAACGCCGGCTGAAGCTGGAGCCCGAGCCGCGCGTTATTCCTGCTCCCATGCCTGAGCCGGAGCCCGGTTCCGCCTACTACGAGGATCGGAGACTGGTCGAGATCACAACGGTGTGGAGCTTGGCGGACGCGCTTCGCGTGCAGCAGTTGCTGGACGGAGCAGGAATTCCGTTCTTCATGGGACTGGAGAAGGCTACGAGCGTCGACTTGGTGACCTCCAATTTCGCGAACGGGGTTGGGGTGAGCATCATGAACATCGGCTTACCATGGGCCCGCCAGGTTCTGCAGAATTACTTTCCGAAGGACGAACCGGAGCGGGAACGGGAGGAGGAGATTAAGGAACTTTCTGTGCACTGTCCTAAGTGCCGCTCGACCGATATCATCTTTGACGAGTTGATCGGCCAGACTCCAACGACAGAGCAGGACTCGCCTTTGCAATATGAGTGGACTTGCGGCTCCTGCGGTCACAAATGGACGGATGACGGCATCGTCGGAGACGGATAACGGAACTTAGGCAGGCGGCCCCGATTTGGGTGATGTGTGTCTGGACCGCCAATGCGGAGATGGCCCCCGGCCTTGGAGTCTGAGTCCTCAGTTCCCACCCTTTCGCAAAGAACGCGAAAGGACGGGGCACCCACGGTGTCGGTCATACCGACGAGATCAAAAGCCTGCGCCGCCCGCCTACTTGACTAGGCGGAATACCGGGTAGGTGGAGTAGGTGCCGCTGGGGGCGACAACTGTTACTTTGACGTTCTTGGTGATGGCAGGAACGACGGCGGTAATTTCTGAGCTCGACACTACCTTCATCGAAGTAGCGGGCAGAGTGCCGAAGGTGACGCTGGTCGCGCCGGTCAGGTTGGTGCCGAGGATGGTTACGGTTGCGCCCACTTTGGCGGCGGGGGGATTGATTTTGATAAACGGAGCGAGGCCCATCGACAGGCTGTAGACCGCGCCCAAGTTGCTGGTGCCGCCGCTGTAGGTGGTGCCGTAGAAGGTGCCGTTGGTGTCCTGGACGACTCCGGCCCAGGGCTGGCCGCCTTCGGTGTTGTCGAAGCTGTGCAGCGTAGTCAGAACGCCCGCGGTGGTGATGCTGAAGATGGTGCCATGGCCGAAGGCGCCGCCGGAGAACGTGGTGCCGTAGAGGTTTCCATCGGTTCCCTGGACCAGCGGGTCTTCGGGGAATGAGCCGTCGGGACAAGCGCTCGAGACGCAGAAATTGTAGAGCGTGGTCAGCGTGCCGCTGGAAGTGATTTTGTAGACGGTGCCATAGCCGTTCGCGCCGTCGACTTGGGTTGTCCCGTAGAAGTCTCCATTAGTGGCCTGGGTTAATCCGCCGATGGGTTCGTCGCCGTCGGTGTCGTCGAAACTGTGCAGCGAGGTGAAGACACCGGTGGAGCTGATCTTGAAGACGTTGCCATAGTAGGTGAAGGCGCCGCCGTCATACGTTGAGCCGTAAAAATCGCCGTCCGTACCCTGGATCAAGGTGGCTTGCGGAGAGTCGCCGTCGGTGCACTCGCTCAGGGAGCAGAACGAGTAGAGAATGTTGGGAGTGCCTCCGGTGGTCTTGATATCGAAGACGGTGCCTCCGCCGTGGGCTCCGCCGCCGTTGGTGGTTCCGTAGAGCAGGCCGTTGAGCGCCTGCACCATGCCTCCGTAGGGAACGTCGCCGTCGGTGCACTCGCTCAGTTGGCAGAAAGTGTAGAGAGTGGTTAGGGCGCCGCTGCTCGTGATCTCGTAGAGCGTTCCAAAGCTGTCGAAAGGACCGCCGCCGAACGTTGCGCCATAGAACTTTCCATTCGTGGCTTGCACCAGCGGGCTTCTGGGGTCGGTGCCGTCGGCGCAACTGGCGAGCTTGCAAAAGCTGTAGAGGGACGTAAACGTGCCCCCGGTCGTGATCGTGAAAACGGTGCCGCCGCTGAAAGTCCCACCACCGGAGGTGGTTCCATATAGTTTCCCGCCCGTACTTTGGATCAGGCCCGCATACGGGTTGCTGCCGTCTGTGCCGGTAAAGCTGTGCAGTGAGGTGAAGGTCTGGGCAGTCGAAGGAATCGCGGCGGCCAGAATCAGTAAAAGCGCGGCGAGTAATGAGGCTTTGATTGCGTAGGTGAGTTGCATCGGAGTGTCCCTTCTTCGGGTTTCTCTTCGGACTTTCGGCGGGCGATTGGAACTCTACACCTGATCAGGTGGGCTGGGTAGAGTGAAAAGACTTGCAAGGTGGAGGGGGAGAACAAGAACGGGCGGCGCGGAGATGACCTCCGGTCTAGACGCTAGTTTCGCAGTTCCCATCCCTTCGCAAAGAACGCGAAAGGATGGGCACCCCCTGGGCCACCCGCTTCTGCACCGCCCCACTCAAGCCAAAACCCGGCTTGAATGGGCCACCCGGGGGAGGACGAGGATTGGGAATCTTTCTGCGTACTTGTGCCTCCGCAGGATGCGGGCCGAAAGTGAAGTCGGAGTGGTGCGAGACCGGAGCTGAGGAAGAGGAACCGTGCAACCTATTTCTTGTTTACGCTGCAGGCGTGAGATTGAGGCTGGGGACAAGTCGGTGGCGGTGTATATGTTTGCGCAGACCGTTGGAGTGAAGCCGCGGCAGAAGTCGGGAGCGCAGCGGATTTGTTTCTGTCCGCAGTGCGCGGTTTCACTGGCCATGGGGATGCCGCCGGAAGGCGCGCTCAACCTGGCGGCGTGGGATATGATTCGCGATATTGTGAGTGCGGAGCCTTCGCTGAATCAGGCGGCTTGGGAGAGTTTGCGACGGGGCGGAGTGGGGCTGCTGGGGTCGGGCGGGGATTCAGAATCGGGTACGAAATTTCGCAGGGCGGGATAGAATGGCAGGCGCCCATGCCTCCCACGCTTGCCAACGGCAAAGTCTGCTATCTCGAGATTCCCGCGACCGATGTTGCACGCTCGGCGGACTTCTACAGGAAGGTGTTCGACTGGGAGATCCGGCAACGCGGGGATGGGGCGACTGCGTTTGACGATGGCGTTGGGGAAGTGAGCGGCGCTTTTGTGACGGGGCGTCCGCCGGCGTCGGCGCCGGGACTGATGGTGTATATCTGGGTGGAAAGCGCAGCTGCAACGGTTGCGGCGATTGTCGCCAATGGCGGAGAGATTGTGCAGCCGATCGGCGGGGATGCCCCCGAGATTACGGCGAGATTCCGCGATCCAGGCGGGAATGTGATTGGGATTTACCAGGAACCGGCGTGAAGACTTGATTCGGTTCCGCACCGAATCAACCCCCGAACTACAACGATCTAGGCTGCCTTGCGGTGTTCTTGTGGTGTGTTAACATGCTCGGCGTTCGGGAGACGACGGGTATGCGGAAAACTGGGGTTTTGCCAACTGCAGCCGTTCTGATTGCAACTGGGACAGTGCTGCTGGCGTTAGGGCACGGCCTGCACCAAACGGTGTTGCCGCGTGAGCATGGCCCGAGGAAAGCGATTGGGGTGGTTCCGGAGCGAGTGGTGGGTGATGTCAAGGTTTGGGCGAGCGGTAATTGGGCTGGCTACGCAGTGATCGGAAGTGCTTTCACACAAGCGAAGGGTTCGTGGATAGTCCCGGCAGTCGATTGCGCGGCGACTCCGAATGGGTCCGCTTCGTTTTGGGTGGGCATTGATGGGTGGAGCGACGCGACCGTGGAGCAGACTGGAACGGACTCCGATTGTGATGGCAAGAACCCGAAATACTATGCCTGGTACGAGTTCGCGCCGAAAGCCGGTGTGACCATCGATAGCGTTCCGGTATCGCCGGGCGACCGAATGTCGGGTGAGGTCGACTACGACGGTTCGGAGTTTACGGTGACCATTACGGACGAAGCCACGGGAGAATCCTTCAGCACGAGTGCGATTATCCCGGTGGCGCGGCGAGCATCTGCCGAATGGATTGCGGAGAACAACGGAATCGGACTTTCGGATTTCGGGGTGGCGCCATTTGGCAGGGACTTCACCGATGTCTTCGATAGCAACTCTGCAACCGACGATCGGACTTCCGGCGAGATCCGCGCCTTCGGGAAGATGGCGCAGGCATCGACGATTGTGAACCAGGGCGTGGATGATGCGGTCCCGTCGAGCTTGTCGCCGGATGGGAGTAGCTTCACGGTGACCTGGAAGGCTGAGTAGCTTTTTTCTTTTTTCACACTATGGATAAGAAACTTCGCGTGTTCGCTACTTGCGACATTGGAGAAGCGATTGGGCTGCTGCGATCGCGGGGATATGAGGTTGAGGTGCATCCGCAGCCGGAAGCGCCACTGAAGAGGTTGATTGTCGAGAAGGTTAAGTCGGGGATCGATGGGTTGATTACTACACTGCGCGATGCGATTGACGCGGAGATTTTTGAAGCGGGCAAGGGGACGCTGAGAGTGGTGGCGCAGTTTGCGGTGGGGTTCGACAACATCAATCGCGCGGACGCGAACCGGTACAAAGTTCCGTTTACGAATACCGCCGACGTGTTGACCGAGGCGACGGCGGAGTTTGCGTTTTTCATGATGGGGACTTTGTCGCGGAAAATGTGGCCGGCGGAGCAACTGACGCGCGAGCTGAAGTGGGGATACTGGCATCCTTATTTGCCGTTTTTGGGGGATGAAGTTACCGGCAAGACCGTGGCGGTGATTGGGACGGGGCGGATTGGGCTGGCTTTCATCAAGAAGTGTGTTGGGTTTGATATGAATGTTTTGTGTTACGACCCTGCGTATGAGAATCATGAGTTTGTGAAGACGATTCAGGAAGTGAATGATCTGCGGCATGCGCGCGGTCTGACGAAAGAAAAGGCGTGGATTAAGTATGTGCGGTTCGAAGAGGCGCTCCGCGAGGCCGATTTCGTCAGCGTGCATGTGCCGCTGCTGCGGGCGGGGGAGAGCGCGACGCCGACATATCACTTGTTTAACGAGAAGAATTTGCGGCTGATGAAGACCACCGCGTATCTAGTGAATACTTCGCGGGGGCCGGTGGTGGAGGAGGCGGCGCTAGCGCGGGCGTTGCGGGAGAACTGGATTGCGGGGGCGGCGCTGGACGTGTACGAGAAAGAGCCGCTGCCGGCGGATTCTCCGCTGCGCGACGCGGCGATTGCGGATCGCTGCCGGTTGATGCCGCACTTTGCCAGCGCGGCGCGGATTACGCGGTTGTCGACGGATCCGGATAAGGGAATGGCGGGGCGGTGCGTGCAGGGGTTGATCGACGTGCTGGAAGGAAACTACGGCGGGGATGTGACGAAGATGCCATATGTTGTTAACAAGGAAGGGTTTGGGAGGTAATCCTCGCGTACTGGAGGAATCTGTCTGGGTACGGGGCTTTTACGGAGAGACATTCCGGAGACATTGCTAAAAGATGATAATAAGAAACATCCGGAATGTTTCATGAGACTCCGGAACCCAGTTTGGGCGTACAATGTTTGGGTTCGACGAACTGGGTCTGGGGAGTTTTGATTAGTCGAGTTTTGTGGGTCGAGTTTGAGGATCTGAATGACTAAGCCACTGTTTAAGCGATTGTTGGGGATCGTTTCTGGTGTGCTGCTTTGCGCTACGGCGCTGGCGCAGGTGAGCATCGATCCCTCGCCCAAGGAAGTGCAGCTGCGCGACGGCGGATTTCGGGTGGGGCCGAAGACCAAGATTTTTGTGCTGCTGGGGCACCAATCGGAGGATCGCATTGCTGCCGAAACCCTGGCGGAACAGGTCGCGGACCAGTCCGGGTTGAGACTCAGCATTTTGGGCATGAAACCCAGGGGCAAGGCGGAGGGCGGCGCGATTGTGCTGGCGCGCTTGCAGGATGCGCGGGTGCGGCGGTTTTTGGCGCTGAACGGGCTTAAGGCGGACACGGTGGTGGGCGAGGATGGGTACCTGTTGTTCTCCGATAAAACACATTTGATTGTGGCGGCCAAGACGGGGCAAGGATTGTTCTATGGGGTGCAGACGCTGCGGCAGTTGCTGCGGCCGGCGGGCCGGGGGCTGATCTGTCCGGCGGTGGGAATTCGCGACTGGCCAGGGCAGGAGGGGCGGACGGTGCAGGATCTGACCCGCGAAACGCCTCCACCGGCCATGCCATTCGTGCGACCGCGCGGGTAGAGCTGGTTGGTGTTTTGGCTGTTTCTGGTTTCTAGTGCTCGAGTGCTTCACGGAGGTTGCGTAGATCCCCTTCGGCAGGCTCAGGGCAGGCTTTCGCTTCGCTCAGGAAGACAATCTCTTTGGATGGCAGTTCTTTTCTGGTTTGCTGCGTTACCTCCCACCTTTCGTTGTTGAATCCCAAGTAGAATTCCACTGATGTTTTCTGAACGGACCAACTGGAAACTGGCACAGAACCGGTTTACGCAGGCGCTGGAAGAAGTGCGCGCCGGCGGGGCGGAGATTCTTGATCTGACGATTTCGAATCCCACGCGGGCGGGGTTGCGTTATGACGAGGCGGCGATTCTGGGGGCGCTGGCGTCGCCGCGGGCGCTGGATTACGATCCGCAGCCGAAGGGGTTGCTGGAGGCGCGGACGGCTGTGGCTCGATACTACCGAGACAGGAGTGGTCGTGGGGAGAGAGACGTTGCAAGCAACGGCTCTACGGGCGGAATCGATGCTGAGCGGATCGTTTTGACTACCAGCACCAGCGAGGGGTATTCGTTTGTGTTTCGGCTGCTGTGCAATGCGGGGGATGAGTTGCTGGTGCCGAAGCCGAGTTATCCGCTGTTTGAGTTTCTGGCGGATTTGCAGGATGTGCGGCTGGTGCCGTATCCGCTGCTTTATGACCATGGATGGCAGATGGATTTTCCGTCGCTGGAGAAAGCGGTGACGGAGCGGACGCGGGGCGTGGTGGTGGTGCATCCGAATAATCCGACGGGATCGTTTGTATCGGTTGAGGAAGTGGCTTCGCTGAATGCGTTTTGCCGAGAGCGTGGGCTGGCGGTGATTGCGGATGAAGTGTTTTTGGATTATGGAGTCGGCGAGTTTCAGAAATTGCCTGCACCTGAGTCAAACCCAAGGTCCCCTTCGGCAAGCTCAGGGCAGGCTCTCCACGCGCCCTTGGATCGGCATTCGCCGATCCAAGCGCTTGGTCGGGATGACAATGCGGAGGAGGCAGGGGCGCACGCGAGCTTTGCAGGGAATGGCGAGGTGCTGACGTTTACGTTGAGTGGACTGTCGAAGATTGCAGCTTTGCCGCAGATGAAGGTGGCTTGGGTGGTGACCAGCGGGCCCCGGGAGTTGGCCGACGCAGCGATGGGGCGGTTGGAGGTGATTGCTGATACTTACCTGTCGATGAATGCTCCGGTGCAGTGGGCTGTGCCGGCGCTGCTGGAGCAGCGTAAGGATATTCAGCGGCAGTTGATGGAGCGGGTTCGTGGGAATCTTGCTGAGCTTGATCGGCGCCTGGCAGGGCAGAAGAGTTGTCAGCGATTGAGTGTGGAAGGGGGATGGTACGCGGTGTTGCGGGTTCCGGTGACGCGGTCGGATGAGGAGTTGGCGATTGAGTTGGTGCGGGAGAAGGCGGTGGTGGTGCATCCGGGACATTTTTATGATTTTCCCGGGGATGGGTATCTGGTGTTGAGCTTGATTACAGCGGCGGAGGAATTTGAGGAAGGCATAGGCAGAGTTCTGGCGTTTTTGAATTCCTGACGTGAACATAATTCGTTGAACATTAATGCGTGAACATTTATGGCTTATGCATGGTTCGTCCTGCTGGTGGCGCTCTCGGTGGCGGCTCTCGTTCTATTGGTGCTGCAGGGAACACCTGCCGGCCAGATGATCAAGGAGCGGATTCCGGATCGTCCGAGGCGGCGGCTGTTTGGGGCTGCGGTCAGCTTCTTTTTGACATTCGCCGGAGTGCGGGCGGTGGTTTATGCGGTGCTGCATAAGATACCGCCCTTCCACTTTATTCAACATGATGGGCGGCACATTCATCATCTGGTTTTCGGCATCATCATTCTGCTCTTGGTGGGCTACGGATGGTTGTGCGAGATCGGAGTTGGGTCGGATGACTCGTCGGTGCTGCTCAGCCGAGTGATGGCTGTTCTGTATGGCGTTGGGGCGGCGCTTACGCTGGATGAATTCGCGCTGTGGCTCAACCTGGAAGATGTTTACTGGGCTCCGCAGGGACGAGCCAGTATTGATGCCGTGATTTTGTTTGGAGCGCTGCTGGCGATCGGGGCGTGGGGCTTTCCGTTATTCAGGGGCAGGAAGCCAACGCATGGTGGAGGGAAATGAGCGAGAGAGGGAGTGGGCTGGCGCATTTGAATTAGGGAATGCGACGAAGGCTCAAAGGAACCTGTGAGCCATCAGGACCAACAGGCCAATGAGCAGAATGACTACGAGGCATCCGGGGATCAGCCACCATCCGGAATAGCCGCGCCGTTCGAATCGTTTAACTGTTGGGCTGCCCGTAATCTCCGCTTCCGCCAGTGCGGCGACGTAGGGCCACTCACCGTCGGTCGCCCATTCCAGTGCGCCGACGAAGGATTTCGGGTCGGCATCATGCCTTGGCGCCTTCTGGTTCGCGATGACGCCGGCGACCAAACTCCTGAGACGTCGTTCTGTTAGCTCGTCCACATCCGGATTCTCTGAGGCTAGAATCGCGTGATCGGCCTCGCTCAGAGGTGATCCAAGGCTGTTAGCCCATTCGGACACGAATCGAACCATCTCCATCTTCGGATCGGTGGTAGTGAACGGGTTCTTCCGAATCCAAGCTGTCATTACGAGGGCATTCTACGCTTGCAAATCAGCGTCTTACTAGAAAGGGGTTGCTTTCCCGCTCCTTGCCGATTGTGGTCAGTTCGCCGTGGCCGGGGACTACTACGGTTTCGTCGGGGAGGGTCAGGACTGTGTCGTGGAGGGAGCGGAGGATTTTCGGCATCGAGCCGCCGGGGAGGTCGGTGCGGCCGATGGAGCCGGCGAAGAGGGTATCGCCGGCGATCAACTTTTTTTCTGCCGGAAAATAGAGGCAGATGCTGCCTTCGGTGTGGCCGGGGGTGTGGAGAATTTGGGCGGTGAGGGAGCCGGCCGTGACGAGTTCTCCGGTGGTGACGCTGCGGTCGATTTCTACTTCTCCCGGAGAAGCTACGCCGATCCAGGCGGCTTGTACGTCTAACATCTTCAGGAGCGCGTAGTCGTTCTGGTTGAGCAGGATCGGTGCGCCGGTGGCGGCGCGGAGTTTCATGGCTCCGCCTACGTGGTCGATGTGGGCGTGGGTGATGACGATCTGCTTGACCTGCAGATTGTGTTTGCTGATCAGGGCGAGGACTTCTTCAATTTCGTCGCCGGGGTCGATGACCATGGCTTCGTGGGTGGTTTCGTCGCCGATGATGGAGCAGTTGCATTGCAGGGGGCCGACGGGGAGGATTTCGTGGATCATTGTTCCTTGGATCATGGGCTCATTGTAGCGAGTTGATTCGTTATCGTGTGTTCGGGTGATGACGCGGTGGGAATTCCCACGTCTCGCAAAGGACGCGAGACATGGGGCACCCAGGGAAGAAAAACGACCACGGGGGCTAAAGCCCGGCGTAATCCTGCGACTACGCGGCCCTAAAGGGCCGCTCTTCCACGGTTGTGCGTGCTTCAAGGTCGCGCGTTCCCCACGATTATGCGTTCTTCCACGGAATGTTCTCAGGGACCTGGGGCACTTGCCGCGGGGGGTGCGGTGGGGAGACAATACGCGCCGTGGGTGGGGAGGGTTTGTGGCTAAATACCGGCAGCATGGGTATCAGGATCGTGATCGCGACGAGTCGCGCAAGGGGTCGGGCGAGAAGTTTGGCGAGAAATCGCGTGGGGCTCCGCCGAAGCGGGATAACACGTTTGGGCCGCGACCGGTCAATTTGCCGGGGACGCGGGCGGTTTCACGGTGCACACAGTGTGGGACGGTGTTGCAGGGAGGGGCGGGCGATGGGCAGTGTCCGAAGTGCGGGTTTGAGTTGCATTCTTGCAAGCAGTGCACTTATTTCGATCCGGGGAGCCGGTTTGAGTGCATGCAGCCGGTGAAGGAGCGGATTGCGAAGAAGGATGAGCGGAATTCTTGTGAGCTGTATGAGATTCGGGTGACGCGGGAGAAGGAGACTTCGACTCCGGCGAGTTTGCGGCCGAGTAGTGCGCGGGCGGCGTTTGATAATTTGTTTAAGAAGTAGAAAATCGGACCTTGGACTTCAGACCTCGGACTTCAGA
>Ga0070761_10002310_pt1 | contig 11705 bp, 8 predicted proteins | sample HubBroMetageREF1_FD_66724 | JGI IMG/M metagenome (GOLD analysis project Ga0070761, IMG submission 66724) | Reference soil microbial communities from the Hubbard Brook experimental Forest, New Hampshire, USA - Hubbard Brook CCASE Soil... | ecosystem: Environmental > Terrestrial > Soil > Temperate...
CGTTGAACAGGCGCTGGCGCGGCGGGCGCTGCGATTCCAGGGCGCGGAAGAACGCCATGTGTTCGGCGGTTCGGCTGGAGCGGTTCATTGTAGTCCTTTCCTACTCGGTTCCTCTTTGCACTGTAAATAAGACGAATACTCCGAGCCAAAGTTATCGCCCGAGCGCTGGCAGGTTGGAAGAGGCGATTGCAGACGTGAGCGGGGGTACATATGTGTGCGGCGAGGGGGAAACGCTTGTACCTGCCGGGAAGGACAGGGTGCCTCTTAGGGTGCGGGACAGAACGCCAATTGCCACTCGCGCAAATGGGCGGCTAGAATTGGAGTTTGGGAAACTGCCACCTGGGAGAAGGTCGATGAAAATCGCACATTGGGGCCTTGGCATTTTGCTGGTTATGCCGATGGGCATTGCGGCGGGACAGGCACAGCCCGCGTCGCAGGACGCGCAGGCGCCGGCGCCGACCGATTCCCTGGCTGCGGCTGCCAAGGCTGCGCGCGAAGCGAAGAAAGATCAGACTAAGCCCGCGCGTGTGTGGAACGACGATACGATTCCTAAGTCCAACGCTGCGATCAGCGTGGTGGGTCAGACGCCCGATGAAAACGGTGGCGCCGCTGCAGCTCCGGGTGATGCGGCTGCTGCTCCGGCCCCGGTGGTGGGAGCTGGTGGCGGTGCCGCGGCAGGCGGGGGCGATCGAAAGGCGCTGGAAAGCTCCATCGCGAATGCCAAGGAAAGATTGGCGACGATCAAGGTGGACCTGGACCTGCTGCAACGGACCTACACGCTGGATTCGCAGATGTATTACATCAAGCCGGACTACGCTTCGGACACGGATGGCGCGGCCAAGCTGAAGGATGAGCAGGACCAGATCGCGGCGAAGCAGCAGGAAATGGACGACGAGCAGAAGAAAATCGATGATCTGAATGCCGAGCTGTCCAAGCTTCCGGCGCCGGCGGCGCCAGCCAGCAGCGACAATTCAAATTAGGGTTGTGTTGCGACGCTGAATCTCCGGACGGGTGGTTCCGCAGGACAATTCACGAGAGCGGAGCAGAAAGCAAAGTCAAAACAGCGGACGGGGCGCCCTTCGGCCCTGCCGCTGGCAGACTCTCAGGACGAGCCGGCGCTACGCGTCTGTTGGCGTTCAGTTTCAATTCGGAACGGCACCACTACTAATAGTAGATATTTTTCTTGACACACTAGCCTCCGCAGAGCAGAATTCCGCACGTTAACGCTGCGTTACGCGAATATTTCCGTTTGGGTAGCGCTGCGCTTGATGATTTTCGATTCCCCGGCAACGGCAACGCACTTTCACACGCAATCACACGCAAAACGAGAGGGACGATGCTGAATTTGGCAGGTGGAACGGTGCAATGTTTGAATCCTGAATGCATCGCGCGGGGGCGCTGGCTGCGCCTGCACGATGCTCCGCAGGAATGCTGCAACAATTGTGGCGCGCCGCTGCACAGCGTGCCGCCGCCGCTGCCACCACGGTTCCGGATGCGCGCGCGGCCCATGAGGAATTACCGCCCGATGGGGCGGGGGCGCTGAAGTTTTTGCGTGGCTCCGGCGCGGAGTAGAGGCGGGCTGATGCAGTTCAATTTAGCGGAATAACAAGTTGCGGCAAATGAATAGGCCCGAGGCGACCCAGCCGCCTCGGGCTTTTTCTTTTTGCAGATGCTGCAGGCTCGTCCTAGAAGTAAAGCTTCAGCCCGAATTGGATCAGGCGCTGCCCACGGTCGGAGATTACCTGCGCGAACGTGGGGCTTTCGAAGCCGTTGTTATCCACTCTCAAAAATTGGACGTGGTTGAAGGCGTTGAAGAACTCCGCGCGGAATTCGAGCGACTTGTTCTCCATGAAACTGGTTCTCTTGGTTAGAGAGATATCCCAATTGTTGATTCCCGGCCCCCGCAAGTAATTACGGGGCATGTCTCCGTAGCTAAGCAGAGGAATGCCGGGGTTGCCAAAGGCATTGGTGCAAGGATTTTGGTCGGGACAGGCGGTGCAAACTAGATTGGTGGGATTGAACCAAAAATTTCCGGTTTCCGATCCGTCACTGGTTCCGTTGCAGTCAGCAGTGAACTGCTGTTGCGAATTTCTGGGATCGTGAGTGAGCGGGACCGGGCCGACGACGTTGGGGCGATCCAGGAAGTTATTCTGCTCACTGGCATTGGTATTCGCATAAATGTTGACCGGCTGGCCGCCCTGAAACGTCACGATGCCATTGAGCTGCCAGCCTTTGGCAACTTTTTCGAGCACGGCGTTGTTTGTGTGCGCCGCGAAAGGCAACTCGTAGATGCCGCTGAAAACAAAGCGTTGCGGCACGTCGAAGTCCGCGACGGAGCGGTCGAGACGAGGATCGTAAGGATCCGTGTAAGTGGAGGAGCGTGCGCGGAATCCGGAGGTGAGGTCAATCGTCTTCGCCCAAGTATAGGCAGCGCGAAACGAGATGCCATGAGAGAAGCGTTGGTCCAAAGTGACCTGCAGCTGATCGCTGTCCGACAGGCCGTTGCTGAAGTTTGTGAATAGTTGCTGAATTCCGGTCGGCAAGCCGGTCGGATCAAGGGGATCGGCTGGGTTGTTAGTGCCGCCTGTGCAAGCAGCGAGCGGCCGGGCACATTCAGGATACACGGAACCGTAGGTTGCCAGCTGATACTGCTCGTTTGTGACGGATGGGAAGTTCGTTTCACCCGTGGAGATGAGCTTGCGGCCGAGACTGCCGACGTAAACGGCTTCCAGCATCATGTTGTTGGTGGCTTGCCACTGAAAGCCGTAGTTAAAGTTTTCCGAATACGGCGTGCGGAAATGCGGGTCCGTGGTATAGGCGAACGGAATTGCCGGGACTTCGAAGGTTCCCACCTTCCCTGCTGAGGCAAAGGGGAACGGGTTGGTGAAACCGCTGGCGGTAAACGGGTCGGCAATGGGGTCCACGCCCTGAGCAAGCGAATTCGGAAAGATATTGGAGACAGCTCCGTAGGGCGGTTCAGCACCGAACTGAAGGTTGAGGGCTCCGTCTTCGATATCGTAGAAAATACCGAAGCCGCCACGCATGACGAGCTTGGCATTGCCTAACATGTCCCACGCAAAGCCAAAGCGCGGCGCGAAGTTGTTCTTATCGGGATAGACGAGCGCGCGATTCGGTGTGCCAGGGTCGCCGGGATAGAGGATGTCTGGAGGCGCGTTAGGAAACACGTTGGATTGGGTGCCCGGAAAGAAGCCCAGAATATTATTATGGGTATCCCATTGGGGAATGTAGTAGTCGTAACGGACGCCCAGGTTCAGCGTGAGCCGCGACGACACTTTCCAGGTGTCCTGGGCATAGAGGCCGAGTGAGCCAGTGCGGATACCATATACGGCACTGGAGAACTGATAGTAGTTATCCCAGAAACCGCCGACAAAGTCCGCCAACGGATCATTCGTGTAGCTAACGCCCTCATTGTCGAAATCGAAACTGCCGTTGTTATAAAAATCGTAGTTGAAGTTCTGGCGGATGCGCGTGACATCGCCGCCGAACTTCCATTCGTGCCTTCCTCGAGTCCAGGTGAAATTATCAGCCCATTCAAATGTGGCACGATGCAGCTTGGTAGGTCCTTGGGGCGAAGGTCCGACGGTGAAACTAGAAGCGTACATGATCGGAGGCGCCGCGCCTTTGGGATCGTCAGGATTCACGTTCGTGAAACCGAGAGCGGCCGGCGAAGTGGTGGTAGTAGGAACACCTTGCAAGGTTGCGTAGCGATTCGCCGCAAATCGGAATTCGTTAAGTTTTCCGCCGCCAAAAGTGTGCGTCCAGGTAAACGTGCCAATCTGAGTGCGGTTGGAATCAGTAAAGCCGGAACCGAGGGGAAAATCGCCGCCGGTGGATGCGCCGTTGATAATTTGGAAGGGGTAGTTGTCGCGCTCGTCGTTGATGACGTAGACGAAAGACAAGGCATCGCGAGGAGTCAGGTTGTAATCGAAATGCAGAATGCCCTGGTCGTTGTCTATGGCGGCAGTGGGCGAAGCGACGTACTCGTTGTTGGACAGATTCGCCTGTGGGACGTATGCGTTGATGTAGTTCTGCATGATGGAATTGACCAGGTTGCCGCCGGGTCCGGTGCCGCCCTGACCCGGGGTGGACAAATTGTTGAACGGAATGTTGTTCCCGGTATATGGATTGACAAGCTGTTCGCCGCCAGCAGCGTTGCAGTTGCCGCCGGCGTCATACGAGCCGCAGACTTCGGCGAAGTTGCCGGTTCGTTCGGCGGGACTCAACACCGTCAAAATCGGGGAAGTCTGACCTTCGCGGCTGCGCCAACCTTGGTAGGCGGCGAAGAAAAACATCTTGTCCTTCTTGATCGGACCGCCAATCGTGCCGCCAAAGACGTTGCGCTGGAACGCTTGTTTGGCGAGGCTCGACGGAAGAAAGTAGTCTCGGGCGTTCAAGTCGGTATTGCGCAGGAATTCGAATCCGTCCCCGTGGAACGCATTGGTCCCCGATTTCGTAATCTGATTAACGATGCCTCCGGAAGTGCGGCCGTACTGAGCGTCGTAGTTGTTGGTGAGAATTTTGAATTCCTCGACGGCATCGGGATTCGGATTGACCACAATGTTGTTACCGAGAAAATCGGTGTTGTTGCCCCCGTCCAGCAGGAAGGTCAAGGACTCGGAGCGTTGTCCGCTGACGGAGAAAGGATTGCCGGAGCCATCATCGGGATCCGGTGAGAACACTCCTGCCTGAAGGAGGCCGAGTTGCAACGTGTCGCGATCAGCCAGGGGGAGATCGTTGATCATGCGCTGATTCTCGACTTTTCCGAGGACGGCGCTGGTGGTGTCGACTTGTACGACGTTGGAGGTGACCTCCACGGTTTGACTTTCCTTGCCGATTTTCAGAGCGACGTCGAGGCGGCCGTTTTGATTCAACTCGAGGACGATGCCGTCCTGGATGAAGGTTTCGAAGCCGGACTTATCTACGGTCAAGCTGTACTTGCCGACCTCGACCAAGTCGAAGAGGTATGAGCCGTCGTTGGAGGTAGTGGTAGTGCGCGCGATTCCGGTGCCGGTGTTGGTGAGGGTCACCTTGGCGGCGGCGACTACGCCACCGGATTGGTCGCTAACGGTGCCGCGAAGGGAGGCTTTGGTTTGGCCCCATGCTGAACCGCTGAGGACTGCGATGAAGCACACGACAAATGCCGATTGCAGCAGCGCACGAAAAAGTCTCACACCCCACCTCCGTGGTAAGAACACTTGCCCAGGACACGCGGCGCGTGGAGTGGTTGGGACCGTTCTGCTGGAAAAGATAAAGGGCTACGGTTTCGCCCCGTAATTAGCGACACAGATCTCGACAACGCCCCAATCGCTGCAACTCACACAGCCCCGATGCGGGAATCTATAGAACCGCGCGGCGCGGAAGTCAAGAAAGAAGCATTTATGGAAGGCATCAAAGTGATCGAAGTGAATGACTTATAGTCAAAATTTTGGGAGAGGAAAGGGGGAGCGGCCGGTGGGGGTGCCGGCCGCTCATGGGCATTGGGTGATGGAGGTGCAGACATTCGAGGCACTTTGGGGAGCCCCGAACACGACTTAGTATGCCGGTGGGGAGTGGGCGAGTCGATAGGCCGCTCGGCCCATTTAGGTTCAGTACGAAAGTACTCGAAAGGTCGTTCGCGGGAGTTTCGCTTCATGCGGCGAGGGCTGCAGTGGACGAAGTCAAAAGATTTAACACAGAGGGCACGGAGGAAAGCGGAGGAAAATCGGAGAAGGCAACGGCTGCACCGCAGAGAAGCAGAGTGCACAGAGAAAGACAATGCCGAATCGGCGATGCGGGCGTCGTCGTGGCAAGCTGGGGCGCAGCCCTTCGATTCGGCGCCGCCGAATCTCAGGATGCATCGCGCTGTAGCGCGATTCACGGGGATTGAATGGGGGGGCGGGCGGTGGTAGGCTCGCCGAAGCAGTTGCCTCGACGTCGCGCGCAGACGTGCGCTGCGAACTGCCCTTTGCCATCCATGGGCGCCACCGGAACAAAACTCGATCGCAAGCCGGCTGTGGCAGCGCAAGCCTTGGCATCGGTGCGCCAACTTTTGCTGGAACTGGGTAGTTCGCGCGGCACCGAAGAGCTGGTGGCGCGCGGCACGAAGGCGCACCTGGAACGCGAACTGGGGCTGGGCAGCCTGGAGCGAGTGGAATTGATGTTGCGGCTGGGCGATGCGTGCGGCGTGCGTTTGCCGGATCGCGTGGTGGCGGAAGCGGACACGGTGCAGGATTTGGTGGACGCAATCCTGCGTGTGGAAGCTGCGGATGGTGAAAATGGCGCCGGTGCTCAAGGTGTTCACGGCGCGGCGGCGGTTGTGGCGGCTGCGAATTCTTCTGCGCCGGCGGTTCGCCCGGACATCGATGAGCAGATTCGCAAGGCGGAAACGCTGAGCGAGATCTTTCGTTTGCGCGGGCGCGGCGAGCCGGGGCGCAGCCACATTCAGATTTACGAAGAAGACGAGCAGCTGCGCACGATCACGTTTGGCGAGCTGTACGAGCGCGCCTCCGTGGTGGCGGCGGACTTGCGGCGGCGGGGCCTCGAGCCGGGGCAGACGGTGGCGATCATGCTGCCGACCTGCGCGGAATTTTTCTGGACGTTCGCGGGAATATTGCTGGCGGGCGGAATTCCGGTGCCGATTTATCCGCCGTTCCGAGCGGACCGCATCGCGGAATACGCGGCGCGGCAATCGAATATTTTGCGCAACGCGGAAGCGCAATTTTTGGTGACGTGGCGGCAAGCTGAAAATCTCGCCAAGCTGCTGCAGCCGCGCGTGCCGTCGTTGCGCGAAGTGTTGAACGCGCAAAAACTGGCTAGCGCGCCCGCGGACCCGCAACGGCCGGCGGGCGAATGGCGGCCGGTACAACATTTGTCGCATCACGCGCGAGGCGAGGATATTGCGTTCCTGCAATACACTTCCGGTTCGACCGGCGATCCGAAAGGCGTGGTGCTGACGCACGCGAATCTGCTGGCAAATATTCGCGCGATTATTTCGGGCATTGATATTCAACCGGATGATGCGTGCGTTTCGTGGCTGCCGCTGTATCACGACATGGGATTGATCGGCGCGTGGTTTGTGCCGCTCTTTACAGGCATACCGCTGGTCGTGATGTCGCCATTGGCGTTTTTGAGCCGGCCGGAGCGATGGCTGCGAGCGATTCACCGGCATCGCGCGACGATTTGCCCGGCGCCGAATTTTGCTTACGAGCTGTGCGTACGAAAGATCGCAGACAAGGATTTGGAGGGGCTGGATTTGAGTTCGTGGCGCGCGGCGACGAACGGCGCGGAGCCGGTGCGCGCGGAAACGATGGAACGTTTTGCGAAGCGTTTTGCGCCGTACGGATTTCGGCGCGAATCGCTGATGCCGGTGTACGGGCTGGCGGAAGCTACGCTGGCGGTGTCTGTGCCGAGACTTGGAACTGGCTACAAAGTGGACCGGATCGAGCGCGCGCAATTCGAATCGGAGGGGCGCGCCGTGCAGGTGGCGAGCGCGGACGCGGCGGCGTTGGAATTTGTGAACGCGGGGAAGCCGGTGCCGACGGTGGAAGTACGCATCGTGGATGGGGACGGCGTCAATTTGGGCGAGCGGCGGGAAGGGCGGCTGTGGTTTCGCGGGCCTTCGGCGACCAGCGGCTATTACCGCAATGCCGAGGCGACGCGCGAGCTGCTACGCGACGGCGACTGGATCGATTCGGGGGATTTGGCGTACTGGGGCGAAGGCGAGATTTACATCACGGGCCGCGCCAAGGACGTGATCATCAAGGCGGGGCGAAATCTTTATCCGCACGAGGTGGAAGAAATTGCGGGGCGCATCGCGGGAGTGCGCACGGGATGCGTGGTGGCTTTTGGCGCGCCGGATGAGCGCACGGGCACCGAACGGCTGGTGGTGGCGGCCGAGGTGCGAGACAGGGGGAGCGCGAAACGGATCGAGGGAGAAATTGCGCACGCTGTGGAGGAAGCGTTGGGGATGCCACCGGATGTGATTGCGTTGCTGCCGCCGCAATCCATTCCGAAAACTTCCAGCGGGAAATTGCGGCGGAGTGAAACGCGCCGGCTTTTCCTGGAAGGAAAACTGGGGCGGAAACAACAGGCACCGTGGGTGCAGATCGCGCGGCTGGCGATGCGTGGCGCGGCGCCGCGGTCTTGGAGTTGGCTGCAGCGAACAGCGCGCAGCGGTGTGGAATTATTGTATGGCGTGTACGCGCTGGCGGCATTCGGCGTGATTTTGATTCCGTTGTGGCTGGTCGTGGGACGCACGCGCAACCGGCGGCACGCGGCGAGCTTGGTGCATCGAGGAGCGCGCTCGATGCTGGCGGCCGCGGGCGTGCCGGTGACCGTGGTGGGGGCGGAGATTCTGGAGCAGAGAACCAAGACGGGGCCGTGGATTTTCGCGCCGAACCATTCGAGCTATCTGGATATTCTGGTGATGCTGGCGGCGCTTCCGGACGATGTGCGCTTCGTGGCTAAGGGTGAGATTCGCGCGATGCCGTTCGTGAGTTTGCTGGCGGACAGGAGCGGGCAATTTGCGTTCGACCGCAACAATCCGCAGGCGCGCATACGGCAATCGGAAGAAGTGAACGCGGCGCTGCGCCATGGCGAATCGGTGGTGATTTTTCCGGAAGGAACTTTTACGGCGGTGGCGGGAATACGGCCGTTTCAATTGGGCGCGTTTAAGGCAGCGGTGGATGCGCAGCGGCCGATTTGCGCGGTTTCCGTGCGCGGCGCGCGGCAGATCTTGCGCGACAAGACGATGCTGCCGCGGCCCGGGCATGTGACGCTGACGTTCAGCGAGCCGATTGCGCCGAATCCGGAGGCAGGCGACGACTGGCACGAAATTGTGCGATTGCGCGATGCAACGCGCGAAACGATTGCGCTGAACTCGGGTGAATCCTTGATTTAGCTTCGGGATTTAGATTTAGGCAAGCCCGTTTCAGTAACCCTTTTGACCTGAACCGCATCCAAAAAATACCAGCTTACGCAGATGCTTGCGTGGCCCTTCCCGGGGCTGCGATGGCGTCGTAAATCTGTCAGGGCGGGAGTCTACTGTTCCGGTCGACTGGGAAAGTCCCGCACCACATCCTAAGGAGAACAATTCATGGTACGGAAAGTTTCGTTACTGTTGGGTTTGCTATTTTTGATTTCGCTCGGGGTCGGAACGCGTGCGAGCGCGCAGGACAAAGTGGAGTTTTACGGCGGATATTCGTTTTTCCATCTGCAGAATTCTCCGGGGGCTAACAATTTGAATGGATTTATTCTCTCGGGCGAGTACAAGTTTGCACCGTGGTTCGGCGCAGTTGGGGAAGTGGCCGGAGATTACGGCGGCGGTTCATCGGTGACGACCTATATGGTTGGTCCGCAGGTTTCGTTTCCGGCGCGCATCTCGCCGTTTGCGCACATATTGATCGGCGGAGCGCATTACGGCCAGACGGGCTTCAACGACAATTCCTTTGCGACGTCCCTGGGATTTGGGATTGATGCGAAAATCGCGCCCGTAATTAAGTGGCGGATCATCGAGGGCGATTATGTAACGACGCGCTTCGGCGGAGGCGTGCAAAACAACGCGCGTATTTCGACCGGGATCGTGTTGCGGTTCTAACGCTGCGTGATGGACGGGGACGGTAAGCGTTCCGTCCCCGTTTTTTTATTGCTGGTCGAGGACGAAATTCACGGTTATGAAGGTTTCAACTTCGACGGGTTCGCCGTTGAGGCGCGTCGGTTGATATCGCCACTGGCGTACTGCTTGCAATGCTGGATTCGCGAGGATTGGGTTGCCGCTGATCACTTCGAGTTGGCGGACGGTGCCGGCCGTACCGATGATGGCGCGTAGGTAAACGGTGCCGGCCAGGTGGATGTTGCGCGCGAGCGTGGGATATTGCGGCTGCACTTTGTAGATGAGCGCGGCAGCCATCACGCCTTCGCTGCGGTGCAGGGGCGCTTGGTGCTGCGCAGGTTCGGGCTTTTTGATCTCGATTGACATGCCGGAGCGGCCTGTTGCTCCAAGAATCGAGTCGCCGAAGACTGCGGGGCCATCAGTTCCGCCGTCGCTGATGCCTGGCGCGGAATCTCCGCTGGTACTGGATGCGCTTGCGTCATTCGCTGGACGGGATGGCGCAGGAGCCGCGGGCTTCGCGCAGAACAGGCACGGCACCGGCCTGGGGGTGTTGTGGAGCGGTGGAAGTGGGTGCGGCGGAGCCGGTCTTTCTGCTGGGCCACCTCCGCCGCGGTAGGGCGGCGTGGGCGTCACGTTGAAGAGACCGGGCAATACTGCCGGCGTGATCAGCGGCCACAAGAGCATCGCGCCGAGCAGCGCTGCTTCGAAGACCACGGAAATGACCAGCGCCTTGCGGCGCAGATTGCGGGCGCGGTCGCGAGATTCCGAATCGTTTTCCAGCATGCACTGCGACAAGCTACCAAGATCGCTCACGGGCACACCTCCGCCGAAGCATTCGCACACCAGGGAACACCATCGAGGCGCGGCCGAGGAAAAAATGGCCTGACGACATGCGGCCGGTTTTGAAGATTCCGGCCGGGTCGCATCGGATGGTCTAGCGGAGTTCGCGCGATCTCTTTAAAGATAGACACCGGTGCTGGTAACTTGTGCCCGCCATGGCTTCGCTGATCGCTGGATTGTTGGCGAAAACTGCAACCAGAGCCGAGCGTGGGGTTGTAAACCCCTGTAGACAAAATGTTTACAATTCTTGTGCTGGGGAATGCATCATTTTGAACGTGGCGTGCGTCTAATCCCCCATCATCGCTAAGTTATAGTTTTCTTAGAGGATGGAGGGGGAAGTCATCATGAGCCGAAACTCAATAGAAACGGTGGGAGTTCGTTACACCGGCTGGGCTGCGTTGAACCGCGATCCGCTGGAAGACCGCGTGGAGTTCACCTGTCCGCAGTGCGGGGAACAGGGAACGAAGGCTGCGCGGAGGCCGCGTGCGGCGTATCATTTCACCGACGGGTTCGTACAGGACCTGGAGGGTGAAGCGACCACTTGCCGGAGCTGCAAGAATTCGCTGCGTGTTGTTCCGGTGGTGATGCTGCACGACCAGGACGAGAAGCGGCGGTTCCAGGCGGTGTTTGCGCTGGATCCTATTTCGAACAACTAAATTCGGGCCGACGGGAAGTGGGCTGCATTGTTTTCGGTGAGTGTCCCGAGTGATGCGTGCTCTTTACGGGTAGGCCTCAAACGAAAACAGAGGGGACGAGCTTGGGCTCGTTCCCTTTTTGTTTTTGGGCGCGATTTTTTTGAGGATCAGGGCCGCATGACATTAGGAATCAATTGATGCGGATGCGCGAAGGACTCGCCTTCGGTATCCAGATGCAGGTGATGGGCTTCAAGGTCCCGGCGGACGTGATCGAACGCTTCGTCCACGGAATCGGCGAACTGCAGAAGTTTGTAATCGCGTTCATTCATGGTGCCGGTGCGGACCATGTGGCGCCAGTTGATGAGTTTGTCCCAGTATTTCCTGCCGTAAATCAAAATTAAATGATGCGACGAGAGTTTGTTGGTCTGCAGCAGCGTCAGCATTTCCCAAAGCTCGTCCATGGTGCCGAATCCGCCGGGAAAGACGATCAGGGCTTTGGCCATCTGCGCGAACCAGAGTTTGCGCATGAAAAAATAGTGGAAGTAGAAATTTAGGTCGGGAGAGATGTAGCGATTGGAGCTTTGCTCGTGCGGGAGCTGAATGCTGAGGCCGACGGAAGG
>Ga0070761_10002312_pt1 | contig 11703 bp, 9 predicted proteins | sample HubBroMetageREF1_FD_66724 | JGI IMG/M metagenome (GOLD analysis project Ga0070761, IMG submission 66724) | Reference soil microbial communities from the Hubbard Brook experimental Forest, New Hampshire, USA - Hubbard Brook CCASE Soil... | ecosystem: Environmental > Terrestrial > Soil > Temperate...
TATTTCATCGATGACAGCGCGACCATGCGTGAAGTCATCAAGATCGCGTTCCGCCGCGAGAACATCAGCGTGATCACCTGCGCCGACGCCGCATCCGCGTTCGCTCAGTTCGCCGAGCACAAGCCTGATGTCGTGATCACCGACGTGATTATGCCGGACCAGGACGGCTACTCCGTTTGCAGCCAGATCAAGCAGCACGCGGAATACGGCGGAGTTCCCGTGGTGTTGATGTCCGGTGTGGTAAACAAGAGCGTAGCGGACAAGGCCGTTGCGGTGAAGGCGGACGAGTTGATTCGCAAGCCGTTTCAGCCGCAGGAGTTGATTGGCCGGGTTAAGAGTTTGCTGGAGCCCAAGCGCGCTACCGATCGACCGGTTGTGGAACGTCCTGGCGCTTCTAGTGCGCTCAACAACCTGTTTGCGCCTCCAATTGCTCCGCCTGCGGCTCAGCGGCCCCTGGCGGCGCCCCATGCCGCCGGTGATCAGAGGACTCCAGATTCTATTTGGCCACGAGCCCTTGCCGAGGCCTTCACGCCGCGTCCCGGCGACCCATCAGCCCGACCGGCGCCGGCGGCCGCGGACATACAGAAGCTGCGTTCGGAAATCGCGCGCCTTGACCTGCTCGTCAAGAAATTGCAAACCGAGATGCAGATCGAGAGGCAATATACGCAGGCGCTCGAACTCCAGATACAAACGCTTACGCGCGTGGACTAGTTGTGGTACAGGAAACGGTTTATTTCGCTTGTCTTTTCCATTTGAAGAAATGTCAATTTGCAACGTTGACGCTGGGAATCTAATTCGATAATTTCGCTCCTGGCTTTGCTGGCATGCATTCTTCGAACGGGGGTTTCCATGAATGGCAAAAGCGGCTTTCCTATTTCTCGGCGCGAGTTTGCGCGCCGCGCGGCCATCGTTTCTGCCGTGTCCATGGTTCCCACGAGTGCCCTGCCGGCCCGTCGATTGATGGAAGATCCCTCTTTCGACCAATCTTCGGACACGCCTTCTCTTTCAACCGAAAGCAAAGCAGAGGCTGAAGCACGCTACGAGACAATCCTCGGCATCTACGGCACGCGGTTCACTGACACGCAAAAGTCGGATCTCCGGCGTTTATGCTTTGCGGCGCAACCGTCGCTGGATCACTTGCGCGCCTACACGATCGAAAATGGCGACTGCCCTGCCCTGTATTTGAAACCACTCGTCGAGAGGGAAAAGAAAACTGGGCCCGTGGCCGTTCCTCGTGCCGCTGGCTCCGCGACACAGAAACCCTGAGGGAACTCTGCCATGCCCGCCGAAGAAATCTTTTATTTGCCGTTGAGCGAGCTTGCCAAGCGGATCGAAACGAAGAAGCTTTCGCCCGTCGAGCTGACCGAAATCTACCTCGACCGGAGCTCCAAGCTAGGTCCCCGCTTTAATGCCTACGCACGCCTGACGCCTGAAATAGCCCTCGAACAGGCCAAGGCGGCAGAAAAAGAGATTCAGCACGGCCACTATCGCGGGCCTTTGCACGGCATACCCTATGCCGCAAAGGACCTGTTAGCAGTCAAAAATATTCCGACGACGTGGGGCGCGAAGCCCTACGCCGATCAGGTTTTCCCGTATGATGCGACCGTGATTGAGCACTTGAACCGAGTTGGAGCCATCCTCATCGGCAAAGCGGCGATGATCGAGCTGGCCGGAGGAATGGGCTACCGATTTGCTTCTGCCTCGCTCGAGGGAGCAGCCAGGAATCCGTGGGACACAAAATGTTGGACCTGCGGATCTTCTTCCGGTTCCGGAGCCATTGTTGCCGCAGGCCTCGCCGCATTTGCCATTGGGAGCGAGACCTGGGGTTCGATCCTTTGTCCTTCGGCCTTCTGCGGAGTCAGCGGCTTGCGGCCCACTTACGGGCGCGTCAGCCGTTACGGCGCGATGGCTCTTGCGCCTTCCATGGACAAGATAGGACCTCTCGCTCGTAGCGCGGAAGACTGCGCGCGAGTTTTCGCCGCAATTGCCGGGCACGATCCTAAGGATCGCAGCACCGTGCCCATAGACAAAGGCGCCTTCACCTATTCACCTTCCTTGGACCTCAAGGCCCGGCCGTTACGGGCCGGCTGGCTCACGAACGCATGGAAAAAACTCGATTCGGGCGTGGCCAAGGCCCTTCTGGCCGCCGAAAAGGTGTTGCGGAAATATTTCGCGAGCGTTAAGTCAGCAACACTTCCGGACGGACCGTTTGAAGATGCGGGTAATGTCATCATCGCGGCGGAGTGTGCGGCGTCCTTCGAAACGCTGATTCGCTCGGGCCGCGTCAGTGAACTGACGGATCCGCTGGGCCAAATCGCCGGCTACGTCAATGCGCAATACTCGGCCGCCGATTATCTTCGCGCGCTGAGCGTCCGGGAGATCCTGCAGAAAAAGATAGAAGGTCTTTTTGACTCGTTCGATGTTCTAGTGGCTGCGGCTCAGCCCATTCCAGCGACGCCGCTGGAAACTAATCTCGAGACCGATCTCGCTTTTGCTGATCCTCTCGGTGCAATCGGCAATCTATGCGGCCTTCCGGCTTTGTCCGTACCCTGCGGGTTCACCGAGAATAATCTTCCCGTTGGATTGCAATTCGTGGGACGTGCGGGCGACGATTTCGCCGTGATTCAAGCGGCGCGGACATTCCAGCTTCACACCGATTGGCACCGCAAACATCCAAAAGTAGCTTGAATCGGATGCTCGGGAATATTTCGGCCGACGCCGATGCTAATTGTCGCGAGCAGCGTTAAGCGCTTCTCGCACCGTGCGCAGGATAGCTCCGCGGCTGAAGGGCTTGGTGAGCAGGAGCATGTGGTCATCGGCCTCCGCAGTTTCGGTCGCCGTCTGTTCCGTGTAGCCAGACATATAGACGACACAAACACTCGACTGCTGCTGCTTTAGCTGCCGCGCCAGCTCTTTGCCGGTCATGCCGGGCATGACCATGTCCGACACCAGCAGGTCGATGACTGCTTCGTGCTCGACAGCCAGGCGCAGTGCTTCGGCGCCATTTTTCGCTTCGATGACTGTGTAGCCGCCAGATTCCAGAAACTCGCGCGCTACTTCGCGCACATCCTGTTCATCTTCGGCAAGCAAGATGGTTTCCGTCCCGCGGGGAGCTTCCGCAAACGGCAGCGCAGTGTTTGCTTTGTCTTCCGGCTGGTCCACGCGCGGCAGATAGATTTTAAAAGATGTTCCTTTACCCAGTTCGCTGTACACCCAGATGAAACCGCCGCTCTGTTTCACAACACCATACACGGTTGAGAGACCGAGGCCCGTCCCTTTGCCGGGTTCTTTGGTCGTGAAAAAAGGCTCAAAGATGTGCGCTTCGGTATCGGCGTCCATTCCTGTGCCGGTGTCGGACACCGCGAGTACAACGTAGCGGCCCGGCTTGACGATTGGATGTGTAGAGTTGTACGTGCGATCGAGTTCGGCGTTCGAGGTTTCAATCATGAGACGCCCGCCACTCGGCATGGCATCCCGCGCGTTCACCGCCAGATTCATAATGATCTGCTCCATCTGGCTGGCGTCGGCACGTATGGCGCCCAAGTCCGGCGCCGTGCGAATCCCCAATTCGACGTCTTCGCCAATCAGCCGAGGCAAGAGTTTGCCCATATCCTCGACTACGCCGTTCAGATTCATCACTCGGGGCTGCAGAACCTGCATGCGGCTGAACGCGAGGAGTTGCTTCGTTAAAGCCGCCGCACGGTCTGCCGCGCGATCGATCTGAGTGATTTTTCGCGCCATGCTGTCCGCCGGAGGCAATGCGTTCATCAAAAGCTCGGTGTGTCCCTTGATGACCATCAAAAGGTTATTAAAATCGTGTGCCACGCCGCCGGCCAGCCGCCCGACGGCTTCCATCTTTTGCGCCTGACGCAGTTGCTGTTCTAGAAGATGGCGCTCGTTGATGTCCTGCGCCACCACCAGACGCACCTTCCGTCCAGCATGCTCGAACTGGTGGGAGATCAACTCGACTTCAAAAACCTTTCCGTCTTTCTTGCGGTGTTTCGAGACGCCCTGGTAACGGCCGGCGGCGGCGTCTTTTGGGGGACGAACTTCGAGAGACGCGCCTTTCTCCTCCGGCCGAATATCGAACATAGTCATCCGGCTAAACTCTTCGGCCGCAAAACCGTATTGCCGCACGGCCGCATCGTTCACCTGGATAAACTGCAGACTTTCGTCATCCATTACCCATGTCGGAAGAGGGTTGTTCGAAAAAAGAAGACGGAAGACGGATTCGCTCTTGCGTAGCGCTTCCTCGGATCTCCGCCGCTCGATCGCGAGCGCTATGTGACCGCCGACAGAATCAAGAAACTCCAGGTTCCGGATGTCATAAGCGCTTTCGTTCTCATAGTGCTGCACGACTAGAACCCCGATGGTCGCTCGCGGTGTTTTCAGCGGCACGCCTAGCCACGCTGGGGACGGCGAGCCGACCAGCTCCACGTCTCCCTGCTGTACAAGACGGTCGAACTCGGACTGGGGGATGAGCATGGCCTTGCCTGTACGAAAAACGAACGCGGTGCAACTTCGCCCAACTTTCTGGGGAGGCGGGGCCATATCAAACTGGTCCACTAGAAAGGGAAAGTAGAAGGTGTCTTCTTTCGGGTCATGGAGAGCGACGAAGCAATTCTCGGCGTAGAGGACTTTCTTCAAGGCCTGGTGGATGCCCTCGAGCAGTTGATCCAGATTGGCCGTCTGATTTAATGCGTGGACGACTTCCGAGATAACCTGGCGCTCGGATTCCATCCGATGCAACTCGGTTATATCCAAAAAACTCGCCACTAACCCGTCGACAGCCGGATTGCCCAGGCAGCTGCTGACCGTCTCCTCGAACCAGCGCCACTCTCCCGCCTTCGAACGTAAGCGGCAGCGTCCTTTCCGCGTTTCGTTCGGAGTGTCAGCGACTCCTCGCAGTCGCTCGCTCGTCTCGTTCACATCATCTGGATGCAAGAAATCTGAAAGTGCTCTCCCAACGAGTTCATCGGGAAGCAAGCCGAGGGCATGCGTGGCTCCCGCGCTGGCATGTCGGACAACTCCATCGGTGCCGAGAATGGTCAAAAGTTCGCGCGCGCAATGGAGCAATGTCGAGAGTTGCTCGGGAGTGGCTGGTATGCTTTGTGCAAGAAGAGCGCGTTGTGACATAGGGTCGCTGCTAGCGAAAACGTTTTCGTACCCCAAGGGACCGCGGTGGATACCAACTCCTCCGCCTTACGATCACGTTCTAGAACGACCTTACGGGCTTGTGGATTGTCGAGCAACTCAATCATAGCCGATTGCGAACAAAAAGCGAGGCGATAGGATACCTTCTGTTGCGAAAATATGACTGTACCCGAGTACAGGTTGTGACCCCAGAAGCTCACACTCCCGACGCGGCCCGCTTTTCGACTGGCGGCGAGCGTGCTAACCTCCCAATCGATTCAGCACAATTCTTGGTGTGCCCTATTCTCGAAATATCCGCTAGCTGCTAGGAGGCCATGTGCCAACACATGACATTTGGAAAGACATGTTTGTCCTGGGGTTGCCCCTGCTCGAGAAAATCCTCCGGCCGATTGTCGTTTACATGTTCCTGGTCGTGAGCCTCAGGCTCTCCGGGAAGCGTGAACTGGTTCAGCTTAATCCTTTCGACCTCGTGGTATTGCTGACCTTATCCAATACGGTGCAAAACGCCATCATCGGTGACGACAACAGTGTCTCCGGCGGCCTGATCGGCGCCACCTCGTTGCTGGTTATCAACTATCTGGTGGTGCGTTTTCTCTACGGCCACAGCAAGTTGGAGCAGATCGTCGAAGGACAATCGGATGTTTTAATCGAGAACGGGCGAGTCAGGGCTGACCGGTTGAAAAAAGAGCTGATCAGCACCTCGCAACTCGAGGCTGCGGCAAGGAAGCAGGGCTTTGAATCACTCGGAGAGGTCGACAAATGTATCCTCGAGCCGAGCGGCACACTCTCCTTCGTCGGAAAGAAGCCCGCGACCGAGGACCTTCGCCACCAGGAATTGCTCGGCCGATTGGAAAAACTAACGGCAGAAGTTCGACGGCTAAACAGCTCCGAACCACCGGCGCGGGCCTAGCTATGGCGCGCCCGCAAACTCGTTCGCTAGTGAACTAGGAAGGCGGTCAGAGCAAATGCGACACCGCCTGCTCCAATCAGCATCCCCGCGATCCAGTATCCACGCCGCTTGGTGAGCAGCGTCATGGAACAAATGACCAGGCCGACCTCAATGAGGCCCTCTCCCCCATCAAACCGGTCTGCGCGCCGGCTGACGAAGTCGCGTTCCTTCTCGAGTTCCTTGGCTTTTTCGCTGATATCTTCCTTGTCCCCTTCGTAGCGTTCTACTTCCTTCTTGTACTTCTGTTCGAGAGCGGCAGCCTTCTCTTTGTCTTGGGGAGCTAGCGCGCCCAGCATATCCGCGACGCTTTGCATTTCGTGCAAACGGATATTCTTCGCCTGGTAGTACGCCCATTGATCGGTCGCTTGCGATTGCAGCAACAACTCTTCCGTGTGCGCGCGATGGCCAAGCAGCGTCACCGCGGCCACCAGTACGGCCAGAATGGAAATTGTGACCGAAACAGGAACTAGGAACGGATTCTCTCCGTGCTCGCCAGGCGCTTCTGGCAGTTCGATACCCTCGGGCATTGCCACACCCTCCTTTGTGAACTAGGTTGCCGGCTCAGCCGCCATAGCCTTCAAGGAATCTTGCGCGGCTGCGATCGTACGCGTTACGTTTCGAGCACTGTGCGCTGCGGAGACAAACGCAGCTTCAAACTGCGAAGGAGCAAGGAACACGCCGCGATCGAGCATCTCACGGAAAAACCTTGCATATCGTTTTGTATCCGATCGTTTTGCATCGCTGTAGTTGCGCACCGGCTGCGCTGTGAAAAACAGTGTCGCCAGCGACTCCCTGGCGTTCACTTGCCCGGCAATCGCACTTTGCTCCAGCGCCTCGCGCAGCCCCTCGACCAGCCTGTGAGATTGCTCGTGGATGCCTTCGTACAGTCCTGGCCGCGTGAGCTGCTTGAGGGTGGCAATCCCCGCGCGCATTGCCAGAGGATTTCCCGCAAGCGTTCCCGCCTGATAGACGGGCCCGAGCGGCGCCACGAAGTTCATGATTTCCGCGCTGCCGCCGTACGCCGCAACCGGCAAGCCTCCACCAATAATTTTGCCAAGTGTGGTCAGATCAGCCTCGACTCCAGCAAGTTGCTGCGCCGCCCCGTAACACACCCGAAATCCGGTAATCACTTCGTCCATGATGAGCAGTGCGCCGCTCTGCTTGGTGATTTCCCGCAACCCGGGCAAAAATCCTGCTTCCGGCTCAACAACGCCCATGTTCGCGGCAATCGGCTCGACGATGACCGCCGCGATCTTGTCCTTATGTTGAGCAAACAGCCTTTCGACGGCTGGCAAATCATTATAAGGCGCGTTCAAAGTCAGTTCAGCCAGTACTTGCGGAACACCCGGGCATTCCGCGATCCCCAGTGTGGCCAGGCCCGATCCTGCTTGCGAAAGAAAACTGTCGGCATGGCCGTGGTAGCAACCTTCGAACTTCAGGATAAAATCGCGCTTGGTAACTCCGCGGGCCAGACGCACCGCGCTCATCGTGGCTTCCGTTCCGCTGGACACGAATCGAATCTTTTCGATCGAGGGAATGGCATCGGTGATGAGACTCGCAAGTTCGACTTCCAGCTCCGTCGTGGCCCCGTAACTCGTTCCGCGTTGCGCTTGCTCGGCAATCGCCTCGGTCACCGCCGGGTGTGCGTGCCCCAGCAGCATGGCTCCCCAGGAACAAACGTAGTCGAGCAATTCATTGCCGTCGGCATCGTAGAGGTATGGCCCGCTGCCGCGCTCAATGATGAGCGGCTCACCCCCCACGGAACCAAAGGCCCGCACCGGGCTGTTCACGCCTCCGACGAGTATCTTCTCGGCGCGTTCAAAAATCTCCCGCGAACGCCGCCGTTCGACTTTGGATTTTGTGGGTGTCGCGCTCATCGAACTCCCGCCCAGGTGATCACGGTTTCAGCCATCGAGCGGCATCCTTGGCGTGATACGTCAAAATAATATCCGCGCCCGCGCGCTCGATTCCCGTCAATATTTCCAGCACGACCCGCTTCTCGTCCAACCAGCCCTTCGCGGCGGCCGCTTTGACCATGGCATACTCTCCACTTACGTTGTAGGCGCCCACCGGAACGTCAAACGCATCACGCACACGCCGGATGACGTCGAGATACGGCAGCGCCGGCTTCACCATGACGATGTCCGCGCCTTCATCGAGATCTAGCGCGACTTCTTTCAACGCCTCGCGGGCGTTCGCCGGATCCATCTGATAGCTGCGGCGATCGCCGAATTGCGGCGAAGAATCCGCTGCCTCGCGAAAGGGTCCATAGAAGCCCGAGCAGTACTTTGCGGCATAGGCAAGAATCGCGATGTCATGGAATTTGTGCTCATCGAGCGTTTCCCGAATGGCAGCCACACGCCCATCCATCATGTCCGAAGGCGCGACGATATCCGCACCGGCCCGCGCATGCGACAACGCCTGAGCTGCAAGAATCGGCAGCGTCGCGTCATTGGCAACCTCTCCACGCTCAATCACGCCGCAATGCCCGTGATCCGTATATTCGCACAAGCACACGTCGGTGATGACCAGCAGTTTCAGATTCGCTTTTCGGATCGCTTCAATCGCTCTTTGGACCACGCCTTGCCCAGAAGTTGAGATCGTGCCGCGCGCATCTTTGGACTCCGGCAAACCAAAAAGAATCACTGCCGGAAGTCCCAGCGCTTCCACTTCCTTCGATTCTTCGAGAATCTGGTCGACAGATTGTTGATGCACCCCAGGCATGGAGCTGACTTCCTTCTGAACCTTTGTTCCGGGGCACACGAACATCGGATAAACCAATCCGGAAACACTCAGCCGCGTCTCGCGCACCAAGCTGCGCAGCGCTTCGCTTCGCCGCAAACGCCGTGGCCGATCGGTGGGAAAGCTCATTCCTCTTTTATCCCCACCGCCGACCTTTTTTTCGTGCGCGCCAAATGTCCCTCTAGAGCCTCGACGATTGCTTTCGTCGTAGTCTCCGCTGCCCGTGCGATTCTTTGGATCCCTGCCGCGCTCAATGCATTTGCGGTCGTAGGTCCGATGGCAACCATCAATACTCTCCCCTGCAACGTGCCCAACCGCTCCCGCCCCAGCAACCTCAGAAAGTTTTCTACAGCGCTAGGACTGTAAAACAAAATACTATCAACTCCATCGCGAAGACTTTCTTGTAGTTTTTCCTGATCCGTCGCGCCGGGAGGCAAGTTTCTATAGGCAACCACTTCGGTGACAAGCGCCCCGCATTTTCGAAGGGCCGCGGGTAACTCCGGGTTCGCCCGGTCGCTTCGCGGCAGAAGCACGCTTTTTTTCCGCAACTCTTCTCCAAGTTCCCGGGCGAGCCCTGCTCCGCTATGGTCACCCGCCACATACTCCACAGAAAATCCGGCAGCTTCTGCGGCATCGGCAGTGACCGGTCCCACGGCAGCGGCGCGCGGCAGCTTCCGAGCGCTATCGAGACCGCGCTGGAGCTCATTTCCGCGCCGTTCCACCGCCTGCACTGCGTTTACACTCGTGAAGAGAATCCAGTCGAATGTCTCGATACCGGCCAACGCCCTGTCCAGCGCATCACAATTCTCCGGCGGCGCAAATGAAACCAGCGGCAGAAGTCTGACGCGGGCACCTCGCGCGTTGAGTTCCTCGCACAACTCGCCGCTCTGCGCAGCAGCTCGAGTTACAATGACTATTTTTTCTCGAAGCGGAGACTCGCTCATGCTAGTCACGGTGCCGACTCACTTCTTCCAGGATGCTCTGCGCGCCAGCTTCTATCAGCAGAGTTGCCATGCGCCCGCCGAGTTCTGCGGCCTGCTCAGGACTCGATGTCGCCCGCTGTTTTATATACTGCACTCCGTCCACGGAACAAACACATGCTTCCATCAGTAATTCGCCGCGTTCCAGCCGCGCCCAAGCCCCAAGTGGCACCTGGCATCCACCATGAAGCGCGGCAAGCAACGACCTCTCCGCAATAATTGCAGTGCGCGACTCGGCGTCGTCAAGCCCGGCGACCACTTCCGCCGCTTCGGTATCCTTCAAGCGGCACTCCACGGCGATCGCTCCCTGCCCCACGGCTGGCAGAAAAACTTCCGGAGAGAGGGTCTCTGTAATGCGTCCGCTACAGCCTAAACGGTCAAGCCCCGCTTTTGCGAGCATGACCGCTTCATACTCCCCACTCTCCACCTTGCGCAAACGCGTATCCACATTTCCCCGCAGATCGCGCACGTCCAAATCAGGCCTGATATGCCGAAGCTGCGCCTGCCGCCGTAGGCTGCCTGTGCCGACACGTGCGCCCTGGCGCAAGCTAGCGATGGTCGCCCCGTTCGCCGCAACCAGACAATCCCGAACGTCTTCGCGCCGGCACACCGCCGGAAACATCAGCCGCGGGGGTGTGTCCGTCGGAACGTCCTTGACACTGTGCACGGCCAGGTCAATGGTTTCCTCCAGCAGCGCTTCTTCCAGTTCCTTGATGAAGATTCCCTTGCCGCCGATTTCGGACAAGGGCGACATGTGCTGCTTGTCGCCTGACGTTTTGATAATGACGATTTCGGTTTCCACACCGGCGCCGGCAAAAAGCTGTTTGCGCACGTACTCCGCCTGCCACTTCGCCAGCAGGCTCCCGCGCGTGCCGATGCGCAGGTGTCTCAAGGCTTCTCCCGGTTCGACAGGAAGAGATCCCGCAGCGCTTCCACATTTTGGATCTTGCGGCGAAGCTCCTTCTCCCCGCGCAGACGCTCCGCCGGTCGCAGCAACAGCTTCTCCAGCAATTCGTCCATCATCGATTCCATGCGCTCCCGCTCCGCCGCGCTCAAGTGATTCATGGAGTCCATGCGTGCATGAATGAAGGCCGCCCTTTCCTCCCGCAATCGCGCGCGCAGCGCATCCACCAACCCTACCAGTTCCACGCTCGCCTGCCAGGAAAGAAACTTCCCGACATGCTCGTCCACGATCGTTTCGGCGCGCGGAACCTCGCCCTCGCGCGCATGCCGGTTTTGTTCCACGATTTCGGTGAGGTCGTCGATGTTGTACATGTAGATGTTGTAGAGCTCCGCGGCCGAGGCTTCGATGTTGCGGGGCAGTCCCAAATCCATCAGGAAGAGCGCGCGGTTGCCACGCGTCGACATGGCCGCCTGTAGGATTTCTCGTGGCAGCACGGCTTGCTCAGAAGCCACCGAGGAGACCACCACATCCGCCGCTTTCAAAGCCGTTTCCCATTCGCCCCAGCCAACGACTTTGCCGCCAAATCGAATCGCCAGCTCATTGGCACGTTCCGGCGATCGATTCATAATCAATAGCCGCGCGATGCCCCGGTCCCTCAGTTGATTGACTACCTGCTCGCTGATCGTTCCCGCGCCAAGCACAAGCGCGCTTCGCTCATTCATTTTTCCAAAGATCCGCTCCGCAAGTTTCACTCCAGCCGAAGCCACGGACATCGGGCGAGTTCCCAACTCTGTTTCCGACCGCACGCGCTTGCCGACTTCGAGCGCTCCTTGAAACAATCGGTTCAGCACGGGGCCGGTGGCACCGTACTCGTGCGCATAGCGATACGCTTCGCGCACTTGCCCCAGGATCTCCGCCTCACCGAGAAGCATCGAATCCAGCCCTGCAGAAACACGGAAGAGGTGCCGCACCGC
>Ga0070761_10002314_pt1 | contig 11697 bp, 13 predicted proteins | sample HubBroMetageREF1_FD_66724 | JGI IMG/M metagenome (GOLD analysis project Ga0070761, IMG submission 66724) | Reference soil microbial communities from the Hubbard Brook experimental Forest, New Hampshire, USA - Hubbard Brook CCASE Soil... | ecosystem: Environmental > Terrestrial > Soil >...
GGGCACATGTGGCCCGAATCGAGCCGCCTGCGGCCCAGCTGGCCAAGTCTGGTAGATCACGCATCCATCAGCCTCAGCTGGCACTGTATTGGCCCCGGTGTTGGCAGCGTCCATCTCGCTGCGTCCACGCTGAGAGCGGCGCGTCCCCGGTGGCGACCACCCCCGCGAGGCTGTTTAAAAAGGCGATAGGGGGAACTTGACCACCCCACGTGCTCCGGGCGCCTCAGATTTTCTCGTCAAAAACTCGCTACCTCACGCAGTCACATGCAGTGCACCCACGAGGACTGACGCAAGCGTGCGCCCGGCACAATTGGCTTCTACTTGATGACGGCTCCCGACCTACGTTTTCCCTGAGCCGTGTCGCAATACACTTGAATTAGCTGCGTCTTATGTAGGAACGGATTGAGAGTCTCGCTGCCATTCGAGAATTGAGATGGCTCAAGAACGGCTGAGGATTTCTTGGCTGGAATGCTGATGTGCTCTGCCGACCAATAATCCGCGCTGCCTGTGTATTGGATGATGGTGCAATCCTTGAGGTCGTAGGCCTCCTTGTTGTTCGCCATCACTTCGCCACCAGACACAAGAAAGCTCATATCTGCCCAAGGTATTTTTGCTTCTTCCGTCCTGTCGTGCTCACCAATGAGTGAACCAACGATCATCATAAGGACGAAGAGCCCAACGAGGCTTAGCAAGATGATCCCAAATGTTTTCATTTCAACCTCCGCAAGGAGAGGCCCGTGAGTGAACCCGTAGGGTCACCCACGGTGCCACATGCGAAGCACTCGCGATGCACCGAAGGTCGCTCCGTGAGACCTACGTAGGGCGACACACGAGCTTGGTTAATGTCTCGATAGCGCTCTCAGGCGGCACGTGTTGCCACGGGCTCGGCTGGTTTTCTCTACCGGTTGGATTGTTCATCAGCATGCTCAGCATACGAAACTGCTTCTGTGCACAGTCGATGTCGTAGAGAATTCGCACCGTAGGCGTGACGGTCGCTTGGTCGGCAACCCGTTCGAACAGGATGACCGTCATCACTTGGTCGCTAGTCAGGTCGGTCACTGTACTCAGCGGTGGCTTGTATCCCTTCAATAGTAGCTCAGCGGTCTGAGACAGGGCCGCAGTCTTCTTGCCGTGGTTGTCTGCTTCCACCTTCGCGGCGTCGAGTGCTTTCGTCCACACTTGCACGTCCCCTGGAGTGCGTACGACCTCGCTCTCCAGGTAGAACAACGCGACTTCCTTAGGTAGCTTCGAGAAGGCGTACAGCCTCCAGACGGTCGATCCGTCAGCAGCCGCGAGGCCGGTACAGAGTAGACCGACTGCGATGAACATCCTGTACATCTTGCAATCGTCTCACAGTGGCGCCTTCGATGCACAGGCGGTGCCACCTGCGAGGCAACCCGCAGCGGCTGTCGAAGGTGATTCGTGGGTGTATTCTGGGAACTGCATCGACTGCGCTTCGAGTGCTGCGCCGGGTGACATCATCCGTGGCCGCTAGGTGTGGCGTGGGGCGCGACTTGCCCTACGGCGAAGTTCTGCGTACCTGGCAAGGTCTCACGGTCGGAGATCGCGGCTGCAATCCGAAATATAAGCCGACGCGGACGTGGGCACAGATAGCTCAAGAGAATCCGAATAACCGTTACGCGAGAGAGCAGGCAGGGGAGTACCGCTGATGACGGCCAGACAATTTGGATGAGAATCTTCGGTTGCGCTGGCCTATTTGATATTGAGAGCACAGTCGCGGGAATAATACGGCGGATAGTCACCCGAAAGCTTTTCGAGTAGGAAGTAGCCGGTTCGCAGGATGTATTGTCCAGCATCGAGATCGGTCGCGAGTTCGACTATGTTAGGCCCGACCTTGACCGGAAGGTAGGTCGAATATCTTAGATCCCACGCGTTCTTATCTCGTTCCTTCTCCATCAATACTATCCACAACGGTGACATCCGGTTCACCGTTTGAGAATCTGAAACTGTAAACACCGCACGAATGTTGGCCTTACCGTCAACCAGAGAAGATTGTGGGCACGTAAATGATCGAAGGAGCTTTGCGTCGTACCCAAGCATATAGCCCTTACTCGAAGCCGGCAGTTCAAAGGTGGAGGCTGCCTTCGATTCTACGAGGGGGTAAATCAACTTGGCGTATTGGCGAGGCGGAGGCGATTTTGTGCTCAACTCTGCCTGCGCTTTCGTGAGGCTCTCCGCAAGAGCACTCAACGTGATTTGAGCTTCAGCCGCCTTTGAACTGGCGGCAGCCGCTTGAATTTTGGCGACTTTACCTTCTAGGTCTTGAATGCGTGCCTGCGAATTGGCGTTTGCTGCAGCAGCGGCGTGTTTTTGGGAGGATTGTACTTCACGGATCGCTAACTGTAGCGAGGCGACCATAGACAGTAGCTCCGCCTCGGTCTTTTGATCGAGTTCGGCAGTTGTACGGACTGGTTGTGGAGTTGTCGGCATGTTCGTAACGATCACGTGCTCTGGTCCGCGCCTAGCTTCCAGGATTAGCCTCACACCGTAGCCCACGACGGCGAAGATGATCGCCCATCCGGCTGCGATAAGATGTCGTTTCGAAAAGAAGCCTTCGTTATCTGTCATGTGAGCTGCAACCACCGCATCGCATACGATGGCTACCTTCCCTGGCTGGTTGTCCAAGTCAGCATTCTATCCTGTATCGGCACCCGCTCCACCCGAAAACCACTGAGGAGCTACCTGCGTTGTCCGCAAGAGGCTCGACGGTCAGACCCAGTCCTCGGACTGAAAACCGACGTGATTTTGATACAAGTTCTTCACGAGGCCCAACGGGTCAGATGAAGTCTCAGGTATGAGATCAAGTAGTCCGAGGATGATTGTCCTTGCGGCGTTGCATGCCCAACGTGCTGTCTCGGGCGTCTGGAGGCGGTCAAACCACGGAAGCCCAATCACTTCACGCGGCATCGCGCGCTTTTGACGTGCCAATTCGTCTGTTATTGCTTCCCCAGAATGGGCCTCGCTAGGTCTCACCGGTTTGATGTGCATTATGGCGTTGCGTAGCTCCATCAGCCGAACAAAGTCTTGGTATGGATTACCCCCCTTATCAAAGCGCTTACCTAGCTTTGCCGAGGCAGCAGCGTATTTCTCCGTCACCGATCTGTGTATGAATTCCAAATCAAATATTGCGTCTGCCGCCGCTGACATGTCGGACGTGATCGCATCTGGTGCCCAATCCCAGGCATTCTGTCGATATTGTCCGATGTTCTCCGCCAGTTCGTTGATGAACGCCTCCGTGGCAGCAGCTGCGATGACAATCGCCACGATTGCGTCGGCGGTCAGCACACCTGTCTGGCCAGCTGCGTTCCGATCTGTCATTTCCTTAACCGCGCGGTTGCGTGCCCTGAAGGCTGTAAGCAGAATGCTGCCCGCATGGAAGCTGACTCTCGATGCGTGCTGCGCGGTAGGCCGTTCTAGGCAGCATCGGTCCACTATTCTCCTCAGCCGTACGACGATACTGCGCGCTAGACCGCATAACGCGGCACGAATTGCTTGCATGTTTGAGGCCCCCATTTGATCGTTGCTCTGAACGCCGAGGAACCGCTTGCGGTGTTCGCAGTGATTCGACGATGAACCGTCTCGGTCCCGAGTGTACGACTACATTACGTCGGCGGTGAAACAAGTGATGCACCGTTGGTCGATGCTTGCGGTGCGCAGCAGGTGCTACGTGGGGGCAGGATGAAAGTGATGTGCTGGTGGCGCTAAATGGAATCGAAGGTGAGTTGCTTGTGGGCGCGCTACAATTCAAGCATTGGCTAAAACAGGGAGGTGTTACTAATGGCTGCAAAGAAAAAGCGCGCACCAAGACGCCCACGTATCACAACGGAGTGCACGATACCGCCTGAGATACCCGACACCGCACTGCCGAATTTGATGTTCAAGCGCGACCGGCTCGCCGAGAAAGCAATTCGCGAATACGTCGAGTGGCAAGCGCCTGACACAAAAGTGACGCACGCCGAGCGTGTGACCACCGAGTTCGTCATGGGCCGCAAGCTTGAGGGCTGGGATGTTCGGACTGACAAGGAGCGCTGGTGGGTCATCACACAGCCGACGAATCTATATCCGCAGAAGCTATTCCCTAGTCTCGATTACACCATCTCGTTTCACGTCGGCGTTACCACGAGAATGATGTCCCAACCGGAGTCGGGAGTGCCCGAAGCGGAGCAGGCAATTTTACTTCCCGCGTGGCGTCGCTGGGAGCAAGCAGCGGAGGCGCTACAAGAGGCTGACGAAGCCGAGGAGTTTCAGTCTGTCGGCATGCGATGTCGAGAGTGCTTGATTGCAATGGTCAAATCGGTTGCTGATCCTGAGATGGTGAAGCCGGGAAACGAAACGCCGAAGCGCTCTGATGTCATCGCATGGTGCGAATTGATAGCCGATCACGTCGCGCACGGACAGAGTGCCGAATATGTGCGGAAGTATTTGAAGACGGTTTCGAAGTCGGGTTGGCAGTTGGTCGGTTGGCTTACGCACGCTAGCGGCGCGACGCAAGCGGACGCCGCGCTGGCAATCGAGATCACGCAGCACGTTCTCAGTACGTTCGGTACTGCTGTATTCCGACACAGGCGAGGCGTTCCTGATCAGTGTCCCGAGTGCGGCTCTTACAGGATCGGCCTGCGGTTGAGGTCGCCCGACGATGAACACGAGGGTGTCCCTGGGTGCCTGCGCTGCGGCTGGATCGCTCCGCACAACGGCTAAGGTGACTTAAGTGCGCGCCGGGTGGACAGTCTCGATTGAGGAGCTACGTGTTATGCCTCCCGAACCAATCCAACTTTTTCGAGTAGACAGGTAGCGCCGAGTTGTAAACATCCGTGAAGTTGACTGAAACTGTAAGCGCGCTCAATGCGGCACGAGTGGCGTCGCGACCTTGCGCGAAGCTCTGGTCGAGGTAGGCGGCGTCTATACCCGCGTCGTATTTCGTTAGTTCAAGCAGATTAATCTGGCCTCCGGCCAATAGGCTTCGATTCTCCAGCGTATGCGAGAAATGACTCCACGGGCGACTGTTCGGAAGTGTGGGCATCCATTCGATTAGACTAGATCGCGACTCAGTTCCATTCGATACGTCGAGCGATTTGATTATCATCGGCCCCGACCCATTGTTACGAATTTTTACGCATAGGCTGTCCTCGTAGTCGACATGGGTAATCTCCGGCAACGGACGCACCGAAAGAATGTTATGGCGACGTTGAACGCGGAGTGTCCAGAGGGAGATCGCGACTGATACCACGGAGACGAATAGCGCCAATAAGGCGACAGATGCGCTGGCAACGGCGCTGAGTGCGTTAGCCACGTTCGCATTTGTTTCCAGGAGATGTATGAGTTCTCTCATGGTCTCATGATTCCCTGAGCCTCGCGGTGGTCCGTCACGGCTACAGGTTATCAAAAACGCGGGAGCCGCGCGCCCGTTCGCGCAGCCCGCTTGGGCACACGGCCAGATGGGCCGGGTTCAGTGGGGGAGGGCTGACGCCAGGTCAGCAGCTACGATCTACTTCTGATTGGGCTTTGTTGCGACGCGAGGATTCTCTAGCGCCTGACGCTGGATCTCGTTGGCAGCAATTGCCGCCTGCGCTGCCTTGTTCGTTGCCGTGACCATGTCGCGCTGAATTGCGTTGGCAGCAATTGCTGCGTCCGCAGCCCTGTTCGTCGCCGCTACCATGCCGCGCTGAATGTCGTTGGCTTGGCGCATCTCCAACGCAGCGAAGATGTTGACCGCCACATACAAAACGGTTGCAAACATGATTACAACCGTCAACGCAACTAACTTTCGTTGCTGCGCCGTCTGTACGGTGCTCGCGTCTTCCACTTTCTTTCCAACGTCGCTCACGTTCTTCGCGAAGTCGTCCACCTTCGACGCAAAGTCATCCATCTTCTTTGCAACCTCGTCGGCCTTTTGCACGGCTAGGTTCGCAACGTCGTCAGCCTTCTGCACGACGAGACCGGCGGCTCGTTGAATGGTCTGCATGACGCCCTTGAGTCCATCGTGCAAACCGTCCATAGCTTCGATGGTTCGATGCTGCATAATGCGGCTGGCTTTGGCCATCTCGCCCGTATTCGCGGTATGATCGTTCAGCATGGCGTCAATTTCCTTGTCGCCCGTCCATTCTCTATCTCTCATGATTTCCCCTTGCCTCGCGTCGTGATGGCTTACAGGTTACCAAAGACGGGCGGGGGACCGATCTGGGGGCAGAGTGCCGGGGAAGGCTAGGGCGGGCGAGGGCGGTGCAACATGGACCACTATATGGTCCACTGTTGTTTTCCTGATAGGAGCAGGAGGGAACCTCACTCTCGACTACAAGGAGGAACGTTGCGCCACACATTGATGTCAGCGGTCTTGATCGGGGCAACCCTGGTTAATTGTCTTGGAATTCGTGCTACACATGCCGACGAATGCGTAGACGCGCCAGTAATTTTTGATGGGATTCAGCCCCTGACTTATAAACGCGTCAAAGGCGGTCCGGAAGATAGGGCGTACATTTTCAGTCATTATGGCGCAAGGTGCCAGCCTGGGGAGACCAACCAGTGCAAAGCGCGATTTGTAATTTCCGGCGACATTGTCGCAGTGGCCAAGACCTGCGGCGATTTTGCATACATTCAATACATTGGCGAGAAAACGATCACGACCGGATGGACCCAGGCGAAGTCACTCGAATCTTGGCGACCCGTAAGCGCCGACGAGAAACCGACCGTATTCGGAGGACCCGATGCCGCAGAAGGACACGAGCGGTTCAAGTTACTTCAAGGGAACGGAGTTCCGGTTTGCGAAGCGTACCTGCAGAGGTTAAACCGTACCGAGTTCGGAGCGCCCTCTTATTGCGGTCGGCCAGAGAGTACTCAGGTTCCAGGATTCGACAAATTGAATCGCGTCTACCTGACTACGAAGGAAGTCAATGAGATATCGGACACCGGCATCCCCGAGAGATTCAATTTATCGACGTGGCAGTATCAACCACCAATCGACGCCGACAATGATGGGCACCCTGATAATGTGTTGGTCTGGAATCTCGATAGTCCAAAAGAGCCTCACTGCGGGCTCAACTCGGGGGGGCCGGCCGGTTTAGATACGGGATTTCAGTTGGCTGTGATCTTAGCCGCCGACAACCGAACCGTGGATCCGAAAAAGACTCTGGAGATATTTGGGAGTAACAACCTCGCTACAGCCGAAAAAATCGACATCTTCAGCCAGGCCAAGACGTCGATTCATGATTTCCCCGCGTACGGCCGCTCATACAGCCTATTCCGCTATCACGGTGTAACCTACTTTGATACGTACATAGGTCACGAGCCTGATCGGGTGACCGGGGATATCGAGCCTAGTCAGCTCCGTGTTTTCTTACGGCGGGATCACCATACCAGCGCGATTTGCACGCTTCGCTAGAGTCATTCGCCGTCCCTGACGGCCAACACGCCCATGATCGGTTATTTATGGGAAAGTCTGACTGCCCTTAATATCCAATGTAAAACTGCCTTCGCATTCGCCAAACGAACAGTCGATAGTTTTCGGCTGCTCATCACCCGCATCGATGATAAATCGTGGGGGTGACTAGTGCGCGTGACGCCTCAAATTCGATGGTGTCTGTATCGATGATGCGAAACTCAGGATCGCCCAAGATCCGGCCGTAACTACGCAGCATGCATCCCTGCTCTCCGCAAAATTCGAGCCTGTACGGCTTCTTGAACAGGCGCGTTTCGCCCTCAATGGTTATGCCAATGTCATTGGGGTCGCATTTGACCTGCCAAAAGCCGGTGTAAGGAAACCTGGCATCTCGTTTCAGGGAACGCGGCGCGTTCATGCTATTGCGCTTGGGATCCGCGATGTCTTTGGCATCGTCGCCCAGCGCAACGATCGCGCTGAGATAGACCCTTGCCGCTGAATTCATAAATAAGATCAGGGCGAACACTATGACGCCGAGCTTTGCGAGCACCGCCCATGACCGGCGCCCTTCATAGTTGCGGGCGCTTCGCCAAATCGCGATTGGGACGATCGCAATAAATGCAGCCGTCGCCAGGACTTGCATTGCCGTTGAAACGTACAAATTTCTATGAAAGTTTTCTGGTGGTCGGACTACAACCAGCACCAGCTGGACGACGTCCCAAGCGTAAAAGAGGAAAATGATCGCGGCAGTTCCTAGCGCACCAAAAAGCCAAAATGCTCTGGGCAGGACTACCTCACCGCGGAACAGCCTTCTGATTAGGTTCATCGTAATCTCCTAATTCGTCGCCTTGGAGGGGCATGGGATATCCGTGAAAACGGTGGTACCGCCTGGACCCGGACATCGGAAGATCTGTGGATGCGCGGGACTCGGACCTGTTGTTGGACTGCTGTCGCTCCCAACCGATGCTGATGAATTGACGTTGGGTATTCCGGGCATTGGCCCCTTGCCGTCAAGCCAAGCGGCGCAGGCATTAGAAAGCTCAAATGTCCTTTTTCGCTGCGCCTCCGGACGATGATCTAGATCGTCATCATTAAACCACGCCTTTAGCTGCTTGTTTACGCATGCGTGAATATCGATTATCCGATTCCTAGCGATCTCTCCCTCGGAGCCACTAAAGGTTTTCACCGGCTGCCCATTCGCGTCAATGCCGTTGGACATCGGATCGCCCCTTCGCGGAATCGCAAGAACAGCGGCTGGTTGTTTGGCTGAATCAGTGCTATCGATCGGGGAGGGTGTCGTCCAATGAAGGACGGGAGCAACGCACTTAAATGGACTGAAATTGCAGATTCCAAATAAATAAGAAGCAGAGACGATGATCCACAAGATCCCTACCAACGGAGCGAGAGCCCAGATGACTCTCTTTGTGAAGTCGCTGTCGTCCGATTTGGCGCGCACGCACATCACAAGCGAGAGCACGAAAATGACCTCGTATCCGGCAAGTGCAGCCGCGACCGCAGAAATGCGTGATGCACCCATAGCCCAGAGGCCAACAAGGACCAGCAAATACTTTGTCACACCGACTAGAATGCCGACAGCGATCAAGCCAAACCCAACGTTGATGGCTATGACAAGCCGTCGGCGAGAACGAGGTTTATCCATGATCGACGCCAGGATCAATTCGAATACTTCAAAGTCAGGAGGCGATTGCCCTGATTTGGCGTCTGCACCAATAACAGAACTTCATTTGAATGCTCACCCGCCGCGAATTTGTAGAAACCCTCTGCGCATGGCCCGAGTTCCGGAAATGCTCGCTTCGGTGAGATAACGCCTTCGGAAGATACATAGCGGACAAAAATATTGCCGAGCTTGCCGGAGCAAGCTGCGAATAGGAATCCCCCTTCCGGCGTGGAATATGCGGTGGCGATGACGTCGAGCAACGAATCATCAATCAGGATCGGTGTTCTTGTTTCTTTCAGATTGGGGTCATACGCAAACATGCGCATTTGTTGATCGACCACGCCCGGAAAATCGGACAGCCCTGGTTTTTTGTAAGAGGTCTCGAAAAGAACTGCCCCGGTTGCGGTGGGCACGAGAAGTGCGCCGATGGCGTTGTCGCGACGGATCCGAGCTGCTTCCTTGCCCGTCATGTCGAGCGCAACTAACAATGTACCGGGCCGCAAATGAATGCCGCTCGCGAACTCTTTGAGTATCTCTTCCTTGGTATTGACATCGGGCAGAACTTGAATCCTCTGCGCAGCGAGAATTCTGTCATCGCCTACCACGAATATTCCCGCGCAGTACGAGAGTTGTTGTGGGGTGGCTTCGAGATGGTGACCTTGATCGACAGGGATTAGCGTTTCCCAAAGACGTGTGCCCGAACTATTGGTCACGGATACCGCAGGTACTTCCATTCGAAAATATTCGTCGAGCGTATCCACCGTGGAGAGCTGGATGAATTTATCGTCGTGCTCGGTTGCGCAATGGAATAATCGCGCATCGGTCGGGCCAGAAAGCAAAGTGGGCTGGGATACCTCACCTTCCGGGCTGACCCGCTGTGCGAAGTCGGTGAGGCGCTGGCTCCCTGGCTGACTTGTGTCTCGAACGACACCGGCGACCCAGTACGTTCCGTCGGAAGAAATACCCACAGCAGTTGCAAGTAAAGCCGACACCTCCTTACGCCACGTTAAGGCGCCAGAACTTGAGAACTTATAAATGAATGAACCGGCGCCTCCCCGGTTCGCGAGGGCGAGGAGGCCGCCCTCCGGAAGCGCAACGGCGGCCGCCACGTGTTCTAGCGAGGGGTCGCTGGTTAAATCATTTTTTCTTGCAAGCTGAATGTCCGGCTGAGCGGACGAAGAGGCCGCGGCGGAGCCAGCGGCCGTAACGGCTGGGCCGCTCTTCCCGCAGGAAGCAATTGCGACGACGGCGAGCGCGAGGCTTGCTATAGCGTATGAGTTGCGACTGAACATCCTGTTCTCCGAAAGTCCTAGCCTTGGAAATCCCAAACCCCATCATCGACTGAAGGAGGCCTTTCTCGCGTGATGAGGATCACGCAATGACGCGCTAGCGTGCAAAAGAAATCCCGGCAAAACTTCCCCATTTCGGGTCATTCTTGGGAAAGTTCCGGCATCTGCCTTGGCCCCGTATCGGATGAGTCTACTGCGCGTCCTGAATTACAGGTTAGGTTACAGGCGCTCATTTCTGGCGGTCGAATGAGTCAAAGCAGCCGACCCCCCCTAGGATTCTGCTGACCTGGCGTTGCATTCCCCTAAGCACGCGACTGAATCGGATTTTCCGCGACGCCAATGGGGGCAGCCAATCGTAGGTGAATTCGTACGAATCATGGCCTTCCTAGAATCCAGCCTGCCGCTCATAGTCATCCCGCAAGTGAACCTTAGGACATTTAAGGATCGGGCGGTGTATTCGATCGAACAGACCTTAGCGTTGCACTGACTCGGGGAGAGTTCCGCCGAAAATACCGCGAAACCCTCCCCACAAACGCTGAGTAATTCGCGCAATGTATAGGTCCGTATCGGCGGATCCGAAATGAGCAGAAATTTTGGATCGAGGTCTGTTGTCGGGTCGGTATTGGAGTGATGGCAGGATAGCGAAGTGTCCGCGATTTGCAGCAACACAGGTTGGCGAGCAGTAAACGACGGCGCCTCGAAAGCGACGGCCCCGTCGATCACGGCGCGTCCGACGCCGCAGGAGAAGCGCCTGTTCGCCGCGGTCGCCGCCCAGCGGCAAGTATCGGAATCGACGCTGGCCCTGATCGCTATTCGTGCATTGCTCGATTCCCAAGCGCCCGACTTGCCGCCCAGCCCATCGAGCAGCGGTCCCGCCCTGGACCGGATCACGATCCGTCTGCGGCCGGGGGACCGGCTCGCCATCCGGCACCGAGCGGCTGAGCGCCGCATGAAGGACTCAGCCTACATCGCCGCCCTGGTCCGGGGTCATTTGGCCGCCGACCCACCGCTGGCAACCCATGAGCTTGCGGCGTTCAAGGCGGCCGTGTCGGTCTTGGCTGCCTTCGGCCGAATCTTGGCGCGGACGGCTCGGGAAGCCGCACAGGCGGGTGTCCTGCCGCGGGATCTACAGCAAGAGATCAGCCGTTCTCGGGCTCTCGTAGCGGACCTAGAGCGGCGTATGCATGAATTCGCCCAAGCGGCGCTGGTCACCTGGGAGAGCCGCGTTGACTAGACGAGTTGTTCGCCTCTCCTCGGATGAACCGGGATTGTTCGATGTGGTGAGTTACGGTCGTTCAGGTCTGCAATTGCCCAGTCGATTCAGCTCCGCGCAGGTT
>Ga0070761_10002316_pt1 | contig 11695 bp, 12 predicted proteins | sample HubBroMetageREF1_FD_66724 | JGI IMG/M metagenome (GOLD analysis project Ga0070761, IMG submission 66724) | Reference soil microbial communities from the Hubbard Brook experimental Forest, New Hampshire, USA - Hubbard Brook CCASE Soil... | ecosystem: Environmental > Terrestrial > Soil >...
CGCCGCGGCATATACATCCTTCCGAGCATTTTCACGGTGGCGAATCTTCTTTGCGGGTACTACGCGATTCTGGCGACGCTCGAGGGTTCGACGACTGACCTCGACAATGCGGCCGCCGCCATCGGCATCGCGATCCTGTTCGATTCGCTCGACGGCCGCGTGGCCCGGGCGATGGGCACGAACAGCGAATTCGGCAAACAGTTTGACTCGCTGGCCGATGTAGTCAGCTTTGGCATGGCTCCGGCCTTGCTGGCATATGCGTGGGGCGTTCATGCGATGGCGGCCGCGGGTTCTCCGCCCGAACTCCACCTGATTCAACTGGGGTGGCTCATCGGCTTCTTTTTCCTCGGTTGCTGCGCGTGGCGGCTTGCGCGCTTCAATATTCACGGCATGGCGCCGGGCGGCGGCCGGTACTTCGTGGGTATGCCCACGCCCGCCGCGGCGGGAATGATTGCTGCTACGGTGCATGCGTTCCGCAGCCCGATTTCAGACGTGAAAGTTTCGATTCTTTGGCTCTTGCTGGTTCTCGCGCTGGGCGTGCTGATGTCGAGCACAATCCGTTACTACAGCTTCAAAGACGTTCAGTGGGCGCGCCGCCAGCCGTCGCTCGCGGTGGTTTTGATCGTTTTGCTGATTGGATCGGTGGTGCTCTTCTCGCAGATCGTGTTGATGCTCATTTCGAGCATCTACGTTATCCACGGCGTCGTGCTTCAACTGGTGCGCTACATGCGTCACCGTACCGCTTCTCGGCCGGCTTAGGTCATGCCGGGGTCCCGAAGTCTCTCTCGCATCGCCATTGTCGGCGCGTCCTCCCTTCGTGGCAAAGAACTCAAACAAGTTCTCGAGGATCGCAATTTTCCTGCGACGGATGTCGTGCTGTTCGACGAAAGCATCATGGCCGGAACGCTCACCGAGGCGGCCGGCGAGCCCACTTTCATCCGGGCGCTTGAGGCGGACAGTTTCGAAGGCACCCAGTTCGCCTTTTTCGCAGGCAGCTCCGTGGATGCCGAACAGAATTGGCCGGCGGCCCAGCGCGCTGGCGCCACCGTGATCGATATGACGGGCGCCGTCGCGACGTCGGGTCAGGCGACAACCTGGATCCCGTCGCTCGCAACCTTGGTTCCGCCGCGCCCGGGCGCGCACGAAAACGCCGCCCTCCCGGAGCCGTACTATTCTCCACCGTCGCCTGTGATCATCGCTTCGACGCTAGCGGCCGGCCTGGGCAAATTCCAGCCACAGCGGATTGTCTTAACGCTCTTTCCGCCCGTCTCCGAGCGCGAGGAAGCAGGCATCGAGGAACTCGAAAGCCAGACGACCAACCTCCTCTCGTTTCGCCCGATCGTGCATCCCGTGTTCGGAGCACAGGTGGCGTTCAATCTTCTGTCCGCGTACGGGGAAGACAGCAAGCCGCGTCTTGCGGACGTGAGAACCGCGATTGCTCGCGACGTATCACACTATCTGGCCGGGCGCGCGCCGGTTCCCGCGATTCAGTTGGTGCAGGCGCCGGTGTTTTACGGGTATGCTTTCGTGGCGTTCGCGGAGTTCGCGTCGCCGCAGGCGCCGGAGCAACTGGAACGAGTGTTTGCGAATCTGGGAGTGAAGGTTGCGGGATCGGCCGAGGATGCGCCCACGAACATCAGCGTGGCCGGCGAGAGCGAGATTCAGTTGGCGCGCATCGAGCCGGACCCGAGCCTGCCAGCGGGCGCGTGGTTGTGGGGCGTTGCCGACAACCTTCGCCTGGCCGCCACAAATGCCGTCCGAATCGCGGAGGAGTTGATTGCCAAGCCCACGGGCTGAGTACCGCAGCCGCCGGCGACGCCTTGCGGCCAAGGCGGCCACCTTCATCCTTGCGCTGTGCGCGCTGATTCCTTCCGCAGGCTGCGGGTATCACGTGGCGGGCCGAACGTCAGCCCTGCCGCCCGATTGGGAAACCATCGCGGTGCCTGCCTTCAAGAACGACACGACTCGTTACCGCATCGAGCAGCGCATGACCGAGGCCGTGATTCGCGAATTCCTGCAGCGCACGAAATACCATGTCGTGCAGGATCCGCAATCGGCCGATGCCGTGCTGCACGGCGAAGTGCTCACGATCGAAACGACGCCGGTGCTTTTCAACGCAACGACGGGTGAAGTGACGACGATGCTCGTCACGGTGCACACCAAGGTGCTGCTCGTCGACAACAAGACACTGAAGGCCGTCTATCACATGGACGACATGGTCTTTCGCCAGGAGTATCAAATCTCCACGGACGTGCAGAGCTTCTTCGAGGAACAAGACCCGGCGCTCGAGCGGATGTCGCGCGCTTTCGCCGCGAAGCTGGTATCGAACGTGGTCGAGAATTTCTGACGGACACATATGGCAAGCATCGACAAACTCATCGAACGCCTCGCCCGCGGGAAAACAGTTCCTGCGATCGTTCTGCAGGGCAGCGACGCCTACCTGCTGGACCTATGCCGTAAGAAGATCATCGAGGCCTACGTGCCCGAAGGCGCGCGCGATTGGGCCGTGGCCAGGATCGCCGTTCGCGAGTCCGGCTGGGACGAAGTGGTGCAGCGCGCGCAGACGATGCCGATGCTCGCGTCGCGCCAGGTGATCTTCGTCGAAGGCGTCGAATCGATCGAGAAATTGGGCGACAAGGCGCGCGAGGGAATCGTCGATGCCCTCGAGAGCTATTTCGCCTCTCCCGCGCCTTTCACCGTGCTCGTTTTGGAAGCCGAGCATCTGGACGGCCGCCAGAAATTGACAAAATTGCTGCAAGAGAAGGCTATCGTCGCCGAAATGGATATCGGGGGCGAATCGGCGGCCTCACTCGCGTCGCAAATGGCCAAGGATCTCGGTGTGGCGATCGATGCCGAGACCGCGGGACTTCTCGCGGAGATCCTCAATAACGAGCCCGCGCGGATCCGCGTGGAAATCGAAAAGCTCTCCGCGTTCGTGCTGGACCGCGGTCGCATCACTTCGGCGGACGTCGAAAAACTGGTGGTCGCCGCTCGCAAGAACACCGTGTGGCAGTTTGCGGACATGATCGCGAGCCGCAAACGCGATGTGGCGCTCGCGTTCCTGGATAATCTTCTCCGCGAAGGCGAGCAGCCCATTGGCCTCGTGGGTGTGATGTCGCGGATGTACCGGCAGTTGATCGAAGCGCGGGAATTGCCGCCAACCGTGAACATGTATCAGGCCGCGGGCATTCTTCACGTTCCGCCGCAGGCTGCGGACGCCATCTTGCGAACCGCGCGGCGCATTCCGAAAAAGGAATTGTTGGCAGGCCTCGTCGCACTCGCGGAAGCCGATAGCCAGTTGAAATCGTCGAATCCGAATCCTCGCGCGTTCATCGAGTTTCTGATCGCGCGCCTCACCTCGCCCATGGCTGCGACGGCTCCGTAGGAACTGATGCCCCGCACGTATGCGCTTCTGACGCTCGGCAAATCGCGATTCGCGATTGCGATATGTTTGCTCGCGCTCGGAGGCGTTTCGCTTGCTGCTTTTGGGCAGCACTCTCCGGCTGTGAATGTCGAAGAAGGCGCGCTCGAAGGCGCGCAATTGAGTTTTGCTCCCCACGCGGCCGCGTTTACCGGCATCCCGTTTGCGGCGCCGCCAGTGGGCGACCTTCGCTGGAAACCGCCGCAGCCGCCGGCTCACTGGACCAGCGTTCGACGCGCGACGGGTCCTGCTCCCGCCTGCCTTCAGATGCGGGCCTCCTTCCCGATCAGCGAGGACTGCCTCTATTTGAACGTATGGACTCCGAACCTTGCCGCGAAACCCGGCCTTCCGGTGATGGTGTGGATTCACGGCGGCGGAAACGAGAACGGCAGGGCGGAGGACACGCCTTTCGAGCGCGTCCTGCCGCAAATGGGAGTCGTTTTCGTCAGCATCCATTACCGGCTTGGGGTGTTCGGATTCCTCGCGCATCCGGCGCTGACCGCTGAGTCTCCTCACAGTTCTTCGGGAAACTACGGCATCCTCGACCAAATCGCGGCACTGAAGTGGGTGAACAGGAATATTTCGAATTTCGGCGGCGATCCAAACCGGGTGACGGTAATCGGGGAGTCGGCGGGCGCGGGCGATGCATGCTTGCTGATGGCGTCGCCGCTGGCTGCCGGACTGCTCCAGCGCGCGATTCTGGAGAGCGGCGACTGCCAAAGCATCGTCAATTCGGACCTGAAGGCGCCGATCGCGTTCAACTCGATTTCCGGCAGCGCGGAGGGCAACGGAGTGAATCTGGCGAAAGGCTTGGGAATTCCGGATGGGCCGGGCACTCTGCGGCAGATGCGAAGCGCGGCCGCGGGAAAAGTTCTGGAGGAATGGGATCGTAACCCTCATGTGCACGTCGCACCTGACGTCGATGACTGGGTGATTCCCGAGCAGCCTATTGAGATTTTCGCGCACGGCAAACAAGCCCGGATTCCGGTGATCGTCGGAAGCAACGCGGACGAGGGAACGATGTTCGTTGGGGCGTCGAGCCCGAGGACGGTGGCGCAGTACAAGGCGGGACTCGACACCGACACCGGCAAATATGCCGCCGAGGAATTCCTCGCGTATCCGGTCGCCTCGGACCCTGAGGCTCATCGCGCTCAAGTGCGACTGCAGACCGATTACATGGGCTATGGCGCGTACACATTTGCGCGGTCGATGACGCGCGCGGGCCAGCGCGCGTATCTCTACTACTTCACGTATCCCGCGACGGGCAAACTCGCGTCCCTGGGTGCATTTCATGGCGAAGAGTTGATGGTTCTTAGCGGCGGCTACTGGAAAGGCTGGGCGAGCAGTCCGGACGACGCCACGCTTGCCGCAACTATGAGGAATTACTGGGTGCAGTTCGCCAAGACGGGCGACCCCAACATTCAGGGGCAACCGCGCTGGGATGTTTTCGACCCGGGAAAAAATCAGGCGTTGGAGCTCGGGCACACGGTCGCGCCCATGAAGGTGCTCCATACGGAAGGATTCACCGCGCTGGACCACATCATGGCGGAAATCGTGTCAGACGTGGTTGCGACCGGCGCGAAGGAAACGCCTGGAAAACAATGAGGCACCCAGCGCTGCCGGGTGCCTCGAAGTGATCCTGTTTCTTACTCGGTGACCTAAGCCTTCTTGTTCGCCTTCACGGCATTCAACGCCAGGCGCAGCCGCGACTTATAGCGGTTGGCCGTATTCTCGTGAAGCGTGCCTCTGCGAATCGCCTTGTCCAGTTCGGAAAATGTGGCAGACGCGAGTTTTTCGGCACCGGCAACGTCCGCCGCGGAAAGCGCGGTGCGCATCCGGCGCATTGCCGTCCGCACGCGTGTGCGGTTCATGCGATTGATCGCGGTGCGCCGCTCGGCCTGGCGAATATTCTTGAGTACCGACTTCGTCTTCTTCTTGTGCTTTACGGGCGTGCCCTGAGCCATCTAGTGCTCCTCTTTGTGTAATTGAGAATTATCAAGAGTATCCGACCGTGCGCATCCGTGTCAATTTTGTCCGTAGCGCGATTATCGTTCGTCCCTGGCGTGCGAGACGAAGCATCCGGTGTTAGACTCCCGCTGGGGCGCGGAAGCGAAACATTCGGCGCCTCCCTGTCGTAGTGATAGTTAGAGAGGCATGCGATGGACGACACCCCTAGGCGACGGCGTTCCAGTTCGATCACCGGCGCGCTGATAATGATTGCGCTCGGAGTGGTCTTTCTCATGGCGAATGTGCGCCCTGGCATCGATCCGTGGCGCATTATTTTCCGTTATTGGCCGCTCATCCTGATTTTCATCGGCATTGGGAAAATATTCGACAGCTTCATCTTGCGCGACCGCGGCGCCTCCAGTGGCGCGGGCGAAATGTCCGGAGCATCGATCGCGATCATGGTTTTATTTGTAATCTTCGGCTTTGCGCTCTGGCGCGGGCACGAGCGCAACGACAGGATGCACGACCAGCACACCGTCGAGTTGCTCGGCGCAAAGACTGTCAGCGCCGACATCCAAATGCCCGCGGGCCAGCTCACCCTGACCGGCGGCGACACACGGTTGCTGGACAGTGATTTCGATTACAACGAAGAGGAAGGGAAGCCGTCCGTCGACTACAACGTGTCCGGCGATCACGGCCAGCTCAACATTACGCAAGAGAAGGAACGCCTTCACTTCGGCGGAACACATAACACGTGGAAGCTGCGCTTTGGCGGCGCGGAGCCGCTGGATTTGACCCTGAGCATGGGAGCCGGGCAAAGCGATTTGCAGCTTCGCGACTTGAACCTGACTCACCTCGAAGTCCAGGTCGGCGCGGGTCAGATGACGCTTGATCTCGGCGGACCGCGGAAATCGAATCTCGCAGCGGAAATAAAGGGCGGTGTCGGCTCGGCAACGATTCACCTGCCGAATGATGTTGGCGTTCGTGTTCACGCGTCGGGCGGGATAGGGACCGTCAGCACCGACGGCCTCACGCGCGACGGCGACGACTACGTCAACGCTGTTTACGGGAAGACACCTACATGGATCAATCTCACGGTCGAGGGCGGAGTCGGCGAGATCGTGCTCACCCAGGATTAGCCACTTATCGCGGTAAGGGCGGATCTCGCTACGGCGGGATGATGTGGCCGTCCGTACGCGAATGGATTACAGTTAGTGGCAGACTTTCGCGGTTGCTTCCAGGTGCCACATGTCAGGACAAGCCACTACAGTTAGCAACAGTTCAGCAGAGCGCCGGACGATTCCGCCGGCACTCATCGAAGACGCGCGCAAGCATGTCTACGAAGCGTGCGTACGCACGCCGCTCGTGCGCTTGAACTATGAATCCGCGCCCGCGGAGATTTATCTCAAGCTCGAAAATCTGCAACCCATCGGCTCGTTCAAGATTCGCGGCGCATACAACGCGGTCCGCCTGCTTCCCGGCGGCGAGCGCGCGGCAGGAGTCTGGACCGTCAGCGCTGGAAATGCCGCGCAAGGAGTGGCGCTCGCGGCGCGCAAAGCCGGCGTTCCGTGCAGCGTGCTCGTGATGGACACGGCTCCGGAAACAAAACTGTCGGCCATCACGCGCCTGGGGGCGAGCATCGTTAAAGCGTCATTCGATGAATGCTGGCAGGCGCTCTCCGAACGGCGTCATCCGCGCATGAACGGCACGATGGTGCATCCGTTCGAGGACGACGAGTTCATCGCGGGCAATGCCACGTGCGGCCTGGAAATTCTGGAGGATTTGCCGGAGGTGGACGCTGTGGTGGCGGCGTTCGGCGGCGGCGGAATTACGTGTGGCATCGCGACGGCGGTTCGCGTGGCCAGGCCGGGCGCGAAAGTGTTTGCAGCGGAGCCGGAGAGCGCCTCGCCACTGGCCTACTCGTTCGAGAAGGGTTCGGCACAGAATTTTCCGAACTGGCAGCGAACCTGGGTGGATGGCTGCGGCGGCAAAAGCGTTTTTCCGCGGATGTGGGCGCTGGCAAATCATTTGCTGGAAGGCTCGATTGTGGTCACGCTCGATGAGATTCGCCGCGCGATGAAGCTCGTCGCCGAACGCAATCACGTGATTGCCGAAGGCGCGGGCGCCTGCGCGGTGGCCGCTGCGCTCAGCGGAAAATGCGGCGGCGGAAAAGTGGTCGCGGTGGTCAGCGGCGGCAACATCGACTTGAGCAAATTCACGGAGCTTACCGCGACCTAGACCTTCGGGCGGCGGGGACGTCCAGAACGTACCTCACGTAAGGCATACGAAAGATACGTTGACAGTAATAGCCTGCGCCTTTACCCTACGCCATCGCGCGGGTGGTAAATCCCGCGTTTCCGGCGGCACATGAAACGCGAAGACATTCTCAAGCTCCTCGAAAGCGTTGGCGCGATCCGCCAGGGCCACTTCGAGCTTTCGAGCGGCCGCCATAGCGGAACGTATATCCAGTGCGCGCTCGTCCTGGCGCATCCCGTGCACGCGGAACAATTGGGCCGCGCCCTTGCCGACCGCTTCCGCGATCTCTCCGTCGCCTGCGTGGTATCCCCCGCGCTGGGTGGCATCATTATTGGTCACGAAGTAGCCCGCGGGCTGGGCGTTCGTGCGCTGTTTGTGGAACGCGACCGTTCCGGCCTCATGGCTTTGCGCCGAGGTTTTGAATTGAACCCGGGCGAACGCGTCTTGGTAATCGAGGACGTTTGGACCACGGGCGGCTCGACACGCGAAACGATCGGCGTGGTCGAACAGGAGGGCGGCCTGGCTGTTGCCGCCGGCGCGCTCATCGACCGCAGCGGCGGGCGCCTCGAATTGAACGTTCCCGCGCGCGCCCTGCTCGAAATGGACGTCCCCAGCTTTGAACCCGACGAGTGCCCGCTGTGCCGCATCGGCAGCGCCGCCACGCGCCCCGGTTCGCGATTTTCCCGCGCCCATAGTTAACTCTCAGGTTCCATCCACATCGCTGCGCCCCAGAAACCTGCGAAACTGTTCTCAAGTTCCCGTGTTTTATAAATGAGCGGAACAGCGTTAGTTCGCTCGACGGAGACCACTTATGGGCAGGACTCGAAGCGTCTTTTTGCCGATCAGCATGGCATGTGGGCTCTTTCTGGTCAGCCTGATGGGAGCGGCCGCGTTTCGCAAATTCGCCGTTGCCGCGCCTACTCCCGGCACCAAATCCGCCACGATTGAGGCGGGCGGCTTGACACGCACGTACTCCGTTCACGTTCCGCCCGGCTACGACGGCAAGACGCCGATGGCGGTGGTTTTTGTCCTGCACGGCGCCACGCAGAGCGCCGAGAGCGCGGAGCGAATGTCCGGAATGAGCGAGAAAGCGGACAAAGAGAATTTCCTGGCCGTCTACCCCAGCGGCATCGGGCATGTCCCGACGTGGAACGCCGGTGCATGCTGCGGCTACGCCATGCAGAACCGCGTGGACGACGTCGGGTTCTTCCGCGATCTGATCGACGAACTCGAACAGGATTATACGGTCGATCCGAAGCGCATTTTCGCTACCGGTATTTCGAACGGCGCCATGATGTCCTACCGCCTGGCGTGCGAGATGTCGGATGAGTTTGCCGCGATCGCGCCGGTGGAAGGCGCGCAGGACCTCACGTGCCGCCCGTCGAATCTGGTGTCAGTGATCGTGTTTCACGGAACCGCGGATCACCTTGTGCCCTTCGAGGGCGGCTCAACGCCATTTCAAATCGGCTCGAAGCGCTCGGACACGCCCGTGGCGGATACCGTCGCGTTCTGGGTGAAACGAGACGGCTGTGAGGATGGGCCCAATCATGACGAAACACCCGAACTGCACACCGACAAGTACGCGGGCTGCAAAGAGGGCACCGCCGTCGAGCTTTATGCCATCCAGGGCGGCCATCACATGTGGCCCGGCCTGCGCATCAGCGGCAACTCCGTCCCAGCCACCGATCTGATTTGGTCGTTCTTCTCGCAGCACCCGAAGCCGTAAATTGACAGCTAGGCGGAAGCAGCAGCGCCTCCGAGGCGGGCCCGGACGGCTGCCAGGAGAGTGTCGAAGTCGTTCGCGGCGTCGTGGCGAACACCGTTGATGAAGAACGTGGGCGTCCCGTTCACGCCGCTGCGCACACCGCTGAGGAAATCTTCCCGGATGCGTTTGGCATTCGCGTGCGCCGTCAGCTCGGTGGTAAAGCGCGGAACATCCAGATGCAGGTGTTTCGCGTAACCGACCAAGTCTTCAGGCGCCAGCGCATTCTGATTCTCGTACAGAGTGTCATGCATTTCCCAGAACTTGCCTTGCTCTCCGGCCGCTTCGGCGGCCTCAGCAGCGCCTTCCGCGAATGGATGAACTTCCGTAAGGGGGAAATTGCGGAAAACGAAACACAGGTTTTCCCCCATGCGGTGCTGGAGTTTCTTGACTACAGGATAAGCCGCGCCGCAGTAAGGGCACTGGTAATCTCCATATTCGATCAGCGTCACCGGCGCGTCCTTTGAACCTTGAATATGGTCGCTCGGCCTTATATCCAATGTCGGACTGCTATAGGGACTTTTGTGTTGAGTCATGCTGCCGCTCCTTTCTTAGTTTCAAGTTCCTCCAATGCAGTGAGAACTCCGTCCGCACCGGGATTTACACCAACCGGTGATAGGTAGCTCCAGCGGATGATCCCTTGCTCATCGATTACGAAGAGCGCTCGCTCCGCGGTTCCGTCATGCAAACGGTAGGCACCGTAGGCCCTCGCAACCGCGCCCTTGGGTTCAAAATCAGCCAGCAGTGGAAAATGCAACTTCCTGTCTTTCGCAAATGCGATGTGGCACCAGACGCCGTCCACCGAAATGCCGAGCGGTTCAGCATTGAGCTTGTGGAATTCGGGCAGGACCTCGTTGAACAATGCGACTTCATCGCCGCAGACCGGGCTCCAATCAGCGGGATAGAAGATCAGAATCAAGCGCTTTCCGCGAAAGTCGCTCAACGAGACGGTTTGGTCAGGAGTGGCATACAACGAAAAGTCGGGCGCCCGGGTTCCTGGGGCGAGGGGCTGGCTGCTGCCTCCAGCGTTCGTAGGACTATCCATAAGAACTCCTTGTCACTGCTAAACGTGCGAATCAACCAAGAAAGTATGCGCGGATTGAATGTTGATATCAATCTTCTGCATCGCGAACCCCTGGGGAGCCCCCCGCCCCGTCTGCCGCGTTGACTTTCGTCCGCCAACCGTTCTACAAGAGGGGCGCAACAGGGCACATACTGCGTCAAACCGAAGGAGGCATCGGTTATGAACTTTCTTGAGTGGATTGTAGTGGGACTGATCGCGGGTTGGCTCGCGGGACAGGTGATGAAAGGTGGGGGATACGGCACCATCATCGACATCATTCTGGGACTCGTCGGCGGCGTACTCGGCGGGTGGATTTTCGGGCAGCTGGGGATTTGGCCGGGCGGCGGAATCATCGGATCACTCATCGTGGCTTTCGTCGGCGCGGTGATCCTGGTAGGCATTACGCGCCTAATAAAAAGGGCGTAAACAGAAGTACGGAAAAGCGACAAGCGTTTCGCGCACCAGCACGCACGCGAGAGGCGTCAATCTAAGGCAGTTCTACGTCGAGCGCGTAGATTTCCTGCGTGGCGATGTCGCGAAGGAAAAGCGGGGAGTCGTCGGGGGACAAGCCGTACCATGGGCCGAAGACGCCCCCGCCCAGGCGGATATCTTTACGGTTTTGAATTTCTTCCAGTTTTCGATCCGCAATGCGAATCCTGAAAACTGATTCGGGTTCGTCGGAACGCTGACGGCGAAAGTATACGCACTGAGAATCGTGAGACCATTCCGGCCAGCCAACACTATCGCTCTTGACCAATTCCGACGGCGTATGAGTCTTCCAATCGAAAAGCATCAACCGTTGGTTATCGGCGTGGAGTCCCAGAATGTACCGGCCGTCAGGGGAGACGCGCGGCGACCACAGGTTCTCGGAGCCGGGAATAACGGAGGTCTGATGCGTTTTCAAATCAACAATGTGGAACCCGCTGGTGCGCATCGCTCCCAGCTGGCCAAGCGGCTCGTCTCCAAAAATGATTGAGTTGCCGTCCGGCGACCACGTCGGGTCGGCCTGCACAGATTCCTGAGACGGAATCGGTTCGGCGCTGCCTCCCTCCGCGGAAATCACATAAGCCTTAAAACGTTCCCCGGGCATGGCGCCCACAAAGGCGATTTGCTTGCCGTCCGGAGACCATCGCGGAAGGCCGGGAATCATGGGAGGGAAGGTAAGCTGCCGGCGGTCGGTGCCGTCAATTTTGCTGCGCCATAAAATGGGCTCGGGATATGTGACGTAAGCAGCCCACTGGCCGTC
>Ga0070761_10002318_pt1 | contig 11695 bp, 8 predicted proteins | sample HubBroMetageREF1_FD_66724 | JGI IMG/M metagenome (GOLD analysis project Ga0070761, IMG submission 66724) | Reference soil microbial communities from the Hubbard Brook experimental Forest, New Hampshire, USA - Hubbard Brook CCASE Soil... | ecosystem: Environmental > Terrestrial > Soil > Temperate...
CGTGACACATGGCGCACTGCTGCCGGTAAAGCTGCTCACCCTGGCTGCCGCCGGGCTTCACCGCGGAGAGATCGCCGAGCCAGGCCATCTCGGTTGAGCCAACAAAGAGCGTGTCGCTCGCCTGATCGATGGCCGGGCCATTCCATTCGCCGCCGCCATCGAAGCCGGGAAAGATGATCGTCTGCTGATCCGCGGCAAAGGGATAAAACTGGCCGTTGCTCCTGAACTTGCTGAACTCCTTGACTGCCCATTCGTGCGCCTCGGGCGTACGGTTGGTCAGCATGTCTGCGGTAAGCTCCTGGCGGCCGAAAGGAGCAGGCGCGTCGGGCACGGGCTGAGTCGGCGAGGTTTTTTCGCCCGGTACGGTGCTGGCCGGGAACGGATGCTCGTGAATGGGAAACAGCGGCTCGCCCGTGACGCGATTGAAAAGATAGACGTAGGCCTGTTTGGTGATCTGGGCCAGCGCGGGAACCGACTGACCGTTCTTTTGAACGGTATAAAGCGCGGGTGCCGCGGGAAAATCGCGATCCCAGATGTCGTGATGGACACCCTGGAAGTGCCACAGCAGTTTGCCGGTTTCAGCGTCGAGGGCCAGGATGGTGTTGGCGTAGAGATCGTCGCCAATGCGATCTGCGCCGTAGAAATCCATTACCGCCGAACCGGTAGGCGCGTAAACAATCCCGCGCTCGGCGTCCACGGTCATCCCGGCCCAGTTGTTCGCCGCTCCGGCCGTCTTCCACGCATCGGGCGGCCAGGTTTCAACTCCGGGCTCGCCGGGGCGGGGGATGGTGTGGAAGATCCATCGCAAAGCGCCGGTGTGCACGTCGAAGGCGCGCACGTCGCCGGGCGGCGCGGGATGGGCCTCGGGATTGCGCCCACCCACAATGATCAGATCTTTGTAGACGGAGCCCGGCGTTGTGAGCGCGATCGATTGCTCCTGCCACGGCTCGCGCAATCCCTTGCGCAGATCGATGCGGCCGTTCTCGCCAAAGCTCTCTATCGGCTTGCCGGTTTCGGCATCGAGGCAATAGAGAAAATTCATGATGCCCGCGAAGATGCGCTCGTCGACTTCTTTCTTGGAGCCTCCGGCTGGGCCGTCGCTCCAATAAGCCACTCCGCGCGCGGGCTGCGTTGACGCGATGCCCGAGTCAAATTTCCATTTCAGCTTGCCCGTAACTGCATCGAGCGCGATCACCTTCTGCGTAGGCGTGTAGGCGTAAAGCATGCGGCCAATAATAATGGGGTTGGTCTCGATGTTTCCCTTTTCGCCGGTATCGAAGGTCCAAGCCTTTTGCAGCCGGTGAACGTTGCCGCGGTTGATTTGCGTAAGACGCGAATAGTGGTCGCCGTTTTCGCCGCCATACGCCGGCCACGGGACGTTCTGGGCCGACGCCGTAAAGCATAGCGCACCAAACATGCATGCAAATCCCAGCCGAGGCCCCCAGCTTGAGAAATTTCCTGACCATACTCCGTTCAATTCGTTCTCCCCATGCCCCACACTTCACTCATTCACTCTTTCACTTCTTCACTCCGTCACTCATTCACTCACACATACTTCAGTATCGTCATGAACCCGAAGTCCATGTGCAGTTGCTGGTGGCAGTGGAAGAGCGTGTCTCCAGGGTTGTCGGCGACAAAGTCCACGTTCACAGTCTGCAACGGCATGATGTTCACCACGTCTTTCATGAGCCCGCTCAACTGCGTCTTGCCGATCTGAGTCACCTCAAACGTATGCCTGTGCAGGTGAACCGGATGCTGGTCGCCGCTGCCGTTGCGCAACACCAACCGGTACCGCTTGCCGTGTTGCAATTTGATTGGGTCCACGTTGGGCCACGACTGGTTGTTGATCGTCCACGTGTCGAACTGCGATCCATTTTTCGCGCCGACATCGTGAAAGGTGAGCGTAATTGTCTCGTCGGGCGCAGGCGCATTCGCCGCGGCCGCGCCTGCGAACTGCGCGTACTCCGCGGCAAATGAGGTGGGGTCGGTCCACGCCGGCGCGCCCTTCTGGCCCGCGTACTCCACCACAATTCCAAGCCCCATTTTGCGCGAAGGCTCGAGGGTCGAGCCCAGAATCCACACGCCGGGCGAGGTCATCTCGACAATCGCATCGATGCGTTCGGCAACTCCGAGAGAAATTACTGGAACAGCGGTTGGATTCGGCACCGGATTGCCATCCATGGCGATAACTTTGAACGTGTGATTGGGCAGCGCGAGCTCCACGTTTTCAGTCGCGCTGGCGTTCAGCAGGTGCAACAGAACCCGCTGCCCCTGCTTCACTCGAATCGGCTCACCCGCGCCCAGCATGTGCTGATTCATGGTGGCGTACTTGTAGCCCACGTCGGAGCCTGACATAAGCGGCTTGTTCGCCGACTCGGCGCGCAGCGTCTCTGCCATGGGTACAAATCCCGGCTCCCAGTGGTGAATCGCGAGAAAAACCTCCTGATCGAAACTGCCGGGATTGTTTTTGCCTTCGACGATCAGGAATCCGAACTGGCCGCTGTAAGTTCCGCGGGTTAAATCCCCACCTGCCCCCGAGTGCGTGTGATACCAGCGAGTGCCCGCGGGCCGCGGCGTATAGGTGTAGCGCAGTTGGCCGCCCGCGGGAATCATTGGCGAGCCTTCTTCCATGGCTCCGTCGTTGCGAGAATCGATAGCCAGGCCGTGCCAGTGCACGATGTCCTCATTTGAACTGGAATTCGTAACATCGATCGCCACCGGCACGCCTTCGCGCAGGCGCAGAATCGGCCCCGGAACCTGGCCGTTGTACGCGATGGTCTTAATGCTTATGCCCGGTGCGATCTCAAGATTAACCGGCTCGATGTTGAGCGTGTAGTCGGGCTTGCCCGTTGCTGGCTCGGCAAATGCGGTCGCTGAGGCAATGCTCCGCAAAATTGGTCCGGCGGCCACGCCCGAGGCCGCAAGAATCGCGCCATTACGCAAAAACGTCCTGCGAGTCTTTAGATCAAGGGATTTCATCTGCTCTCGCGACCCCTATCGCCCGAACAGAGCATTCTTTCACGCCCGGCTTGCATGTGATGCAACCGGCTCTCGAATCCCTCAAGCCTCAGGCGCGGGGCTCTGATGCGAGTTTGAGCCTTCAACCAAAGGCTTGGCGGCGACCGGTGCGGTTGCAACCGCGGCCATTGCCGGTGGCCTGGGCGTCTGCATGGCATTTGCCACAGCCACCGCATCCACTGACGCAGGCTTGGGAGCCTGAAGAGTGTTGGCGAACGCGGCGACCGTGCTCGAAAGGTCCTTCGCTATCGGCGCCATTGGGATTGCAATCAGTCCCACCACCAGGGCGGCGAATGCGTGATTCCACGTCCAGAAGTCTTTGCCCATAAGCACCCAGCCGCCGGCAAATGCCAGCAATACCGCAATGCCTCCAGCCAAAGTCCGAGTTCCGTTCCGATAATGTTCGTCGGATCGTTGATAGGCCTCGTCGATCATGGTGCTTAGAATCAACTGGAATCGAGTTTGAATGGCCGTCTCTTCGGGCAGGAAAGCATCGCCTGTCAGCGTCTTTGTGGCAATCGACTGCAGCGTGGCGGCGTCGGTATTCGTGTGCTCGGCAAGCGCCGCGGAATTGGCGCGGATCATGTGACCCAGGATGAGCGAGACGGCCAAGCATTTTTGCCGGCCCAGATCTTCACCGTTGATCCAATTGGCCTCGACGGCGCGAAGAATATGTTCGCGTTCGAGCGAATTCACGCCATTAGGTTCAGGCGTGAGCCTGCGAACGGTCTCTGAAATGTGCTCAAGGCCGATGCGGTTGATGAAACTGAGGCCGGTCTTGGCTGCGTCCACGATGCCCGATGCAGCTACGCCCAAAGCGCCGATGGCCGTAATGACCTGCGTGACTGAAACCGCGCTGATTGGATCGCTCATACTCGTGCCTTTTCCGGGGGCCCTTTTGCTGCGGGGAAGGTATGAGCACTTATAGCGCGGCGAAGAACCTTAGCCAAGGGAATTCTTCGCGCCAGCCTAACTTTCGGTGCGCCGGGTCAGGAACCGATCCATAAATCCGGTATCGAACTGACCGGCCTGGAACTCCTCGTCAGCGAAAATCTCTTCGTGCAGCGAGATCGAGGTCTCAATGCCGCGAACTACAAACTGGCTGAGAGCGCGCCGCATGCGGGCGATGGCCTCTTCGCGATCCACTCCGTGGACGATGAGCTTGGCGATCAGCGAGTCGTAGTAAGGCGGCACCACGCCCTCGGAGTATTGCGCCGTATCCACGCGAACGCCGTTCCCGCCCGGAACATTGAATGCCGTTATCTGGCCTGCCGAGGGCGTGAACTTGCTTGGGTGCTCGGCGTTGATGCGGCACTCAATGGCATGGCCGCGAATCTCAAGCTTCGCCGGCAGAATATCTGCGAGCTTTTCACCGCTGGCGATGCGCAACTGCGCCTTCACCAGATCCACTCCCGTAATCGCTTCGGTAACCGGATGCTCCACCTGGATGCGCGTGTTCATCTCGATGAAGTAAAGCTCCCCTGAAGGGTCCATCAGGAACTCGATGGTGCCCGCGTTCTGGTACCCGATATCCGCAAGGCAGCGGCAAAGCGTGCGACCTATCTCCTCGCGCATCTTCGGAGTGACCTTGAGCGAAGGCGCTTCTTCAATCAGCTTCTGATGGCGGCGCTGGATGCTGCACTCGCGCTCGAAGAGCGTGGCCACGTGGCCGTGCTCGTCGGCCAGCACCTGGAACTCGATGTGGCGCGGATTCTCAATGAACTTCTCCATGTAGAGCTCGCCGTTGCCGAAGGCGTTGGCTGCTTCGGTGTGCGCCGCATGGAATAGATGCGGAAGTTCCTCGGCGCTGCGCGCAATGCGCATGCCGCGCCCGCCGCCGCCGGCTTTGGCTTTCAGGATCACCGGGTAGCCGACCCTGGCGGCCCATTCCTCGGCCTCGGTCACGCTGGCAATCACTCCATCGGAGCCGGGCAGGATAGGCACTTTGGCCTTCTTCATCGCCTGGCGCGCCTTTTCCTTCTCGCCCATGAGCCGCGTAACTTCCGGCGGAGGGCCAATGAATTTGATATTCGAGGCGCGGCACACTTCAGCGAAGTTGGCGTTCTCACTCAGCAGCCCGTAGCCGGGGTGGATGGCCTCGACGTTTGCAATCTCGGCAGCGGAGATGACCGCAGGCACGTTGAGATAACTGTCGGCCGGGCGCGGGGGACCGATGCAGATGGCCTCGTCGGCGAAACGAACGTGCAGAGAATTGCGGTCGGCCTCGCTGTAGACAGCGACCGTGCGCACGCCGAGTTCACGGCAGGCGTTGATGACCCGGAGTGCGATTTCGCCACGATTGGCGACGAGAACTTTACGTAGCATAGTTAGCGAGTCAGCAAGTTAGCAAGTTAGCGGGAGCATAGGTAGAACCAAACGCATTGAGCTTAGAAGAATCTCGGGGCCAATGCGGGGGACTTTGCGATACGGCCCGCTACGCGGGCCGTATCGCAAACAGCGGCTGCCCGAATTCGATCGGCTGGCCGTTCGACACCAGGCACTTCACGATTTCGCCAGAGGCGTCGGACTCAATCTCGTTCATCAGCTTCATGGCTTCAACGATGCAGATCACCTGGCCCTTTTCAACCACGTCGCCGGCAGCAACAAACGCCGCCGCGCCCGGCGAGGGCGAGCTGTAGAACGTGCCCACAATCGGCGACTTGACCATGTGCAGGTTTTCCTCTTCGGCGTCTCTGGGAGCCGCGGCCTGGGCAGCGGCTGCACCTGAAGCTGCCGCAGGCGCCGCGTGGGCAGCCGGAGCCGACTGAATAAGGCGAGCAAGCTCACCCAATCCGGCAGCGGGCGCATTCTCCTGCGCAAATTTCAGCCTGATCTTCAGATCGCCCCGATCCAGATCAAACTCGGCAACCTGGTATTGCTTCAGGAATTCAATCAGTTGCTTCAGATCGTCAATATCTTGTTGTTTCATTCGATCCTTTAGCTCTCCCGCACCCAGCGGGTCTAGAGTTCAATCAGCGCCTTAGGCGCCGGAGTAAGAATCTCGCCTCCGGTTCCCATTACGGCGACCATATCTTCGATGCGCACCCCGAACTCGCCGGGCAGGTAAATGCCGGGCTCGATCGTAATCACCATGCCGGCCTGCAGCCGGGTTTTCTGCTTCGCCCCGATGCGCGGATTCTCGTGAATCTCAAGGCCGACTCCGTGCCCGGTGGAATGGGTGAACGCCTCGGCCAAACCCTCGCGGCGCAACACGCTGCGGGCAGCCTCGTCCACGTCACCCGAGCTCACGCCCGATGATACTTCAGCCACCCCGGCCTCCTGCGCTTCAAGCACTGCCTGGTATGCATTGCGCTCGCGCGCGGTGGGGGAACCGAGGTAAACCGTCCTGGTCATGTCAGAACAGTAACCCTTGTGGATTATACCGAAGTCGAGGGTCAGGAACCCCTTGCGCGGCAGCGGCTGGGTGGTCGCGTGACCGTGGGGCATGGCCGAACGCGGTCCCGAGGCCACAATCGTGTCGAACGACATGCCTTCGGCTCCCATCAGCCTGGCCTGGTGCTCGAGCTCAGCGGCGACCTCAACCTCTCTCACGCCGGGGCGAATAAACTTGAGCACATGATCGAAAAGGCGGCAGCCCATCAGCGCGGCCTCGCGCATAATGGCCAGCTCATCGTCGTCTTTCACCTGCCGCAGCGGTTCCACAAGAGCGACGGGCAGCGGACGCAGAAACCCTTTGCGAAGCCGGTAAGGCAATCCCTCTTTAAGCCGCGAAAATTCCGCAACGGTGGTGCGGTTCGGATCGAAGCCGGCCGCTGAAACTCCTGCCTGGGCGGCCAGCCATTGCACGGCAACCGTTGCCGCGGGAGTGGTGACAATCTCCACGTCTAGAGTCCCCTTCACTTCTTCGCCAGCCTGCGTGGCATAGCGGCCATCGGTAAACATGCGCGCCGACCGGCGCGTAATGGCCAGTGCTGCATTCGATCCGGTGAAGCCGCACAGGTAGCGAACATCGGGCAGGTGGGTAACCAGCAGGCCGGGAATCTCGGCGCGGGTAAGCTTGCGGCGCAGTGCGCCAATGCGGCGAAGGTGATCCATCCCGCACAGTTTTATCACAGCAGGATGAAGCAAGCGGAGTCAGCGGAGTTAGCGGGGTTAGCAAGTCAGCGGATCAGCAGGTCAGCCCTCGGAGCTCAGTTCGCGGTGCTTCGTTTGCCAATACTCGGCTTTGAGGCGGCTCTCTTCGGCGACGTTATAAAGAATCTCGCAGTCGCAGCAGCCACCTCGTGCTTTCATGACGGCTAGGATATCGGCGGTTTCTTCGGGGTCCATCCCAAGGTTCTTCAAAACCTCGGTTGCCCCGGCAAAAGAGTGGTCGCATTTTCTAGGAGTCGATGCAGGATCAATCGGGGAATACAAGTCGTCGAGCAGTTCGAAGAAGCGCCGATTCTCAAGCACGGGAATTACATAGGTCGCAATACTCTCGGCAAATTCAAGATCTCGCAATCCGTCGTCCGCTCGCTCCCCCATATCATCACTCCGAACACAAAACGCGGATGCCTGACATCCGCGTCGTCCTTAGTCCCTCAGTCCCTCAGTCCCTTAGTCCCTCAGTCCCTTAGTCCCTGTTCCCTACACCGCCCCCTGCACCGGCTTCTTCTTCCCGGCCTCGATCTCTGCGGTATTGGCATTCGCCTGCATGTCGCTCTGCCGGTCCATCCACTCATCCAGGCGCGAGCGCTTGAAGCGCCACCGGTTGCCCAGCTTGAACGCCGGCACAAATCCGTCGGATGCGTACTTGTAGAGTGTGTCGGGCGAGATGCCCAGGTAGTCGGAGGCCTGGCGAATGTCCATGACCTCGCGCACTTCAGGGACAAGCAAATTGGAGCGGGCCGCGGCGTTACGCATGTGTGCCTCCACCTGTGGAAAAGTCTTCCGGCAAATTTACCGGTAGCTTTGTATATAACGCGGTTTCACCTGTGAGTTCAAGGAATTTCAGGAAGTTACAGGAAATTCATGGGGTTTGGGCTTCTGGGGCCCATCCCCCGAAACGCAGCCAAAGCCAGCCAACCCCGCAGGTTGGGGTCCGCAATCCCGCCTCACCTAACCGGTTGTGCTGTTTGAGCAGATGGTACTAAATACAATGATCAGTGGTCGGTGGTCGGTGATCGGTTGTCGGTGGTCGGTGGTCGGTTGTCAGTGAACACCAAGGCCGGGCCAAGGGGAAACTGCTGCGAACCCAGCAGATTAGTCAGCTCAGAGGTAGAAATCCCTCGTGGCACGGCTTTTCTTGACCGCTGACCACTTTATTTCAGTTCGTGTCTTCGCGGCGATGCAGCGTCGGCTGGTCAGAGCCGTTGCTCGATCCAGATGAGTCGCCGGCCTGGTCGCTTCCGTTATCGTCCCCATTGGTGGTGCTGGCGCGGCGCAGCGATGGACGCGTAACTCCCTTGGTATCTTGCAGGCGGCGCTTATTCTCAATGCGGGCCAGCCGGGCCTTCACATCGTCGAACTCCGAGGTCGTAACCATGTATTCGTCCTTGGCGGGAAGAATACGGGCGATCTCCTCCTGGGTGTGGAGAATCCGGTCGGGAGTCTGCGGGTGGTCGGCAAACGCCTTGGCCACGGCGCCGGGCTTGCGCTTTTCAAGCGCCTGGATCTTCTCAAAGAAGCTGATAAAGGCCTGCGGATCGTACCCGGCGCGGTACATGTACTGCACGCCGAGAAAGTCGGCCTGGGCCTCAAAGTCGCGCGAGAACTTGAGGAAGGTAATGGGGACGCCGATCGACGCCGCTTCGTAGATTCCGTAGCCCGTCCAGCCACCGATGAAGATGAGCGGGATGGTGCCAAGCTGGGCGTAGTTCGCGCGAGTCATTTCGCGAACCGCGTGGTGCGCGCAAACGTGAGCCGTTTCGTGGGCCATCACGCCGGCGAGCTCCGCCTCTTCATCGGCCGCGAGAATCAAGCCGGAGTTGACGTAGAAAAAGCCTCCCGGCAGGGCGAAGGCGTTAATCTCGTCGGAATCAATCACCTTGATGGTGAACGGAACCTTGCAGTCGGAGTTCTTCACGATGTTCTGGCCGATGCGGTTCACGTACTCCTCAATGACCGGGTCGGTAATAAACTTGGAGCTCTTCTCAACCTCTTCCGAATACATCTTCCCCATCTTGATTTCGGTATCGGTGGAGTACCAGTTGCCGAGGCCGCGAGCGCCGATGTCGCGATTGCCGACTGCATTCACGTCTTCAATGCTGCCCGGCTTGATCTTTTCCATCTGGCTGCCCGGCTCGATAACTTTATCGGCATCAACCTTGACGTTGTCGTCGCTTGACTTGTCCTTGCCCTTCTTCGCGTCGGGAGGCGGAGCTGCGCAGTCACTGCCCACGGGGGCGGTTCCGGGCTTGGCCGAAGACTGGTCCTTGCTATTCGAAGTGTCAGTCCCGCAGGGCTGTGAGGTCGCCGTTGACTGACTGCTTGCCGAAGGTGTGCTCTGGGCCGAAGGGGCCGGCTGGTCGCCTCCGACTGGCGCTGTGCCAGGAGCGGGCTGAGCGCTCGGCGTGTCTTGCGGGGCGGGAGTGTTTTGTGGAGTGGTGGATGCCGGGGTCCCCTGGGTGCTTGCCGGAGTGGACGTTTGCGTGGTGGGCTGGTTCTGTGGTGCGTTCGAAGGGTCAGTGTTCGACTGAGCCCAGGCGCCCGTGCCAAACGCCAGAGCCAATACCGCCGGCGCAACAACCGGCCCAATGTGAATTGACCTCATGATTTCACCTCCGCATAGCCCCCGCGAACTGCAATTTGCTCTGAAATTCGTCCGACAGCGCACCAACCCGCCGGGAGGCTCCGCTCCGCTCTGCAACTTTAGACGTTAGTATGATCCCGTTTGGTAACGCAACGCCAGCAATTATTCGGTAAAGCACGGCGGGAGCCGGGACTCGACCCGGTAATTCTGGAAGCGGGATGAATATCGGCTTCGATTTACTATAGTTGAGAGCAAAGTAAACGGAGGGCCCATGCGGCGAACAGGTCTGACGCTGGTGGCAGTGGTTTGCGGGGGTGCGCAACTTTTGGCGCAATCCGGCTCCCATCCTCCCGCGCCCCCATCTCCTCAGGCGCACCCCCAATCCAAATCGCCCTCAAAGTCAGCCCCGGCGCAGTTCGATGCTTCAAATCTTGGTTCGCCCATCATTCTCGACAAAGGGTGGCTGGTAGGCGCTTCGGCCGATCCCAAGGCTGCGGATCCAGAGTTCGACGATTCCCAATGGGTGCTGCGCGATGCGAACTCTTCAATAGAGAAGCTCCCGGGAGTTGACGCTTCCCCCGATCACAAAGGCGGCGTTCATGTCGAGGTAAACGACAAGGATGTGGACGAAGAAGAGACACCTGCGCCGGGATCCAAATTCTCCTGGTACCGAATTCATATCAAATTGCCTCCCAGTCATGGTTCGCTCGCGCTGCTGGTGCAGTTGCCGGTTTCCCAGACCATGGGAATGGGGGCGATGACCACGAACATTAACGCGGATGTGTACGTGAACGGAAAGCAGTTGACGCCCGAGGGCCCTCACGGCGAAATGACAGGCCGGTACCAGCAGATTTCGCGAATTTACAACCTGAATCTGCCGCCGGATGTTACCGGGCTCACGATCGCGGTGCGAAGTCCGTATATCAACTTCGGGCCATGGGCCTATACGAATTTCTTCGCGCATCGCAAGTTCATCCTTGGCCGGCACGACGACCTCGCGACCAGCTTGAGTGTCTGGCAGGACAGAAACCTGTTTGAGCGTATTCCGCGCCTGGTTTACTCCATCGCGCTGATTGTGCTGGCCATGTTCCTGCTGGCGCTTTATTTCGGGCAGAAGGGCCACACTGAGTATCTGTGGCTGGCGCTGCATGAACTGGTTCAGGCACCCATCAACTTTATTGAGTACGCCGGCAACTCAGCCAAACTCGACAGCCTTTGGTATGCCGCGCTGATGATGCAGCTGGTAATGATCTCCGCTTACCTGTTTTTCGAGTTCCTTATCGCTTTCCTCGCCCTCAAACGGCGCTGGTACATTCTCTGGCTGCGCTACACCGCTCCGATTCTGGCGTTAGTAGGCCCGCTGCTGTTGATGGTGAACACACACACCTGGGTGGCGATTCTGTTGGCCATCGTCATTTTGGGCTCATTGGTCTGGATTCTGGCGTGGGGCATTTTCGTCTTTATTACTCTGATCGCGGCTACCGTCCGGAGGAACTTCGAGGCTGGTTTGCTGCTGATTCCGCTTGCACTCACCATCGTGGGAGTGGTTCAGCCAATATGGGCGGCCAGCATGAATCAGATGACCGGAAGAAGCATCGGCGAGCCCCTGACCGTCTTTGCCGGACCCATTCCAATTCGATTCACTTCGATTGCCGACTTTACCGGAATCCTGGCAATCATGCTCATCATCTTCTTCCGTTTCCTGCGCATTCACCGCGACCGGGAACGCGCCTCGAGCGAGCTGGCGGCTGCGCGCAGCGTGCAGGAGCTGCTGATTCCCAATGAAAAACCGCTGACTCCGGGCTTCGAAGTCGATTCGGTTTACACGCCCGCCAACGAGGTTGGAGGAGACTTCTTTCACGTTGAGACACTGGGCGGCGGAAGCATGATGGTGGTGATTGGCGATGTGGCGGGCAAGGGCTTGAAAGCAGCCATGAACGTTTCGCTGCTGATGGGCGCGCTGCGACAGACAACCGAGCACAG
>Ga0070761_10002321_pt1 | contig 11686 bp, 9 predicted proteins | sample HubBroMetageREF1_FD_66724 | JGI IMG/M metagenome (GOLD analysis project Ga0070761, IMG submission 66724) | Reference soil microbial communities from the Hubbard Brook experimental Forest, New Hampshire, USA - Hubbard Brook CCASE Soil... | ecosystem: Environmental > Terrestrial > Soil > Temperate...
ATTTCCTCGTATTCGTCGTCCATGGGCATGGGCCACATTTTTTCGCCGACGGCTTTGGCGCTTTCGAGGAACTGATCGAGATATTCGCGCGGGGTGCCGAACGCGCCGACGTGGACGCTCGCAAGCGCGACCTGGATGGCGCCGGTTAGCGTGGCGGCGTCAATCAGATGCGTGGCGCCGAGCTTGCGGGCGTAGAAGATGCCATCGGCGAGAACCATGCGCCCTTCCGCGTCGGTGTTGATGACTTCGATGGTTTTCCCGGACATGGCGACTTGCACGTCGCCGGGTTTCTGGGCGCGTCCGCCGGGCATATTTTCGGTGGCGGGAATTACGGCGATCACCGGGACTGACGGCTTCAGATAGGCGATGGCGCGCATGGCGCCGAGCATGGTGGCGCCGCCGCCCATGTCGTACTTCATTTTTTCCATGTTGTCGGCGGGCTTGATGGAGATGCCGCCAGTATCGAAGGTGACGGCTTTTCCGACGAGGCCGAGAACCGGAGCGTCGGGGCGGGCGTTTTCCGGCGTGTAGCGGATCACGATGACGCGCGGCGGTTCGACGCTGCCTTGAGCGACGCCAATGAGCGCGCCCATTTTCAGCTCGGAAATTTTGCGCTCGTCGAGAATTTCGACGCCGAGGCCAACTTCCTTGGCCATGGCTTCGGCGCGCGCGGCGAGCATGCGCGGGGTGAGGCGATTGGAAGGCTCGTTGATCAAATCGCGGGCGAAATTCTGGGATTCGGCAATGACGCGGCCGTGTTCGACTGATTCGGGGAGATTGCCGTTTTGATTGGCGTCGAAACCGGCGAGCAGCACGGATTGGATTTCGCGGCTGGGTTTCTTCTCGGTTTGATATTTATTGGATTCGAAATCGGCGACGCCGAGGGCTTCGGTGACAGCTTGGGCCGCGGCCGGTCCGCGTTCGCCTTCGCGGGCGAGGAAGACAAATTTCTTCACGCCGCGGGATTTCAAGTAGCGCAGCGCGGTGCCGGCGATTTTGCGCAGGTCCGACTGCGAGAATTTTTCGGGTTTGCCGGCGCCGACGAGCAGCAGGCGCTTGGCGTCAAGGCCTTCGGGGAAATGCAGGAGAACGGTTTCGAGAGTCTTGCCGGTGAGTTCACCGCCAGCGACGAGAGCGGCGAGGCGGCCGTCCATGGCGTGGTCAATGTCCGCTAAGATTCCATCAATTTTATTTTCTTTGTCGAAAATGTAGGTGGCGAGCGCGTCGGCCTGAATCGAAGAGTACGGCTGGTTCTCGAGTTGGATCTGCATGTCTCCCTTTCGCTTTTAGCGCCGGCGCGAGCGATACATCGCTTCGCTGGCTTCGCGTTTTGCTTCTTTTTGTTTTTCGGATTCGCGGCGGTCGTGGAATTTCTTGCCCTGCGCCACAGCCAATTCGCATTTGGCAATGCCGTCCCGGAAATAAATCTTGGTGGGGACGATGGTCATACCCTTTTGCTGGGTCTGGACGAGCAACCGGTCAATCTCACGGCGGTTCAGCAGCAGCTTCCGTTTTCTGAGCGGGTCGTGGTTGCGGTAACCTCCGGCAAGATATTCCGGAATATGGCAGTTTACCAGCCAAGCCTCGCCAAGGCGAATTTCGGCATAGGCCTCGCGGAGAGTGCCCTTGCCTTCGCGCAGGGTTTTGACTTCGGTGCCGACCAGGACCATCCCGGCTTCCAGGCTATCCAAGAGATGGTAGTTGTAGGATGCCTGGCGGTTCTGCGCAACAATCTTGACGCCTTCGTGTTGAGATTTATCAGGCTTGGATTTCACGGCAGAACTATCATAGCCGCCGGGACCAAGCCGCCGCAAGTCACAGTGTGGGACCGATTTCCGGTTACCAGCTCGGGAATTTACAAAATTTTCATCTCGGACCGCTGAGGCGCTTCTATTATTCATACGTCTAACACAACTTTGGGGATTCCTTGCTGCATCCCATGACGGGTGCTAGACTCGAAAGGAAAGCGCCCACCCTTCGGAGGAGTACTTTTGCGTCGTTGCGCATATTTGTCATTTTTGCTGGCCGCTGCCCTATTTTTGGGCGGGTGCCCTAAAGGAAATCAGGACTACGACGAGGGCCGAAAGGCCAACGCCCTCCAGGATTACGATACCGCTCTCGTCCATTACGAACGCGCGCTACGCTCCGACCCCACCAATGCCGAATACAAGCTCCGAGCCTCCCAGGCACGTTACGATGCCGGGCAATTTCATGTGCAACAAGGCCTGAAAGCGCTTAAGAACGGTGACCTGCAGCTGGGACTCGGCGAATTCCAGAAGGCCAAACTGATCGATCCTTCGAATGCGGCGGCTGACCAAGGTGTGAAGCGCGCCATGGAACTGATCGCGGCGCAGAACGGCCAAGGGCCGAAAGCTTTGAATCCCGCAACGCAGCCGGATGAGCAGATTCTCACCCAGCCACCCGAATTGAAGCCGCTTTCGCGCGACCCGATTAACGGCCTGAAGATGACCAACGACGCGCGGGTGGTTTACGAGACAATCGCCAAGCTTGCGGGTATCAGCGTTATCTTTGATCCGGACTTCACCTCGCGGCGAATCACGGTGGATTTTCCAAGCGTCACGCTGGAACAGGCGCTCGACGCAGTGTCGCTGGAAAGCAAGGCGTTCTGGAAGCCGATTACCTCCAACATCATATTCGTCGCGCAGGACCAGCCGCAGAAACGCAAGGACTTGGAAGATGAAGCGGTACAGACGTTTTATCTCTCGAACACCCTGACGCCGCAGGACCTGACCGAAGTGGTGAACGGGTTGCGCGTATTGCTGGACCTGCACCGTCTGCAGCAAGTGAACGCGCAGAATGCCATTGTGATCCGCGACACGCCGGACAAACTGCTGCTGGCCGCGAAAATCATACGGGACATTGACAAGGCTAAACCGGAAGTCCTGATTCACGTTCAAGTGATGACCGCCAGCATGGACCGCTTGCGGGATCTGGGGATTTTGCCGGGGCAGACTGTTTCGCTGGCGTTCACTCCGCGCTGCTCGCTGCAGCCCACCAGCTCCGGTTGCAGCAGCAGCAGTACGTCAACTTCCACCACCACCACGACCACAAGCCCCCCGCAGGTCATACTGCAACAGCTGAAGAACCTGGGAACGTCGGATTTCAGTCTGACGCTGCCGGGCGCCACGGCGAATGCCATCCTGACCGACGACCGCACGAAGATTCTGCAGGATCCGGAATTGCGTGTAACCGATGGACAAAAGGCCACGCTCAAAATCGGCTCAAAAGTGCCGGTTGCGACCGGCAGCTTTCAGGCGGGCGTCGGAGTGGGCGTTACCGGCAGCTCCGGCGTCGTCAATCCCCTGGTGAACACCCAATTCCAATACATTGACGTAGGCGTGAATGTGGAAGTGACGCCGCGCGTGCATCCGGACGGCGACATCAGCATGAAGCTAACCGTGGATGTATCGCAAATTACCGGCACGAGCAATATCGGGGGCATCAACCAGCCCGTGATTGGCCAGAAGAAGGTGGAGCATGACGTCCGGCTCAAGGAAGGCGAGATCAGCATCCTGGGCGGGCTAATTGAGCGCACCGTTACAGATAACGTCAATGGCATTCCAGGCCTTGGTGAAGTGCCGCTGATGCGTTATCTGTTCTCCGACAACAGCCATGAGGTCGAGGAAGATGAGACGCTGATTGTGCTGACGCCGCATGTCCTGCGCCTGCCCTCGTTTACCGCCCAAAATTTGCAATCCATGGCGGCGGGCACGGATTCGAACGTGCGGGTGTACCGCGGAGCGGAAGAAGCGGCGCCTGCGGCGCCTGCTCCTGCTCCGGAAGGTCCTGCTGCGCGCCCGAATTCTGGAATTGCTCCGCCAGCGCCGGGTGTGACCCCGACTTCGATGCCGCAGCCCGCTCCGGCGCAGGGTGCGGGCGCGGCGGCGCAACTGCATTTCGAGCCTGCCACGGTGGTGTTGAAGGCCGGCGACACGACGACGCTGGGCCTGGCGGTTTCCAACGTGCACGATCTGTATTCGATTCCGCTGATGATTCATTACGATCCGGCGGTGGTGCGCGTGGAAGAGGTGCGGGACGGCGGATTTTTGTCGGGAGGATCGCAGCAGGTGGCGGTGGTGCAGCGAATTGACCAACAGCAGGGGCAGGTGATCGTTTCCGCGACGCGCCAGCCGAACACGCCGGGTGTGAACGGAACGGGCACGGTATTTGGTCTTGTGGTGCGCGCCGTGGGTCACGGAACCGCGCGATTGCAAATTCTGCAAGTGAACGCGCATGATTCGCAACAGCAGACGATTCCGATCGTTTCCGGAGAAGCCACGATCCAGGTGCAGTGAGGCATGATGAACTGGAATCGTTCCCAATCGAATTCCCATTTTGCCCGCCGGCAATTCCCCGCCCTTTCTTTTTCTTTGAGCCGCAGCCGGCGCGGGGGCGCGGCTGGAATGTCGCTGCTGGAATTGGTGGTGGCTTGCGCAATTCTGCTGATCTTGGCCACGGCGTCCATTCCAATCGCGCGGAATACAATCAAGTGGAGGCGCGAAGAGGAATTGCGCTGGGAGCTGCGGCAGATGCGCGACGCGATTGATCGTTACAAGGATGCATCGGACAAGGGGCAGATTCAGGTGAAGGCCGGGACGGAAGGATATCCGGAAAGCCTGGACGCGCTGGTGAAGCCGACTCCGCTGACCGGCACAGCGCAGGACAAACAGATCCGGTTCTTGCGCGAAATACCGATGGATCCGATGACCAAGAGCAAGGATTGGGGCTTGCGTTCGGTGCAGGACGACACGGATTCGACTTCGTGGGGCGGGCAGGACGTGTTCGACGTCTATTCGAAATCATCGGGAATGGCGATGGATGGGTCGAAGTATTCGGATTGGTAGGTTCATTTGCTATGGCGGCCGAGAAAATGATGCGCGAACGATTTAACGCGAGAATGATGCGGGGGCGGCGCGGAGTGGCGCAGCGCGGTTTCACGCTGCTGGAACTGATGGTGGTGATGGCGATCATGGTGATTTTGATGAGCATCGCCACGGCAAAATTCGAGCAGATGGTGGTGCGGGCGCGAGAGGCGACTTTGCGTTCCGATTTGAAGGTGCTGCGACAATCCGTTCAGGATTACACGCGCGACAAGGAATGCGGCCCGTCTTCGTTGGACGATCTTGTGAGCAACAATTATTTGCGGACCGTGCCCAAGGATCCCATGACCGGCGCCGCCGATTGGGTAACGAAGTCCGACGATATCGCGCTGAGTCCGGAGCAGAGTTGCTACGGCATTAGTGATGTGAACTCCGCGTCGGACAAAGTCTCGCCGTTCGAAAGCACCCCATATAGTTCTTGGTAAGTTGCGCCTGTCAGATTTTCCTCGCGAAGCATTTTTTCCTACCGCGGTAACGAATCTGTGGGGTTCAAGTCGTTAATGGCGCTGGTGAGAGACATAACTCGAGCGTAGAAGGAATCGCGCTGCCTGACGACCGCCGCCGATCGCAGCGCGATTTCCGATTTGTCAGAATCCTGCTGTTTCAGGCTCTTTTTATGAGGCGGGTAATCCCGACCAAAATCACTGCGCCAACAAACGCCACGATGATCGAACCAATCATCCCGCCGCCGGGCCAGATGCCCAAAAGCCCGAAGACCCAGCCTCCCAAAAGTCCGCCGAGGATGCCGAGGATGATGTCCACCAGCACGCCGTAGCCGCCGCCTTTCATAACTTGGCCGGCGAGCCAACCAGCGATCAATCCGACAATGATCCAAGCGATGAATCCCATAGCTGTTCTCCTTGCAGTCGCGGCGAGCCCCCCAGGCTGCGAAGAGCAAGTTTGCCGCCTCTGGTAGTAGTTGGCCTTACGCTTTTCAATTGCTAATCTGCACTCCGATCACTGAGCCGCTGACAATTATTTCCACACGCCGGTTGAGCTTGCGGCCGGCGGGTGTGCTGTTGTCGGCGATGGGGTTGGATTCACCCAGCCCTTTGGAGGTAATGGTGTCGGGTGACAGTCCCTGAGTAATCAGGAATGTTCGAACCGTGTCGGCTCGCTGCTGAGAAAGCGTCATGTTGAAATCGGCCGTCCCCGTAGTGTCCGTATAACCCTCGATCGCCAGGTTCAATCCTGGATGCGCTTGAATGATCCCGGAAAGCTTCGCCAGCTTCAGCTGTGCATCGCTGCTCAAGGCGTACTTCCCCGTCTCGAAGAGGACGTCAGCCATGTTGACTACGAGGCCGCGCGGCGAATCCGTGGTCTGCAACACGTCGTTGAGTTGACGCAAGAGCTCGGCACGCAAGGCCTCGGTTGCCGCTCGGGCGCGCGCCGCTTCGTCGCGGGCCGCTTGTTCCTTGGCTTGCAATGCCGCTTGCTGGGCTGAAGCTTGTGCTGCCTGGGCCGCGGCCTCTGCCTTCATTTGACCTTCCTTTGCTGCCGTCAGTTCTGCCTGGCGCCGCGCTTCCTCGGCCGCTTGCGCCTCCGCTGCCGCTTTTGCCTGTGCCGCGGCCGCGGCCGCCGCATCTTCCTTTTCTTTCTGAATGCGTTGCGCTGTCTCGCGCCGTACTGCCAGGGCTCGGGCGTCCTCGGCAAACTGGATGGTCTGCCGCGCGGCGGAGATCACCTGATTCTTGCCGGAGTTCTGGGCAAGGGCGTTTTCAGCCATCTGCAAACTGGATTGTGCCTTGGAGAAAATTTCCGGGGCGTACTGCTCGGCTCCGCGTGACTTGGCGATCTCCACGGCATTTCGCGCTTCGTATATGTCGAGGGGGATTTTCTTCAAGTCCGGCGTTAAGGCCAGAGGATTACCTTGCTTGGAGTACTCTCCGCGCCTCATCAACTTGTAACTGTTGTCGGGATAGATTTTTCCCTTGGTATTCTTTCGGGTTTCGTTCACCAGCACCACGAGTTCGCTGGGGATATGAACCGCGTAGTACGGTTCCGCAGTAACGATCAAAGCAAAGGTCTGCGATTGCGCAGTCGCATCCAATTTGCCTTGACCCGTTTTGTCTATGGGAACCTCCCCAAGATTCGTGGTGGTTCCATCGGGGGTGACAGTCCACAACACATAAGTGAGAAACTCGGGGCCCAGCACGGTGGGTTGTGGCATTCCCGCCACTTTCAAAGAGACGTCCGTACCGCCGCGTTTGGCCTCCACTTTGGCTTCGCCACTGGCCTGGGATGCAGCGGACTGTGCCACCATAGTGACCTTGGTGCCACCGCCACCGACCGGATAGCCGACTGCGGCGACGGTGCCGCTGATCACATTTTCCGAGGGCTCTGTTGGCTCTGTTTGCTGGCTTTGCGCAATGCAGACACCGGTCGTTAATGCCACCCACAAAAGCAGTGAAATCATCTTTTCAACGCGTTGCATCTCGTCCTCTCCACTAGGGACTTGTAGTTCGCAGCCCGTTGCCGGATATAACAAAGTCTTACCCGCTCTACACGAATTAGCGTGGGCGGGTGGCAGCCCCCAACTATTGAAATGACGGACGGACGGGTAGCCTTCGGTAGTTTAGTAACCGAAGGCAGATAGGGTGAACTGGTAAAACTACCAATAGCCAGGGAAATCGCTAGAACAGCATCTTGAGCGCACGACCGACCAGCTGATCGAGCGAATAGACGGTCAGCATTAATGGCAGAAGAGGAGCGAGGGTCATCGCGGCCAGTATTGTTACCTCCTGAAGTCCAAATGGCACGAGGCGCATTCGACGGACAGCATCGTAAGTGTTCACCAGGTCCGCAAGCGATTGAATGTCGGAGGTGCCTAGCAATTGATCCCCTGTTGGTGCGGGTCCATTTATCCATTTCGCTTTGAACGCGGCGAGATATTGGCTGGCTAACGAACCGTATTCGCTGCGGCCCTGGCGCTTCGCCCGCACCAGATGGGGCGTAAACATTACGAGCGGACCGAGCAGGGCCAATACCCAGAAGATCGCCAGAAACGCGGCAGTCACTTTGAAATCAAGGAAGGACTCTCGTTCCAGAACCACGCGATCCGCGAACATTCCAGCGAGTACCGCACCCTGAGCTATCAGGATGGGGGCGAATGCATAGGAAGCTGTGCCCAAGAAGTTGAGTCCACCGGCGCGATCTGGATGCGCGGGCTCCAACTGCAAGTTCAACCTCGAGACGCGCCAAAGGAGTTGAAACCAAGCAAAGAGCCGGAGGTACCACCGTGCCACGATGAATCGAAAAACCGGGATGCTAAAGAAAGCGTACCAGTAACCCGCCGCAGTCAGATGCAAGTGAGTCCCTTGCAGACTTCCGTACCACGTAGATTCTCCCAACGCTACACGGCTGAGCCATAGCCAATGTCCGGCCGTGTAGACGACGATGATTACGCCAAGATCAACGACAAACGAGTTGCAGAGGCGTGACGCTAAGCGCGTCGCCGCACGGAATGCCGGCAAATCTTCTTCGAGCACGATGCGCCGCGTGACGAAACGTTGCAGCGATGACGAAATACTACTATCAACGCCAACCTCGGCAGCGAGTAATATCGACAGCGCAATCAGGAAGCGAATGTTCGCGTCGAAATCATGAAGAAACGGGACGCTGACAGCGCCGCGCAGTGCGGATCCTGCAAACGCTGACAATACCAATAACGGCAGCCAAACGAGACACAGGACGACCAGGACGCGGCGGAAAACGAGGCGAGGTTCATCGCCCCATAAATGAGTCTTGCGAAAGAGCTGAAACAAGAGGCCGCCAGAAGCCAGGGAAAGCCGAGGCAATTCGGCGCGACTATTGCTTTCACTCATGAGCTTAGCCATCGAATGATCGCGAACTTCAAAATTTCCAGCCCAAGCCGGTGCTCAAACCAGTCGCGTTCCTCTGCGCGTTTAGAGGCGGACGACTGTCAAAATTATCCCAGAATGAGAAATTCCAATAGAAATTGTTAGAGAGCTTCACGCTAAGTGTGTTATTCGTCGTGAATCGAACGCGGCCAAAATCAGACAATCCTGGAAAAACTAACATTTGTGAGTTCAGCGTGTAGCGATCGAAGTGAAAAAGTTGATATTGTGCGCCGAGGAGCAATTCAGCGTTTTTCTGTACCGGCTCCAAAATTCCGGATTGATAGCTGGCCTGCGAGTAGTCAACGCCAATCACCCAGCGAAGCTCGTTTTGATTCGTGCGTTTCAGGTATCGGCCATATCCCCCGCCCAGCGTCGTGCGCAGTTGGAGATCCTGTTGCGAGCTGTGCAGAAAATCAGACAATCCAAGAACGAATGAATTGCGGTTGAGAAATCGTTCTCCAAAGAACTGCGTTTCCGAGATATTGGTCGTGGTGCCGCCCGTCTGGCCGCTATAGGATGCGGTGAACGACGCGCCAGCCGCCCAGTGCTGAGCTGTGTAGACCGCGTCTGCGTCCGCGCTGAGTGAAGACTGATTGTTGCCGCTGGTAAAGTTGTATCCGAAGTCAATGCTTCCCTTCAGTTGGCGCCAAAAGGTTGATTTCTGCGATTCGATCTGGACAACATCGGTTCCTGATACCGGCACGTCGATCCCCACCGCACGAACCGTGAAATCTTTGTCCGCTGCTGCTTCGGCCGCGACTTTTGAAATAGTTCCGGTCAGCCTTTTTCCTCCGCTCAGAATGACCTGGTAGGTAGCCGCGCTTTCAACTTTTTCAACTTGCAGCCAGTCAACTCCGACGGAGCCGGAGAAATAGTCCGTCTCAATGTAAAGGATTCCCTGCTCCAGTCTCTTTACTTCGCCCGTGAATCGGTCGCCATTCTTCATAATTACCGTGTCATGACGAGTCACCTTGCCAAAGCATGTCGCACCACCAAGCATCTGTACGACGCTCCATAGAACGACTGCGAGTACGAGTCGACATCTGACTGACATTGGATTTCCCTCCTGGTGACTGGCAACCCACGCATGGCGGCCATGAGCCCTGTATCGGCCCCGGGAACGGGTCGAAGCCGCGATGCGCTTGACCCAGCCCCGACAGAAGCGAAATCAATTGTTCGGCTTGGATTGCAACTGCTGCAAATCCTTGCTTCGTTCCTCTTCCTGCTGGGCTACTAGTTTGTAAGCGATGTAATATTTGTAGATATTCGCGACGTAATTGACGGTCTCCATCCCGATGCGGGCTGCGGCGATCATCTCGACATTGTCTACCCACACATTTGGATCAAGCCCCTTTTGTGCGGCTTCCATGCGTAAGGCGTGAACGCGCCCCGGACCTGCGTTATAGGCAGCAAAGGCAAAAAGCAGTTTATTGGTGTCGGTCATCGGTTCGTTGGCGAAATACTTGTCCACCATGAAGCGAATGTACTTCACGCCGGCGTGAACGTTGGCGTCGGTTTGCGTGATGTCGCCCACCTTCATCTGTTCGCCGGTGGCGGGCATCAACTGCATGATGCCGACGGCGCCGACTTTGCTTTTGGCTTGCTGATTGAGAGATGACTCCTGGAATCCCTCGGCCATCATGAGAAGGTAATCGACGTTATATTGCGCGGCATATCTGCGAAAGAGAGCGACGGTCTGTTCGAATCTTTGCAGGTCAGCTGGCGACGTCGCATTTTTGAGCATTTGCGAATTAATTGCATATCTTTGTACCACCGCATTTCCGAATGCCGTGCCCAGCTTGTGGGTGCGAATGAAATCGTTCGCGGCCGCCATTAATTGGGGGCTGTTTTTTCGCATGGCCCAGGCGATCGAATCGTTGTCGCTGATCACGATATCCGCACGGGGACTAATCTTCGTATAGATGTGTCCCCACAATTTCGGCATAAAGGCGTGGGTGACGGCCACCTGGATCAGGCCGGAATTCAGCATCTCCAAGATATCCTCATCCTCCAGGTCCTCCGGCGCGGCCCGGAGCTTTACCAATGGTTTGCCTTCGCTCTTGAATCTTGCGTTCAGCGCCTGGAGATGCTCCCAGTAGCTTGAGCTTTGTCGCGTAAAAACTTCCTTTCCTGAGAGATCATCCAGCGTGTTGAGAGTGGGCGACTGGGGTCCAGTAACGACAATTGTTTTTGCACCCTGTACCAGAGGGTCGGAAAAATCTACTAGCTTGAGCCGGTCTGGGGTAATGGTGAGCGCACCGACGGCGATGTCGCCTCTGCCTTCCACGAGTCGCGAAAACATTTTGTCTCTTGGCACGGGGACAAAAACGACGTGGAACCTGAGATTTTTCTGTTTTTGCGGATATTTTCGATTGATCGCGTCCTCGAAGGCTCTGAGGAATTCATAGGACGTGCCGTATTGCACGCCTTTGACAACGTAGTATTGCGTCTTGGAATATGCGACGAGCGCACGGATGTAGCGGCGCTTCAACATGCCATCGAGATCTCCGGTCCAGGGAGGAGCTTGGATGGCGGGCGCTGCCACGCCTTGACTGGACTGGGTGGAAACAGCCGGCTTCGTTTGAGCCAAGGCGAGCGATCCGGCCATCAACAGGGCGAACAACAGTACGATGATGACTGACGCAAGAATTGTCGCAACGATGCGAGTTACAGAAAAACCAGAACCAAGACGTCTGCTGGGTGAACTGGTCACCATGTCTCCCTTGCGGCTCCGATCGTATGAATACTGTCGGACGGTGCTTCGCGAAGCTGCGGCGTGAGGGCGCGATACGGAAATCGCGCCTCCAGCCGCCTATCGCCATTTAAACGCCAGTCATTGCTTTGTGCCGGATGTTGGGCTCAATCTTTGTGCAATTGTGATTGCTGGTATTTCAGCATCTCCAGAATCGCCTCAGGATTGACCGT
>Ga0070761_10002322_pt1 | contig 11682 bp, 9 predicted proteins | sample HubBroMetageREF1_FD_66724 | JGI IMG/M metagenome (GOLD analysis project Ga0070761, IMG submission 66724) | Reference soil microbial communities from the Hubbard Brook experimental Forest, New Hampshire, USA - Hubbard Brook CCASE Soil... | ecosystem: Environmental > Terrestrial > Soil > Temperate...
CGCGGCCATGGACAAGAACGCAGCTTGCCCGGATCGCCGGTGCCAGCGGCCGCCATCTCTCGCGTCTCTTTCACCAGCAGGTGGGCATGCCCATGGTCGACTACCGCAATCGTCTGCGCGTCGCCGTCGCCCGCGAGCTCCTGCTGCAGAGCGAACTCGATATGGAGAACATCGCCGAGCGTTCCGGCTTCTCGTCCACGCGCCAGCTGCGCCGCGCCTGGCAGCGCGTTTACTCGTGCAGTCCCAGCGAAGCAAGAGTGGAAGCCACCGGCGCTGCCTTTGCTTCACCCAACTGATTGCGCTTTTTCATGCGGGCATTCTCAGAATTGCCGACGCAATGCCTTCAACGTTGGTTTCCAAAGCAAAGTGCCCAGTGTCTAGGAATTTCACCTCTGCGTTTGGCACGTCTCGCTTGAACGCTTCCGCGCCAGGCGGAATGAAGAAGCTGTCGTTCTTGCCCCATATGGCGAGCAACGGTGGCCGATGCGTCCTGAGGTACTGCTGGTAAAGCGGATAGCGTTCGATGTTGGCTTTGTAATCAAGCTTGAGATCGGCCTGTAGATCCATCATGTCGGGTTGTGCGAGAAGTGCGGCATCGAGCCAGTAGGCTTCGGGTTCAATCCTCGAGACATCCGGAACTCCACCGAAGTACGCCGCGCGAACGCCATCGAACGTCATACGTTCTTTGATCTTGTCGCGAAGGGCCACTGAAGGCTGCTTCCAATACGCGCGCAAAGGAGCCCATGGACCCTCACCCAGGCCTTCTTCGTACGCGTTGCCGTTCTGCGAGATGATCGCGGTGATGCGGCCCGGATCTGCCACTGCAAGGTTGAATCCAATAGGCGCGCCGTAATCGAAGACGTACATGGCGAAGCGCCGTACTCCAAGCGCGTCCACGAACGCTTGAATGGTCTCCGTCAGTTGCGCGAAGGTGTAGCGATAACCCTCCCCATCCACCTTGGTAAAGCCAAAGGAAGGAATGTCCGGAGCAATCAGGTGAAAGCGGTTCGCGAGCAGTGGCATCAGGTGCCGAAAGTAGAAGGATGAGTTTGCGAAGCCATGCAGCAACAAGAGAACCGGACGACCCTCGAGCCCGGCCTCTCGATAGAACACGGTAACGGGACCGACCTTCAAGCGGGAATGCCGGACCTCTACCATATCCATCTTCTCCTCTGAGTTGAGAGATGCAGCCATGAGAGACGCAGCCTTGAGAGGTGCGGCGAATGAACGTGCGCGGGCAAGGGCCGCTGCTCCAATCATCCCCTTCACGATGTGCCTGCGAGTTGCGCCGAATCCAGTACGAGAGTTCGCCATCCGTCTTCTCATATCATGAGCATTCCGGGATCGGAAAGCTACCAGGGGCGTTGCGTCGAATCGAATTCCCGCTGAGTCCGTGGGAGTCGGCATTGTGCCAGCGCATGGTCTCTCGTCTTCATTCCCGCGCAGATCGGCGATCTCGGCATGGCTACGGACTCACTAGCTTTCGTAAACGAATCGCAAACGTCGCGAGCTGCTCTGCATGCGGTAGCGCAGCACGCACCAGATTGTTGTCTCTCCACCACAGCATTCTGTCGTTCGTCCCTTTTTACAGAGCACAGACACGCCAGAGACATCTCCGCGACTGCGGACGCTTGACGCTGTATCTGCGGCGAAGGCCGCAAACCCAAATAGGAAGACGCCCGCCGACAGGCGAATCGCCTCAGCGGAGCGCTATCTGTCATGTCTCAGGTACGCTCTGTCACCGATGGCCTTTTTTGTCCGCACATCGTCCGTGCGGATGCTTTCGCAGTCGTCGTGGCAGACCTAACGTGGGTCATGCCGGACAGCGTCAGGCGTCACTTCCGGCTGACAGGAGCAGCCAATGCCGCACGGTTCCCAAATCACAACACCGGGCCAGTCACGCACGCACTCTCTCGTCCTCGAGGCAGCAATCTTTGCCATCGCGCTTCTGCTGCGGCTCGTCAGCGTCGCCGAGTGCGCGGCCAATACCGTTCCTTTCAAGTCTCCGCATCGTTACATGATCGTCATCCCGGTACGCGTCAATGGAATGGGCCCGTATTCCTTCCTGCTCGATACGGGAGCGACATCGTCCGCCGTCGATCCGCAGTTGTCCACCTCGCTCCATCTGTCAGCGGCGCAGAGCGCCAGGCTCGCCAGTTGGGAAAACACAATCGACGCCCGCCGTGTCCTCGTGCAGAGTCTCTCGCTCGGCCCCATCGACTCCGGCCCTCTCACCGTGCTCGTCGAACCTCTTTCCGAGTTCAAAGCCTTCGACTCGCGTGTCCGCGGGGTCCTCGGTCAGGACGTGCTCCTGCGCTCCAACTACCTGATCGACAACCGCCGCCATCTCATTCAGTTCGATCGGGATGGCGCCCTCCTCCCGGAACTCACCGGGGATCGCATCAGCATCGTACCCGTGCGCACCCGCGCAGGAGGCCTGGAGACTCGCCTGATCTCAGTTCTGGTGAAGACCGAGAGGACCACGGAGCCGCTTCAGCTGCTTCTCGATAGCGGCGCCGACATGGTTGTCCTCCAGCCCCACAGTGCGCCTCCGGCGGCAATTCCCAGGGGAAGGAAGTGGATGGCCGACGAAAACGGCAGGAGCTCTACGGCCACCACGTTCCATGCCATGTTGTCAGTTGGCTCGGAGACCTTCAGCGCCGAGGCCTGGGTCGGCAATGCGGGGTTGGATCCTCTCGTCATCGACGGCCTGCTCCCAACCGGCAGCTTCGATCAGCTCTACATCGACAATCAGGATTCCTTCGTCATCCTCGAGCCTGGTCGCGTGCAGCACAGAACGTTGCAGACTGCTGAACAACCGGCACTCGCGAGCCTGCACCCTTGACTCCACCCTTATAATTAAAGTGAAGGCATAAGACCCGGCTCACCGCCGGGTCTAGCTTTTTTGCTCGATATTGCCGCTCTGTGAAAACGATTAAAGTCCACCCCTAACCCGAATGCGCTGAAGACTTTGCGCAAAAAACAGGGGGAGGGGGGTCACCGCCGGAAGATCCGCTTCAGCAGCCCCTTCGGCTTCTCATGCTCATCGAGCAACTCGTCCTCGGCTGACTCGAAGATCCTATGCGGATGTTCCTGGGGAGGCAGGTACCGGTTGTCGAACACCGCCTGTGGATTTTCGGTACAAAGCCTCTGCGCATACTGTTCACCGCAGCGAGCCGCGATGTGGTCCAGTGCATCCCGCATGTGCGGAGGCCGCGTGCTGATGTTGTGTGCATCGGTGGAGAGGAAATGCACCCAGCGGTCCGCAAGCATCCGCTCCGCCATCTTCTGCGCCTTTCGTCCCATCAGCCCCGTGACCGACGAAGCCGTCACCTGCGTCAGCATCCCATCGCGAATCCAGTCCTTGAGCCGTGAGTCATCCTGTTGCAGTGAAGGGTTGCGCTCCGGATGCGTAAGGATCGGTGTCATTCCGCCCAGCCGCAGCGAGTAAAACGTCTCCTCCAGCGTCGGAGGCAGCGCGTAGTCCGGCAACTCGATCAGCAGGTACTCGCCCCCGTTCACCGTGTAACGGCGGGGGTTCTCGAGCGCATCCCGCACGTTGTCGTAGCTCAGGTGGAAGTCGCAGCCCGACCCGAGGATGAGCCGGATCCCGGCATCGGCAATCGCCTGCCGCACCTCATCGAGCAGTTCCTGGTTCCGCTCCGGATCGAAGTGGTAGCGGGTATTCGCGTGCGGTGTGCAGACGACGTGCGTGATACCGTCATCGGCGGCCATGCGCGCCATCTTGATGGTCGTGGCAAGGTCCGGTGCCCCGTCGTCAAGCGCCGGCAGAAGATGGTGGTGAAGGTCAACCACGGTTTGAGAGTAGCATCGTCTAACTGTCAGTGCGGAATGATGTTAAACAGCAGAACCTAAGCAGCGTTGCTGTGGAAGTTCGCATCACAGTGGGCTAGGATAAGCTGCGTTGCTGGGCCCAGCCTCCCGTATCATGACGAGAGTGGGTTGTGCCATGGCTGCTTGAGCGGCTACTGACTAGGCAGCCCACGGAAGGAATATTTTTCAGGGACCCACATGGCAGAAACCAACCCGAACAGCTCGAAGCCCCGCGTTCTTGTCGCCGACGATGAGCAGGTGATTGCAAACACACTTGCGATCATCCTGAACCAGGCGGGCTTTGAGGCCCGTGCAGTGTACAGCGGCGAGAAGGCGATTGAGGCTTTGGACACCTTCAAACCTGACATGCTGATCAGCGACGTCATCATGACCGGTATGACCGGCATAGAGGCCGCTATTCAGACGCGCGCCAGACTTCCCAATTGCAAGGTACTATTGTTCTCCGGACAGGCGGCGACCGCCGACCTTCTGGAGAAGGCACGAGCCCAGGGCCACGAGTTCGAGATCCTGGCCAAGCCCGTGCACCCGACAGATCTGCTCGCCAAATTGCGCGGGTAGAGAGGCGAGAGCGAGATACCGACGGGTGGCCCCGACGCTTTGAGCGCCTATGGCAATGACACCTGGTATCTCGCCCTCGCTCTTCTCGTTTACGCGCTGATTAGATCGGCAGACCTTTGCGGCGTCGCAGAATCTCGCGGCGCTTTACCTCGATCAGGTACTCGTAGGAGCTCTGCAGCGTGGCGTACATCACGCCGGCCGGGCCGTCGAGTACTGCGCCACGTACGAACATCATGTAGATCCACTTCAGCAGTGGACGCGCGGGCATGCGGTAGAAGAGCGCCTTCTGCGCGGCACGGCGATCATGGAAGTCGGATGCGAAGAGCGCATCCTTGAATGAGGCGTTGCGCACCGCGTCACCGGTCACAAGTAACTCGGCCTCTGCAGTGGAGTACTGGTTGTGCTTCGCGACCCAGTGCTCAAGACCCTTGGAGAAGGCCAAGTGATCGAGCGGCGCGGAGAGCTGGCCTGTGTCGCCTTCGACCTCGACGAACTCGTTGATGTCGCGCGTGTAGTGAACCTTGCCGACGCGCAGCAGGCGCACGTAGTAGGGCGTGAGCTGGGCGTGCTTGAGCCATGTGCCCCAGAGGAAATCGCGCCGCCTTATGCGGAATGCGTTGACGTCTGCCGGCGCCTCAGCTGCAGCGCGCGGGACCTCGAGGGACAGTTCAGGCGTGGCGCGCTCATCGGCGTCGAGGACGAAGACCCACGCATGGCGAAAGGGAAGCTGCATCGCAGCGTTGCGTTGCCGCGCGTAGGTGTCGAAGGTGCGTGTGGCGACGGTGGCTCCGCGCGCGCGTGCGATCTCGGCCGTGCGATCCGTGGAGTTGGAGTCGAAGACGTAGATGTCATCGGACCACGCGACGGAGTCGAGACAGCCGGGAAGATCCTGCTCCTCGTTGAGCGTGAGAATGAGGACGGAGACGTTAGGTGCGGGGTTCACTGCGCGGCAGTCTCCGCAGTTGGAGTGGTTGCTTCGCTGCGCTGGCGTTTGCGGAGTGGCTGCGCGGGGTTGCCGGAGTAGACGGTCCAGGGTTCAAGGTCGCGCGTGGCGACGGAAGCAAGGCCGAGCACGGCACCTTCACCGACCCGAATCCCAGGAGCTACGGAGGCGCGGGCACAGATCCAGGCGTAAGGCTCGATGGACATTGCATAGGCGAGCAGAGGGAACGCAGGGTCGTTGTAGTCGTGCGTCGCGCCGCAGAGGTAGCAATCTTGCGAGAGGATGACGTGCGAGCCGAGCTGCATGAGCGAAGGGTTGTAGATCTCGACTCCATCGCCGGCAGCGACGTGGTCCGCGCAGCGCAGATTCCACGGAGCCCAGACGCGCGAGGCTGGATAGAAATGGCAGTCCGGGCCGAGCGTCGCGCCGAAGAGGCGAAGCAGCATGGCGCGCCATGCGTGGAAGGGACGCGGTGAGGGACGGTAGAGAAGGAGCCATGTGACGCTCCAAAGCAGGCGCGCGGCACGGTTGCCGAAGGAGAAGGCGGGGCGCGTGTAGGGATCTTCGCCCGTGGTGATGTGCTGGTCGGCGTGGTAGTCGGCCTGGCGCGGCATCAGCGGGCCTCCGTCAAAGGAGCTGCATGCCCGGCCTGTGCGATATCTGGCTTCTCAAAGACGCGCAGGATGGCCTCGGCGTTGCGGCGCATGTCGTAGCGGCGAAGGAAGCTGTCGCGAGCGCGTGAGGCCATCTCCGCTTGCTGCGATGGCGTGAGCGCCAGCCAGCGGGTGAGGAGGTGTGTAATGCCTTCCTGGGTATCGGAGTCCACGAGGGCGCAGCCGTCAGCTTCGAGGTCCTGCGCGATGTTGACAGGATGCGTGAGCAGGACAGGGCGGCCGGAGGCGAGGGCTTCGACGACGGCGACGCCAAAGTTCTCCTGGTGCGAGGGAAGGACGAAGGCCTCGCAGGCAGCGAAGGCGCCCCATTTGGCGTCACCGAGCAGCAGGCCGGGCCAGTGAATGCGGTCCGTGCAGCCCGAGTTGGAGGCAAGTGACTCGAGGCGCTCACGCCAGCCGCCGGGATCGGGGCCAGCCATGACGAGGTGGAGGTCAGAGTGGGCAGCGCAGAGCTTCGCGAAGGCTGCGACGAGGAGGTCGCACCCCTTCTTCTCATTGATGCGCCCGAGGAAGAGCAGAAAGCGGCGACCTGCGACCTGCGGGCAGGCCGCGCGGAAGGCGTCGAGGAGAGCAGCCGTGTCGGGCGGCGGTGCCTCGGAGCCAATGGGGACGACCATGGGGGTCCAGCGGTGCAACCGGAAGCTTTGGGCGGCGAGATCGCGTTCGGCGTCGGTGGTAAAGAGAACGCGACGGGCACCCCGGAGGACCCAATATTCGGCAGGGAGCCAGTAGAGCCACTTCTTGGCGTGCTTCGCAGGGTACGCCCGCTTGAAGTAGGGGTCGAGCATTCCATGGGTAAATACAACATATCTCGGCTGCTTAGCTACTCGGAGCAATGCTGAAAGCCCGGTAAATTCCCACAGGCCATGCACAATAACTCCGTCGAACCGCGAACGGTTTTTCCGCAGCCATTTGAGGAGTGCTGGACGGAACCAGCGCTTGCGGCTGGAGCCGAGCGCGTGGACGGGGAACGGGAGGTCCCGGAGAAACGGGGCGGCGGGGTCGTCGAGGGTGGCGAGCTCGCTGGTATAGCCGGGCGGAGCGTAGCGGACAAGCATCCGGATGACCTCGGTCGGGCCGCCTGCTGCGGGGCTGACGGTGCCGACGATGTGGAGGATTCTCATTCGCTGGGGTTGGCTCTTGGGGGTAAGGATACCAAGCCGGCCTGCGGATGGAATGCCGCGGGGTGGTGAGGCTCTGGGTTCAGGGGCGGAGCTTGCGTGTGACGGTGGCGAGCGCCTGGCGGAGGCCGCGAATGTCGGCTTCGAAGTCCCAGGAGGCGATGCGGGCTTTGGCAGCCTGACCCATGCGCTGAGTCTGTTCCGGGTTGGAGACGACCCGGTCGAGGGCGGTGGTGAGGGCTTCGATGTCGCCGACCGGGTAGACGTAACCCTCGATGCCGTCGGTGATGAGATCGGCGTGTGCGCCGACTTCGTCGGAGACGATGACCGCACAGCCAGCAGCCATGGCCTCGTTGACGATCAGGCCCCAGGGTTCGTGCCGGGAGGGTAGGACGAAGACGTCAGAGAGTGCGAAGAAGGCAGGCAGCTCGGACTGATTGCGGAAGCCGGGGAAGCGGAGGCCTTCGAGAGAGAGCTCGCGAGCGCGGGATTCGAGGCGGGTGCGCTCTTCGCCGTCGCCAACGATGAGGAGGTAGGGCTGTGGGTTGGGCGCGGCAGCGCAGAGGCGAGAGTAGGCCTCGAGTAGGTGGTCGGCGTGCTTGCGCGCCTGGAGCTTGGAGGCGAAGAGGATGATGGGGCGGCCGGGAGTGAGTTGTAGCTCGGCGCGAAGCTCGCTGGGGTCGGCGGCAGCTGTCCGCTGCGCGAACCATGTGTTGTCGACGGCGTAGGGCATGAGGAATTGGGGCATGTCCGGGCCGAAGTAATGGGCCCAGTAGTCGCGATTGCGTGAGCCGATGGGGAGCGTGGCGGCGATGGCCGGGCGGAGCAGCCGAAAGAAGAGTTGTTTGGCGGCGAGGGTGGCGATATTGCGCGGGCGGTCGGCGAGCCAGGACTCGGCGCGGAGGAGAACGGGAATGCCAAGGGTATTGGCAGCGAGGATGGCGTGTAGGGCATTGACGCTGGCGTAGCCGTGAACCCAGAGAGCATCGAACGCGGGAGAGCCGTCAGCGTTGCGGAGGCGGCGAAGGATGCCGCGACTGATGGGGCTCAGCGGCGAGACGTTGCCGGTATCGCGCAGACGCGGGAGAAACTGGCTGCGATAGCCGTTGAGCAGCGGAACGTCCCAGATGACTTCGACTCCGAAGCCCTCGTCCTTATAGCCGCGGACGGAGAAGTCCGAGCCGAAGAGGACCGTGAGGTCGATGTCCGGCTCGCGCGCGATGCGGCGGAGCAGCGGCGCCTGGTACTGGATAGGGTGCGAGACGACGTAGGCAAGACGCACCGGTGTGCGGCGTGAGGGGTTCACAGCGACTGCCATGATCTTCGGTACCTCAGTAGTGCGCGACCGCCAGGATCAGCGAAACAACGCCAAGCACTGTCCCCAGGTTGCCGTTCGCGATGAACGCCTTCACGGCGCTGTCGGGTATGAAGACAATGTCGTTGGCTTGCAGGATCGGGTCCGGGTCCTTGCCGTGCAAGATTCGCTGAATATCGAGCTTGACGACCGTTCGGTGGTCGCCGCTTGTGCGAATAAGCCGGACGTCATCGTACTTACCCTGGTAGGCAAGGCCGCCGCTGAGTGCGGTTGCCTCCATGAGTGTCAGTGGATTAAATTGCGTGAGTGGGATCGTTCCTGGGGTCTTGAAGTTGCCGAGCATGTAGACCACACCGATACGGCTGATGACGATGGTGTCGCCGGGAAAGATAGGAATGTTCGCCAGGCCGCTGTGGAGAGGATCCGTGCCCATGTCGACGACGAGTGGTTCATCGACGCCCGGGCGGCTGATGGTGATCACGCGGCTTGCAGTGGGGGGCAGGCCACCGGCAATGGCGAGAACTTCAAGCAGCCGGCGCGACCCGATCACAGGAACGACAGAATGAACCTCACCGACAACCGTCGCGACTTGATTGGGCCCTTCGGTGAGGATGACGGTCACCTGCGGGTTACGGTAGATTTGCGCGTCTTTGAGGCGCTGCTCGAGGAGTTCCTCGGCCTGAGTAACGGTGAGGCCACTTAGCTGGACGGTACCGATGAGCGGCAACAGAACGGTGCCATCTGCGCTGAGCCGGACCTCCGGGGAGTACTCGGCCTGTTCGAAGACATGAACCGCAATGACGTCTCCAGGAGCGAGCTTTGGATCGCGGGAAGGAGGAAACAGCAGAGCGCGGTCAGTTGTGACTGTCGCGGATGTGGGCGTCTGCACCGTAGGGCCCGGGCCGCTGAACTGCGCCAGGCACGCGGAGCATGACGTCAGCAACAGGATGGCCAGGAACGAGATGAAAAGAGAGCGCGAATTTTGGCGAAGCAGTTTGGATGTGCGCGCTGTCATTTTGCACCTCCGTTGCGCCGGCTCGACTTCTCACTTCCGCGCGAATCCCAGGCTTTGCTGTCGACACCGCCGGACGCATAGCCGGAGTATCCGGAGTAGCCATAGTAGGCGTAGTACTCGGGAGAGTTGAGGTCGACGGCATTGAGCACGGTCCCCGTGATGCGAGTACCGGCGCGAAGCAGGAGATCGCGTGCGCGGCGGACCGCGTGCTTGTTGGCCTTGCCCTGGCGGACGACAAGCACCACGGCGTCGGAGTCGTGAGCCAGAACGACGCTGTCGGTGATAGACAGCAACGGTGGCGAATCGAGGACGATGTGCGTGTAGAGACCGCGGCACTCAGCGAGCAGCCGGTTCATAGCCTCCGACGCGAGCATCTCGGTGGGGAAGGGAGGGACCGGACCGCTCACCAGGATGTCGAGCTTTGGCACCTCATGGACCTGCTGGACGGCCTGCTGGAGTGGGACGCTTGCGGTGAGGACGGAGCTGAGGCCGACCTTTCCATTGATGTTGAACCGGTGGTGCACAGTCGGGCGACGGAGATCGGCGTCGATGAGCAGAACGCGAACATCGCGTTGGGCAAGAACGCAGGCGAGGTTCATTGCGACTGTTGTCTTGCCTTCGCTGGGAGTGGCGCTGGTCAGCAGGATCACCTGGGGCTCGCGGCCAGCGACAGACAGAAGCAGTGAGGTACGGAGCGCGCGGAAGGCCTCGGCGAACTGGGACATGGGAGCGCCAACGACCCCGAGATTTCGCTGCACCGGCGTCTGCGCGGCGATTTCGCCGGCTGTGCGGCGGATCCGCGGGATGAGAGCCAGCGACGGCAGGCCGGAGATGGCTTCGATCTGCGCGACGGTGCGGATGCCGGTGTCGAGGCTTTCGAGAACGAAGGCGATAACGACGCCGAGGGTCAGCATCAGGATGCCATCGACAAGCATCATGCTGGAGCGCGATTGCAGCGTGGGACCAACGGGAGGCACGGCACTGTCGATGATGTCGATTTCCGTGGACTCGAGACCGGCCTCGATGCCGGCTGTGCGGAGGCGCTGCGAGAGGCCTTCGTACAGGGTGCGATTGGATTCAAAGTCGCGCTGCCGGAGGGTGTACTCGACGAGGTCGTCGCGTAGCTTGTAGGCCTCGGCCTTCTCGACCTCGAGAGCGCCGCGGGTCTGCTGCTCGTTGTCGTTGGCAGCGACATACGCCTCATGCGCCTGATCGAGCAACCGCTTTTGTTCCTCAACGATCTGCTTGTTGATTTCGTCGATCTGTGCAGTGAGGGCTTTAACCTGCGGGTGATTTGTGCCGAGACTTGCGTTGAGTTCCGCGTACTGAGCCAACAGCCCTTCGCGTGTCGCGCGAAGCCCGCTGAGGCTTGTAGACAGGCCGCCAGCCGATTGGGCGCCGATGGTGCCGTCCAACGCGTCAGGATTCATGGTGTTCAGCGTCTTGAAGCGGGCCTGCTGCTGAATTCTGGCGATCTGCGCGGCACTGACGGCACGTGTGAGGTCGTCGAGTGTCGACTGAATCTGGTTGTGCTGCGGATCAAATCCGAGGACACCGATGCGCTTCTGCAGGTCGATCAACTGCTCCTGCTGCGTCTCCACCTCTTGCTTGAGATCGCGGAGCTGCAGCGAGAGGAAGTCCGAGACGCGCTGCGTAGCCTCATAACTCGATTGCAGGTCGCGCTGGATGAACTCGCGGATGAGCCGGTTAACGATGTCGGCTGAGAGCTTAGGGTCCAAGGTCTCGCAGCTGATCTGAACAAGGTCCGTCTTCGGTACGATTCCGACGCCAATCTCGGCATTCATGCCGTTGAGGGTGCCCTGGCGAACATTCAGATCGTCGAGGCTGAGATGCCGGTTGGGACCGTAGTAGCCGGTGAAGGCAGCGTTGTTGGGAAGGTCGAGGTCACGGGCTACAGTCAGCAGAACCGTGTCGCTCTTAATGATCGCAACTTGCGTTTGAAGCGAAGAACTCCCCGAGCCGTAATTCGAATTTCCATTGACGCGAAACTGGTTCGACGAACCAGTGCGAATCTCGATAGTGCCCGTCGCCTGGTAGAGGCGGGGCTGCGTGGTGCCCTTGTAAAACCCATAGGAGATACCGAGCGCCGTGATGGCGGCGATGAGGTATTTGCGTTTTCTGACAGTGAGGAGCGCCTCCGATAGAGTCGCATCGGCGGGATTATGCCCGGCCCCAGCAGT
>Ga0070761_10002325_pt1 | contig 11673 bp, 8 predicted proteins | sample HubBroMetageREF1_FD_66724 | JGI IMG/M metagenome (GOLD analysis project Ga0070761, IMG submission 66724) | Reference soil microbial communities from the Hubbard Brook experimental Forest, New Hampshire, USA - Hubbard Brook CCASE Soil... | ecosystem: Environmental > Terrestrial > Soil > Temperate...
GGCCAGCAAGTACTCCTTACGGTCAAGCGGGTTGTGGCCGGAGCGCGGCCTGACCGGGAACGGCCCGCGTACCGTGTTCCCGCGCTTGCGCCGGGCCGGCGGTGACGGCGAAGGGCGTGAGGCCGGCGCAGCGGTCGCGGACTAGGGTGCGGATCTGGTCGAGTTCGCTGCCGGTGATGTCGCTTGCGGGTGCGAGGTGCTGAATAGTGACGTGCAGGCTGGGGGGTCTGATCGGGGTGAGTCCTGGCCGGCTGATGAGTTGCGCGTAAGGCCCGCTAAGGCGGTCCCGCAGTAGTTCGGTGCCGGGCAGGACGTGCCAGTGATAATCCTCCCGGCCTTGCGGCCAGTGACCTTCGACGGCGGCGAAGAAGTCCTCCATCTGAGCCTCCAAGGTCAGTACGCGCAGCTAGGTCACGATGCTGGGTTCATCCGCACCCGTTCCCCGTGCTGTCTGCCAGGATCGGTGACAAGTTGACCTCGCCGCGCGTCTTGTCATCCGCTTGTATCGGTTTGCTGACCGGATAAATATGGTCTGTCCGGTTCGGAGGGTGTCAAATGGATGACAAGACGGCCTGGCCGCGCGTCTTGTCATCCATTTGAATCAGCGCCCGCGGCCAGGACGGGTTCGGCCGCCCTCTCCTGCCGTCCAGGGAACGCGCGAATCTCACGCCGCGCGAAGGCAACGGGTCTGTGGTCGAATGCCTGTGTGAGTTGTGAGACAAAAGACGCAGGCCGCTGATCAACTGGCGGATCCGCAGAGCGGGGTGGGCAGGAAGCCATAGTCGGTCATGTCCGTGTGCGCGGTGGAACTCTTGCAGACCCAGCCGTTGGCGCCGAACAGCGGCTCAAGGTATCTGGGAATGTTGCTCGGCGTGTCTTTTGTCCACCGGACCACGACATAGGCGATCTCGATGAAATCCCGGCTGAACCCTGGATTGATCGAATAGCTATGGCCCATTCTGCGATACGGCGCGGTGCCGTTAATGTCGCGCAGCACCATGGTGCCGTGCATGTCGCAGCCGAACAAGTTCGTCCCGCCGCTGAAGGCGTGGCAGATCACACCATTGACCGGGGTGCACGCCTGGTTGAGGCACTTCGCCGAGTGATACTTCTCGGCAATGTACTTGCCGATCGAGTACGGGTAGATGACGTTCGGGCCCTGCAGGTACTTGTTAACGCCCTTGTCCTCTTCGGGCAAGTTGTTCGGGCTCTCGCCCTTGCTGTCATCGACGCATGCGCCTGGCTTGGTGACACCGATGTCCTTGAGAAAGAATACGCGTGTGCCCGAGAATGTCTGCGGGAGTTGGGCATCGATTTCGGCGTGTGACTTGCCACCCACCTTGTTCCAGGTCCTGGCGGTACATCGGTAGATGGCGGCCAGATCGGCGGTCGTCAGATTAGCAGGCGCATTGCTGACAGCGTTAGTGGCGTAGTCGATGGCATCCTTGGCCAGAGTGATGAAGACGATGCCGCCACGGCCCGGCGCCGGGTCGATGGCTCGATCGCGTCCAAGTGATGACCTGGCGAAGTCGGTGCAGAAGTGGCTCCTGCCATCCTTGAGGTTAGCGGTCAGGGCAAGCGGGCCGCCAGCGGCCGCCAGGATACCCGCCGATGAACTGCTCGGGCGCCGAGCCTTCGGACAGCCAGACTTGGCGATGATCAAGTCGCCCGGCGAACCGGTGAACGGGTTGGTGGCCTCGAAACTGTATAGGTGCGGGCCAGCGGTGAGACTTGCGTCGTAGTCAGCGCTGAACTGGTAGAACAGGTTCTGGGTGCTATCGGAGCCAACGCCGACAACATCGTTCTGCGCTGGGGCGGCCGTAACCCTCATTACGAATTGTGTGACTGTCTCCTTACTGGCGACGCTGCAATCAAGGAAGGAGGTATAGGTCACGTTTCGTGGCCGCAATTGGCCTTCGAAGTAGATGTGATAACCAGCGAGGCTGCGCGGGTTACCTGACCGGAGCGAGGTCCCGGCGACTGGGTGTGAGCCGGCGACAATCCCGGGCGGCAGCCCTTTCGCTGTGCAGCGGGTAGCGTTCTTCGGGACCGCCACGGCGAAGCCGACGGCAAGCCCGGCCGGGACGGTAAAGCTGGGCGTTGTTGCGGCGTGGGCAGCCGGGGCGCTGGTTGTTGTGACGGCCGGGAGTCCTACGGCGAGCAGGCCGGTCACGGCGACGGTGCCGGTTAATCCGGTGGTGATATTGCGCATAGCCTTGCACTCCCTTGCCAGAAATCGCACTGACCGATAGCCGCTATCCGACTTGTCGCCGGTGTGGTGGCGAGCTTGCCGAATCCTGCGGCAGCGGCGGCGAACGCGGCGGCGGCGGCGGGTGTATCGAGGCGCCAGTTCCTGACGTCGAACCAGACCAGCCCGAGCAGCCCGTACGCGCGGACGCCGGCGAAGACGTCCGCGATCTTCGCTGGCTTGCCCGCCTTCGCTTTCACTCCTGTCTCTGAGACAAGGATCGGGTCACGGGTCAGTGTGCGAACGGCCGCGATGGTGGGCCCGAACAGGCCGGCGAACCTGGTGGATGAGTCGTAGTAGTAACCGTCGATGCCCACCCAGGTCACGTACTTGCTGCCTGGCCACCACCGGACCGGGGAGACAATACCGACGCTGGTGTCGATCACATTGACCGTCCACAGCCAGGTGACATCGTCAGCTCCTTGCTGCCGGAACACGGTCACGATGTGCCGCCACGCCGCGATCCAAGTGGCCGGGGCCGCGTGCCCGAAGCCCCACGGGTACCAGTTGCCGTTCGGCTCGTGACCGAAGCCGATGATGACTCCTTGTCCAGTCCGCGCGCCGAAGTTGCCGACCGCCTCGGCAAAGGACCGCAGGTAGCCGTCGTATGCGCCGGCGGCGATCGCGGCCAGGCTGGTGGTTCCTGGGTTGATCTGAACCAGCGGAACCGCGTGATGCGCCGCTGCCTCCTCTGCGAATGCCGACTTGAACACCTCGCCCCAACCGCTGTAGTAAAGGTCGATGTTGGGCCGAACCCCGTTCGCCGCCGCGAAGGCGTCCATAGGCGCGTAGCTCGCCGGGACCCCCCGCGCGTAAGCGCCAATGTAAGACATCGGCTTGGCCGGCAATCTGATCACGACCGGATGGCCAGGGCCCCAGCTCGCGCTGGGCCGATGGGAGTGTGCGACCAAGCGAGTGATCGCCACGGCGGCGACCACAACTATCAGCGCGGTTACGAGGGCGATGAATGCTGCCCGCCGTTTCGGTCTCGGTCGGCCGTACGGAGAGACGCCGGTCATGGCGAGAACGGCTGCTCAGCGGCGGACAGGCCGTCTGGCTGACTCCGGGCGGTCAGGGCGGTGGTTACCTGGGTGACGTAGTGCGCCTTGGCCTCACTACGGAAGGTGGCGACTGCTGCAGGGCTGGCGAGTTGCCAGCCCTTCGCATCAAACCAGACGAAGCCCAGCAAGCCGTAGGAGCGGATGCCGCTGAACAAGTTTACGATCTTCGCTGACTGGTCGGTGACTGGTTTAGCGCCGGTTTCAGAGATCAGGATCGGGATTGGATGCCGGGCCAGCATGTGCACGGCGCTGATGGTGGGGCCAAACAGGGAAGCGAACGTCCAGGTTGGCTCGTAGTAGTAGCCGTCAATCCCGATCCACGTCACATAAGAGCTGCCCGGCCACCATGGAGCCGGGTTAGCGATACCGCGGTCCCTGTGAATGATGTTGACCGTCCACAGCCAAGTGACGTTGCGTGCTCCATGACGACGGAACAAGGTGACAATGTGACGCCAGGCCGCCACGAACTCGGCCGAGGAGGAATGATAATGGCCCCATGAGTACCACCACCCGTTCATTTCATGGCCGAAACTCAGGATGACCGGGCTTCCGAAGGACCGGACGGCTGCCGCGTAGGTGGCCAAGTACTTGTCATACGAGCCGTCCGCGATCGCGAAGAGCCTGATATTCACCGGATCGATCTGCACAAGCGGCACCGCGCCACGGTCGCGAGCTTGCCTGGCAAACCCAGCCTCGAATCGTTCACCCCAGCCGCTGTAATAAACGGCGACATTGGGATCTACCCCAGTTGAGGCGGCGAAGTTATCGACCGCTGAGTATGTACGAGGTACGCCGCGCGCGTATACCCCGAGGTACGATCCGGCAGTGGTGGGTAGTACAAAGCTTTCTGGCGCTGGAGCACGGTGCGCGGTCAGCCCGACGGCAACAGCGACACCCGCGCACAAGAAAACGCTAGCGATCACCGCGATCAACCTCGCCGGCCTGCGACCCGGCCTGCGACCCGGCCGGTAGCGCGCATGAGTTCCGCCCCTCCCGCTACCCACGGTGCCTCGCTAGCCCGTTCACCGCGACAGCCGGTTATACGCCCTGGCCGTCTGGCGGAAGGCGGCGATGGCCGCTGCGCCGTGCAGTTGCCAGTTCTTGACGCCGTTGGCGTCGAACCATACGAAGCCAAGCAGTCCGTAGTTGCGCACACCAGCGGATAGGTCGGCAATCTTAGCTGACTGGTCGGCCACTCGCGCTGCTCCAGTCTCGGCAATGAGTATGGGGATTGGCGTGCGAGTCAATTCTCGTACCACCTTGATGGTCGGGCCGAACAGGGAGGCGAATGTCCAAGATGGCCGATAGTAATATCCGTCAATACCGATCCACGTCACATACCGCGAGCCCGGCCACCATGGCGCCGGGTTAAGAATGTGGCCCTTAAGGTCGATGATGTTGGTTGTCCATAGCCAAGTGACGTCATCCGCGCCCTGTTGCCTGAAGAGCGTTACAATGTGGCGCCAAGCTGCGATGAATACTTGTGGTGGCGTATCACGGTTACCCCAGTGATACCAATAGCCATTCATCTCGTGCCCGAAACTGATGATGACGCTGTGCCCGGTCTGCGCACCGTAGCCAGCTACCGCGGTGGCGTACTCCTCCAGGTAGGTGTCGTACTCGCCGGCCACGATCCCCGCGAGATTGATGCCTGCTGGGTCGATCTGAATGAACGGCACCGCACCGTTCTCTTCCGCCTGCACCGCGAACGCGCGCTGGAACATCTCATACCAGCCGCTGTAGTAGACCGTTATGTTGGGCCGGACGCCGGTAGTTCTGACCACGGATTTGACCGGCGCGTAACTCTCAGGCACGCCTCTCGCGAACACGCCCAGGTAAGATGCGGGCGCAGCAGACAAATTGATCACGACCGGATGCTTGCTGAACGTTCCGATCGCGGCAGTGCCCGCTGATGGTTCTAGCTGTGACAAGCCGATCGGAGTGGCCATCTGCGCTATACCTGACGTTGCCGCTGCCACCACGACTACCACGAAGAAGGTCACAACGAACGCGCGGGCGTGGCCATGGAATATGCCAGGGAATCGCCGCGCGATCACTGGCAAGGTGCCGCCAAGCGAACCGCTACCACGGCCTTTCGAGTGACGGCCAGGTCGTGGCGGCGGCGTGGGCTCGGGTACTGAAGGGACCAAAGGTGGAATCGCCATCAGGCGTTCTTTCCAGGGAAAACCAGCCGAGCCACAATAAGCGCATTGACGATGCCGAATGCGGCAACGACCGCGAACCTGAGCGAGCCGGTCTGCTCAATACGCCAGCCTGCCAGACACAGCCAGGCTATCGCCAGCGTGCCGTTCCACAACGTGACGCCCAGCCAGAACCTTGGAGTCGCGTCGCCTGGGCCCCGTGTTGGCTGCCAGGACATCACCTTGCCGCGTGAATAGTCCCAGATGGCTAGAATTTGCGCCCAGCCTACCGCAACTGAAAGCGGCCATATTCTGGGACTATAAGGCGCATTGTGCCACAGCGGGTATAGCACTGCGCCAGTTATAACCGCCGGGAGCAATGGAATTACGTTCTGTAGCCGGATCTCGTTGGGAAGGAAAGCGAGCAGGGTAATCGGGATCAGCGGCACGATCAAGGTGCGTAGCCCGGTAGTAAGGTTCCATAGCCAGCCGGCGATGTAAGGGAGCCGAGACTTCCATGGCATCTTGACCCGCCACATATGGCTAGTCCAGATCAGCGAGGTGGCGCCGCAGCACCAGCGGTACTGCTGACGCATAAAGGCGTCGAGCGTTCCAGGGCAGATGCCGGCCGCGAGGGCAACTGGAACGTAGCGCAACTCATAGCCGTAGTAGCGCATGTCAAGGCCGGTGTGCGAATCCTCCGCGTAGGGTATTTCGGTGAATCCGCCGCTTGGCTCGAGCGCGGCTCGTCGGTACACGGCGTTGGAACCGACGCACAAAGCCGAGCCGAACCGGTCGCGTGATACCTGGACGGCGCGGTAGAAGACTTCAAGCGTTGCACTTGCTGCTCGCTCGACCCATGTTTGCATCGGGCTTACGCGGAAGAACTGAGGAGTCTGCACTATCCCGACAGCTGGATCATCCATGTAAGGCATTGTCTCGGCAAGAAAGTCCGATCGAGGCCTGAAATCGGCATCAAAGATTACTATATGTTCGCTCCGAGTGTGCTGGAATGCATAGTTGAGGTTCCCTGCCTTTTTGTGCTCGCGAATTAGCGGCCGACGTACATAAGCGAAGCCGAATGACGGAGCGAGCGTCATGGCCTCGTCGCTTGGTCCGTCGTCAAGCACGAACACGTAGGCGTCGCCCGGATATGCCTGTACCAGTTCGAAGACGCCGATCCAGGTATTGTGCAGCAATTCGATTGGCTCACCGCAGATCGGCAGGAAGATATCAACCGATGGATAGCTGCGTGGGCGCCAGTCACGGACGAGTGACTGGTGCGCGGGCAGATCGAAGCTGCGACCGGCGAAGTTGATCGGCAAGCTGACGGACTGGTAAACCAGGTAAATGATCGTGTAGGTACCGAAGACGGCCACAGCATAGGGCAGGAGACTTGCGTTTCGTATCTCGAACCACGCCTGAGTTACGATGAGGCAGACTGCGGAAATAAACAGGGCTGTCGCTAGAAAGGGCAGCGATCGCCAGGCGTAGGATGCCTTTTCCGTATCGTTAGGCGAATCAGGGAGCACGTGGCCTCGTGATCGGTGCCGCCCGATGCTAGGTGACGCTGCCGTTGTCATCTTGAGCCTTCGCGAACCCAGACGAGGTACGCACTTTGGAATGCCGTGGTTCGATATGGAATCCGGGCTACCAGGCGATAGCCACCATAGCCCAGTATGTCACTCAAAATACGGATATCTACGCTGTGCGAACACGTGGCTTGCGCGCGCTTGAGTGTCGGATCTGCGTTGCCGCAGTCTCCTCCGCCACCTGCGTAAGACAATAGGATGACGGCGTACTGGCGCTGTCTTACTACCTGCGCCTCGGCCTGAGCGGAAAAGCGCGGGATAGAAGTTATCTCTTGCCAAGGTTCAGCGCCCGTGAGGTAGTAGTCGAACGGCGCTGTGGAGTCCACGAGTAGTGGACCAGGGTGAGCCCGAAGCGTCGCGGCTAGTGTAGGAATGACTGGATTGATGTCTGCCCAGTTGCCAAAGTGATCTGCGGCGAGGAGAACGCCGAAAATTCCTGATAGCACCATCACGGTGACCGCGATTTTTAGTGCCCGTATCGACTTACCCATCGGAACTGCCCTTATGAATGCGGTCAGCGCATAGCCGGCCACCGGCGCCGCAAACCAGCTGCCGAATGCGACGTGCTTGAACAGGCTGGTGAAGACGTGGATTCTGGCCTGTTCCGCTGGAGCGAGGAGTCCTGCAGCTACGAGCGTCCATACCAGCGCTTTAGCTGACGCTGACTGACTGGCATACGTGGTCGCCATCGCTCCGAAGATGGCCAAGAGCAGAACGATGCCCACCCAGCCGGCACTTGCATACAGGATCCCGAATGCCGGCCAGTCGCTGGTGGCTCTTGACAGCGTGGTTGAAGTAACACCCGCCACGTAGGAAGGCCCGCCGAGGGCTAGTGCTACCGCGATGCCGGTGCCGGTGCCGATCGTGGCTAGCAGGCCGGCTAGCGCACCGGCACGACGTCCCAGGGCGTGCCAGTGAAGGCAGGCGATTGTTATGAGCACCACTGGATCAAAGAGCGCCGCCGCATACTTCGCGGCGTCCGCCGTCACAAGGACAGCTGCCGCAAGTATGATCATTGCTGCTCTCTGGCCGGCCTGTTTGCAGCCAGCCGCACGTAGGCCGAGCCAGGTCGCGAGGGCGAGCATGAATATGGCCATGGCGTCGTAGGTGGCGAAGGCGCCGAGGAACTGCGCGGAACCTAGCCCGGCAAACAACGCCGCAGCGAAGTTGGCTGATCGAGGGTCAAAGATGCGCTTGGTGAAGCCGTGCAGCAACACGGTCGCGCCAAGCATGAAGCACATGGACAGTATCCGCGCGCCAGCCAATCCGCCGACGGCATTCGCAAGGGCACCCAGGGGCGGGTAGACGACCGGGGCGCCCGAGAAGTAGACCTGGAACGGCGGGATGGCCGTGTGATGAAGCCAGTGGGACCACTCCAGCCGTCCAGCCCACAGGTATAGGGCTTCGTCGCTGAACGCGGTGTTGCTCCGCACCAATCGCGCGGACAGGACGATCTGGATCGTCAGGATGATCATGAGAGGAAGCCCAGGTATCTGGGTAAGGCTCTGACCTCTCAATGAGTGTTTGCGCTCGTGGTGTGGTGACTTCGTGCCTTGGCCGGGGGCGTCGGTCGTGACGACACTGGGCGGTGGCAGAACGAGTTCGGGTGCCGTCGCCGCCAGCTCCACTCCGTCAAGTGGCACTTCGGCCCAGCCAGGCAGCGATGGAGGAGGACCGGCCGGAGGTGGGCTTAGCGCGACCGCTGAGCGCTGGTTGGCGGTCGCCGGAGTATCGGCGAGCCTGATGATCGCGCTGAGACCCGCCAGCTGAGACTGGGCGAAGCCATGGGCTGGTGCTTCGGGAGAGCCGGAGGTCACTCCAGTGGCCCCCTCGCGGCGGTAACCGTTGGTAGGCGGCGGCCTGCGGCGGCTCTCCCGGCCATCCGCTGTGCCGTGCTCCATCAAGTAGCCCCTGCCTGCGATCTGGGCGCACCCAGGGACCTATGCCTCCCCCCGGCGCGGCCCGCTTTCTACCTGGCGGTCTCACGCAGCGTAGCGAACCCCCATAGATGGTGTTACCGCTGCACAAAGGCTATAGTTCTGCACCAGACGAAGCAGGGTGTTTGGCGGAATTCAGCCTGACTACAGATAGCAGGCGACTCTTAGCTCGGCCTGGTGACTTAGTGGCTGAACTGTAGACATCAGACCAGTGACGACAAAATGATCAGCAAATGATCGGAAGCTTCTGATTAATGAGACTCCGATGGTGCTAGCTCGTCCCTTACCCCTAGCCGGAACGAGTCTTCGGCAGTCGGACTATCCTCGATACGCCAGTCTTGATGAAATATCCCATTATGCTGAGTCTTGTCGAACCAGACGAGTCCCAGCGTTTTGTATTGCGCCATGCCGTGGAACAAGTCCTGAATCTTGACGAACTGGCCGGCGGCCGGGCCTACGGCCGTCTCCGACAGCAGGATCGGCTCATGGGTGAAGGTCCGAACCTGGTCGATCGTCTGCCCGAAGACGTTCATGAAGGTATCCGTCGGGCGGTAGTAGTAGCCGTCGATCCCCACCCAGGTCACGTACTGCTGACCAGGCCACCAGTCGGCGACCGGACCGGTACCTGGCCGGTCCGCGTTGATGGTCCACAGCCAGGTCACGTTATCCGCCCCCTGCTGGCGGAACATTGTCACGATGTACCGCCAGGCCTCGACGAACAGTGCCGGCGGCACGTGACCGTAGCCCCACGGGTACCAGGAGGCGTTCGGCTCATGACCGAAGCCGATGACCACCGGGTGACCGAATGAGCGGACGCTATCCGCGTACGACTGCAAGTAGCTGTCGTAGTCGCCGGCCGTGATCGCCGACATGGATGCGTAGGTCGGATCTATCTGCACGAACGGCACGACGTCGTGCGAGTACACCAGGTTGGCGAAGGAGGAGTCGAACGGCTCGGCCCATCCGCTGAAGTAACCGACCAGATTGGGCTCACGGCCTGCCGCGTTCGCGAAAGTCGCGATCGGCTGGTAGGACGGCGGCGACTGGTTCTCGAAGACGCCGAGGTAGGAGGCCTGCATGGCCGGTAGCGTGGCGTGGGCGGCCGCAGGCTGGCTGGATCCGAGAGAGAAATGGCTGACCACGGTCGCCAGCGTGGCGGCCGCGATCATGAGCGCCGTGTACATGATAAGGCGGTTTTTCATACCGTCTTGCCTCCGGGGAACACGACGCGGGCGACGGCGGCAAGGTTCACAAGCCCCACGGCCAGCAAAACCGCCATCTGCGAAGTCCCCATGGCAGCGGTACGCCAGACGGCAAGGCCGAGCCACAGCACGGCCATGCCTCCGCTCCATGCGGTGACACCAATCCTGAACCTGCGCAACGAGCTGCCCGGCGTCCTTGACGGCTGCCAGCCCATCGTCTTGCCGCGCGCGCCGTCCCAGATCGCGAAGACGTGCGCCCAGCTCCGGGCGATCCCCAGTGGCCAGACCGACGGGCCGTAGCGGACGCGATGCCACAGCGGGTACAGGACGAACCCGGTGAGCATCGCTGGCAGTAGCACCACGAAGTTGCGCAACCGGATCTGGCCTGGCAGGAAGAGCAGCATCACGACCGGAATGATAGGCCCGAAGAAGGTCAGGAGACCGGTATAAACATAGTAGAAGAAGCCAGAAATATACGTGAGCCGTGCGGGGAAAACCATCGGTACTGACCACAAACGCCGGGAAAAGACCACGCCCGCATTCCCTGTGCACCAGCGGTACTGCTGCCTGACGAAAGCATCCAGGTTGTCAGGGCAGATCCCGGTGGACAGCACGATCGGCACGTACACCATCGACCAGCCGGCTCTGCGCACGTCAAGCCCGGTGTGGACGTCCTCGGCGTAGGGGATCAGCGTCGGACCGCCCTGCGGTTCGAGCGCCGCCCGGCGGTAGACCGCTGAGGTTCCGACGCAGATGGCCTCGCCGAAGCGGTCCCTGGCTACCTGAATCGACCGGTAGAACACCTCCTGGATCGCGCCCGCCGCGTTCTCGATCCAGGTCTGCCGCGCGCTGATCCTGAAATACTGCGGCGTCTGGACAATCGCGATCGCCTGATCATCGAGGTACGGGAGCGTCTCGGCCAGGAAGTCGGGCCTGGGGGCGAAGTCCGCGTCCAGGATCAGCAGGTACTCGCCGGTCGTGCGGGCAAAGGCGTACCGCAGGTTGCCGCTCTTCTTATATGCGCGGGCATCCGGGCGCGCGATGTAGCCGAGGGAGAGTTCCCCGGCCAGCTGCCTGGCCTCGTCCGACGGCCCGTCATCGAGCACGTACGCTCGTGCGATGCCCGGGTAACTGGCGATGAGCCCGGATACGGCGTGCCAGGTGTTCGCGAGAACCTCGATCGGCTCGCCGCAGATGGGCAGGTAGATGTCCACCGTTGGGTAAGACAACGGATGCCACGACCTGATCAGTGCCCGGTGCCTGACGAGATCGAAGCCGCGGCCGGTGAAATTGACCGGCAGGCTGATGAGCTGGTAGATCACGTAGGTGCCGGTGAAGATCATGAACGGCCACGCCGCCGGCGCGTACAGCTCGAACCTTATCTGGCTGACGCTCAGGCAGCTGGCGCCGATGAACAGCACGGTGGCCAGGTAGGGCAGGTCGCGGTCGACATAGCCGTACTTCTCGGTGTCGTCTGGCGGGCTGGGCAGCA
>Ga0070761_10002327_pt1 | contig 11669 bp, 10 predicted proteins | sample HubBroMetageREF1_FD_66724 | JGI IMG/M metagenome (GOLD analysis project Ga0070761, IMG submission 66724) | Reference soil microbial communities from the Hubbard Brook experimental Forest, New Hampshire, USA - Hubbard Brook CCASE Soil... | ecosystem: Environmental > Terrestrial > Soil >...
AGCCGGACTACGCCCGGCGCGATGACAAGAGTGTCATCGCGGCAGCCAGCTTACTAGCGAACCTGTGAATTCCCGTACTGCAGCAGATAGCCAGTGACGGAATTCGTAGTAACGCGGGTAATCATCAATTCGCGCTGCTTGCCGTCGTCGTGTCCGTGGAAGAAAACCGCCTGGTGTACCGGTTGGTTCTTCAACGAAATCGTGCGCCGTTCGGGTGTCACATACATCCACACCGTGGCACGGCTGCGGGCCGCGTCCGCCCGCGACAGGCCCAGCCGTATGCCTGGGACAACCTGGCGGCTATTGTTCTCGCTAACCTCGAAGGCCACCTTTCGGATGGCCGGCAGGACTGGCCGGGCTGGCCGAACAGGTGGGGTTGCGCGAGCCTCGGCGAGCGGTTTCACGTCTGGGGCCGTGGCCGTGGCCGGGGCCGTTGGCGGGTCTATCAGGCGCGCCTTCACGATGAAGCGGTCGGGCGCCGAACCCACGTAATAGAACGGATAACAAGTCACCAGGGTCATCTCGGAGTACTTATTAGCTTGCAACACGGCTACGTTGTCCGGCTTCACGATTCCTGTACTTTCCACCTTGTAGTTATAACTTCCGGTGGGTGTCTGAAACTCAATCAAGTCGTCCTTAGCGATCTTGCGCAGGCCGCGAAACAGCGTGTCGCGATGGCCCGCGATCCCGGTATTCCCAGGCTGGCCCGGCAGCGCCGTGCCGGGTATGTGGCCAAGCGCCACATCCAGCGTATCCTGTCCGGCCCCCTCGCGCACCACGCCGCGCACGTTCAATCGCGGAATCGCCAATCGGCCGATCAGGGCGCCGTTCCGGAGAGGTGGCGGCGCTTTCGCTTGTGGAGTGGCCTGGGGGGCACCAGTGGCTTTTCGATGGTCCAGCACGTGGTTCCCCCAGCTTTGGAAGATGGCCATGCGCACGTGCGACCAGCCCCAAATGCCGACAGCGGCTAAGCCGGCCAGCAGCAGAAGGGCTTCGATCCAGCGCCGTGTCTTACTCGTTCTGGTTCGCCTGCTCATAACGATAACTGAGACGCGTGCGTGCCATTAAACCCTGGCGGCCTGGCGCCGAGACGCGTACTCGAACGCGCCGCAGCGAGCCGCCATTGGACGCCACCGGAGAATAACCGACCGTGTAGCGCGTCCGGATATCCTTGGCGATATTCTTGCAAGTTTCGGTCAACTCATCGGCGCTGTTTGGGAAATAAGCTACGCCACCGGTGATCCTAGCGAGTTTCCTGAGGATGCCCGGGTCGCGGTCCTCGTCGCCGTCGTCGAACAGCCCGATGGTATAGATGGTCGCCAAGCTCCGCTCCACCATATCGAACGTCTGCTGGCGGTTATGCCGGCTGGCATTGTCGCCGCCATCGCTGATGACGATGAGGGTCTTCTTGTCGCGCTTCCCCTCTTGGAGTTGCTGCAAGCCGTCCACAATCGCATCGTTCAGCGCCGTGCGGCCCTCGGAGACTCCGGCGGAAAGGGCAGCGCGCAATTGCCCGATATCGTCGGAGAACGGCACATTCTGCGGCAGTCCACGCTTCACGGTTTCGTTGAAATTCAACACAAAAATCTCATCGTGCGGGTTGCTGCCTTCGATAAAGGCGGTGGCCGCGGAGAACACCTCGACCCGCTTGGGCCCCATACTGCGGCTATTATCCGCCAGGATTCCCACCGTCACCGGAATATCGTTATCGCCAAACACCGTGATATTCTGGCGCGCCCCGTTTTCGTCGATCTGGAAATTGTCTTTGGAGAGCCCTGAAACCCAGCCGCCGTCGCGATCCTTTACGCTGACGTCCAGCAGCACCAGGCGCACATCGCTGCGGATCACGAAATCCGGCTGATCGTCCGGCGCGATGGCTCTCAACGGCCGGCTCAAAAATGAAACGGCGCCGGCAACCATCAGATTTTGAATTGCCGTGCGCCGGTTCATGGTCTGTCCTCCGGAAATGGATACTCCGACTTTACGCCTGCCGCCTAAGCCGAAGCAAGCCGGCTAGGCCAAGCAGCAGCGCGCCGCAAAGTCCAATCTCCGGATAGAAGCTTCCGGTCTTAGGCAATTGCGCCGGCTGCTCCGGTGTAGACTGGGCCGGTGTCTCCGCTGGAGGGGTATTCTGCGCTACTTCTGCCGGCTGCTGTTCGGGCGCCGGCTGCTCTTCGGGGACCGGCGCAGTCTCCTCAGGTTGGGCGGTTTCCGCCGCAGACTCTGCTGGAGCCGGCTCCGGGTTCGATACAACGGGCTCGGGAGCGGGCGGTGTAATAGGCATCAACATGGCCACCTGCTGCAGATGCTTCGGGTAAGCGAACTCCTGTCCGTAGTTATCGCCCGGGTAGTACCATGTGCGCAACGCACGGACGTTTCCGGGAGGCGTTTCCCAGAACGTAAACGCCGTATGGCCGGTGGGCTGCACGCGCTCGGTCGGAATGGCCAAAATTGTGTTGATAATGTGTGTTTGATCGCCGTTGAAGATCTGTACGATGTGCCGGTCCGATGAAGAGTTGAGGAGCTTCAACACATACTGGCCTGGTTCGAGAACGGTGTCTCTTACCTGAATAGTTTCGTTCACTGTCAAAACCGTCTTTTTGTCCCATAGGTCCGCGCGTGCCGGGCTGGTGGCTATGCCGGCGGCGATCCCCATGCCGCAGAGAATGGTCACAACCGTTCGCGAGGGAATGAGTGAATGCAAGTTCATAACTGTTCCTTTCCTTACTTAGTTTTAGATGCCATCCGCGCCGGGGGCGGGATAGCCTCTTAGCTATCCAGAGGCATATGGGCTGCCAATCTCCGTAACTTATTCAGCAGCCTTGCCGATGCCATTGGGAGCGTGCGATGCCAGACGGAAGTTTTTACCGGAGCGAACGCCCGCTGGTGCTCTTTCGTACGGTATTTCCGTCCCGTCCGGAAGGGCGGACTTTCAAGATAACGGACGACCCAGGGACAGTTAGTGCGATATAAGATACAGGAGGCAAGAGCCGGATAGGCGATGTGGTTCTAATTCCTAACGCAGTGCGCCAGCCACAACAGGAACTCATGGACATCGGCGGGGCCGGACATCTGGTAGCGCGCGCAGGTGGCCGCCGCGGCGCCGACCTTGATGGTGACGGCGTCGGGCAACACGGCGAAGGCGTCCTCGTCGCTGGCGTCGTCGCCCAGATAGACGGTCAACAATTCTTTTTCGGCTTTATCGGCAAGGTGGCCGTTGATCCATTGCACGGCTGCTCCCTTGTGCCAGTTCGTGCGCGGCACGATATCGAAGATCTTCCTGCCCGGATTTACGCGAAACAGCGCGCCGCTACGCGCCGTAGCGCTGTAAACGGCCTGCTGAATCCGGGCCCGGTCCTCTTCCGCGGCCAGGCGATAGTGTACGCTGGCAGTCAACCCTTTGCATTCCACGATAGCGCCGGGGAGGGGCCGCAGCTCCAGCGCGAGTTCTTCGCAAAGCCGCCCCAAATCCTCGCGGCGGGCCGACGCGGCCGGTTCGACAAAGCGGAACTGCCGTCCGAAGATTTCGAGTCCGTGATTTCCCGCGTAGATCAGACCATCCAGACGGATGCGGGTGTAAAGATCCTCGATGGCGCGGCCGCTGATGATCGTTGTTACGAAGTAATTCTGGCTCGAAAGCAGCCGTAGCGTGGCTGTGGCGTCCGGGTCCAGCCTGGGCGCGGCGGGATCGGCGGCGATCGGCACCAGGGTGCCGTCGAAGTCCAGGAAAAGCGAGATCAAGGCGGCGGAGCGCGTGCGGGCCTCGATCTCGGATACAAGGTCCGCCAGGGATTGGAGCATAGGTGGCTTTACACGGTGCAATGAAGTCGCCAGTGTGCGGGAAAAGACAAGCCTGTGTCTCGCAAAGACGCAAAGACCGCAAGAAGAGCGGCCGGCGGCAGCCTGCCGCGGAATGTCATAGTGAATGATATGCCCGTAACAATTGAAAACCAAGTGGTACTCGTGGTCGGCGCTTCGAGCGGTATCGGCCGTGAAACGGCGGTGCTGTTCGCTCGAGATGGCGCGCGCGTGATGGCCTCCGCGCGGCGCGAAGAGCGCCTTCGCCAATTGCAGGAATCCCTGGCGCGCGAAAGCCGAACCGTGGACATACACGCCGCGGATGCCGCCGACGCATCGCAAATGGAACACCTGGCGCAGGTCACGCGCGAGCGCCTGGGCGAAATCGACGTCCTGGTGTTCGCCACGGGAATCAACGTCCCGGATCGCTCTGTGAAGCGCCTCACAACCGAGATTTGGGACACTGTCTTGAGCGTCAATCTCAACGCCGCTTACTACGTCACCAGGGCCGTGCTTCCCGCTATGCGGGCCAGGGGCGCCGGCCATTTGATCTACATTGCCTCGGTGTCCGGTCTCTTCGCCGATGTGTCCGGCGCCGCCTACCAGGCTTCCAAGCGCGGTCTGCTCGGGCTGGCGCACGCCATCCGTATCGAGGAAAAAGAAAACGGCATCCGGACCTGCGTGGTCTGCCCCGGCCTGGTCGATACCGAGATCCTGGACCGCCGTCCCGTTAAGCCATCCGCGGAGACTCTGGCGAAAGCGCTGCGCCCCGAGGACGTGGCGGAGACGGTGCTTGCGGTCGCCAGGCTGCCCCGTCGCGCGTGCGTTCCCGAGATGCAGGTGGTGCCGACCTATCTATAGGGTGTCACCGGCACGGTTCCAGTCACACGGCTAAGGGAGCATTCTAAAGGTGGCATCGCCGAGCGGCGCGCCGCCAAGCGTCGAGATCTGGATCTGAGTGGTGGTTGCGCCGGCCGGCGCGGTGGTCAAAATCCGGGTGGACGAGACCGCCGTGAATGTAGCCGCAGACGGGGTGCTGATCGTTCCGGTCATTTCGGTCCTTAGGGGACAGGCCAGGAGGCCCGTCCTATCTGCTCGCTACTTGGGTCGAAAGCGAAAGGCTTTCGACATTCCAATAAACATAAGGACGGATCAGCGCCGCCTTCACGTTATGCAGCGACGGAGACACCGCAACGAGCGTATTCTTATTCACAAGGTATAAGAATGGCGCCTGCTCCCAAGCGATCTCTTGCACACGGTCGAAGTATCGCTTCCGTAACGCCGGGTTGCTTTCCGAAGCTTGCGCCTGCATCAGACGGTCGATTTCCGCTTCCCAGGCCGTCGCGGGAGTTTTCTGATTCGGATTCCATTGATGATTGCTGGCGGAACTTAGCCAGACATTCATCTGCAGATTCGGATCCAGGTCCACGTTGGCGAATCCCAGCAGACACGCTTCATACGCCAAAGTCTTCGTCAGCCGTTCGATCAGGGAAGCGAAGTCCAGCGTGACAACGTTCAGCTTGACGCCGATCGACGCCAGATCCTGCTGGATCATAGCGGCCACCTTCTCCCGTGAAAGGTTGCCCGCGTTGGTGACGACCGAGAACTCCACCGGGTTCGCCTGGCGGTCGCGCAGGACACCGCTTTTCACCTCAAAGCCGTCTTGCGCCAGGCTGCGCAGAGCGGCCGCGCGGTCGAATGGCGCCGGCTTGAGGCGGGTGTCGTACCAATAGCGGTTGGCCGGCGAAACCGGTCCGACCGCCGGACTGGCATGTCCATGATAGACCATCCGGCAAAGATCGTCGCGATTAATCGCCTGCAGGATCGCGCGCCGAAACGCCTTGGAGCGGAACCACGCCTTCTTGAACTCAGGTAGCGGCGCACCCGGAGCCTGGTTAAACCACAACAACTCCGATTCGAGTCCCGGCCCGATGTCACTGACAGACGACGGCGATTCCGCGGCCAATTTCTCGAAGTTATCCGGCGCCACGCTGTTGATCAGATGCAGCTCGCCGCGCGTGAATCGCACCATCTCCATCGTCCGGTTCTGCTGAATCGAGAGGCGAATCGAATCCAGGTAGGGCAGCGCGCGGCCTTGCGCGTCCCGCTTCCAATAATGCGGATTTTTTCGCAGCAGCACTTCGGAACCCGCCTTGTAATCCGCGACGTAGAACGGCCCCAAGACGGCCGCCTCTTTCCGCGGGGACTTCGATGAGAGAATGGCCACCTGGTCGAAGAGCCGCTCCATTCCGGACACCACGGAGCTAAAAGAGATAGTGACCCTGTCCTTGCCTGAAACCGCGATCTCCGCCGTGCCGGGTCCCGAGCGAAATGCATCCCCAACCGGCGCATGCAGCTTAGGATCCATTACCATGCGCATCGTATCGGCCACATCTTCGGCCGTAAACGGCGTCCCATCCGAGAAACTCAAGCCGGATCGGATCTGAAACGCAATGCGCTTTCCGTTCTTGTCGATCTTCCAGGAGGCCGCCAGTTCGGGTTCCACTTCTTGCGTGGACCGGTTCACGCGGATCAGCACGCCGCCGGTGAGATACCGGACTACCTCCGACGGATCGTCTTCCACTAATAAGGGGTTGAACGTCTTAGGTTCGCCTTGCAGGCAGAATCGCAGCTCGCCGCCGTACTGACCGTATGCCGGGGCCAATGCTACAGCCAGCGTCAACAGTATCGACCGCAGTTTCATATCTAATGCTCCTCGTAGGGTTCCATTTATGCAGTAGCCGCAATTTCGACGCTGACCTGCGGATAGATCGCCATCCTATATTTCTTCCGAAGGTGCTTCGCTTTGTACATGCGCTTGTCCGCTTCGGCCAGAAGGTCTTCCGCATCGGAACCGTCTTCCGGAAAGTAAGCCTCGCCCATACTCAGCGAAACGCCGCTTCCGCCCGGCATGCCGGTCTCGATGGCTATCTGGCGGATCTCGGCGATACGTCCTTGTATGGCCCTGCGATCGCTGCCCGGAAGGAGCAGCACGAACTCGTCGCCGCCCATGCGCGCCACATAGTCGTACTCGCGGCAACGGCTGCGCAGGGCTTCCGACACCAGCCTCAAGACTTTATTGCCTTCCAGGTGGCCGAACCGGTCGTTGATTTGCTTGAAGCCGTCCAGGTCGCAAACCACCACGCACAGCGGTTCATGGTTTCGCTTGCAGCGGGCCAATTCGCTGTCCAGACGCAAAAACAGGGAACGCGCGTTTGGCAATCCGGAAAGATAATCGGTGGTCGCGGAGTCTTCGACCTGGCGGAAGATTAACGCATTCTCGACGGCCAGCGACACTTTGCTGCTGATCGCCAACAGGATTCGCAGGTGATCGCGCGAAAACGCGTCGCTCGCCGCGCGGTAAAGGGTCATGACTCCGATCGCGCCGTTGAGACCCTCCAGCGGAACTGCCAGCGCCGATCTCAATGTGCTGAACTTAGCCGGATCCGATAGATAACCGGGCTCCACGGACGGATTGCCATTCAAGATAGGTTTGCGGTTTTCGGCTACCCAGCCGGACAGACCTTCACCCACTGGTATCTCCAAGGACGAGAAGAGCCGGAAATCTTCTCCGTTGACATACTGCGGGACCAGCTTCCGGTCCAGCCGCACATAGATGGCGATGGCGTCGTAAGGAATGATTCTCTTCAAGCGCGCCGCCACCACGGAAAGCGTTTCATCCAGACTCAAGGAGTTGCCAAGGTCCTGCACCAATTCAAACAGCAATTGCACTTCCTGGCGGGCCGCGGCGATCGAACACAGAAAGTCGTATTCATTGCCCGGAGCGGTTTGCGGGGCCGAGCCTTGATACCCGGCAGCCGGCTCCGAGCCTTTTTCGATTCTCACTTCGGTCGACAATTTAGCGCCGATCTCCTGAGTCGTCTGGGCCTGCCGCTCCAACTCGACGTAGTGCTGCTGCAGGGCTTGCACGACGCGCGGGTCGAAGCTTTTGCCGGCCAGCGCCGCCACCTCGTCCATGGCCTCCCGGAGGCCCATGGCGCGCCGGTATTGGCGGTCGGAGGCGAGCGCATCCAGAGTGTCGACCGCCGACAGAATGCGTGCCCCGATGGGTATTTCCTCGCCCCGCAGGCCGTAAGGATAGCCGGTTCCGTCCCACTTTTCGTGATGCGCCCTTACAATAGGAGCCACCGGATAGGGAAACGATACTCGCTCCAGAATCTCGGCGCCCACCACGGGGTGGATCTTCATCTTCTCGAACTCTTCCTGAGTCAGACGGCCGGGTTTGGATATGATGTGCTCGGGCACCGCCAGCTTTCCGATGTCGTGCAACAGTGCCGCCGCCTTCAGGGCTTCCAGGTCCTGGCCGATTAGCCCCAATTGCTTGCCCACTTCGACCGCATAGACCCGGACGCGCCGAAGATGTTCGTGAGTGGTATGGTCTTTGGCCTCAATCGCCAGGGCCAGAGCTTCGATCGTCCGCATATGCAGCCCGGCAATGGACTCCACGTGCCGTCTCTCGTCTTCCAGCCGGGCCATATAGAGCTGGTACGAACGGTAAATCAAATAGACGACCGGCAGCAGAACAATCGAACCTCGCCATTGCATTTGCCTGGTGAAGAGACTGATGATCCATGCCACCGAAGCGCCCACCAGATAAAACGGAAACGACCAGAAATAGCAGTTATGCCAGGTCTCGGCAAATGGCTTCACCTCGGAAAGAGAGATGGCCAACGCAATCGGAACCGTGTTCAGGCCGTAATAGGCCAAGCCAGTCGCCATCAGCAGCAACGGGCCGATATTGTGGAAGCGGAGTAGAACGGGCCAATGGTAGAAGGAATAAGCCAGTGTGACGGCGATTCCCGCATTCGCTATACTGAAGACCACCTGGAACATCTTAGGGCGCTGCTTTGACTTCCAGAGGCATTGCACCACCGTGCCTGTACAGGCGAGGACCAAGGTCTCGGAGGCATTCAAGTCCGCGATTCCAATGAATACAAACAGGAAGCAGACGGACATGGTCCCCCGGATACCCGGCAGAGTCACTTTCAGCCCGGCTGCCAAGGCCGACAGAACGAGGTAGAAGCAGAAGCGATATAGGTCCTCGGAGTGCCAGCGGTACGTGGTCATTCCGATGACGGTGAAGCCGGCCAGACTAACGGCCGCGACATACACCTTCGCCTTGACATTCATATCGACAACACCGGCGAAGGGCAGACCCCTGGGTTACCGCGCGTCTTGTATTCTTTCAGTCTGCGTAGCAGCGTACGGCGCGAGATCCCCAGCAGCCCCGCGGCCAGATCCTGCCTTCCCCCCGATTTTTCGAGCGCCTCGCGGATCACTTGCTCTTCCAATCCACCCAACTGGCGCTTCAACTCGGGTTTCGCCACTGGTCCAAGGGAGGAAGGCTTCAGGTTCAGATCCGCCGCGCAAATCTCCCAACTGTCGGCCAGGACCGCGGCGCGGGTGATCGCATTGCGCAGCTCCCGTACGTTGCCCGGCCATCCGTAGGCTTCCAGTGCGCTGAGAGCGTCTTCTCCCAAGTCCAGCCGAGGGTCCACCTCGTGCAGAAAGCGATAGGCCAGGGGCGCGACATCGTCTACCCGCTCGCGCAAGGGCGGCACTTGGATGTGCACCTGGTTCAGGCGGTGAAACAGGTCTCCGCGGAACGTCCCTGCCTCGACGGCCTGCTCGAGATTCTTGTTGGTGGCGGCTACGATGCGAGCGTCCACCGCGACTTTGCGCGTGCCGCCCAACCTATAGTAGGGCACGCCGTCCAGCACGCGCAGCAATTTCACCTGCATCTTGGCGTCGAGTTCCCCGATTTCGTCCAAGAACAAAGTGCCGCCGCTGGCCAGTTCGAACATGCCCGCTTTTTGCCCATCGGCGCCGCTAAACGCGCCCTTCTCGTAGCCAAACAGTTCGCTCTCCATCAGGTGATCGGGCAACGCGCCGCAGTTGACGTCCACCCAGGGCCGCTCGCACCGTAGGGAGAAGTTGTGCACGGCGCGCGCCACCACCTCTTTTCCCGATCCGCTCTCCCCGCCAATCAGGACCGTGGCGTTGGTGCGCGCGATCCTCTCCACCAGACGGAACACGGCCTTCATCCGCTCGCTTCTCACGACCGCCCCGCCCACGATGTTGCTTTCATCCTGGGCTTGCGCCGCCCTGACGCGGTCCTGCGGGTACTGCGAGTCCGGCTCTGCGTCGTCCTGGTTATAGCGGGGTACAGCGCGGTGCAGATTAAAGCGGCCGGCGCCGCCGCTCCCTAATGCATGTACCTTCGCGGTCATCGCCATACCAGTAACATACGCTCTATGAGGTCCAATATGAAATCAATTATCGCTTATGAAAGTACTTCTTGTACCGAGATAATGGGAAGGTTATGGGCCAGGATAGTATCCTTCGGAATGGACTAGGCATAGTTAACCGGCATAGTAAGTAAGCCGGCGTTAGCTTTGGATAACTTGCGGCAGGCCCTGGGAGGGCAATTCATGGCCCCCGGGGGGCACCAAATGTAATGAAAAAGCCTTGTGGGGCGGCCAATCTTGGCTGCAGCCGGCTTTTAGCCGGCTTGGCCGCCTGGAAAGGCGGCTGCGGGCAGAATTGCCCGCCCCACGACACGATGACTTAACGAAAGGCAACTTGCCGTAACGGCTGGCGGACAGCCATCGTGTAAGTGGAAGATCCGTTGACCGACCTGCTTATCGACGCCGCGCCGCTGCTGTCCGTCCGGATTTCCGCGGACTATCGCGCCCGGGCCGGCGTGCTGCGCGACGCCGCATTCGAAATCGAAGCCGGAGAAATCGTGGGCCTGGCCGGCCAGAGCGGCTCGGGGAAAAGCACGATCGCCCTCGCCATCATGCGCCTGCTGCACCTCAAGGGCGGCACGGTGCGCGGCCAGATTCTTTTCCGCGGTTGCGACGTGTTGCGCGCGACCGAACGTGAAATGCGGGCCATTCGCGGCCGTGAGATTTCGCTAGTGCTGCAGAATCCCGTTTCCGCTCTGAACCCCGCGCTACGGATCGGCACGCAGTTGCGGGAGGCATGGGACGCCCACGAGCGCGCGCCACGCGCCCGCCGTGAAACTGCCATACTGGACGCCCTGGAGGCCGTCAGCCTGACTGTGGACAAGCCTTTCTTGCGGCGCTTTCCCGGCGAGCTAAGCGTGGGCCAGGCCCAGCGCGTGCTGATCGCCATGGCCATCCTCCACCGCCCCGCGCTGCTGATCGCCGACGAGGCCACCAGCGCCCTGGACGCGCTCACGCAATCCGAAATCCTGCACCTGTTCGCCCGCCTGAACCGCGAGCTTTCCATGGCCATCCTGTATATCTCGCACGACCTGCCGTCGATCGCCTCGTTGTGCGGACGCATGGCCATTCTGCACGAGGGCGAAATCGTGGAATTCGCGCCCGTGGCGCGCATCTTTGAGCGCCCGGCCCACGACTACACGCGCCGCCTGATCGATGCCATCCCGGCATCGCCGCGGGGCGCGCGTGGCTCGCCGTGGCTGGTGGCTAGTGGCTAGTGGGTGGCGGCTGGGTAAAGCGGGCCAGGGCCTCCACCTTTGCGCGCGCCGCGCCGGAATCGATGGCGCCCTCCGCCAGCGCCACGCCTTCCCGAAAATCGCGCACTCGGCCAACGGCCACTAACGCCGCCGCGGAATTCACCAGCACGATGTCGCGCCGCGGGCCATGCACGCCTTCCAGGATCTCGCGGGCAATCGCCAGATTCGTCTCGCGATCGCCGCCCTTCAGATCCTCCGGACGCGCGAGCGGCACACCGAAGTCATCCGGCGCGAGCGTCCGGCGCGTCACCTCTGCGTGCCGGATTTCGAAAGCCAGGGTCGGGCCGGTGGTGGTGATCTCGTCCAAGCCGTCGGAACCATGCACCACAAAGCCGCGCTGCAGTCC
>Ga0070761_10002328_pt1 | contig 11667 bp, 9 predicted proteins | sample HubBroMetageREF1_FD_66724 | JGI IMG/M metagenome (GOLD analysis project Ga0070761, IMG submission 66724) | Reference soil microbial communities from the Hubbard Brook experimental Forest, New Hampshire, USA - Hubbard Brook CCASE Soil... | ecosystem: Environmental > Terrestrial > Soil > Temperate...
GGCCTTCAGCCGCATGCGCATGCCCATGGGCGCGGCGTTTGCGTTCGACGTAGTCGAAGCCCAGTGCGAAGCTGGCGGCACAAAAGCAGCGCGGCTATTCTGCAACGTGAACCGCAGCGCATGCTTGATTGCGCCGCTCGCGACTTCGTCATAACGCGCCAGCCCGGCAAATATGGAGAGCCCCGCCGCGTCGGCGGAAGTCCACGTAAGCGGCCGCTGCTCGTCGGCAGTCAAATCCCAAACAGCCGCCGATGCAGCGTTCCAACTGCCGTCATTCTGCGGATACGAACTGTACAGCTCGTACAACCAGCAATTGCTGTTATCCAGCACCAGCACGTGGCGATCGCCGCTCCCGGGATTCGGATACCCCTCGATCGGCGCGCTCGCGGGCACGGGCATCGGCCCCGGATCGCTCTCGCTGCCGTAAGCCGTGAAATTGATCACCACCGGCGCTTGCGATGAGTCCACCACAATATACGGAATTCCGATGCTCGAGCCGTTGTACTCGCCCGAGCCAAAATCCGGATGCACGGGATCGCTCGCTCCGATGTAATTAATAATCGCGGCGGAATTCGGATCCACCGGCGCGCTGGCGATATTCTGATTCCAAAGATTGTCCGCCGGGAAGGGAAGGAAGCCGTTCAAGCTGCCGCCCTGGCCAAGACTCATCACGCTGCAAGCGCTCGGCGGCGGTGGCGGAGGATTGCCCCCAGATTGGGAAGTCACCGTCACGTTCCTAGCACCGGACGCGCTGCTGCCTGGGTTCGGATTCGACACGCTGACCGCGAATATTCCAGCCGTAGGCGCTGAACCCGTCGCGGTGAGCTTTGTCGTCGAAACATAGCTTGTAGTGACAGCCGCGCCGCCAAACAGCACCTGCGCGCCGTTCACGAATTGACTGCCTGTCACAGTAAGCGTGTATGCGCCAGAGGTAAAAGTTGCAGGGCTCACGTTGCTCAGCACCGGCGTCGCGTTCCACAGCGTCACAGCGCTCGTGCCGCTCGCGCCTGAATCTGCAACGGATGCGGCGCTGATCGTTATCGTGTTGGGATTCGTCGGCACCGCCGGAGCGGTATAGACACCCGTGTTGGTAATCGTCCCGACGGTCGCGTTTCCTCCCACGACTCCGTTTACCGACCAAGTGACACCCTGATTTGTGGTCCCAGTAACGCTCGCAGCGAAGGGCTCTCCAGCTCCCGCGCGGACATTTGCCGCAGTCGGCGTGACGCTCACGGTAATCTGCGAAGGCGGCGTCGAGCCGGGCGACGACTTCGTCGTTCCAGTGCAGCTCACATTAACGAAGATGAGTGCTAGCACGAGCCCCAAGGAAGCGCGTCGCATTTGTTCTCTCCACGTATTTCGAGCTGGTCGCAAGGTGCGCGTGCACTGCTGCCCACGCGGGATGATCGCGTGCATACATAATGAGCGTCCGCGCGGCCAGCGAACAACTGGACGTAAGTACAATTAAAGGGCAGTGGCGAAAGGTTTACGAAATAAAACGTGGAGCGCCGGCAGACTATCCTGTGTCGTGAGACCTGCGGCGCGGGTCTTAATCCACCGAAAACCGGTTTCCTCACAACCGTGGGCCTAGCGGCTGATCGCGCATCACCAACCACGCATTTCTAATCGCTAATCTCGATATTAGAAATGGCCGTAACTCCCTCGCCCTCAATGCAAAGTCACTTTCAAATCGCTACTAAATATCAACTTTAGGCGCAGCTTTCGCTCATCACAAATCGCAAAACAAGGGTCGTGGATTACAAGATGCGAAACACAAATCAGGAGTCACCCGTCACGATTCAGCCCGTGCGAAATGCACTAGTAATCTCCGGAATTCTACTCGCGGTGCTCTTGGCAACCATGGCCTTCCACGCCTAGCTCACAGAGCACGACGATCGCCTCCGTCTGTAAGCGACGATCTCGACGCCAAAACAAGCGCTCGATGCCGCCGATCTGCGCGAACACGATCGCGCATCTACGTTGCAAGATACGCTCGCGCAAATCGAAGCCCTGAAGCGTCAGACGCAAACTCCCGCGCAGATCCTCAGCGGTTTGCCGACATTTCTAGCCCCACAATGGCGACCACTTCGAAGCATCGCCGAACGCCAGATATTCCCAAGCGGTTCCGATCACTCGAAGTAAATCGATTCCGAAGCCCTGGCGGTCGCAGCATTCCCGGCGCACCCTCAACCCGCACTTCACGAATCCCACAACAACTTATTGACTTCCGGGAATGGGTATTATGTTAGATGTGGGCGCTCGGAATGGGGGTGATTGTTGAGTGTTTTTTGTTGGCGGACTGGGATCTGTTGTTGGATCTGGGCGGTTTGGAGCCGCGGTTCTCGGCGTGTGAATGTGATTCAACGGGATCGGTGCGCGCTAGCGGAAGTTATTGGCGCAGTCATTGGTTTTGCGGTGGTGGCGGAATTTGGGCTTGTCACTTAGGTTGGAGGGCGCACGTGGGGTGGAGCTTTGTCTCATTACTTGATCTGGGGACTGGCACGCGGCGCGGAGTTCGGCTTTGTCACTCAGCTTGGGCAGCAGCACGTGACGCGGAGGTGGGATGGCTGTCGGCTGCGGGTCTCGGGCGGTTCCCCGCCTGGACCCCCGTGCTGCCGGATCACGGCTGTTGCCCTGTGGCGGGGGGTGGGGCGGAGAGTTCGTATTTTATGTATTGCTCCAAGGTGGCTTTGTCGCCGCCCGTTATGGGATGGCCGTTTACGAAGATGGTGGGAGTCTGGACGACGCTGACGGAATCTCCTTCCTGGTGGCTGGCGTCCACAGCGGCTTTGGCTTCGGGAGAGGACATGCAAGCTTTGAAGGCGTCGGGGTCGAGGCCGGCTTGGGTGGCGTAGGAGGTCAATTTCTCCCAGATATTTTCAGTTGAGAGCAGGTCCTGCTCGGCGAAAATCTGTTCCTGGACGGGCGCGTAGGCTTTCGGAGATTGCGTAAAGGCGCAGCGGGCTCCGATGGCGGCGCTTTCGGCCCAGGGGTGAATCGTGGTGAGTGGGAAGTCCTTGTAGACGAAGCGGACCTGGGGATATTGCGGGATTAGCATGGCGAGGATGCCTTCGAAAAGGCGGCAGTGCGGGCACTGGAAATCGCTGAAGATTACGACGGTGACGTGGGCGTTGGCGGGTCCGACGGACGGGTTCCCTTCTGTGTGGAGCTTGGAGAGATTGTCGGCAAAGGGGTTGGCGGCCATGTCAAACATATCGCCGCGGAAGAAGGTTTTGCCGTCTTTGCTGACGAAGACTGTGCCTTTATCGGTTTGTCCGTTGGTGGTGACTTCGATTGGGACTGTGTAGAAAGTTGAGGAGGGCGACGGGGCTAGCGGGCCGGTTTTGACTTTGAACTCGGGGCCCCAGGCGAAGAGTACGCGGACGAAGGTCTCGGTAGTTTTCAGAATTTGTGCTTCTTCAGCGGGCGGGATATTGACTGAGGTTGCGGTAGGTGCGGATTGTGCGGATGTAACGTTTGGTGCGGTGAATACTATCAGGGCGATCAGTAGTATGGACCAGCGATTCATCTTTTCGGCTCCCCGTATTGTTGCGCAACGGCAGTGCGCAGAAGTGCTAGTGCAAAAGCGTTGAGATTGTAATTGTTTGGGACCGAGCGATGAAGTGAATTCCTTGGTGATGTGTACGAAAGGCGAAAGATTTGACACAGAGGAAACGGAGGAAAAGCGGAGGTAGGTCTGAGAGGGACCGGAGAGATCCTTCGGCCGGCTTGAAGCAACGGCACCGACCTCCCTGTGACGATGCCCCTCGCATCGTCACACTGAGAATTTTTGGGCTAGGGGGAAGCGGCGACCTACGCTGAAGGCTTTACTGGTGACTTTCAGGCCTGGGGGGGCTTGTTTGCGTTTGTATTCGTTTTGGTCGACCCGGAGGGCTACGGAGCGGACGAGGTCGAGGGGAAGGTTGTAGTGGTCGGCGATCTCTTCGGGACTGCGGACGTCTTCTACGTAGGCTTTAAGGATGCGGTCGAGGATGGCGTAGTCCGGCAGCGTATCTTGATCTTTTTGATTGGGGCGGAGTTCGGCGGATGGTGGCTTGAGGACGGTCTCCCGAGGTATCAGTTCCCGTTTGCGATTTACGAATTTGGCTAGGTCGTAGACGACTGTTTTGGGGACGTCGGAAATTACGGCGAGCCCGCCGGCCATGTCGCCGTAGAGCGTGCAGTAGCCTACCGCCATTTCGGATTTATTTCCGGTGCTTAGGACCAGCGAGCCGAATTTATTGGAGAGCGCCATTAGAAAATTGCCGCGGATGCGGGCTTGGATGTTCTCCTCGGTTACGTCTTCGGGGAGCCCTGCGAAGGTGCCGGCTAGAGTATGGCGGTAGGTGGCGAAGGCTTCGGTGATCGGCAGGGTCAGGAATTCGATGCCGAGATTTTGGGCTAACTGGCGAGCGTCGCGGCAACTGCCTTCGGAGGAATAGGGGCCGGGCATGGCAACGCCTGTGACGTTTTGCGGGCCTAGGGCTTCGACGGCGATAGCGGCGACGAGCGCAGAGTCAACGCCGCCGCTGAGGCCGATGACGACTTTGCGGAAGCCGCATTTACGGACGTAATCGCGCGTGCCGATTACCAAGGCACCGAAAGCGGCTTCGTGTTCGTCTTCGATCAGGGGGCGGATATCGCCTTCGCCGGTGACGCTGTCGAAGAGGACGAGGTCTTCTTCGAAACTTTTTGCACGGGCAGCGACGCGGCCGTCGGGCATGAAGGCCACGCTGGAGCCATCGAAAATGAGGCTGTCGTTGCCGCCGACTTGATTGACGTACACGACAGGGACGCGATGCTCGCGGGCGATGGTTTGCAACATGTCGTGACGGAGCGAGCGCTTGTCAATTGTGTAGGGCGAAGAGGAGAGATTCAGCAGCAGGCTACTTCCCTTCCCGACAATTTCTGCTACAGGATCGCGATCGTAGAGGCGATAGGGCCAGAAGCGTTCGTCGTTCCAGCAATCTTCGCAGATGGTGATGCCGAGTTGCTCGGCGTTGAAGGGAAAAATGAGCTGACTGCTTGCGGGTTGGAAGTAACGCGATTCGTCGAAGACATCGTAGGTGGGGAGAAGCATTTTGCGCTGCTCGAAGAGGATTTTGCCATTGGCGATTAGCGCGGCGGAATTTGCTACGGGCTTGCCGGTTTTGTCCATCGCGTCGCCTACGAAGCCGACTAGTGACGGGAGCGGGATAGCCTTTGCGAGGCGGACTAGTTCTTGTTGATTGCGTTCGACGAACGAGGGGCGTTCGACCAAGTCTTGAGGAGGGTAGCCGCAGACGCAGAGTTCGGAGAAGACGGCGATTTCGGCGCCGCGGGATTTAGCTTCGGCGGCGAGTTCGAGGATGCGTTTGGAATTGCCTTCGAAGTCGCCTACGGTGGGATTAAACTGGGCTAGAGCGATTTTCATGAGAGGTGGTTACGGTGCGCGATACACATCGCGTTGATGGTCCTCGAACGGTACTTCAGCGGCTAAATCCGCTTTGAGTTTGCGTTAGTTGACGTCGTGGCTAAAGCCACGAACTACAAAGCAATCGCCGGGGCAAAAAAAACTCCCGAAGGAGGAGTCCTTCGGGAGCTATGCCTAGCCGCACTTGAGTAAACCCAGGTCAGGCGGAGCGCCATTGCGGGCGTAGTGAGCGTGATTAAACGCTGAAAGAACTGCCGCAGCCGCAAGTGCTCTTGACGTTCGGGTTGTTGAATTTGAAGCCCGAACCTTCGACTGTCTCGATGTAATCAATCTGGACACCGTCGAGATACATTTCGCTCATCTGATCGACGAGAACTTTGAGGCCGTCGAATTCATAGACGTTGTCGCTGTTCTGATTAACCTGATTCTCGAAAGCCATGTGATAGCTGAAACCCGAGCAACCGCCGCCCACGACGGCAACGCGCAGGCCGGTGGGAGAGGGATTCTGCTGCGTCAGGATTTCCTTCACTTTAGTAATGGCTACTGGTGTTAACTGGACCATTCTCGATTCCTCCAAAAATGCACGGGTCCGACCCGGGCCACAATTACGACTACATTGTATCAGATTCCGCCGGGGGCGGAACGGTTGCGAGAGATTTCGAGTTGGTTAGTTGGGAACCCCTTTGGATGGAGGCGCGTACCCTTTCCATCGGCTAACTGGCCAAGTGGGGTCCCGGGGCTGTGCGGTGTAACGTTCGGATCGTGCGTTTGGAGCAGACGATGCGCTGTGCGGCTAAGGCTGCGCCAGAAATTTCTCCAGTGGCTCCCAGTAGTTTTTGTTCCAGCCGTCGAGGAGGCTTTGGGCGTCGCCGTCGGGGAAGCCGCGGTGGTCGAGCGTGAGCTTGGTGCCTGAGCCGCTTTCGCCGAGTTCGAATCTTACGATCGAGTAGGAGCCGGGGTTCCAGTACATGGGACGCCAGGCTTGGACGATTCGCTTGTTAGAGAGTAGCTCGATTTGGCGGCCGGTGATAATGCCGCCGAACGTGGAGAAAGCGCCGCCGGGTTCGGTGCTAATTTGCGCGGGTGGTGCACCTGGGGGCATGCGCGACTTCATGGCGTCGCTTAGTTCGATGACGCGCTGGAATTGTTTGGCGTCGGTGAGAGCTTCGTAGACGCGTTTGGGGGTGGCTGTGAAGGTGACCTCCTGGTGAATCGATTCGGCGGTGTGGGAAATGGCGCCGTCGGCGCTCGCGTGAGCTGCGGTTGAGGCGAGCACGAATCCGCCCAGGGTCATCGCGGCGCCAGCGAGAAGTTGCCTGCGTGCGGGGCCGTGGGGTAGAGCTGTTGCATTCGTTCGATTGCTCATCGTAGTCCTCCTGAGTTCTGCCGAGCTTCCGTGCTCGGAGACCGCGTATGACAACACCGGGCGAAAATATGTTCAACATAATATTTTGATGTGTAGGTGGACACACTTCGGAGCATACTTCGGTAGCTGATGCGTCAGGAGGTTTTATGCCTTACCCCGCCGGTCATCGCACGGCAGTAAAGAAACGGATCATTCATAGCGCGCGCAGGCTTTTCAATTTGCACGGATTTGAAAGTGTTTCGTTGAGCCAGATCATGGCCGGAGCGGGGCTGACGCACGGCGGATTCTACAGCTACTTCGGGAGCAAGAGCGATCTGTATGCGGCGGTGCTGGGGTGCTTCTTCACGGATCCGGAGTGGAAGAGCTGCTGGGAAGGCGTGCATGTGGATTTGTCGTCTACTGATGTAGGAACGCAGGTGGTGCGGGCGTATTTGTCGCGGCAGCATTTCGAGGATGTGGAGAACTCGTGCCCGATGGTCGCGCTGCCTACTGATGTCGCGCGTAGCGGCAAGTCCGCTAAGGTTGCGTTCGAGACTGTTTTCGAAGCGATGGTGAGCGTGTTGGAACGGAGCTTGATTCAAAGTGGCCGGCGACGGCGGGTGACGGCACAGAGCATCGCGGCTTTATGTATCGGAGGAATGGTGGTGGCTCGGACTCTGGACGATCGCGCGCTTGCGGATGAGTTACGAGATGCTTGCACGACGATGGCACTGAATCTGGGTGGTTGGGACAAGAAGCGGAAAGCGAAAAACGGTAAGTTCGAGAGGTCGCAACTGCAGCGCGAGGCGGCGGACTGGGTGCGCGCGACGTGATTCGGAGGGCTGAGGCGCAAAGAATCGAAACCTCGAGCAGACACTGTGCACGGGACTTGCTTATCAATCGAGAATTAGGTGCAGCGGCTGGCGTGTACAAGCTGGGGGGATTCCCCTAAAATGAAAAGCGACTATGAGACATACGATAACTTTGATACCTGGCGATGGGATTGGGCCGGAAGTTTCGCGCGCGGTGCAGGAGATTTTGGGAGCGGCGGGAGTGCAGATTGATTGGGAAGACATACCGGCGCGGGCGGAGATTGAGCGGCGGGGGCAGGACTTCATGCAGTCGGGCGTGCTGGAGTCTATTCGTAAGAATCGCGTGGCGCTGAAGGGGCCGCTGGCTACTGCGTCGGTGGGCGGGCCTCCGAGTATTAATGTGGGGTTGCGCAAGGCTTTGGATCTGTATGCGAATTTGCGACCGGTGAAGAATCTGGAGGGGGTGCAGGCGCGGTATTTGGGGGTGGACATGGTTTTGATCCGCGAGAATACCGAGGATCTTTACGCTGGGTTGGAGCATACCGTTGTTCCGGGCGTGGTGGAGAGTTTGAAAATTATTACGGAGAAGGCTTCGACGCGGGTGGCGAAGTTTGCTTTTGAGTTCGCGCGGAAATTTGGCAGGAAGAAGATTCACGCGATTCATAAAGCAAACATTATGAAATTGTCGGATGGATTGTTTCTTACTTCCGTGCGGAAGGTGGCGGAGGCCTACCCCGAGATCGAGTACAAGGAATTGATTGTGGATAATGCTTGCATGCAGATGGTGATTAATCCGCACCAGTTCGACATGCTGCTGCTGACGAATTTGTATGGCGACATTATGAGTGATTTGGCGGCGGGGTTGGTGGGCGGATTGGGAGTGGTGCCCAGCGGGAACATGGGTGAGACGGTGGCGATATTTGAGGCGGTGCATGGGACTGCGCCGGATATTGCTGGTAAGGGGATCGCGAATCCTACCGCGCTGTTGATGAGCGCGATTCTGATGTTGCGGCATTTGGGGGAGATGGGGGCGGCGGCTAGGATTGAGGATGCTTTGTATCTTGTTTATCGGGAGCGGAAGGTGCTTACGCGGGATCTGGGGGGGACGGCTTCGACATCAGAGTTTACAGCGGCTGTGATTGGGGCTTTTACGTGAGCCAGCAAAGCGTTGACTTCCCTGCCCTGTGCAGTGAGAATGTGGGCGAGTTTGGCGGTTCTATGGAGCGAGCGTGACTGAATATACCCCGGCAGTGGCGCGTTACGTGAATGGCGAGATTGAGAAGTGCGAGCCGATTTCCGAGGGGACTACTACGAAGCGGAAGCGCAAGCCGCATATTGTGGCGGTGATCAACGAGATGTGTACGGGGTGCTCCGGGTCGCCGGCTTGCGTGGAGTACTGTCCGGTGGCGGATTGCATGTTCTGGGTACCGGACGGGGATCATCCGCCGTTTGGGAGGATATTGGTTGATCCGCTTTTGTGCATTGGATGCAAATTGTGCACTAGCAAGGGGCCGGATGGGTCGTTTTTGGAAGGGTGCCCCTGGGATGCGATTGACATGGTGCCTTTGGCCGAGTTTGAGGGGAAATATGGGGTGATGCCGTTTTAGAATAGTTGAAAGTTGACAGTTAAGAGTAGAGGGCAAAAGAAACTTCTAGCGTAGCGAGCTTCTTAGCGAGTCTGCAGGGAAAAACTTCGGTTTGAATTTCCTCTTTGATTTGTTGAGTGCGCTGTTACTTTTCGTTTTGCTTTCCAATTTCAGGTCCGCAGGATCGCTGGATGCTAGCGGGGTTTGCGGCAGTCGGCGCAGAGACCGCCTACTTCTGTGCGGGTCACTGTGATTTCGATGCCGCAATCGCGGGAGATTTGGGATTTCAGCTGCTCGTAGAGCTCGCTTTCGAATTCGCGGACTTTGCCGCAACGAATGCAGGCTACGTGGATGTGGTCCCGCGGGCCGTGGCTTTCGTAGAAATGGCGGTCGCCGCGTAGATGCAGCAGGTCGAGTTCGTCTATTAGGCCCTGGCGCTTCAGGAGATCCAGCGTGCGATAGACGGTGACGCGGGTTACGCGTGGATCTATTTTTTGGGCGCGTTGGAGAATTTCGTCGGCGTCGAGATGGCGGCGCGCTGTGTCCATGACTTGCAGGAGGACGCGGCGCTGGCGGGTTAGGCGGATGCCGCGGGCGGCTAGCTCGCGTTCGAGATGGCCGGGGAGCTCGTGATTGATGCGTTCGCCGGTGGAGACGCGATGTGCTGGTGTGGCAGACATGTGTTTAAGGAGATTATACCAAAAGGAGTCAAGGGGCGAGAGGGGGGAAATTTAACACAGAGTACACAGAGGAAAAGCGTAGGGCGCAGAGAAAGAGACACAGATCCTTCACCCGCTGTCGCGGGTTCAGAATGACGATGCTGGTCGCGGCGTCAAAGGCGCCGGCGTCAGCGATGGCTTTGAACTGCTTTCAGGATGTCGCTGTACATTACGAAGGCGAAGATTCCTAGTAGAAACACCAGGCCTACTTGGACGAAGCGTTCTTTCACGGCGATGCTTAGGTCACGACGGAGGATGCCTTCGATGGCTAGCATCAGGATGTGGCCGCCGTCGAGGATTGGGATGGGGAGAAGATTCAGCAGGCCGAGATTCAGGCTGATGACCGCCATGAACTCGAGCAGGGTGGGCAGGCCGCGCTTGGCGGCTTCACCGGAGATGCGCGCGATGCCGACTGGGCCTGCTAGTTGACGGATGGAAACTCTTCCGCTGAAGAGACCGACCAGGACTTGGCCGATCTGGCGCATGCCGGAGACGGTGGAGGATGCGGCGTCCTTCCCTGCTTCAAAGAAAGATTGGCGCTCGTAGTCTTCATCGGTGTTGGGGAGTACGCCGACTTGCCAGACCGGTTGGCCTTCGAGGTCGGTGCCCTGCATGGGAGTAATGTCCAATTCGAGTTGCTGACCGTCGCGACGGACTTCGAATCGGATGAGATGCCCGCCGGACTGATGGACGCCCTCGACCAACTGCTGCCAGGTGATGACGGGCTTGCCGTTCATCGCGATGATGGTGTCGCCGGGTTTCAGGCCGGCGCGGTCTGCGGGCGTGCCGGCGTCAACTTCGGCGATGACTGCGGCGAGCGGAGGAAATCCGAAAAGATTATCGGGCGAGGCGAGATGCTCCGGTGTGGTGGCGGTGATGATCTGGTTTGCGCCACTGCGCAAGACGGCGAAGGTGATTGAACTTCCAGGCCTGGCTTTCTCGTATTCCGAATAAACTTTTTTCCAAGTGGGAGTGGGGACGCCGTTTACCGCGATGATGCGATCGCCAGGTTGCACGCCTGTTGGCGACATGGTCTGCGGCACGGCGACGACGTCGGCGGTTTGGTGTTCGAAGGTTGGCGAGGGAATGCCTAGACGCCAGAAAATTCCCCAGAGGATCACGAGAGCGAGGAGGAAATTCATCATGGGTCCGGCGATGGCAATGATTACGCGCTGCCAGCGGGGGCGCGAGAGGAATTCGTACCCTGCGCCGGTTCTTTCTTCGAGGGGATTGTCACCGGCCATGCGCACGTAGCCGCCGAACGGGAGGGCGCTGATGCGGTAATCGGTGTCGCCGCGTTTCATGCCGAAAAGGCGCGGGCCGAAGCCGAGGGAGAACACGTCCACGCGCACGCCGCAGAGCTTGGCGGCGGCGAAATGGCCCCACTCGTGGACGAAAATCATGATGCCCAGGACGATGGTTACAGTGATGAGATCGACTACGAAATTATGCATAAAGCCTCAGAGAGTATTTTAATTCTTTCCGCGCCGCGATACGAGTTGGATTTCAAGACGCGCGAGGCGGCGGGCTTCGGCGTCAGCTTCGAGCACATCGGCGATGCTGTCGAGCGATGTGCGCGGCATTTTTTCGAGTACTTTTTCAATCACTGCCGAGATTCCCAGGAAAGGCAAGCGTTTCTCCAAAAATGCCGCGACTGCTATTTCGTCCGCTGCGTTTAGCGCGCAGGGGAGGGGGCCGCCCCGGCGCGAGGCTTCTTTCGCAAGCGTGAGGCACGGGAATTTTTTCGCGGGCACAGCGGCAAATTCCAGTTTGCGCAATGTGGACCAGTCCA
>Ga0070761_10002329_pt1 | contig 11665 bp, 8 predicted proteins | sample HubBroMetageREF1_FD_66724 | JGI IMG/M metagenome (GOLD analysis project Ga0070761, IMG submission 66724) | Reference soil microbial communities from the Hubbard Brook experimental Forest, New Hampshire, USA - Hubbard Brook CCASE Soil... | ecosystem: Environmental > Terrestrial > Soil > Temperate...
GTGAGCTGCAGCACGTGGCTCTGAATCATATCGCGCAGCGCGCCCGCCGATTCGTAGAACGCCGCGCGCCGTTCCACTCCCAGCGATTCGGCGGCGGTTATCTGGACGCTATCAATATAATTGCGATTCCATAGTGGCTCAAAGATGCCGTTGCCGAAGCGGAACACCAACATGTTCTGCACTGTCTCTTTACCCAGATAATGATCAATGCGGTAAACCTGCGACTCGTCAAACGCCTCCAGCACTTTTCTATTCAATTCTTTCGCTGATTCCAGATCGTGCCCGAACGGCTTTTCAATAATGATGCGCGCCCAGGATTTTTCGTTCTTCGGTTTGTTTAGCCCGGCCTTCTTCAGCTGCTCGATCACGTGCAAATAAACTTCCGGTGGCGTGGCCAGGTAATACAAGCGATTCCCGCCGAGCTGGCCTTCGCCATCGAGTTCATCCAAACGCTGCGCCAGTCGGCGAAACGCTTCGGGATCGTCATAGTTACCCGAAAAATATCGCAGGCATTTCAGGAACTCCGTCTTCTTGCCGTCGTCCGCGCCTTCTTCTTTTCGGCTGGGAAGGAATTCGCCGGCCTTCTGCGTGAAATCGCTGTCCGACATTTCCGTGCGCGCGAATCCCAGCAGGCGAAAACGCGGCCCCAGACAAGCGTGGTAAGACAGGTCGTAAAGCGCCGGCAGAAGTTTCCGGCGCGCCAGATCGCCCGACGCGCCAAACATCACGATGGCGCAAGGATCCGACGGCGCTTCGCAAAAGTATCCAACTCCTTGCGCGTTCTGGGGAGCAACGATTGCCTTGGTATTCATGTGAAGTTTCCCGAGCGCCCGGCCCTATTCGGCCGCACGCATCCTAATGTTTTATTAAAACTGCCGCCCGTCCACAAGAGCCTATCACAACTCTGCAAATGCCCTGCTACAGGACGGCGGCGCTGCCAGCCTGCGGGCCCCGCCCGCCCTCAACTGGAATTTCCGCCGCCGATGCAGTATCTTGAATTGCAGCACACTCTGCAAGGAGACGTACATGGCCGACGAGAAAAATTCAGGAAGTCCGGGCGGAGCCGCTTCCGCACAGCCCGCGCAGCAAGCTCCACACATCGTGAAGTGCGTCAAATTCGGTAGGGAGATGCCGGGCCTCGATCGCATTCCCTGGAAAGGCGCAATCGGCCAGCGGATATACGACAACGTCTCGAAAGAAGCCTGGAAGCTCTGGGTGGAACATTCCAAGATGTTGATGAATGAGTTTCGCCTGAATCCGCTCGACCCGAAATCGCAACAGGTGATGGAAGAGCAGATGGAAACCTACTTCTTCGGCGAAGGCGCAAAACTGCCGGACAGCTACGTACCTCCCAAACACTAGGAACCATCGCCAGCGGTTCCCTTCTTGAATGCGGCTTCATCCTGTGCGCACATTCCCCCGAACTGGCGCGAAATTCGCGCCGGTACTGAGGCGGTAGTGCGCTAAAATGAGTTGTTCGCAAGAGAGGAGAATTAATCCCCGCATGAGCCCCGCAAAGAAAAATTCATTTGGCACGCGCACTGCCTTGCGCGCCGGCAATGATTCCTACGATATTTACCGCTTGAGCGTGCTGGAGCGCGCCGGAATCGGCAATATTTCGCGACTGCCATTTTCCCTGAAAGTTCTGCTGGAAAATTTGCTGCGCCACGAAGACGGCCAATTCGTCTTTTCCGAGGACATTCATGCCCTGGCGGGCTGGGATCCTTCCAGCGCTGCGGGTGCGACGGAAAAAGAAATCTCCTTCATGCCCGCGCGCGTGCTGCTGCAGGATTTCACCGGAGTCCCCGCCGTGGTGGACCTGGCGGCCATGCGCGAGGCCATGCGGCATCTCGGCGGCAATCCGAAAAAAATAAATCCGCTGCTGCCCGCTGAACTGGTGATTGATCACTCCGTGCAAGTGGATAAGTTCGGTGCGGAAGGCGCGTTCGCGTTCAACGCCGACCTGGAAATGCAGCGCAACATCGAGCGTTATGCGTTCTTGCGCTGGGGCCAGAAGGGATTTCAGAATTTCAAAGTCGTCCCGCCGGATACCGGCATTTGCCACCAGGTGAATCTGGAATATCTGGCGCGCGTTGTGTTCGGCCAACAGCAAGAAGGCGCGCGGCTGGCGTTCCCGGATTCTCTCGTCGGCACAGATTCGCACACGACGATGGTCAACGGGCTCGGCGTCTTCGGCTGGGGCGTCGGCGGAATCGAAGCGGAAGCAGCCATGCTCGGCCAGCCGCTTTCTATGCTGATTCCCGCGGTTGTCGGCTTCAAATTGCACGGCCGCTTGCCGGAAGGCGCGACGGCGACCGATCTGGTGCTCACCGTCACGCAAATGTTGCGCAAGAAAGGCGTGGTCGGAAAATTTGTGGAATTTTACGGCACAGGACTTTCCAGCCTCACGCTGCCCGACCGCGCGACCATCGCCAACATGGCGCCGGAATATGGCGCGACGATGGGCTTCTTCCCCGTGGATACCGAAACGCTCGCGTACCTGCGCTTCACCGCGCGCGCCGAAGATCAAGTTGCGCTGGTGGAAGCCTACACGAAGGAGCAGGGCCTGTACCGCACAGATCAAACGCCCGATCCGATTTTCTCCGACCGGCTCGAACTCGATCTCGCCAGCGTGGTGCCGACCATGGCGGGACCGAAGCGCCCGCAAGACAGCGTGCCGCTGACGCAAGCCAAGGCATCGTTCGAAAAAACTCTGACTGCGCAGCCGAAACACGTGAGCGTGCAAAATAATGGCGACAAGTTCGATCTGGCGGATGGCTCGGTGGTCATCGCGGCGATTACCAGCTGCACGAACACTTCGAATCCTTCGCTGATGCTGGGTGCCGGACTGCTTGCGAAAAAAGCTGTCGAGCGGGGCCTTAGAACCAAGCCCTGGGTGAAAACCAGTTTCGCGCCCGGCTCGAAAGTCGTCACCGATTACATCGAAAAGGCCGGTCTGTGGCCTTCGCTGAATGCGCTGCGTTTCAATCTGGTCGGCTACGGCTGCACCACGTGCATTGGCAACAGTGGCCCGCTGTCCGACGCCATCGGGAAAGCGATCAAGGACAATAACCTGGTGGCCGTCTCGGTTCTGAGCGGCAATCGAAACTTCGAAGGACGCATTAATCCTCTCTGCCGCGCGAATTATCTGGCCTCGCCGCCGCTGGTCGTCGCCTACGCGCTGGCTGGACGCATGGACTTCGACATCGTCAACGAATCGCTCGGCAACGACAAAGCGGGCAAGCCGGTTTACTTGCGCGATATCTGGCCAACGCCCGACGAAGTGGAAAAAACCATGCGCTCGTCAGTAACCAGCGAAATGTTCCGCAAAGAATACGCCGACGTATTCAGCGGCGACGAGCACTGGCGCGCGCTGCCCATTCCCGAAGGCGATCTCTACGCCTGGGACGAAAAATCCACTTACATCAAGCATCCGCCGTATTTCGAAAATATGCCGCTCAAGCCCACCGCGCTCCAGGATTTGCACGGTCTGCGCGCGCTAGCGGTGTTGGGCGATAGCGTCACCACCGACCACATCTCTCCAGCCGGCTCCATTCCCGCGGACACGCCCGCCGGAAAATATCTGATCGCGCACGGAGTGCAGCCCAAGGATTTCAATTCCTACGGCGCGCGTCGCGGCAATCACGAAGTGATGATGCGCGGCACGTTTGCCAATATTCGCCTGCGCAATTTGCTGGCGCCGGGAACCGAAGGCGGTTGGACAATTCACCGGCCCGGCGACGAGAAGATGTCCATCTACGATGCCGCCATGAAATATCGCGACGAGCATGTGCCGCTGATCATCTTCGCCGGAAAAGAGTACGGCTCCGGCTCATCGCGAGATTGGGCCGCCAAGGGCACGATTCTCCTTGGCGTCCGCGCGGTGCTCGCCGAAAGTTTCGAGCGCATCCATCGCAGCAACCTGGTGGGCATGGGCGTACTGCCGCTGGAATTTCTGCCGGGAGAAACGCTCACGTCACTGGGCCTGACGGGTCTGGAAATCTTCGCAATCGAAGGGCTGGCGGGGAACTTCGAGCCGCGCAAGAAGATGAAAGTCACCGGGCGCGACGCGCAAGGCAAGGAAACTCGCTTCCATGCTCTGGCGCGGATTGATACGCCGTTCGAGGTCTCGTACTACCAGCACGGTGGGATTCTGCAGTACGTTCTGCGCCAGATGCTCTAAAGATTCGCGCTCAGGCTCAGGCGCGGTGGCCGCTCAGGTGCGGGTCGCCGTGGTCTTTCAGGCGCATGCGCAGAAAAACCGGCGCCGTCAGCGCGAAGACCGCCGCAAACACCACGAAAAACCCCGCGCACGCCTGCCAGAATTCGGCGCCCTTGTGCCGCAAGAACATCAGCGCCAGATCCCCCAGGCCGAAGGAAACCGCAAGAACCAAAATTGCCGAAACCGGCTTAGGGCAAAGCACTGCGTGACAATGAGCGCATACCACCCCGGAAAGGCCCGCGGGCGTCCAAAGCGCTTTTGTGGGGATGTGCTCGTTGCATTGCGGGCAGGTCATGGCGGGACTCCTCCCGATCGAAAAATGGCTGCGGCCAAGGCACCGGCCGGGCTGGGGCGCTGACGGGGGCTAATCTACCACGAGTTGCACCGTAGTTGAATGCTGGAAGTTTCCCGCCACCCCGTGAATCGTGATTTCGTATATCTGCAGGACAGGGCCGCCACCACCGCCGCCGCTGCCGCCACACCCCGCCGTCAGGCCCAGCAGCACGATCACCGATACGTACGCAAAAACCACCGGCGCACGACGCGTTTTTTTCGACGCGGTGAAGAAAATAAAAATCGCGAGCATCGCTGCGCAGGCGAGCTTCACAGGTCCGACCTTCAGAGTCCCTGGGCGCGCAAAACGTGCAACGGGCAAGGTTGCTGCCGCCGGAACCGAGATCGTCAGCGCCACGTTGCTCACAGTCGCGGCAGTCGTCGCCGGGTTCGGCGTGAAATTGCAAGTGAAGCCCGCGGGCAGATTGCTGCAGGAAAGCTGCACCACGCTGCCGGCATCCCCCACGGCGTTCAAAGTTACCTGGTAGCTCGCGGTTCCTCCAGCGCTGGTCGTGTTGCTCGCCGGAGTTGTCGCGCCAAAAGAAAAATCGCAGCCCGCGCCCACGGAACTGAATGTCAGCGTGTTCGTTGAACCCAGCGTTGGATCGGAAACCGTCACCGGCACGCCGCCGCCGCAAAGTACCGCAGTCGCGGGTACTGCTGCGGTCAGGCTGGTCGAGCTAACGAAAGTAGTGGGCAGCGGGGCGCCATTGAAATTAATCACGGACTGCGAGGTGAACCCATTGCCGGTGGCCTTCAGCTGAAACGATCCCGAACCGACGGGGGCTGATACCGGGCTCAGCTCCGTCAGCGCGTAACCCGGAAGATTGGGCAGCAGCAAACTCCACAACCCGCGGCCGTGCGTCCCCGCCACCAGCGTCCGCGATGTGTTGCGCAACCGCAGCGCCAGCACTTGCGAATTAGGCAAGCCGGTTTGCAGTACGCTCCAGGTTGTCGCGCCTCCACCGGTAGCATTCGCGCTGGCGTAAACCCCGGAGTCCGTCGCGATGTAAATGGTGTTGTCCGTCGCGTCGGCGGGATCAATCACGATGTCGTTCACCGGAACGTCCGGCAGGTTGCCATCCACCTGTAGCCACGAGGCTCCGGAATTATTCGTATAAAAAACGTGCCCCAGGCCATCGCATCCATTTACTCCCGGGCACGAAAAACCGGAATAGGCCGCGAACGCCGCCTTCGGATTAGCTGAATCCACCGTAATGGCCGTGACACTGCGCCCCGGTTGATTGCTCTGGTTCACCTTGTGAATATCCGTCGCGCCGCTGAGCGCCTGCGCCGACTGCCAGATCCGTCCATCGGAAGTTCCCGCGTAAATCGTATTCGAATCGCTCGGCGCAACGGTAATGGTGGTGACGAAGTTCTGGCTGCTGTCGCTCGTCAGATCGGAAGTGATCGCCGCCCAGCTCGTCCCGCCGTTCATCGTCTGGTACAAACGAAACGTGCCGAAATATAAATTCTGGCTGCTCTTCATATCCAGCACCAGCGGCGGAATGAAATCGGCGTTGTCTGTGAAATTAATTCCGCTGTTGTCTATCGCGGGCCAGTTGATGCCATCCACACCCAGAACGCCATTGAGGACATTCTTGGTCAGCGTGCCGGGCCCACCTAGATAACTGCACGCCGCATAAATCGTGCTCGGTGTTTGCGGATCAATCGCCGTGTAGCCGCCGTTGTAAGGACAAGCCTCTGTCCCGCTTGCCACGAGCGAGCCGCTGAATTGCTACACGTCGTTTCCTGAGGTTCCGCCGTAAATAATTTGATCGCTCGCAGGATGAATCGAAATTCCCGGATAGAACTGCGTCAGATTTAAGGACGTGTTGGCGATGCCGGTATTCGTATTCAGGTCGGCCCAGACCTGAGCCCCCGGCGCCGTCGCGGCACTGAATACATCTTGCGACGCCCACACGCCGCCATCGTTTCCCGCAAACATCGCCAGCACTTGCCCGCCAGTCCCGACCGCGAAATTCAGCGCATGAGCATCCACATGGATCGAAGTCTTATTCCCGCTGCCATCCGCGCTCACATCGCCCCAGGTATTTCCGCCGTCGAGCGAGCGATATACCGAAGAATGCCCGATTACGACTTTGCCGTTCGTGGGTTGCGCGGAGCCACCAGCGAACATCGTCTGGCCAGAGGTGCCCGGAACCACCGCAAGCTGCATATCGTAAAAACACTGCGGCGCGCAGAAATCCGGCAAGTTCGAAGTATTGGGGAAGATCGTGGTGAACGCCTGACCGCTTCCGTTGGGCTGAATGCCCGTGCCGGAAAGCACGCCGAAAAGATTATCGGAATTCGTGCTGGCATCCGCGATTGCCACATACAATATTGAAGTCGCCGGCGAGCTGCCCGGCGCAATCGCCAGCGAAATAGTGCCGTACAGTGACGGCGTAGATGCGCTGTCGAGGCCCGCCACTCGATTCCAGGTGATTCCAGCATCCTTTGAAATATAAACGCCGTTGCAAGGCGCGCTCGCACATGCCGCGTTCGCGTCCGTGTCGCCGTTCAGATCACCCAGCGCCGCATAAACCGTCTGCCCCAACGAATCGCTGGGATCGAAACGCACATCGGTCGCCGGATTAAATGGCGGACCGCTCGCGCCGCCGCCCGGCTGCACGCGGCTCCATGTATTCCCGCCATCCTTCGAACGCCACACACCCGAAGGCAGCGATCCACCCGCCGAGAAATCCGTTCCTTGCACCGCTGCCAGCAACACGGGATTCGTCTGATGCGGCTGCACGGCCAGCGCCGCGATGTAAGGCCCGCTCGCGCCCGGACCTTGCGACGCGCTGCTGGTAAAAGTGGAATCCTGGGTCCAAGTCTGACCGCCGTCGGATGAGCGCAGCACCCCCGCGCCGTATAAACTGTCGTGCGCGTAGTTCGATTCGCCCGTTCCCGCCAGAATCAGATTGCTCTGCGCGTGCCCATTGAACATTCGGCATGGCTCTGAAGCCAAGGCGATCGCACCGGTCGAAAGGGACGGCTCATTATCCGTGAGCGGCTGCCACGTGACGGGACTGCCGCTCAGCGCGTTGAAGCTCACCCACACGCCGCCGTCCGCGCCGCCGGCATACACTGTGTCTCCCGTCGCGTCGCAGGGATCCACGGCAAGCGCCGTCACGCGGCCGGAGACATTTCCGTGGAACTGAGTGTTCGCCGTGGGTTGCGGGCCGAGCGGCGTCCAGAATTGCAGCGAAGGCGCGATGGCGGTTATCAGCGCGGCGACCTGTTCAACGAAAGTCCCGCCGCCGCTGACCATTTTCGGGTTTCGCGCGAAGGCCTGCAGCAACAGGCCGTTCGGAATGTGGCCGTTCGCGGAAGCGCGCTGGCGAAAAAACCACTCCGCGCGCTTGCGCAGCGGTTCCAAGGAACCTGGCTCGCCCGCAGCACGCGACCTGCGCGACGATATCTGCTGCGCCAGCAGCGGCAGCAGCGCTGTGCTGAGGACTACGGCGCACACGATGCCCAGAAGCGCGGCGCGATGCCTGCGGCTTACTTCGCTAAATTTTGAGAAAGCTCCGCCCACCCCGCTCGCCCTACCGACCCGGTCCGACAAGAATCACCACCCCGCAGCGAGCGCCATTGTAACGAAAAATTCACACACCGGCGGTTTGTTTGCTGACTGATTAGAGACGTGACATCGTGCGCCGGGTGAGTTCGCAGCGTTTCATTTCAACAGGCGAATCTGCGCAGATTGGCGCGTCGCGAGAGTTAGACTCGAGCCGCCGGTAGAATCCAGGTGGCCGCAGTGCTATTGTATGCGGCGACGAGCGTATGCGCGTGGCTGGCTGCAGGCGTTGGTACCACGCGTCAGAATCGGCGGCATCGTTATCCGAAAAGGAGCGCGTTCATGAACCGAAAACTGGGTCTTTCATTTTTGGTGTTCGCGACATCGCTGCTGTTCGTTCTATCCATCGCGGTCTTGCCGCGTAGCCATACGGCTGCGGCGCAATCCGCAACCGCAGCTCCCGCCGCCGGGAGTCTGGTGGATTTGAATTCGGCCACCAAAGCGCAACTCGACGCTCTGCCGGGAATCGGCGAGGCCTACGCGCAGAAGATCATTGACGGCCGTCCATACCGCGCGAAGACCGATCTGCTGCGAAAAAAAATCATCCCCAAAGCCACTTACGACAAGATCAGCAATCTGGTGATCGCCAAGCAACCGGCAACAAACTAGTCCGGCGCGCAAGTGCTTGATGCCATCGAGCTGAGCAGAATCCACCGCGCGGCGAACATTGCGGTGCACGCCGCGCGGAACGCTTCTCCGATCCATGATCCTAGCGTCTTTATCCCCGCTAATACCCACCGGCACCGAGCTGACCGCAATCCTGGTAGTCGTCAGTTTCTCCGCCGGCCTGAACGTGTACGCCACCGTCGGAATGCTCGGGCTGCTCGCCCGCTTCAACGTCCTCGCGCTTCCGCCCGCCCTGCACGCGCTGCAAGATTGGAAAATTATCGCGATTTGCGCTGTGCTTTTCCTGCTGGAATTCGTCGGGGATAAAATTCCGGTGTTCGATCTGCTCTGGAACGCGGCCCACACTTTCGTACGCGTTCCGGTTGCGGCTTTTCTAGCTTACGCTGCGACGTCGCAACTGCCTGAGTGGGAACAAATCGCCGCCACTTTCGCAGGCGGATTGATTGCCCTGGCGGCGCATGGCGGAAAGACGGCCGCGCGCGCGGCCATCGTACACTCGCTCGAGCCATTCTCGAATTTTGCGCTGAGCACAGCCGAAGACGCGCTAGTGGTGTTTCTGATGTGGATCGTCACGCGGCACCCGTACGTGGCCTCCGCGATTGTGCTGCTGGCGCTCGGCGTGATCGCGATTCTGATTCGTTTCGTAGTGCGCTCGCTCCGCGCTCTGCTGAGCGATGCGGAGGCCGCGTTGACGCAAGGTGGCGCGGGAAATTCCACGCGCTAAGGCGCAATAATCTTTGGTTGCGCACCGCGGCGATCACCAGCGCCGAGTCAGTAGAAAAATCCGCGCGCTACTGAGGCGTCTTCTTTTTTCCCAGCAGTCCGCCCACTAAACCCGTCGCCGCATTCGCCGGACTGCCTTGGGTCCCGGGCACGCTACCCTTGAGCGCATTCTTGGCGACACCACTTACGTCCGGGATTACCTGTGGATTCGACGTCGTGCCCTGCACGATGAATGGAATTCCGTTGTTTCCGCTCTTGCTCCCACCACCGCCACCGGTCAACGACGAAAGCGCGCCGGTAACTCCGTTGCCCGCCGCGCCTGCCACGCTGGTGAGCGCGCCTCCAGCACCGGCCAGATTGGCCACCAACTTGAAATTCAGCTGACCCGCCGCGCTGACCGTTCCATTCCCGGTAACAGTGCCAAGAGACGGCATCACCAGATCCAAATTATCGATTTTCGTGCCCGATGGATCGTTGTGCACATTCGCGCTCAGCGTTTGAATATCCGTGTCCGATCCGCCACCACCACTGCCCCCACCGCCAAGTCCGGGAATGGACCCCAGCGCCCCGAGTTTCGATTTCAAGCTGAAACCCGCCAGCTTGCCGTTCGACAAATTCACTGGCCCGGCAATCACCAGCTTGTCCACCGGGCCGCTCAGGGTCAGATTCATAGTCAGACTTCCGCCCTCTAGTTTGGATCCCGAGGGCACCACCACGCCCAGCGCCGGCAAAAAACCTTCCAGATCGCTAACCGGCATGCCCTGCCCGTTCAGCTTCATGTCCACCTTGGTCGGCTCTGCTGCGGTGTTGTAAGCGCCATTCAAGCGCGCCAGCGCGTTGCCGATGTGAATGTCTCCCTGGTTCAGATTCCCCGACTGGCTCGTAAGCGCATAGGTAGTGGCGTAATCAATATTCACTGGGACAGCCGAAGGCGCGCCCGTCGCCGATAGTTTCAGTTTGTTCGCCTTCACCGTGCCTTTGGAATTCATCTGCTTGCCGTCGGAGCTGAGATCGCCCTTGAAGTCCACCACCCCGCCGATTCCGGACGACGCATCCACAAACCCAGTGGTGGCCAGATCCAGATGCTCGACTACCACCGTGGCGGTCAATGGAGTAAGCGATGCATCGGCTGCATCCATCGGCCCCGCCTTGCCTTCCACTTTTATTGCCGCGTTCCCCGGGCCGGTGGCCGTAAGCTTGAAAGGAAATTGTGAACTGCCGGAAAGATCGGATGCTTGCAGAGAAACGTTCTGGTAGATGCTCGGCTTGGCGTTGGATCCCGCGGCGCTCACGATGATCTTTCCGTTCTCGATGCTGATTTTCCCAACGCTCAACGCCTCGGCGCTGGAGGCGCCACCTGGGTTCGAGGCCGGAGTCTTCGTGGCGCTCGACTTCCCCCCCAAACTGGAATAATTCCAGGTTCCGTTCGCGGCATGAATCAGGTGAACTTCGGGAACCTGGATAGTGATCGAGCGCACTTCGAGCCTTTTGGAAAAAATCAGAGGCAGCATCTCGACACCCACGCTCAGCGACTTCGTTGTCAAAAACGGCGATTTACTGAAGGCCGGGTCATCCGCAATGGAAACGTCTGAAACCGTCACTCCGCCAGAGATAATCGAGAGGCTGATATCTCCGATCCCCACAGGACGTCCCAGGGCAGTGGTCAGCTTCGTTTCCAAAGTAGGCTTGAATTGGTTCGCGTTGATGAAAAGCGGTAGGGCGAGAACGATCAAAAACAACACCACTACGATGCCGCCGATAATCATGAGGGGCTTTTTCTTCATGGCTGACCTCCAAAAAGAGCGTTCTGCAAGACGCTGGGGCCGAGGGTTGGACCAGGGACGGCCCAACGGCCGGCTCAATACTAGGTTAGGGTTCGCACATCATACTCCCCGTTCGCCCCATGCAACAATCGGATGTTGCTCTCGCGCGCTGGGACACGCAGCGCAACGAATCATCGCAGCAAGTGTGCAGCAGCATGAGGAATCGTCCGAGGCTTTCCCGTGCCCCTGGCCAACCGACGCTCGACGAATTCATTAGGGTGCAGCGCCAAACCATGCTATGTTTGTGCTGCGTTTGTTGCTCTTGTAACACCTTTAGATTCGATTGAAGGGGCTGCAAGTTCACACTTGCAGCCTCTTTCGCTTTACGGCTGGAGGCGGTCGAGAAGCAAACAA